>Ga0310691_10000618_pt1 | contig 63595 bp, 62 predicted proteins | sample 176DNAGHGlowgp2_FD_203887 | JGI IMG/M metagenome (GOLD analysis project Ga0310691, IMG submission 203887) | Sheep rumen microbial communities from Palmerston North, Manawatu-Wanganui, New Zealand - 1766 DNA GHGlow gp2 (v2) (version 2) | ecosystem: Host-associated > Mammals > Digestive system >...
CTCACCCCGCTGGGCCGGGCGGTGGAGGAGGAGTGGGTAGCCACTCCCTCCATACAGGCCGAGCACGGCCGCAGCGTCAAGAACCTGGGGCACGTCGTGATGCCCGACCATTTCCATGGCGTCCTCTTTGTAGAGGAGCGTATGGACATCAGTGTGGGCCGCATCATCCGCGGCTTCAAGGTGGCGTGCACCCAGCGTTGGCGTTTGTTGACGGGTCAACCAAGCTTGGTTGACACACCAACAGAAGGGAACAACGGGGCGCCAAACGGAGCCCCCGAAGGGCCCCTACCCCCCGACGGCCGCCCCCTCAGCGCCATGTCCCACGCGCAACGCGCGCGCTACTACGCCTCGCTTCCTCGCAACCAGCAGCCGCTGTTCGATGATAACTACGACGACTCGGTGCTGTACGCACCGAACCAGCTGGAGGCGATGCTGGCGTATGTGCATGACAACCCGAGGCGGGCCATCCTGAAGGCGCGCGTGCCGCAGTTCATGCGGAGCTGCCTGTGCCTCACCATCGGTGGCGTGCGCTACTCTGCCTTCGGCAACTTCCTGCTGCTGCGCAGGCCGCTGAAGGCGCAGGTGTTCTGCCATCGTATGGCACGCATGGGGCAGCTCACCCTCGACGAGCGCCTCGCAAATGGCTACACCGCCCTCCCTTATCCGCCCGACATGCGCTCCAAGGTTCGTTACATCGACACCCAGGCGTGGGAGCACGACCGCGAGGCGTGGATCAAGGCCGCCCAGAACGACACCGTCCTCGTCACTCCCGGCATCTCCCCTGGTGAGCGCGACATGAAGAACATCGCCATCAACTGCCGCCTCCCCCTCATCCATCTCCAGAAGGAACCCATCACCAAAAAGCCCGAGGGCGAGCGCTTCTTCGCCTGTGCCGAAGGCTCCCTCCTCATCCTCGCCCCTTGGCCTGAGGATCTTGACGCCATGCCAAGACAGTTTGGTGGTGATTACGACCGTTTCCACAACATGAACCTCCTCGCCGAGCAGATCTGCGCGATGGATGTCGCTCGCACCGAACTCTCGTTCAGGGTGATTGGGTGAGCTTTACTCCTCATACCCCTCCTTCATCCCCTCAACCTCCTCCATGATCCTCATTCTGAAGTCCTCGGGCGCGAGGACGGAGAGCTTGCGGCCATGGCTGAGGATGGCGTACATGAGGTCGTCGGTGGGATAGCAGCGGAGTGTGAAGAGCGTGGGATCGGAAGGGTCCTGGCGCTGGGAGGCGTGGAGGGGCTTGGTGAGGAGGTAGTTGACCTCGGTGCCTGTGGCGCGCAGACGGATGAGGGGCACCTTGCCTGTGCCGGTGTAGATGCCGAAACAGTTGGCGAAGAACTCGGCAGCATCGAAGTCCTTGGGCGGGGTGAAGGGATCGTCGGGGAGCAACGTCATGGTGCCCTCGAAGCGGTCGAGGGCGAAGGTCTTGAGCTGCTGTTCGTCGTTCTTCTGGGCGAGAAGGTACCAGCGTCCTTCGTAGAACTTGAGGGCGTAGGGGCGCAGATGGCAGTCGTAGGCCTCGGCATCGAAGCGATGGTAGGTGGCGTGGAGGCAGCAATGGCTGTGGAGGGCATCGACGATGGTCTTGTAGTACTGCATGCCCTGGGGTGCATTCTCGATGAGGACGCGGTCGCGCACGTCCTGCGCCTCGTAGATGAGCTGGCCGATGGAGAAGCTTGAGATGAGCCAGTCGGTGAGGTGCGCCTTGTCATCCTCCACATCAATGTAATAATGGTATCCACCCTTGCGCTGGCAGGATATGACGATGCCGAAGACGTCCTGTATGTAGTCGAGGTAATCGTAGAATGTTCTGTGCGCCATCGGCGAGCCGTCGCTCAGATCGTTTTCCTGCTGCCAGTAGCTGTTGATCTCTCGGAAGCTGAGCCTGCCATGCTTGCGGAGCAGATAGACCAGCCAAAGGCAACTTCGCATCCGGTGATTGCTGATATTCGTTCCCATTTTGTGAAGTTTTTCATTAAAAATTGCCCCAAAGATAATCATTTTTTCGATGAAATGAAAAAAAATTGCGTCTATTTTGCATTTTTTTAAAACTTACCCCCCATTTTTCGCACATGTTGCTTCTATCTTTGCATCGCGAAACAAAATCGCACATACAATCATTAACAAAAAATATAGAGATTATGACAAAGCAAGTGAACACAATGAACGTGAACGTGGCAGAAGGCCGCATGGAAGCCGTGAAGCAGGCAATGGCCAAGATCGAGAAGTCGTACGGCAAGGGAGCCATCATGATGATGGGAGAGAACAAGCACGAGAAGGTAGAGGTGATCTCGTCGGGGTCGGTGGGACTCGACCACGCGCTGGGCGTGGGTGGCTATCCGCGCGGACGCATCGTGGAGATCTACGGCACGGAGTCGTCGGGCAAGACCACACTTGCCATCACCGCCATCGCCGAGGCGCAGAAGCAGGGAGGCATCGCAGCCTTCATCGACGCCGAACATTCGTTCGACCGCTTCTATGCCGAGAAGCTGGGCGTGGATACCACGCAACTGCTTATCGCCCAACCCGATAACGGCGAACAGGCGCTTGAGATAGCCGAGCAGCTGATACGTTCGGCAGCCATCGACATCATCGTCATCGACTCGGTGGCAGCACTCACCCCGAAGGCAGAGATCGAGGGCGAGATGGGCGACAACAAGGTGGGCCTGCAGGCTCGCCTGATGAGCCAGGCGCTGCGCAAGCTGTCGGGCGCCATCAGCCAGACCAACACGTGCTGCATCTTCATCAACCAGCTGCGCCAGAAGATCGGCGTGATGTTCGGTCCTTCCGAGGTGACCACGGGCGGCCTCGCGCTGAAGTACTATGCTTCGGTACGCCTCGACGTGCGCCGACTGACGTCGCTGAAGGATGGCGACCAGGTGCTGGGCAACCGCGTGAGCGTGAAGGTGGTGAAGAACAAGGTGGCGCCTCCGTTCCTCAAGACCGAGTTCGACCTGATCTTCGGCGTAGGCATCGACCGCATGGCCGAGGTGCTCGACCTGGCGCTCGAGGGTGACATCATCAAGAAGAGCGGCTCGTTCTATCGCTACGATGGCAGTCCGTTGGCGCAGGGACGTTCGGCCACGATCCAGATGCTGCGCGACACGCCCGAGCTGGCGGCTGAGATCGAGGCACGAGTGCGGAACATCGGCGTCGTCATCCCGGCGACGGGAGAGAGTGAGGAGGAGAACACGCCGTTTGATCCCGATTGATTTTATCTGAAAGAGGTAGGTACTTTTATGCTCTTCGAGCAGAAATCAAGGGGGAAATCAAATGTGGAAATATCGTTTTGTCCCTAAAAATCCCTGACCAACATAAATTTCCTCAAAAGATTTCCACAAAGATTTCTTGCGTAAGCAATAATATTGAGAAATGAAGATTGAAGTGAAACGATATGAGGGGCCGTGGCCTGAGGGGGCACGGATCCTGGAGCCTGGGGATGAGGTGCTGCTGGCCACTGGAGCCATCGGAGCGGGACCATTCACAGGCGTGGTGGAAGGTCTTGAGAAGGTTGCGCTCGGGTCGCTGTTGGGCACCATGGGCACCCTGGTGACGATACCCGTGGATGGTGACTCGATGTCGGGTGCAGGCATCCTCGATGGCGACATTGCTGTGCTGGACATCGACGTGTCGCGTGTGCAGAACGGCGACTGCGTGGCAGTGAAGTACGACGGCGGATTCTCGCTGAAGTATATCCGTCAGGACGAGGAGGCCACCTGGCTCATCCCCGACAACCCGAACCTGAAACCGATGAAGTTCGTGGCGCCCGAGAAGCCCGAGATCTGCGGCATCTGCATCGCCGCCTTTTCGCAACGCCCGAGGCTGAGTCAGGACCGCTTTGCGCGCATCAGGAGCAGCGCCCTGGGCGTCGATGTGTTCGGTAACAAGGAGGGCTCCGGCACCAGCCTGCGGATGATGGAACGCGGCAAGGAGATGCAGCGACGTATGGCCTTCCGCAAGAGCCTGGTTGAACTCTTCAACCGCAAGGGGACCAATGGCAAGCCGCTTTTCACGAAGAAGGTGCAGTGGGTGGCCATCTTCCGCGTTGCCATCGAGCGGGGCTTTGCCTTCGAACAGGACTATGCGAGCTTCGAGGACTACCTGAAGTTCATCGAGCTCACCGACCTGCCGGTGCCTTTCGACAAGGACATTCTGCGAAAGACCGACTTCGGGGTGTATCGTATGCCCATCAAGGAGTGGACTGCCGAACTCTATATCGAACGCAATATGGCGAAGACTGCCCAGCCCTTCTTTGCGACGAACGATGTGGCCAACACCTTCCTCGAAATCCTTGATGAGAACTTGAACTAAGTTGGCGAAAATTCCGCGGACGATTCCGCATACGATTCCATTTTTCCGCGGACGATTCCGCATACAATTCCATTATTCCGTGCTTGATTCCTATCTGACAATTTTTGTTGGATAGGACTTTTTTTGTTCCTATCTTTGCATCGCCGAAACAGAAGAAGGGCCCTCTTCGTGGATTGGTATTATGTTCTACCCTTTAATAATGTATAAGGAAATGACTGAAAAGATATACGGCAAGTTCACCCAAAAGGGCATCGTCTCGGAGGTGAAGCCGAGTGCGGACGAGGAGCCGCGGATGATGCGACAGATGTCCTTTCTGCCCGAAGGGCTGAAGAACGAATCGACTGTGCTGGTTGATAAGGAAGAGGCTGCAGGCATCGTGCTCGATGTACGGATGTGGATCGAAGTGCGGAAGGCTGGCGAAGTCTGGTTCGTTGAGAGTTTCGGGTACGATATTAATATTAATAATGAATAAAGCTTTTTAGATATGGAAAAGACAAATGGTACGATAGTGGATGTAAAAACATTCCAACATCCGAATTTCGGAAATGTACGCACGGTGATGGACAAGGCGAATGACAAAGTCTTGTTCTGTGGAAAAGACGTTGCAACGGCACTTGGCTACAAGGACCCGGCACAAGCCATCAGAGACTTTTGCAAAGGGGTTGTTATTTTAACCACCCCCTCGAAGGGAGGCCCTCAGCGAATGAAATACATTCCAGAGTCAGACATCTATCGATTGGTGATGCGCTCCAAACTCCCAGAGGCGGAGAAGTTCCAGGACTGGGTATGTGAAGAGGTGCTGCCACAGATTCGACGCACGGGTGGATACATCCCGACACACGATGGAGAGGGCAAGCCGCTGAGCGACCTCGAGATTATGTCGCTGGCGTTCCAGATTCACGAGCGCACCATCGCCGAGCGTGACCGCAAGATTGCGGAGCAGGACGAGACCATCCGCGTACTGGAGCCGAAGGCCACCTATTGCGACGAGGTGCTCGAGAGTGTGAACTGTATGACGATGACACAGGTTGCAAAGGAACACGGCACGACCCACGCGGGGCTGACGAAGATGCTGCACGAGAAGGGCGTGATCTACCTGCAGAGCGGACAATGGATGCTCTATGTCGACTTCTGCAACCACGGGCTGACGCGCAATCGCACGCATTCCTATCACGACAGCGTTGGAGTGGTTCATTCGCACAGCTATCTGGTGTGGACCGAGAAGGGTCGGATGTTCCTCGATGGCATCCTGCGTCGCAATCTGAGTCCGAAGGAGGCACTTCGCCAGGTGGAGCAGGTTGCCGCACCTCTGGTCACGAATCACGTCCAACTTGAAATCAATTTCTAAGAACATTCTAAGAAGGCGAATAGCCCCGAAGGGGCAAAAGAACACAGACGGGGGTAACACCCCCGGATAATAGTACACCAACCCCAAAAGCCCTGTAAGGGCGAAAGATGGTCTTTCGTGCCTTCAGCACTCCATTTTTGGGGTCCAATATAAACGGGGGCTACACCCCCGCCTGTGGTCTTGTCAGCCTTTCAGGCTTAAGTATTGGACGAACAAATAATCTGGTTAATCTGGTTAAATTCGTAGAGAGTTAAAAAAAACGATAATTCGTAATAGTAAAAAGAACATTATGAAGACAATATATAATCAATTGAGACTGGGGAACCGAAAGGGTGTATTTGGTTTCGATGACCTTGTCTGCTTCTATGCAACGGTACTCAACGCCTGGCGCGGCGAGTACTCCGAGGGCAAAATCGATTACCTACGCTACCTTATGGATTGGACGCGTCTTTCGGGCGCGGAGATCGACGAGATCATGCAGGATATCTTCACCTATGTCGATATGACTGAAACGGTGATGGATTCCACTCTGGTTGTCGTGAACTGGAAAGACCTCATCGAGTGCCGTATGAAGCTAGCTCACTTGATGTCGGCTCTCTGCTACTGCGTGAATCATCGCTACTGCTTCGATGCCTCGGCCTTCAACAAGGCATTCGACAGGGTATTTCTACAGAAGAAATGAAGCAGATAGTGATTGACCGAAAAACACGAAGCGAGGTGCAGATGCTGTTCGGGTTGACTCCTGCTCAGATGACAAATGTACTGCGTTATCATCTCAACAGCATCCGCGCACGCAGAGTGAGGTCATATATCATGAATTTCCGAGATTATCACATTACTAACGATTAAAAAACCTAAAACAATGTAAGAAAATGAACAAGATGAACTTAGAGCCTGGTGTCAAGTATCGTGGCACAGGCTGGGTAAATGAGTATGGAGAATTTCAATTTCAGCCGGAACAGAAGGGCAGCAAGCCCAGCAATCTGAAGATCGTGCACCAGGAGGGTGACTTCGTGATCTACGAGAGTGCTCACCTGTGGCAAGTGAAGGTGAACTTCAAGAAGACGAACAACGACACGACGAAGTTCATGGCAATCTTCTCGGCGGCTTGTGGCAAACTGCTCAAGTATTTCGGCGAACCACAAAAAACAACTAAAACCAAGAAAGTATGAAACTTGATTACTATAAGTCGGGCAAGAGCAGCGGCAAGCGTTCAGCCGAGCTGGATTATGCGGGGCTGCTCAAGGTGCTCGAAGAGCCGAGGCTTCGAACCATCTGCGATGCATTTCGCAGTGGCGATGCCGAGGCAAAGAAGAATCTGCCCTGCATAGCCTATATGGGCAGGTCGAAGACGGGTCAGCGCAAGGCCGACCTAATGGAGCCGACGGGCCTTGTGATGCTCGACATCGACCACTGCGAGAAGCCGTGCGAGTGCTTCGAACACGTCAAGGCGCATCTGGGCGACCTGCAGCTGCTGGCAGCCCACATAACCCCAAGCGGCAAGGGGCTGCGCCTCGTCCTGCGCAACCTTTCTGACTACGAGACCATCACGGACAACATCGTGGCGATGGCGAAGCAGATTGAGGTAGGCGACTTCGGCGAAGTCGATACTGTCTGCAAGGATCTGAGCCGAATCTCATTCCTCGTACCGAAGGACGAATGGCTGCTGCTGAGTGAAGAACTCTTTGCTGATGCCGACATCTTCGTGAAGGAGGCTGGCAATTCCATCCCCACGGAGGAACAGGAGAGAGTGCAGGAACCCGAGCCTATACCCACCGAGGATTGCCATGATTACGATGGATACCGTTACAACGGATTCCTCGTGAAAGAGATCATCGAGAAGTACTGTCAGAAGTACTGGCCGAAGACGGGTCAGCCCGATGTTGGCAAGCGTCATATGTTCTATAATCAGATGGTGGTCGATTTCCGCAACCTCGTGGACAATGATCCGAAGATCCTGCACGCCTTGCTGCCGCGCTTCGACAATTCTGCCGAGGAGACTTGGAGCCAATGCAAGTCAATATGCAGCCGCAACACCAAGACGCGCCACTCCAAGGAGTTCTACTTCTTCCTGAAGGACAATGGCTACTATCAGTCGCAAATAGATGGAGTTGAGTCGGAGGGCGAAGAGATAGAGGAGGACCCCTATGCCGAGGTGAAGGCACTGCTTCGACGTATGCCCAAGCTGCCGCCCGTGTTCCGCGAGTATGTCAATTCAGCTCCGGAGTTCTTCAAGATCCCGATGGTATTCGCCCTGCTACCCGTGATGGGTACGCTGACGAGCTATCTGTGTGCCATCTATGCCGATGGCGAGCTGCACACCACTTCGTTCATCACAATCATCTATGCCCCTCCAAGTTCGGGCAAGTCGTTCGTGAAGCGCGTGGTCGATAAGCTTCTTGCCGACATCAAGGCACGCGATATGGTGAGCGCGGCGCGCGAAATGATCTATATGAACGTAGTGAACCGAAAGGGCTCGAACGAGAAGTCGCCCGAAGACCCGAAGGTGACGATGCGCAATATGCCACCCATCAACTCCCTGCCCGAACTGCTCATCAAGATGCGCAACAACCAGGGCTACCACATGTTCACCTACTGTGAGGAGATGGACACCTGGAACAAGGGCTCGAAGGCACAGGGTGGTGACAAGAATGACATGTTCCGAATCGCCTGGGACAACGGCACCTACGGACAGGCCTACAAATCGACGGGTACCTTCAAGGGCGAGGTGGACCTCTACTGGAATGTGCTCATCACCGGCACCGTCAACCAGGTGCATCGCTACTTCAAGGACATCGAGAACGGCCTTATCACCCGATGCTCGTTCACCGACCTTGGCGACCAGCGCTTTGCCGATATGCCCATCTTCAAGCGGCTCTCCGAGCGTGACATACAAGTGATTGATCGCTTTATGAAGCGCTGTGACGAGAACACCTACACGGCTCCGCTTGACTTCGACACCAATCGTCTCTACGACATCAAGGACGAGGACTTCGACCAGGAAGTACCATGGAAATACGAGTTCAAGCCCCGACAGGTCTGCGACCTCAACTGGATCATTCCTGACCTCAACAGATGGCTGAAGGCGCAGAACAAGGATGCCAAGGCTGATGTGAACGATGCCTGCGACGTGTTCCGACGCCGATGTGCCGTGCGAGGCTTCCGACTGGCGCTGCTCTGCTACGCCCTCTATCCCAAGGTGGGTGAACGGGAGCAGAAGGTGATTCGCGACTTCGTGCTGTGGTTCATGGATTGCGACCTCTACAATATGCTGAAGCTGTGGGGCGCTCAGTACAACCAGATGATGAACGACTCGGAGGTTCCGAAAGTGTCGAGATACCACAACAACTATTTTGTGGAGCTGAGCGATGAGTTCACGACGCAGGATCTCGCCATGATAATCCAAAAGTTTGGTGGCATTACGAAACCTTATATGGCGATTCATCTATGGAAAAAGACGGGTCTGATTGAGAAGCTCAGCAAGGATCATTATCGGAAGATAAAGAAGAAATAATCTACTAGCATAGATGTAATCAAATGTGTTTTCATACGTTTCCCTCATTTGGCCTATGAAGTTCTTGGAATTACTCACTTTTATTTTACGACTAATCATCATCAAATATGAACAAGAAAGGTAAATTTATAGCTGTGGTGAACATTCGCAGCTTCGAGAGTATGGACAATGGTCAGAAGGTGACCAGATGGGCAGTGAAATACCTGTGTGAATTCAGTTACCCGCACAAGGATGGATCTACAGGCAAGCAGCAGCTTCTTGCTGAAGTCACTTATGACAAGAAGCCCGAACTGCAAGTCGGACCCATCGAGGACCCCAACGAGTATGAGATGCAGTTCTTCTTCAAGGTGCGTCGCGGCACAAGCAAGAATGGCGTGCCTTATGCTATCCAAGACATCATCCTCCAAAAGGCAAGTCAGAGTGTGATCTAGGAGACCCCCTCTAATCCCCCTGCTTAGGGGGAAGAAATAAATCCGCATTATGCTCTTTAATAATCCAATCAACCTTGTGGCCGATGGGAAGGTGCAGGAGTTTGCAACGCTTCGCGACTTCTATTCGAAGATTTTTCAGTTGCTCTATCGAGCATTTCCGAGAGGATATATCGACTACAAGGTCTTCCTGTATGACAACACTATGCTGAGGGGTACGCCCCTCAGCGAGTGTTGCAAAATGATAGAAAGAAGCTGGGAGGAGTCGGAGGACTACTGCATAAAGGTCCATTGGACGTTTGGGGTGCAGACACGCGACAAGCTGACCGTCCTTGTCCGCAAGATGACGAGGTTCGTTTCAGGCTCCAATTCCTTTGTCTTGGCTGAGTTTGATGCTGCCTGGAGAGACTTCCACCAATCCTTAATAAAAGAGTGACATCCCATTTTCGGGTGCCACTCTTTCTTTGAAAATTTTTATTTTTTTAATTTTTTGAATCTTTAATTTCTTTTTTGTGTAAAAGACACACTTCTTTTCTGAATGGCTGCTTCGAAAAAAAATAGGTAATTCGCAAAAAAAATCAAATTTTTTGTTAACCTTTCGGTTTCCCTTGTCACATAAAGATGAAACGAACAGTTTTATTAGATCAAGACAAGACAAAAATTTTGAATCAGACCAGTAGGGGAGGGCACGGCAGTGATGCTGGGCCCTCTTTTGATGAAAAAAGTTCGAACAATCAGTTAACTTTTCGTCCAAAACCTGCACATAATAATGAACGGGCAAGAAAAAGGCGATTATCCTTGCATAGTTTGGGAAATAATTGTATCTTTGCACCCGAAATTCATTAATCATGGCAAAGAACATCATTTTACCGAACGCAACCATTGCAGTACTGAACGCCTTCGCCAACGAGCAGCGCGAAAGTTCAGTCGGATGGCTCAAGGCCAAGGGTATGTCACAGGACGATGCGGAGGACCTCTTCCAGGAGGCGTTCATCACCCTCTACGACCAACTCCGCACCGGCTACCTCGAAGAGATGCCCCATTCGTTGGCAGCCTACTTCCACGGCATTGTGCAAAACAAGCTCAAGGAGCACTATCGCCGTGTGCAGAAGGTGCTCGACAACGAAGAGGAGCAGGACGTGGCCGAATTCAACGAGGATTTCCTCAACGAAGTGCTTGCCCAGGAAGACCCGCATCTGGTGGAGCGCAAGGAGGCTGCCGTTCGCGAAGTGGTACGCAACCTGCCGGAGCCTTGCAACAAGTTGCTTTGGGGCTTCTATTTCGACGAACTCTCCATGCAGGACCTCGCCGATCGTTTCGGCTATAGTTCGGCCAACAGCGTGAAGGTGATGAAGAGCCGCTACATGGACAAGTTCGAAGCAGCGATGAAATTGATTTACAATGAAATGTTCAATGATTAATTCTACACGAAAATGAAGAATAATGGCAAAATGAGAGAAACCAGCCCGCATGCCGAGATGGACGAGCGCATCGCCCTGTTCCTTCGAGGCGGGATGTCGGAGACCGAGGCCGAAGCTTTTCGTGCGGAAATGAAGGAGAATCCGAAGTTACGCGAACGTGCCGTCCTTATGGCACGACTCATCAAGCAGATGCGCAAGGTGGGGAAGGAGCGTGAGCAGCACTTGGTTGATGCGCTGCAGACTGTGGATAGGAAGACTATTGAGATGATTGCTAAAGGCAAGGGCATGGAGACGATGAAGGAGCGCAAGTCCCTGATGCGTCGCCTGATGCCCTGGGCTGCAGCGGCTGCCATCATCTGTTGTGTGGCACTTGTGGGACGGTACGTATGGATCACCGAGTCGGCACAGATCAGCAATTTCGCTTACGGACTCTTTGCCCCCAAGCCTGCACCAGCACCTGTCCAGGTGAAGCAATTGCCCAAGGAGGTGACACGTGGCCAGCATAGCAAACTCGAGGAACTCGCCCTCTTGCGCGGCAAAGTGGAGATGGGCCTTGACCTCGAAGCGACAACTCAAAGACTGCAAGCTCTCTACGATGAGGCCAAACGGACGAACGACACGCTTTACGAATCGTTACTCGGTGATATCGCCCTCTCGTTGGCACAAGGTTACAACAAATTGGGTGACAAGGATGCCGAAGCTTTGATTCTCGACGACCTGTTGCAGATTCAGGATGGCTCATTGATGACATCCCAATGAAAATAAATGCCTCCAGCCATTGAAAGGGCAGGAGGCATTTTTCTATTTGAGCCTGGTTTCAGCAAATTCGTTATAAGTGATGAATTCGTAGCCGCGTGACTTGCAGTCGAGGATGACTGACTTCAGGCGGTCGTACATGTCGTTGCCTGCATGGTGGCGAATGATCCACGGCATCTTCCATTCGGGATGTTCGCCAAGCGGAAAGAACTCCCAGGGATGGAAATAGGTGTTGAAGTAGCCGTCATGTCCGACGATGCGATGTAGCAGTGCCTTGTAGAACCACAGCGGGAAGTTGTGAAGGGCGAGCCAGAACATGGGGATGCGAAACCAGGGCGACACCGAAGCAGGAATCTGCAGCAAACCCTCTTCCATGAAACTGGTGCGTGGGGTAGTGAGGTGCATGTAGCGCCCTGGGATGAAGGCGGGATTGAGAGAAGCGTTATAGACGTAGCCCTGTTGCTTCAACACCTGCAGATTGACGGGGAACATTCGGGGCTGGCGATAACCCTTGATCTGGATGCCGAAGTCGGCTTCGAGTTTCTGTTTCGAAAGGATGACATGCTCGGGCCTGGGCTCGAAATGATCGCAGCCATGCGAGGCCACCTCGTGACCTTCGTCAATGATGCGTCGGATGATGTCGGGTGCATTGGTGGCGAAGTTGGTGGTGCAGAAGAAAGTGGCCCTTACGCCGCACTCCTTCAGGCAGTCGAGGATGCGTGTGGTGCCGAAGCGCGACACCTTCATCGATTCGTCCATTGTAATCTCGACACCATGTTCGCGAGGTACGTCGTACTCCTCGGTGTCGAAGCTCAGCATGATATTTTTGCTCATGATTCTGTCAAGTCCATTGATTATTGTGCGTGCAAAGATAGCCTTTGTCGGCGAATAATCCAAATTTTCGGAGAAATAATTTGGCAATATCGTTTTTTTTCGCTAAATTTGCGCCGCAAAATTTGAAAATAAACCAGTTAAATGAATAAATTTATGAAATGGTCAGGCTGGTTGTTCCCTTCGGTCACGTCCGAGAGAAAGCGCATCCTGACCCTCTTTTTTGTGATATCGATGATGTTTGGATCATTGTCGGCACAACGCATGATAGCGCATCGCGGGACAGTGAAAGATGCCTATAATTTTTGGTTCTACGTTCCTCCGGTCATCGCACCGGCCGATAGTGCTGTGGTGCCACCCATCGTTATCGATAGCATCAAGGGCGAGGAAGGTGATCTGATGGAAGCCATGGTTCGCAAGCCTTTGGTAATCTTCCTGCATGGAGCCAGCCTCAGAGGTCGCAACCTGTCGATGGTGCGCCGTTATGGTACCCTCGATGCCTTGTCGAAAGGTCTGAATCTCGATGCTTACGTTCTTGCTCCGCAGCATCCTACAGGTGGATGGCAGCCCGATCGTATCAATCGTTTGGTCGATTGGGCGTTGGAACGCTATGCCATCGACTCGACCCGTATCTATGTGCTTGGTATGAGCATGGGAGGTTATGGAACCATCGACTATGCTGCTGCTTCGCCCAATCGCGTAGCTGCTGCTTTGGCTTTGTGCGGTGGTGATACCCCCAAGACGAACCATAAGAATCTCTTGAAGGTGCCGCTTTGCATCCTGCATGGTACCGCCGACCATTCGGTGCCGTGGGAAGCCTCGCAGCGTGTCGTTGATAGTATGCGTGCCGTGGGTGATACCACACGACTCATCTACCGTCTGCTGCCAGGACAGAATCACAGCATTTTGTCGCACTATTTTTACTTCAAGAGCGTATATGATTGGCTCTTCCTGCATTCGACGACCGACAAGTGGCGTCCTGTTCGTCGCCGTTATAGCTTCATCGGGCAACTTGCTCAAAAGCATCCCAGTCCGTTTGAGAATAAGGATAAGCAGATAACAATTAAGTAAGGGTTTGAAAGGTTTGAAGGGTTCTGAAAAGTTCGAAAGGTTGTTCGCCTTCTTAACCCTTCGAACCTCTCGAACCTCTCGAACCTCTTGAACCTCTCGAACCTTTCGAACCTCTCGAACCTCTCGAACCTTTCGAACCTCTCAAAACCTCTTTATGCACTACTTCAAGCATTATCCCTTCACTTGGTTCATCTTCGCCATTGTGATGATCCTGTCGTTCATGCCCGTTCCCGAGACGCCGCTGAGCGACGTGGCCTTTATCGACAAGTGGACCCACATCGTGATGTACTTTGGCCAAGCTGGTGCCATCTGGTTCGATCATCTACGTTTACACGGGCTTCGTTTTTCGCCCATTCCTCATGGCTTGCGTGTCAGCGAACTTCGTCCGCGCCGACTGCGCATCGGAGCACTTTATCTCCCTTCGCTCTTAGGTGGTCTGGTGGAACTGGGACAAAGGTATTGCACCAACGGATTGCGTTCGGGCGATTGGATTGACTGGGTGGCCGACATCGTGGGTGTGCTGATAGCCTGGGTGCTCTGCTTGGGGTATGTGAGACTTTTGGCAAACAAGAAATCCAATGCAAAAGAATAACGAAAGCCTTCTCCGAGGATGGGGAAGGCTTTCGCTGTAAGTATGCGGGAAGTAGTTTGGGACAAATTAGAACTCGAAGTTGACGCCAATGCCGAATACGCGGTTGGTGCGGGTGTACTTGTCGGTCTTGGTGAGGCCGGGGGCAAGGTAGTTCTGGGTCTCGATGGTGCGGTCCTCGTAGAAGGTCTTCATGTAGCCAAGGTCGAGGTTGAGGGCGCTGGTGAGGCGGACACGGGCACCGAAGCCCATGTTGTTCGAGCTGGTGACGAACGAGAGGTCGTTCATATACTGGTCGCTCAGGCCGTACTGTGTGCGCACATAGCCGCCGCTGACGGTCACCCACTTGTTGATCTCCCACTCGGCACCTGCGGTGAGTTCCCAGGTATCGTTGTCGATGAGGTCCTGCTTGTTGCCATAGACGGTGGCTTTCTTGTCGCCATACCAGTGATAGCCGGCACGCAGACGGACGGCATCGATGGGGCGGTATTCCACACCAGCAGTGAGGAGCGAAGGAACGTCGGAGGCAATCTTCGCGCCGTCCTTGAACTGGCCGAGGGTGGCGTTCGAAGCAGCAGTTGCAGCCGTGAAGTCGTTCATCTCCGACTTGTTCTCGACGCGCAGGCGGGTCTTGAACTCATACTTCATGGCCACATTCCAGTGCTCGTTGATGCGCCAATCCACGCCCAGCACGGGGGCAAAGCCCAGTCCGGTCTGGTCGGCATTGAGCGAGAGTTCACTGCCAACGACTTGTTGGTCAACAATCTGCTGACTCATTGGATTCATGTAGTAGGCATGGATGTCCTCCACCCAACCGTTATAGTTGTTGCTGGCATAGACGGCACGAGCGCCAAGGAAGAGGCTGAGGTCGTCCGTGGGCTTGTAGGTGGCACCGAGGGTGAGGCAGAAGTGATACTGGCGGCCCTTGAGGTAAGAGTTGAGCGTGTAGCCATTGTAGGACTGCTGGGCCATCTGCTGGGCCTGAGCCATGGCAGTGGCCTGGTCCATGCCTTGGGCAATGAGGGCAGGGGCAATGTTCTTGGTGAGCTCAGTCACCACTGAGCTATAGACTTGGGCGGCATACATGCTCTCGAAGGTGCCCAGTCCATTGTCAAATTCGCACTTGCCGCCGCCACCGCCGATGGCGAAGTTGGCATTGACGCTCCACTTCTCCCAGTTGTACGAGAACTGGAAGCTGGGGATCACGGGCGCATTGGCCTGGCCATGGAACTGGCGTGTGGGGTTGCCGTAATGATGGTTGTAGAACATCAGGGGGAAAGTCGTCTCGATGTCGCGGTCCTGCTTGGCGCTCTGGACGTTGAGGCTGAAGTGATATCCGGGGGCAAGGAAGGCCGTGCCGGCAGGGTTCATGTAGAGGCCGGTGATGTCGATGATGGCCTCCTGACTCATCTGGCGCAGGTAGGCAGCATTCTGGTTGGTGTTGGTGGTAAGGCCACCAGCTAAAAGTGTGGCGCTTGGAATCAAGGCAATCAGCGCCGAAAGAATTCTCTTTTTCATATTTATATATAGTAGTTTTGGGTTTCTAGTTCCCGGTTTTGCGTCCTGATTACAGAACAAAACAACCTGAAAACCGCTGCAAAGGTATAGCATTTGGGGGAATTGACCAACAAAAAACGGGAGTTTTTGCACAAAATGGCATAGTTTGGGCATTCTTTTTGCCTAAAACTGCACATTTGGGTGGATTGTGTGCATCGTTTTTTACAAAAATTTGGAAAAATAGATAATAATCGTTAACTTTGCGCCCAAAAACTTTAAGATATGAAAAATATTCTCCTTTTGTTGGCGTTCATCACGCTTGCTACAGTGGGTATGGCTCAAAAGAATCAGGATGCTGAGTCGCGTGCGGAAGTGACCATTCAGACCACGCAGGGCAAGATTGTCGTGGCGCTCTCGAACGAGACGCCCTTGCATCGCGACAACTTCCTGGCACAGGTGCGTCGCGGTTATTACGACGGCCTGCTCTTCCATCGCATCATCGCTTCGTTTATGATTCAGTGCGGCGATTCGACAAGCCGCGACGTCAAGGCGCAGGAGTTCACCAATGCTCGTGGTGACGACCCTTACAGGATACCTGCCGAGATACGTTTCCCGCAGTTGTTCCATCGTCGCGGTGCTTTGGCAGCAGCCCGTCAGGGCGACCATATCAACCCCGAACGCAAGAGTTCGCCCTACGAGTTCTACATCGTCTGGGGCAAATACTTCGGACCTCGTGAGATGCAGGCCGAACAGGAAAAGGTGTTGGAACGCGAAGATTCGACACGCCATTTCACCTATCCGCAGGAGGTGATCGATGCCTACGAGATCGATGGTGGCACGCCGCATCTCGACAACGAATATACGGTGTTTGGCGAGGTCATCAAGGGGCTCGATGTGGTAGGACAAATACAGGCGGCCAAGACTGATAGTCTCGACCGCCCGTTGAAGGAGATTCGCATCAAGAAGGCCTGGGTCTCCAAAGAGAGGTTATGAGGGGGATCTGAAGGGTTCTGAGGGGTTCTGATGGGTTGCTTCCTTTGGGGCGCGCGAGCAGAGCTCGGAGCAAGGGGTAATACCTTTCGATCTTTTGAGAACATTTCAGAACTATTCAGAACCAACAACCTTTTCCGTCACATCCTTCATCGATGTAGAGAACATCAGGACCTTTTCGCCGAACTGCTGGTGGAAATTCGATTCGAGGGTACGCCCCGTTTCGAGTTTCCACTTTTTCAGTATCTTCACATCTTCCACTTCGCACATCAGGGCATAGCCGAAGAGGTTGTCGCCCACTTCGGTGAGTAGTCTGACGAAACGCGGGTTTTGAAGCAACCCGTCGCGGATGGCAGCGGGGACATAAACGTCGCGCATGTAGGTCAGGAACGGACTGAGGTTGTTCTCGCCCTCCACGTGGAAGGTTGTGTTGTAGATCAGCATCTTATTCCCAGGTTATGGTTCGGCTGCCATCTTCGCCCACGGTGATATTCACATGGACGGTGTCGCCGGGGAGGAGGTCCTCGACGATGTCGGGCCATTCGATGAAGCAAAGGGCCGACGACTCCATATAGTCCTCAAAACCAAGGTCCATGGCCTCCTCGACCTTCTTCAGGCGGTAGCAGTCGAAGTGATAGATGAGTTCGGCAGTAGTGGCCGAACGATACTCATTGACGATGGCAAAAGTGGGCGAATTCACTTCGTCCTCCACTCCAAGCACCAGGCACAGTGCCTTGATGAATGTGGTCTTGCCGGCTCCCATTTCGCCATGGAAGGCGAAGACGGTGCGGTCGTCCATTGCAGCCACAAAGTCGTGGGCAGCCTGAGGCAGTGCCTCAAGATTTGGTACGTTTAATGTCATATTTTACGGATATAATTAAGGGATATTTAGGGATATTAAAGGATATTAAGGGATATTTGGGGACGATAGTGTCACCTGTCGAAAATGGGACTCAAAAAACATACGTCCCTCAGCATCCCTTAGAATCCCTTAGAATCTCTAGGCATCCCTTAGTGTCAATATTCCCGATGTCCGAAGATCGAGGTCCCGATGCGGACCATGTTCGAACCTTCCTCGATGGCGACCTTGTAGTCATCGCTCATGCCGAACGAGAGGATGTTGAACTGTTCGGACGAGATGCCCTGTTGGTTCAAAGGTCCATCGAGCAGGGCTTGATGACAAGCCTTGATCTGACGAAACTCCCTGCGCCATTGGTCGGCATCATCGACAAACGAGGCCATACCCATCACGCCGCGCAAACGTACGTGGGGCCAACGCTCACCGACGTTGACGCTGTCGAGGAGCGACAGGACCTCGTCGGGAGTGAAGCCTGACTTCGTCTCTTCCTGAGCTACATGCAGTTGCAGCAGTACGTCGATGCACGTATCGCCGAACTTTGCCATGCGCTCGCTTTCGAAACGCACAGCCTGACGCTCCACCTCGTCGAGCAGACGCTCTGAGTCGATCGACTGGATGAGGCTCACGTAGGGAGCGATGTACTTCACCTTGTTGGTCTGCAAATGTCCGATGAAGTGCCACTCGATGTCGTTGGGCAAAGCAGCAACCTTGACCTTGAACTCGTTCTCACGACTTTCGCCGAAGATGCGCTGTCCGGCATCGTATGCCTCCTGCAAAGCTTCGACAGGGTGGAACTTGCTCACGGCCACCAGCGTCACACCCTCAGGGATGGTGGCGCGTATGGATTGTAGGTTTTCCTTGATCATTGTTCTTTCACCTCCTTCACCTCGAGGCCATAGACGTCCATGAGGGTGGTCTCGGCGATGGTGTTGATCTCCCAGTCGCTCATCGTGCCCTTCATGCCGTCGTTGAGGTTCTTCACAGCCTCTTGGAACGAACGAGCCTGCACGAGCATGGTGCTGGCCGACTTCTTTTCGAGGCCCGACTTCTCGTCGAGGGTGATGAACATCACCTTGCAGCGATACCACTTGTCGCCATCGGGATCCTGGAAGAGTTCTGAGATGCGTGCCTTCTTCACAGCAGTCACCTCAAACTCGCCACTGATGAATGGGGTCATTTCCTCGATGATGCGGGCTTCGGCGTCGGTGAAGGTCATTGCATCGACGAGGTATGCCTCGGTTACTTTCTTCTGTGTTCCGGTTTCGAGTGTCTTCTCATATTTTACCTTGCACTCAAACCAATTGTTCATTGCCATATCTTAAAAGAATTAATTGTTGATACTCTTGTTAACACTCTCAATATAGTCGAGCAGTTCGTCGCGGCCCGTTCCCTTTTCGGCGCTGGTGGCAAAGATGGGGGGCAGTTCCTCCCAATCCTGCATCAGACGTTCCTTGTAAGCCTTGAGGTTTATGGCCCACTGTCGCTGGCTCAGTTTGTCAAGTTTGGTGAAGACGATGGCGAAGGGGATGCCGTTTTCGGCAAGCATCGCCATAAATTCCAGGTCAATTTTCTGCGGCTCGTGTCGGCTGTCGATGAGGAGCATGAGGCAGGTGAGCTGCTGTCGGCCCATGATGTAGCCGTTGATGAGGCGGTTGAGTTTCTCCAGTCCCGTCTTTCCGATGCGAGCATAGCCATAGCCCGGCAGATCCACGATGTACCACTCGTCGTTGATGTTGAAGTGGTTGATGAGCAGCGTCTTGCCCGGCTTCGACGAAGTTTTTGCCAAACCCTTGCGCTGGGTCAGCATATTGATGAGGCTTGACTTGCCCACATTCGAGCGGCCTATGAAGGCATACTCCGGCAATTTCGTGTCGGGACACTTGCGCCAATCGGTGTTGCTGATGACGTATTCAGCCTTCTTGATGTCCATAAATATACTATTAAAATGTAATTTCGCGGGCGCAAAGATAAGACAAATTTTCCGAATACCCAAATTTTTCCCCCTTTTTTTGCGTTTTGTTTGGCAGGTACAAAAATTTTTTCTATCTTTGCCCGCGTTTTTTATATGAACGCGTATATTTAAAAATAAGTATGAATAAAAACACCGTAATTGGAACTCTTCTGATGTGTGCCCTGTTGTTCGGGTACATGTATGTCAGTCAACCCACGCCCGAGCAGATTGAGGCAGCACGTCGCTACAACGACTCCATCGCCCGTGCCAATGCCGAGGCAGCCGTCAAGGAGGTTGCCGAAGCAGCCGTTGCCGACACTATCCTCGGCGAAGAGGCTACTGTGCAGGACAGTGCCCAAATCGCTTTGCTCGACAGCCTTAACAATGTGAAACTCCTTCAGACCTACGGAACCCTTGCCGAACGCACCCAGGGTACCGAGCAGAAGGTCGTCCTTCAGAACAATGTCCTTCGTCTGACCATCTCTACCAAGGGTGGACAGATCGAGGAGGCCGTGCTCAAGCAGTACGACGATTATCAGGGCGACACCCTCGTGGTTTTCACCGAAAAGAACAACGACCTCTATTATACACTCAACACCCCCAAGGGCTCGTTCAACACCGACAAGTTCTATTTCGAACCCGTCAACGTCACCGACACCACGGCCACCCTTCGCCTCCGTGCCTCCGATGGTGCTGAGTTCAACTTTGTCTATGCCCTCACCGGTCCCGACAGCTACCTGGTCAACTACAGCATCGAGACCAAGAACATCGAGGACATGATCAACGACCGCACCGTGCTGATGAACTGGCGTCAGTCGCTGCCTCGCACCGAGCTTGGTCGTGACTTCGAAGGTCGTTATTCGCAGATGTACTACAAGTATTCGGGACATTCCACCGAGGACCTTTCGAGCAGTTCACGCGACGATGAGAACCTCGATGGCCGTATGAGCTGGGTATCTTTCCAGAACCAGTTCTTCTCCACCATGTTCATCACCAACGACCTCTTTACTGCAGGCCGTCTCACCAGCGAACCCGTCAAGGAGGAGGAAGACCCCAACGTCATCAAGCGCTATGCTGCCGAGAACCTTGAGTTCGAACTCGACACCAAGGCTGCCTCGCAGACCATCCCGATGTGCTTCTACATCGGCCCGAAGGACTACTGGATGCTCGACGACATGAACGACCTGGCTGCCAGCTTCATCGGCAAGCTGAACGAGGACCTCGACCTCGAAGATTCGTTCTACCTCGGCTGGCGTTTCATCGTCCACTACATCAACTCGTGGGTCATCATCCCATTGTTCCACTTCATGGACAAGTTCATCTCGTCCTACGGCATCATCATCCTCTTGATGACCCTCTTCATCAAGCTCATCACCCTGCCGATGACCTACAAGTCGTACAAATCGACGGCTCGTATGCGTATCGCCAACCAGATGCCCGAAGTGCAGGCCCTCAACGAGAAGTACCCCGACCAGGCCGATGCCATGCAGAAGCAACAGGAGATGATGGCGCTCTACAGCAAGATGGGTGTTAGCCCCACGGGCGGCTGTCTGCCTATGCTCATCCAGTGGCCTGTGCTCATCGCACTCTTCTACTTCTTCCCGACGTCCATCGAGCTGCGTCACCAGCCCTTCCTTTGGGCCGACGACCTTTCGACCTACGATGCCTTCCTCACCTGGGACACCAACATCCCGATCTTCGGCAATCACCTCTCGCTCTTCTGCCTCCTCATGACCGCTGTCAACATCCTCTACACCTGGATTATGCAGAAGCAGACTCCTTCGAGCCAGGCTATGCCCGGAATGAAGTGGATGATGTACCTCATGCCGCTGATGTTCCTCTTCTTCCTCAACAACTATTCGGCAGGTCTTTCCTACTACTACTTCCTCTCGACCCTCTTCGGCATCATCATCACCTACGGCATCCGTTGGTCGATGAACGAGGACAAGATCCTTGCCGAGATGAAGGAGAACCTCAAGAACCCCAAGAAGGCAAAGCCCGGCAAGAAGGCCTCCGGTTGGGTAGCTCGTCTGCAGGAGATTCAGCGCGAACAGGAGCGTCAGATGAAGAAGCAGCGCGAAGAGCAGCAGCGTAAGCTTCGTCGCTGATCGGAACTATTCTGTACAAGCAATTTCCTCATTAGATTTCCTCAAAGATTTCTATTCGAAGAATATAAACAATCACCGGACCGTTTCAGACGCTCAACGTCAGGAGCGGTCCAGTATTTGGTTTAATTATGCATCTTTCACCCGCCCTTCAGGAAGCCTACACCAGTGAGCACCTCTCTGCACGCCAGGCACAGCGCCAGGCGCAGTTCATCGCGTGGGGCCCTATGGTGTTCCAGGTTAGTCGTCTGATGATCAAGTTCGGCATCCTCGACTTGCTGCGCGACAACATCGACGGCCTGACGCAAGCCGAAATCGTGAAAGCCACGGGCCTTTCCGACTATGCCGTGAAGGTGCTTCTCGAGGCATCGCTCTCCATCGGCACCGTGCTTGTTGATGCCGACACCGACCGCTTCACTATTTCCAAGACGGGCTATTTTCTGCTTACCGATGCCTCCACGCGTGCCAACCTCGACTTCAACCACGATGTCAACTACGAGGGTTTGTTCCGGCTCGAAGAGTCGTTGCGCGAAGGTCGTCCTGCGGGTTTGGAGCATTTCGGCCCTTGGCCCACGGTCTATGAAGGGTTGTCCGAGCTGCCTTCCCAGGTGCAGCGCAGTTGGTTCGGCTTCGACCATTTCTACAGCGACGGCTCGTTCCCGCAGGCGCTTCGCATCGTCCTCGACGAGATGCAGCCCCGCACCTTGCTCGACGTAGGCGGTAACACCGGACGTTGGGCGTTGCAGTGTGTGGCACATTCGCCCTCGGTCGAAGTCACCATCGTCGATCTGCCCCAACAGCTGGCGATGATGCGCACTCAGACGCAAGGCCTTCAGGGAGCCGACCGCATCCACGGCTTCGGCATGAACCTGCTCGACCCCTCGGCTCCGTTCCCCACCGATCGCCACTACGACGTCATCTGGATGTCGCAGTTCCTCGATTGCTTCAGCCCCGGGCAGATTGTTTCCATCCTCACCCGTGCTGCCCGCATCATGGATGCCGACAGCCGCCTTTGCATCATGGAGACGCTGTGGGACCGTCAGAAGTACGAGACAGCAGCGCTTTGCCTCACCATGACGAGCGTCTATTTCGCCGACATCGCCAATGGCAATAGCAAGATGTATCACACCGACGACCTCCGCGCTTGTGTCGAGCAGGCTGGCTTGCAGGTCGAGACCATCCACGACAATCTTGGCCTCGGTCATTCCATCATGGTTTGCCGGGCTAATTCGTGATAAAAAAAATTAATTCTTGACGATGAAGGAACAGCCCCAAAATGCACCTAAATGGCAAGGCACTACCGATGGCCTGCCCTGGATGCACCGGGCACTCGTTGCGGTGCTGGGTGTGGTGCCCGTGGGTATCCTCTACGCCATCGCGGCCATCTTCGTCATACCGTTCTACCTCATCGGCAATCGCCAGGGCTACCTGTCACAGTATCATTTCTTCCGCCGTCGGTTTGCCTTCGGGCCTTTGAAGGCTTTTCGCTACGTCGTCCTCAATCACTATCGCTTTGCACAGGTCATCATCGACCGCTTTGCCGTCTATGGGGGACGTAAGTTCCGTTTCGAGGTCGAAGGGCTCGACCAGTACAATCTCTTGGCCGAAGGCGAAAGCGGCTTTGTACAGGTGTTCAGCCATGCAGGCAACTACGAACTGGCAGGCTACGAACTGCGTCAGCCACGCAAGCGGCTCTATGCGCTGCTCTTCCGCGACGCTTCGCAGACCATCATGGACAATCGTGCCAGCGTCTTTGCGCCCAATGGGGTCGAGATGGTGTTTGTGCAGCCCGACATGAGCCACATCTTCCTGCTCAGCAACGTTGTGCGCGACGGCAACATCGCCTCCATCCCCGGCGATCGCATCTTCGGCTCGCGCAAGTTTGTCGAGTGTCAGTTCATGGGCAGCCCCGCCCGTTTCCCCTTGGGTCCGTTCCGGCTTGCTGCCGTGCGTCAGGCACCCATTGTCGCCATCTTTGTGATGAAGGAGAGCTGGACGTCCTATCGCATCTTTGTGCGTCGTCTGGACTCTTCCCTCCAGGGCCAGAAGCCGACCGCCCTCAGCCTGGCGCAGCAGTTTGCCGCCAACCTCGAGGAGGTGGTGCGCCGCTATCCCGAGCAGTGGTTCAATTATTTCGACTTTTGGCAAAACGAGAATAACGACATTTGAAGCATGACATTGAGCGACATCGACATACAGGATATCATCCCGCAGCGCCCGCCATTTCTGATGGTGGACCATCTGCTTTCTTATGAAGCGTTGGTGTCCCGCTCGTCCTTTCTCATCCAGCCCGACAACCTTTTCGTCGAAGGCACGTTCCCGACGGCGGGCATTGTCGAACACATTGCGCAGACCTGTGCCGCTCGTATCGGCTACTACAACAAGTACATCCTCCATCGCCCGGTCGTCATCGGCTACATTGCTGCCATCCGCCATCTCGATGTCCATCGTCAGCCTGGGGTGGGTGAGGAACTGCTTACACAAATCGAGGAACTGGGCTCTGCCTTCGGTATGACGCTCGTTCGTGCCGAAGTCCGCACTTCCCTGGGCGAACTCATCGCCGATGGTGAACTCAAGATTGCTCTCAGCGAATCATAGACCTATGGTAAAGATCATCGCCGACAACATACTCTCCCCGTTCGGAGAAACCACCCGCGACAACCTGCTGGCTGTGCGCGATGGTCGTTCGCGACTCCAGGCTCACCGGTTGTGGCAGATCCCCGATCCTTTTGTGGCTTCGCTCTTCGACGAAGGACAGAAGCGTCCCACCTACGAGATGCTCGTCCTTTCGTCCATCCTCCGCTGTCTCGATGTCTGCACGCTTTCGGGCCGTGTGGTGCTGGTGCTCAGTTCCACCAAAGGGCATACCATCGGTCCCGACGCCCATCCCTTTGGCGAGTCGGCTCGCTGCATCGAACGTCTCATCCGCCCGTTCCTGCCCAAGGTCGAAAGCCTCACGTCGCTTACCGTAAGCAATGCCTGCGTCAGCGGACTTTCGGCGCTCATCGTGGCACGTCGTCTGCTCGAGATGGGTGCCTACGACTATGCCATCGTCGCGGGTTGCGATGTGCAGTCGCGTTTCATCGTGGCTGGGTTCCAGTCGTTCATGGCGATGTCGCCCGAGCCGTGCCGTCCCTTCGACGAGGACCGCTGTGGTCTCAATCTGGGCGAAGCCGCCGCTACTATTATATTTAAAAGGTGTAGCGACGACGAGGACGTTTCCCGTCAGTGGGTGGCATTGCCCGGATTTATGCGCAACGATGCTTACCACATCTCCACACCTTCGCGTACAGCCGAAGGCAGTTACCTTGCCCTCACGGCAGCCTTGGGTCATGTTGCGTCGCCCCTCTGCATCTCTGCCCACGGCACTGCCACGCTTTATAACGACGAGATGGAGGCGTCGGCCATCTACCGCGCCTCGATGGGCGAAGTTCCCGTCACGGCGCTCAAGGGCTACTTCGGTCACACCATGGGTGCAGCGGGCATCCTCGAAAGCATCCTCACTATGCACGCCCTCCAGGAGGGATGGATTCCCGCAACGCTCGGCTTCAACGCCTTGGGCACCAGCCGTCCCATCCATGTCATCAATCGGCATCAGCCTTTGAGCCCCCAGCAGAATCAGCATCCTTCGTTCATCAAGATGATGAGCGGATTCGGGGGATGCAATACGGCGATAGGGTTCGAATATCTTGGGGATACTAAGGGATGTGAAGAGATTCTTGGGGATATTAAGGGACGAATGTGTAGTGGGGTAGGGGCAAAACCTACTGAGCCTGCGCTTTCGGTGCGCATCACTCCCGAAGGCGTGACGCTGTGCGGCGAGGCATTGCCCGTCGATGGGGCAAAGGGCAAATCGATGCTCACGGCCCTCTATCGCAAATATGTCGGCGACTATCCGAAGTTCTACAAGATGGACCTGCTCAGTCGTCTTGGTTTCATCGCTGCCGAACTCCTCTTCCAGAAGGAGGGTGCACATGCCGCATTCGACCAGAGTCGTGCCGTCCTGCTCTTCGGGCAATCGGCATCGTGTGTGGCCGACCGCAGTTTCGAAGCCACCATCCAGCCGGGCGACAACTATTTCCCCAGCCCTGCCGACTTCGTCTATACGCTGCCCAACATCGTCCTGGGCGAGATTGCCATTCGTCACCAGCTGCATGGCGAGACCTGCTACTTTGCCCTCTCCGAGCGCGACGATGCCCTCATCCATCAACTCGTCTCCCAGGCCTTCCTCGACCCCGCCACCACCTCCGCCCTCTATGGCTGGATCGATGCCCCCGACGACAACCATTTCGTCGCCGAGCTCCACATCTTTAATAATCTTTAATCATCACGAAATAACGAATTAAAGAAGGAGGACTTTTAAGATCCTTTGTTCAAACAAATATTTTTCATCTTTTTAAAAAACTCATCTTTATATAAAACCTATGACAGAACTACTTAAAACCCTAAAACAACAAGTGATAGACGCCCTGAACCTCGAGGACCTCACCCCCGAGGATATCGATGTCGATGCCCCTCTCTTCGGCGAAGGTCTCGGCCTTGACTCCATCGATGCCCTCGAGCTCATTATGATCCTCGAAAAGGAATATGGCATCAAGCTCCAGTCGCCCGCACAAGGCAAGGAGATCTTCAAGTCCATCCGCACCATGGCCGAGTTCATCCAGGCCAATCGCACCAAATAAATGATTGTCATCACCGGCTACGGCATTGTGAGCGCCATTGGTGTCGGCAAAGCTGAGACCCTCGACGCGCTTAGTAATCACCGTTCAGGTATCGCCCCCGTGCAGTACCTCGACACGGTGCATCGCGACATGCTCGTCGGTGAAGTCAAGCTCTCGTTCGACGAGCTTATGGCCCGCGTCGGGGTGCCCTCCGATGCCGAAGCTCCGCAGAGCCGCACCGCCCTCATCGGACGTCTTGCCCTGCGCGAAGCCTTGCAGCAGGCAGGTCTCACCAGTCCCAACGACTACGCCACGATGGCATTGCTTTCGGGAACCACCGTCGGCGGCATGGACCGCACCGAGATCGAAGCCTCGGTCAGCGCCGATGGCACGATTGAGCACTACAACTACGACTGCGGCACCTCCACGCTCGACATCGCGCGCGGCTTCGGCCAATTCGCCTTCGTCGATACCATCTCCACCGCCTGTTCGTCGGCAGCCAATGCCATCGCCATGGGCATCGAGATGGTGCGTCAGGGCCTCTTCGAACGCGTTGTGGCAGGAGGCAGCGAGGGTCTGTCGCGTCTGCACCTCAATGGGTTCAACACACTCATGATCCTCGACTCCGAGCCATGCCGTCCGTTCGATGCGCATCGTAATGGCATCAACTTGGGCGAAGGCGCAGCCTATCTGGTCATCGAGAGCGAGGCATCGGCACTTCGTCGCGGAGTTCGTCCATTGGCAGTGCTCAGCGGCTACGGCAATGCGTGCGACGCCTATCATCAGACCGCCTCTTCTCCCGAAGGCGAGGGAGCAGTCCTCGCCATGCGGCAGGCGTTAGCAGATGCAGGTCTCCAGCCTTCCGACATCGCCTACATCAATTGCCACGGCACAGGCACGCCCAACAACGACGTCAGCGAACTCACCGCCCTCCATCGTGTCTTCGGTCCCCAGCTCCCGCCGTTCAGCAGCACCAAGGGCTTCACGGGGCACACCACCTCAGCCAGCGGCAGCATCGAAGCCGCCTTCTGCCTCCTCGCCCTCGAGCACCACTTCCTCCCCGTCAACCTCAACTTCCGCGACCCCATCACTCCCGACTCATCTACCGCCCCCGACATCCCCGTTGTGGACGATCAGGTCATCCCCCTAAGCAGGTATTCTGCCCCCGCTGTTGTTCCTTTCAGTCACGTCCAGGAGAAGCGGGGGACCGAGGGGGTCTTGGCCGAGGGGGTCTGTCTCTGCAACGCCTTCGCCTTCGGCGGCAACGACACCTCCCTCATCCTCGCCCCCTACCATTCGGCCCCATCCTCCGTTCAGTCAGATGCGATGCCATCGCATCCCCTCTCTCTCGCCCCGAAGGAAGCATCCCTTCTTCTCAGTAAAAGAAGAATTTTTCTTCTCGCCAGCACCGAGCTCTCTCCCGACATCGACCCCAACTTCCGCGACTACCTTTCTCCCCTCGAGTCACGTCGTCTCGACAAGCTGCTCAAGCGCACCATCGCCTGTTCGTTGCAGACCTTGCGCCAATGTCCCGAAGTTGTCCCCGATGCCATCATCACCGCCACCGTCTGGGGCAGCGCCATCTCAGCCATCACGTTCTTCCACGACATGATGCGTCAGGGCGAAGCGTTTCTCAAGCCCACGCTCTTCATGCAATCGACCCACAACACGATGAGTTCGCTCATTGCCATCCAGACGCACAATCACGGCTACAACGTCACCCATTCGCAACTCGACGACTCGCTCCCGCACGCCTTCCTCGACGCATGGCTGCAGATGCAGTCGGGTCGCATCCGCAGCGCCCTCGTCGGCATCCACGACAGCATCCCCGCCTTCGACAACCGCAGTTACCTCTTCTGCACCGCCGATGCGCTCCCTCCCGATTGCCATCCCCTCGCCGAGCTTGTCTTCAATCCCTCATCACGAATTATTGAATTATGCCACTCTTGATACTTTCGATAATTCAAGCCGCCCTGCTCGCCGTAGGCCAAGTCTTGCTCAAGCTCGCCCTGCGTGCAGCAGGCGCGTTCGAGATGAGCACGACCTTCTTCGTGAGCCAGCTCACCAACTGGTGGTGGCTTGCCTGTGGCATCAGCTTCGGAGGCGCGGGCATCCTTTGGATGTACATCCTGCGCCACTATCCATTCAGCCAGGCATATCCCCTCACGTCGTTGGCCTACGTCTTCGGCATGCTCGCAGCCCTATGGGTTTTCGGCGAACGCATTTCACCCACCGCATGGATAGGCGTGCTGCTCATCATGGCAGGTTGTTATCTCGTCACACGTTGACATTTCTCCCCTTCTTTATGGCACTCCTGGATAATCTCTATCACATCACAGCGCAAACCACCCTGCCCGAAGACGAGGGTGGGGGAACGGTCTTTCGCATCGCGCTCCATCCCGATAGTGCCATCTATCGGGCGCATTTCCCCGGACGTCCCATCACCCCCGGAGCTTGCATGATCCAAATTGTCGAGGAGTTGGCGCGTCAGTATTTCGCCGATGCCACCCTTTATGTCCATAGCATCACCAACCTCAAGTTCCTCGCGCTGCTCGAACCCCAGCATCACCCCATAGTCGAAGTTGTCCTCTGCGGCACCCCCTCCCAGCTTCGCGCCACCTTCCGCGATGGTTCGCTTCTCTTTGCTCGTTTCACACTTTCCCTTTTTTAATTTTATCTTGAAAAATGCATTCAAGTTTGGAGCCATTTTCGTATTTATTTGATGTCCTAAAATGCAAAATGGGGCGATTCTTTATTTTGCATTTCTGTTTTCTATGTGATACTAAGACAAATAATATGATGAAGAAGAACATACTATTCTGGATGATGCTTGCTGGCCTTTTATGGCTGGGTGGAGGCACAATGGCGCGGGCGAATGATGCTGGCGAAATGGTGAAGCATAGGGTGATTATCCTTACTGATGTGGAGAATGAGCCGGATGACACGGAGTCTCTCGTCAGGTTGATGCTCTATACGAACCGAGTCGATGTGCGCGGACTGATTGCAACCACTTCGACCCATTTGAGGAATCGCATTGCTCCTGAATCCATCCATCATGTGATTGATGCGTATGGAAAGGTGCGCACGAATCTGTTGAAGCACGAGGATGGATATCCTGAGGCAGAAAGCCTGCATGCACTCGTGAAGCGAGGCTCTACTTACTATGGCATGAATGGAGTGGGGAAGGGCAAGAACTCGGAAGGCTCGGATTGGATTGTCAAGGAACTGATGCGCTCCGACGATGACCGTCCGCTGTGGGTTTGTGCTTGGGGAGGAGCCAATGTGCTGGCGCAGGCACTCTACCAGCTGAGGGCTACCCAGTCGAAGGCCGATCTGGAAAGGCTTGTGGGCAAACTGCGCGTCTATACCATCTCTGACCAGGACGACACGGGCAACTGGATGCGCCGCGAGTTCCCTTCGCTCTTCTATATCGTCAGCCCGGGCGGTTATGGCTATGCCACATGGACGGGCATGATGCAGGTGGCCAAGGGAGCCGACAACGATAAGGTGTCGAACCGTTGGATCGCTGAAAACATCCAGCAGGGACATGGTCCGCTCGGTGCCTGCTATCCCGATGTGGCCTATGGCATGGAGGGTGATACGCCGTCGTGGCTCAACCTGATTCCCAACGGACTGAATGAACCAGAACATCCCGATTGGGGCGGATGGGGAGGCCGCTACGAACTGTACAAGCCTCGCCGCGAAGATTGTGATATTGCGGGTTTCAACGGCAGTGTGCCAATCGAGGAGGAAACACGTGCCATCTGGACGAATGCCGTCGATCGGGTCACACCTTATCTGTTCAATGAATATGGCTGTGCCGTGAGAAGTGACAGCGTCACCTATTGTACTGCACAAGCAACCGTATGGCGTTGGCGCAGCGAGATGCAGAACGATTTTGCTGCAAGAATGGACTGGTGTACCAGGGATTATTCGGAAGCCAATCACCCCCCTGTGGCTGTGGTTCGAATGATGACCGAAGTGCCAGGATATGGCATTGACAATCGCGAACCGCGAGAAATAGTTGATTTTACGGTAAAAAGTGGCGAGGTGTTTATGCTCGATGCTACGGGTTCGAGTGACCCAGATGGCGACAACTTGAGTTATCTTTGGTTCAACTATCCCAAAGCAAGCAGCTGGAAACAACCTGTTGCCATTCTTGGTTCACCCAATACCTGCCACGTGAAAGTGCAGGCTCCCAAAGTTGAGAAGACCGAGACGATTCACTTCATTCTTATGGTGACCGACAAGGGAAAACCTGCGCTGACGAGTTATCGGCGGGTCGTGGTAACAGTGACCAAATAACAATTAATAATTAACAAATAACAATTATATTTTCTAAATTCAAATTTTACTTATGATGAAAAAGAATCTATTGATTAGTGCAGTAGTGATGCTGCTTGGGTTGACAGCATGTTGTGAGAAACAGGCGGCGCCTGTGGTTTCGGACAGCCCGAACTTTGACGAGGTGCTGATGACACGCAGAAGCATCCGCAGTTATGATGCCACCAAGACCATCAGCAAGGAGGAGGTGCGCGAACTTCTTGCCGTCGTGCAGGAGGCTCCCTCCTGGGCCAACCAGCAGCCTACGAAGTATTATGTAGCCATCAGCCCAGAGAAGCTGGAAGCTGTTCAGAATGCAATCTATGGGAACAAGGAACGTGTGGCTGGTGCGCCTGTGCTCATCGTCTCGACCTTCGAGCGTGGCAAGTCGGGCTTCTTCCGTGGAGAGCCCACCAACGAGATCGGCGACGGTTGGGGCGCCTACGACAATGGCCTGAGCAACTGCTACCTTATCCTCAAGGCACGTGCCATGGGCTTCGACACCCTCATTATGGGCATGCGCGACAGCGAGGCGCTGCGCACAATCTTTGGCATCCCTGCCGAAGAGACGGTGATGGCTGTGATCTCGCTCGGCTATCGTGACCAGGAGCCGAGACAGCCGGAGCATAGGGCGCTCGACGAGGTGGTCAAGTTCTTCTAAGACCCTCTAAGTCCCCCTGAAGACCCTCTAAATCCCCCTTAAAGGGGGACTTTTTTTGTCACGAATTAGAGAATTAGAGAATTGAGGTTTTGATTATTTGACAACGTTGGGGAGGGAGAAAAGAAAAAATGAGCGGGAAAATGAAAAAAGTGGGACGGATTCTTGGAGATTGGGAAGATTTGTGTTAACTTTGCACCGAAAAACTATGTCTATGGAGGAACAGGAAAACAAATATACCAAATGGGTGGCTTGCTGGGGCAATGCCACGTCGATATCGGACCGCAAGATGTCGGTGTACGCACGTGACATCACGCTGAGATATCCCATCAGAATGTGTTTCAGCGGCAGCAAGCTGCGTTTCCGCTTCTCGAACCTCACAGGCACCGAGGAGGTGACACTCACCAAGGTGCGCGTGGCGAAGGTGGTGGAGCACTATCGACCGGTGGCCGTCACTTTCGATGGCGCTCGGCGTGTGCACATTGCACCTGGCAGGGAAGTGGAGAGCGATGAGATAGCGTTGGCTATCAATGCAGGCGACGTCATCGAGGTAAGCATTTATCTGGGCAGTTATACGCAGATGAATGCGGGCACGCTGGTGACGGGGCCACTGTCGAAGGGCAAGTTCTCGTATGGCGACTACACAGATGCCAAGGTGCTGCCGCTCGACCTGACACGAAACACCAACTGGTTCTACTTCCTCAACACCATTGACATCCTGACCGAGGAGAAGAACCATGCACTGGTGTGCTATGGCGACTCCATCACGGCGCAGAGCTGGCCCGACTACCTTGCCAATCGTGCCTGGAACAACGGATGGCATGACGTGTCGATCATCCGACGTGCGGTGAGCGGCACACGCATCCTGCGCCAGTACAACTGCATCACCTACCAGGCCTACGGCTTGAAGGGCGAAACGCGTTTCCCCATCGAGATGAATGTGGCAGGGGCGCGTGACGTGATCATCCAGCACGGCATCAACGACATCATCCATCCTGTGGGCGTGGATGTCAACCCGTTCCGACCCATGAGCGATATGCCAACGACCGAGGACCTTATCGAAGGTATGCGCAAGTTCTACATCGAACATGCCCGCGAACTTGGACTTCGCGTGTGGAGCGGTACGCTGCTTCCCATATGGAACTGGAGAACCTATGCCGAGTTCCGCGACAAGATACGAATGGAGTTCAACGAATGGCTGCGCACTGCTCCAGACTTCGACGGCTGCATCGATTTCGAGAAGGCCGTGAGGGATCCGGAGCGACCCGTGGCTTTTGCTCCCGGCTTCGATTCGGGCGATCATCTGCACCCAAGCGAGAAGGCTTACGAGGCAATGGCGGGATGCGTGCCAGAGGAGCTCTTGAGTTAAAGGAATAGTTGGCAATAGTAACAATAGTGACTATAGGAACTATAATAAAAGATAATAAACAAAAACTATGAACAAATTGATTAGAAGAGCTTTTTTGCTGGGCCTTTGTGGAGGAATGATGGCCGGCTGTAATTCGAAGAAGGCAGAGCCGAACGAGAGTGATCCTGCGAGCAATACCGATGGCCGCAAGTATGTGAACTATGATGAGCGTACGGGCGATGAAGCCGTAGTCTATTTCACCCGCAACCTCAGTGCCGAAGGACTGATTGCGGCTTACGAGAAAGTGAACCAGAACATCGAGGGCAAGGTGGCCGTGAAACTGCACACCGGCGAGAAGAACGGACCCAACATCCTGCCTCGCGAATGGGTGAAGGCGCTGATGGAGAAGGACCTGAAGGATGCCTCCATCGTGGAGACCAACACCTACTACGAGGGCGACCGCTACACCACCGACCAGCATCGCGAGACGCTGAAGGTGAACGGATGGACGTTCTGCCCCGTCGATATCATGGATGCCGAGGGCACCACGATGCTGCCTGTCAAGGGCGGAAAGTGGTTCAAGGAGATGTCGGTGGGCAAGACCTTGACTGACTACAATTCGCTGGTTGCCCTGACCCACTTCAAGGGCCATACCCAGGGTGGCTTCGGAGGTTCGAACAAGAACATCGGCATCGGTTGTGCCGACGGACGCATCGGCAAGGCTATGATCCACACCACGCCAGGGCAACCCGACCAGTGGGACATCAAGGAGGAGGAGTTCATGGAGCGTATGACCGAATCGACGAAGGCGACCATCGACTTCTTCGCCGGACACGTGACCTACGTCAACGTGATGCGCAACATGAGTGTGTCGTGCGACTGCGAGGGCGTTGCTGCCGCTCCTGTAGTAACGCCGAATGTCGGCATTCTTTCGTCGACCGACATCCTGGCTGTTGACCAGGCCTGCATCGACATCATTTTCGCGATGACCGAGGAAGAGCATCACGATATGCTGGAACGCATCATCAGCCGCCATGGCCTGCGCCAGCTTTCCTACATGAAGGAACTTGGCATGGGTCACGACCGATATAAGCTAATCGACCTCGACAATGACGGCAAGGTGATCACAGCCGCCGAGGCCGCCGAAGGCTTGAAGCCATTCGTCGCTGAAAAATAAAAGATTTTGATGGGTGGAATAGCGTAACATCGGCTTTTTTGAGCCGATGTTACATTTTTAGAGAGATTTGTTTCATGGTTTGTAACATAATATGATAAATTATTGTTATCTTTGCCCCAGATAAAACCTTCGATTATGTTACATATTTCCAATAGATGTGCAGTGCTGGCAATGGCCCTGGGGCTGATGTGCGGTGAGGCTGATGCCAATCTGAATCTGCTCTATACGATCGAGAATAATCTTCCAAGCAGCCTCGTGCGTCAGGTGGAGGAGAGCGCAGACGAGATGATCTGGATAGCGACCGAAGATGGCTTGTGCCGCTTTGATGGCTCACAGTTCGTAACCTATACCTATGAGCCGAACAACCCGCATTCGCTGCAGAATAATATTGTGCTCACTCTTTGTACGGACGAGAAGGGTCATGTGCTGGTCGGTACGAGAGTAGGTCTGCAGATGTATAGACCAGCGACAGATGATTTTACTGAGGTCATCTGCGACTCACTACTAGGCATACCGGCAGGCAACGCTTCCGATATAACGAATCTGGCGAATGGAGATTTCTTCGTTTGTGGAAATACTATCTTTACGTGCCATATTGATGAGAACGGGATTCCACACGCCATAGCCAATCCTTTGACCAAAAAAGACCTGACGAGTTCGTATTGCTGCCAGGATTATAGTGGCAATATCTGGACCACTTCCACGGTGCATGGAGTGCAAAGGGTGGACAAAGAGGGTAACCTGGAGAAAATCCCTTTGCCCGATGGCATAAAGGGAATCAATATGCTGGAAATAGGACCTGATGGAATCGTGTATATGGGAGGCGTGGGCCGAGGCCTCTATAAATATAATAATTTAACACATCGAATTGAAGAGATTACCGGACCAGACGATCATTTTATAGTCCGTGAATTGCGCGCTGTGCCTGGCAAGCAACGGATGTTTGTCTGTACTGATGGCGAAGGTGTCAAGGTGCTGAACTGTCGAACGGGAAGTCTTTCGGACTTCAACTTCGATGATGCCCAATTGGAAGTAGGAACGCAGAAGGTACATTCGCTGACAAAATCGAGAAATGGTGACATCTGGATGTCCATCTATCAGAAGGGTATGCTTGTGATTTCGCGTAATCCATTTGACTTCCACTATTACGGTTCGCATTCCTTGCGTTACAATAACATCGGCGACCGTTGTGTGACGTCGTTGTTCCGTACGCACGATGGCATGCTATGTGTAGGCACAGACAATGGTGGCGTCTATTGCCTGGATGACAAAGGTGAGGCCCTATCACATTATCCTTGCAATACGGGCCCTCTATCAGTCCCATCTGCGCTCATCACAATGTTTGAGGACTCGCGTCATCGCGTATGGTTCGGCTCGTATGGACAGGGAGGAGGCATATTGGATCTCAAGACGGGTGTTTGTCAATATATCCCCATTGAAAACCAGCGAAGCAACACCAGCAATATCTATGACTATGTAGAGGATGTGCAGGGCAATGTGTGGGTGGGATCGATGGGCAATGGCATCTTGAAATATGATGAACAGAGGAAGGCTTTCGTGCGTCAGAATCTGCACCCCGCTTGCGATTGGACGATTTCCTTGAGTTACGATCGCGGTACTCACCAATTGTATGTGGGATCGTACAACGGGTTGGTGATCGTCAGTCAGCAGGGTGACGAAATGAAGTGTGAACAGTATTACCCCGAACGAGTGATCTACAGCATTTCGCGCATTTCGGCCACGAAGATCAGCCTTTGTACCAATGCCGGCCTTATTGTGTTCGACACGCAGAAGAGGAGCGGAAGAATCTATACCGTTGAGGATGGCTTTCCGACCGATAACTTCCTGGCATCGCAGGCCGATGGAGAGGGCAACCTCTGGGTGAGCAGCAGTAAAGGAATTTCGAAGCTCAACCTTGATCAGCATATCGTCACCAACTATACATCGAGAGAAGGCCTGCAGTTCAACGAGTTCTACAAGAATACTTCGATGCGCGATGAGAACGGCACGCTTTGGTTTGGTGGTATGGAGGGTATCAATTGGTTCAATCCCAGCGAAATACGCAAGTCGGAAACGAAGGTAGATGCCCGTGTGGTGAGATTCAGTACCGACCTTAACAACATCCTGCCCGACAAGGATGGCGTCTATCGACTGGATGAGCAAGACCGCTCTTTCTCGATTGAACTGGCCACACGACCTATCATGCAGACTTTCAGTGTCACTTATCGTTATGCTATGGACAATGATGCCTGGCATACGCTGCCGCCTACGGACAATCGTGTGATGTTCAGCCACCTCAGTTCGGGTTCGCATACCTTCCGGTTCCAGATTGATGACGATGGAACGTTGTCGCCAGAAGAAAGTGTTCAGATCTTCATCGCTCGCCCGTGGTACCTTCGATGGTGGGCTCTACTGCTGGGTGTAATTGCCCTGGGCAGCATCATTGGGCTCGTCATCCTGCAGATACGGCGTCGTTATCATGAAAGGAAGATGCGACTCAAGCAAGCCCGACAAGCTGCGGATAACGAAGAAAAACTGGCATTCTTCATCAACCTCGCCCATGAGATACGCACCCCAATGACGCTTGTCGTCAGTCCGCTGCAGAAACTGATGTTGCAGGACAAGGACCCGGAGCGTTTGCGCAGCTATCGGCTCATTGACCGCAATGCCAACCGTGTGCTTGGCCTAATCAATGAAATCATGGCCCTTCGGAAACTGGACAAGGCGCAGATGCGCCTGCAATGCCAGCAACTGTCTCCCGCCAAACTGATTGAGGACCTTTGTGAGACGGTTTCAGACCTGACGCAGGAACGTCAGATCAATCTGCAGTACAACAATTTCCTGCCTGAGGGCTTTGTGACGTGGATTGACAAGGGATGTTTCGACAAGATCGTCATCAACCTGCTTTCGAATGCAATCAAATATACTCCACACGGAGGCTACATCAACGTGGAGAGCGCGTTGACACCAGATAAGAAGTTGGGCATCAGCATCACTGATAATGGAATCGGCATTGATCCTGAGGACAAGAAGCACGTCTTCGAGCTGTTCTATCGTTCGAACGTGAATAATCCACATGCAATGGGTACAGGTATCGGACTGAACCTCGTGAAGGCATTGGTTACACTGCACCATGGCAACGTCGTGGCAGAAGACAATCCCGAGGGGCAGGGTACGATATTGTCGTTCACGTTGCCGACACGTGATGATGCCTATGATGACAAGGAGAAGATTACAAAGCAGGTACAGAATCCTGTGCTGGAAGACGATCTGGATGAAGTCACAATTGTGAAGAAGTCGATAGGGCAGACGACGGAAGAGCCCTCGGTGGGTTCCAATCGAAGTGCGCGTCGCATCCTTGTGGTCGAGGACGAAGATGAGATACTCAGTTATCTGACATCGGAACTCAAGCCTATTTATCGCGTGACAACGTGCACGAATGGCCGAGAGGCGCTCGAAAAACTGCTCGAAAATGCCGATGGGTATGACCTGGTGCTCAGCGATGTGATGATGCCCGATATGGATGGCGTGGAACTATGCCGCTTCATTCGAAGCAATGTGCTGCTCAATCACCTGCCTGTAGTGTTGCTCACAGCCAAGACGAGTGACGAGGATCGACTAAAGAGCCTGGAAGTGGGGGCCAATGCCTTCATCACGAAACCCTTCAATATGGAGATTCTGCTCAAGACCATCAAGAACCTCATCGACGAACACGACCGACTACGCAGTTCGTTCAGTGGCTCGCAGTTACCTGCCGACAAGGTCGATACTCCCGAACTGCAGTCACCCGACCAGCGCCTGCTGCAACGTATCCTCAAGGTGGTGAACGACAACCTGAGCAATACCGAACTGACCAGCGAGGATATTGCCGACAAGGTAGGACTGAGCCGTGTGCATCTCTATCGCAAACTAAGGGAACTGACCAACCAGACGCCGCGCAGTTTTATTCGCAATATCCGATTGGCCAAGGCTGCCGAACTGCTCTCGCAACGCAAGATGTCGATAGCCGAAGTTGCCTATGAGGTTGGTTTCTCCAATCCCAACAATTTCGCTACAGCCTTCAAGGAGATGTATGGCATGCCCCCAACCGCCTACAACGAAAAGCATTGCAGTGGGTCGGGGGCACAGCCGTGATGCGGATCTATTATTTTCGAACAATCACACTGCCGCTGGCCTGATGGGTGGCCAGAATCAGCACTTCGGCAATCTGCACGTGTGCCGGGGCATTGGCAGCATAGACGGCAACGTCGGCAATGTCGTCGCCAGTCAGCGGTTTGATGCCCTTATAGACATTGGCTGCACGCTCGTCATCGCCATGGAAACGCGTGTTGCTGAAGTTGGTCTCGACTAATCCTGGTTTCAGATTTGTCACTCTGATGGCGGTGTTGGCCACGTCGATGCGCAGGCCGTCGGAAAGAGCCTTGACAGCGGCTTTGGTTGCACAATATACGTTGCCTCCGGCATATGCTGCATCGCCGGCCACGGAGCCTACATTGATGATGTGGCCGCGGTCGCGTTTCACCATACCTGGCACAATGAGGCGTGTCATCGTCAGCAGACCCTTGATGTTGGTGTCGATCATCGTTTCCCAATCCTCGAAACTGCCTGCGTATTCGGGCTCCAGACCGAGCGCCAGTCCTGCATTGTTGACCAGCACATCAATCTCCTGCCAATCCCCGGGCAGTTCGCTCAGGCACTTTTCGGCTTTTTCGCGGTCTCTGACATCGAAAACCAGCGTCTTCACTTCCGCCCCTTTCGCTGTGAGTTCCTTCTGGATGTCGTTCAGACGATCCACGTTTCTTCCGGTGAGAATCAGCCTGTCGCCGTTCTCTGCAAACTTCCTGGCACAAGCCATGCCAATGCCGCTTGTCGCTCCTGTGATCAATACGATTTTTTTCATCAGTTTGGATTATTATAGTTTTTTGTAATCTATTTTGTGCAAACTAATTAAAAGAACCCGCAGAATAATTTATCCGCGGGTCCTGATATTTTTGCTGTAAAGACATTAGCAGGCAACTCTTTCGAGCCACTTGACCATACCGAACATTACGCCCATGGAGATGAGGCAGACGATGAGGAAGACTGCCCAGCACCACTGGATGGGCCATGCGTTGTACATCACAGGGCCAAGCCAGATCATCAGGTTACCGATGGCGGTGGCACCGAGCCAAAGACCCTGGCAGAGACCTACCATATGACGTGGAGCAACCTTCGATACGAAACTCAATCCGAGTGGAGAGATGAAAAGCTCAGCTACGGTGAGGAAGAAATAGGTCACGATGAGCACCCAAGGAGAAGCCTTGGCCAGACCGGCTGCGGCCATGCTGGCAGCATCGAGAGCGCGGAACTCATCACCCGAAGGATAGTTGCTGAACATCGAGAAAAGCATCAGGAAGAGGTAGGCACAGCCTGCGATACCCATACCAATGGCAATCTTGCGCGGAGTAGAGATGGCCTTGCCTCTGGCAGCGAGGCTGCCGAAGATCCACATGATGATGGGGGTGAGAACAATCACGAAGAACGGATTGAGGGCCTGCCAGATTTCTGGAGCGATGGAATCGGTCTGGACGAAGTCGCGAGCGAAGACACTCAATGACTGGCCGTTCTGATGGAACGAGAACCAGAAGAAGATGGCGATGCCGAGCACGGCACAGAGTGCGTAGAGGCGCTGCTTGATTTCGGTAGCCATGGTGCGCTTCTCTTCCTCGGTATATTCAACGACCGCAGCTGCGACCTTCTTGGCTGGCTGTGGGAAGATACGCTTGTAGGCCAGGAAGATGACGAGCGAGATGAGCATAGCAATCACCGAGGCAATGAACGAATAGTGGATGCCCTGGTTGAAGACGGTGATGTAGTCGTGGCTGAATGCGGCATTGTCAACAAAGTTGTAACCGGGAAGCATCACCTTTTCGAGCGTTTCGCTGAACTTGGTGGTCACCTGGCCGTCAGCAAGGAACTGGTGGCAAAGTGCCGGCATGTCGGCATTGTAGATCAATGCATGCTTGGTGAGCCACCACTGGCGAAGCAATGGAGCGATGAAAGGAGCAAACAGACCGCCGATGTTGATGAACACGTAGAAGATCTGGAAACCGGAGTCACGCTTGTCCTTAGCTATCTGGAGGGCTTCGGGACCCTCCTTGGCAGCCTCTGCCTCATATTCGTCGTACATCTTGCCGACGATGGCCTGCAGATTGCCCTTGAAGAGACCATTGCCAAAAGCGATGGCAAGGAGGGCCACACAGGTGAAGATGAGAATGCCCCACCAGCTGCCGCTGAAATCGGTCTCACTGAAGACTGGAACGGCGAGAGCGATGTAGCCCAATGCCATAATGACCAGACCCCACTGGATGGTGCTGTTGTAGTTCTGGGTGCGGTCGGCGATGATGCCGCCCACAAGGCTCAGCACATAGATGCCGAAGTAAAACACTGAATAGATGATGCCGGCTGTGCCGTCGGAGAGGCCGAACTTCGACACCAGGAACAGCAGGAGCACTGCGTTCATGATGTAGTAGCCGAAACGCTCGCCCATGTTGGCCAGCGCAGCAGGGATAAGACCCTTAGGATGACTTTTGAACATATCTTTGCTTAAATAACAATTAATAGTTAACAATTAACGATTATCTGGTCAAATTTCGGTGCAAAGATAGTCAATAATTTTGAAAACTCCAATAAATTGGCAATAATCTTCAAAAAATAATCAATATTTATCGGTTCCGAACCATCTTTGCCGCAGCATATGGGCAGCCATCTTGGGTTTGCGTGTTTGTGTGAAGACACCTTTGTAGTTCATCGAATTGACACGATGCATGGCTTCACCCGTCTGGAAGTCGGCGAAATTCCAGATGTGCATACCGGTGACGTAGTCCTTCTGATTGGCGAGGTCAAGATAATCGCCGAGGAAACGGCATTGGAATTCCTCACTGAACATTTCCTCACTATTGGAGTGAACACCCACTGAGGTGTCGGCGCCAAACTCAGTCATGATGATGGGCACATTGTAGGTGGTATGCAGTTTCTCAAGTTCCCTGCTCAGAATGTCGATGGCTACGTCCATGCGTCCCGGATTGGTGTACCATCCATAGTAGCGGTTCACGCAAATGATGTCGCCCACAGTATGCCACGACGAAGGACTGCCACTCATGGCAACGAAGGAGGCAAGACGTGTAGGGTCTTTTCCTTTGGCCAATGCAATCAGTTCGCCCAGGTTCTCGATGGCCAGACGATTCTCTTCTGCCTCGCCCTGTTTCTCCTTGCCGTCGTAGTTGGCCCCGCCCACGCCCTTGTGTGCGGGTTCGTTGGCCACGCTCCAGAGGATTACGCTGGGATGATTCTTGTCGCGATTGATCATCTCTTCGAGGGCATAGCGGCATTGTGCCTGACGAATCTTGACATTCTCTTCGCCATCGAAGAAGAGCAGTCCCACGGATGGCATCTCGTCGATGATCAGGAATCCTTCGCGGTCGGCGATGTTATAGACCTCTTCGTCGTAGGGATAATGGGAAGTACGGAACGAATTGGCACCGAGCCATTTCATCAGCTGGTAGTCGTACACCGTGACCGGATGGGCTACGCCTTTGCCAAAGACAGGGAAGTCCTCGTGCTTGCCGAAACCACGCAGTTTGATGGGCTTGCCGTTGAGCAGGATGCTCTTGTCGTCGTGGCTGATGGTGCGCACGCCGCAGTGAGTCTCATAACTGTCTTTGCCGGGAAGTTCAACGCGTACATTATAAAGATAAGGATCCTCGGTGCTCCAGAGATGAACGTTTTCGATCGAAACATTGGCTTCGGCTTCGTCACCCTTGAAGCGAAGGTTGGCGGTGTAGGTCTCGCCTTCGGCAGAAGTAATGGTCACACGGCCAGCACTTGCAGCACCTTGCTTCTTGACGCTGACATTGATGGTTCCCGTGCTGCCACTGAAATCGGTGCGCAGCGTAATGTCCTGCAGCGAAGCCGTACGGGGTAGGGTATAGAGCATCACATTGCGATGGATGCCGCAATAAGGGAAGAAGTCGTAATTGGTGGCAGGGAAGGTGCGCATGGCGCCAGGAACATTGCCGTTGGGGATACGGTTGGGATCAAGTTCGTTCTCGACTTCTACGCTGATGCGATTCTTGCTGTCCCAGACGACATAAGGGGTGATGTCGAAGGCAAAGGGAAGGTTGCCTCCTTCGTGCATACCTACTGCCTTGCCGTTGACAAAGACCTTTGACATGTAGTTGACCGAATTGAAGCGAAGGAAGATGCGTTCACCTTTCCAGGCACGGGGAACGAAGGTCTCCATTTCGTACCAAGCCGTGCCCAGATAGTTGTGAAGCCCGTGGATCTGATCATTCCATGAGCCTGGAACGGCGATATCGGTTGTCTCGGTGAGACCGTTCATCCAGCCTTGGGCTTCGCCCACCTTGTCGGGATCGGTGCGGAACTGCCAGATGCCCGAGAGGTCGAGGACGTTGCGATACTGGTTCTGTTGGGGAGTCAAGGAGATGCAGGCAGGGTCTGCCTTGGCTATTTCCTGAGCCTGGACATTTATGCCCAGCATGGCTGCCAGAAAAAGAAATGAGAATGATTTGCGCATTGTTTTATCGTTTAGATGTTGAATTTTCGGTGCAAAGATAGGGCATTTTCACCACTTTGGCATTGTCTTTTGGGCCGATTTTTTCAACCAAATGGAGTAAAATTTGGAGATGTGGAAAAATGTATGTATCTTTGCGGCAAATTATAATTGTTTATTCAAATAGATATGTTCGAAGGACAACCCAAAGGCCTTTATGCTTTGGCATTGGCCAACACTGGTGAGCGTTTCGGTTATTATACGATGCTTGCCATCTTCGCCTTGTTCATGCAGGCCAAGTTCGGATGGGATGAGGCTCAAGCCGGACAGGTTTATGCCATTTTCCTGGCAGTAGTTTATTTCGCACCCCTTGTAGGCGGCTGGGTGGCTGACAAGATCGGTTATGGCAAGTGTGTAGTCGTCGGTATGATTGTGATGTTCCTGGGTTATCTGGGCCTTGCTGTGCCGACGCCAGCCAATACGGCGGGAGAGTGGGCTATGTATGCAGGCTTGGCAGGGGTGTCGCTTGGTACGGGCCTTTTCAAGGGTAATCTGCAGGTGCTCATCGGCAATCTCTATGATGATCCTCGTTATCAGAGTCGTCGTGACTCGGCATTCAGCCTGTTCTACATGGCCATCAATATCGGTGCGATGTTTGCGCCTTCGATGGCCAAATGGATTACCAACCAGCACTTGGCAGGCAAAGGCTTTGTCTATGATGCTGCCAATCAGGATCCTGCCTATCTGGAAGCGCTGTACAGCGGCTACGGATTGTGCTTCGGCGTGGCTTGTATCTCGTTGGTACTTTCGGCCATCATCTATTTCTCATGCCGCAATTGGTTCAAGCATGCCGATGTGACAGCCAAGCAGGCCAAGGTCGCCAACACCGAGATGGTGGAACTGACACCCAAGCAGACCCGCGACCGAATCCTTGCCCTGCTGCTTGTCTTTGCTGTGGTCATCTTCTTCTGGATGGCCTTCCATCAGAACGGATCGGCGCTGACCTTCTTTGCCAAGCGATATACCGACCTATCGGTCACCGGACCTATGCGCATAGGCTTTAATATCTTCAGTCTGGCACTTATTGCCTTGGCTGTTTATACGGGTTTTGGCGCAGTGGGGGCAAAGACCTCAAAGAACCGTTCTCTGCTCTGGTGCATCACGCTGGTGCTGCTTGGCGGAGCTTATGCTCTTTATCGCGGCATGTCGGATCCTACCAACGCACAGCCCTCTGACTTCCAGCAGTTCAATCCCTTCTTTGTTGTGGCGCTGACACCATTCAGTATGCTCTTCTTCGACACTTTGGCCAAGAAGGGAAAGGAGGTGAGTGCTCCTGCACGAATTGCCTGGGGTATGCTGGTGGCAGGTCTTGGTTTTGCTGTCATCTCGCTTGCCTCGGTTTCGCTGACTTCACCCATGGATCTTGGCGAAGGCACGCAGAGCATCCTTTCACCAGGATGGTTGATATCTACCTATTTCACACTGACTTTGGCCGAACTGCTCCTTTCGCCTATGGGCATCTCGTTTGTGACCAAGGTGGCACCACCCAAGTACAAGGGCTTGATGATGGGCGGCTGGTTTGTGGCCACTGCCATCGGCAATTACCTGAGTTCCATCCCCTCACAACTTTGGAACAAGATTCCATTGATGCAGAACTGGGGTATTCTGATAGCCCTCTGTCTGTTCAGTGCTGTTGCGATGTTTGCGCTGCTCAAGAAACTGAAAGTAATGACTGCGTAAACAATTAATAATTAACGATTAACAAATAACAATTTGATTTTGTTAGAACCAATAAATCGTCATGGAAATTATAAAAGTATCTGACAGGACGTTCCGGTCTTATCTTGGCAGGGATAGGATACAGGAAGAGGTGGCACGAGTGGCACGTGAGATATCTAAGGATATGGCAGATGTAGAACGTCCGCTGTTTGTCTGTGTGCTTAATGGTGCCTTTGTCTTTGCTTCGGACCTTTTTCGTCAACTCACGTTGCCGGATGCAGAGATAACGTTCATACGCATGAAGTCGTATGAAGGCACACGTACGACCGGCAAGGTGAAGGCCATTGTTGGACTGATTGAGAGTGTAGTGGACCGCGATGTCGTGATTGTGGAAGACATTGTGGACAGTGGATATACCATGAAGCGTCTCATCTCGCAGCTGGGAGATCTGGGAGCCAGAAGCATCAAGGTGTGTTGCCTGCTTAAGAAACCCAAGGCCATCAAGGTTCCCGATCTGCAACTTGATTATGTGGCACTCGAAATACCCAATGACTTTATCGTAGGGTACGGATTGGACTACAATGAGCAGGGGCGCAACTTGCCTGACATCTGGGTGGTCAATGACTGAGTTGGTTGGATGTTCCCGAGCCTTTCTGTGAACATATTGCTGTAGGAATTGATTACATAATGTGGCAAAATAGAGTATTATTGCTCAAAAAAAACAAGATTTCTGTTGAAAAATTTTTATAATCGATAAATTATTCTTACCTTTGTAAAGAATTTTTTCGTTTTAATAGAAAAGAGTTATTTGTTTTTAAGGTAATTGGATATGTTGAATATCGTAATATTTGGAGCCCCAGGTTCCGGCAAGGGTACTCAGAGTGAAAAGATCATCGAGGAGTATGGCGTTGAGCACATTTCGACGGGCGATGTACTTCGCGAAGAAATCAAGAAAAGGACCGAACTCGGAAAACTCGCAGCATCATACATCGATGAGGGTGATTTCATTCCGGATTCCCTTATGATCAAGATTCTTGCTTCCGTGCTTGATGCGAAGGGCAAGGACATCAAGGGTGTTATCTTCGATGGTTTCCCACGCACTATTCCTCAGGCTGAGGCTCTTGATGAGATGCTTGCAGAACGTGGCGAGACGGTATCGGTCGTTATCGGCCTTGAAGTCGATGGTGAAGAACTCATCAATCGCATTGTGCTGCGTGGCAAGACCTCAGGTCGTGCCGATGACAATGAGCATACTGCACGTCATCGTCTTGAGAATTATCACAACATGACCCAGCCTTTGAAGAAATATTATATTGAAGAGGGAAAATATGTGTCGGTGCCAGGAAAGGGCGATATCGACGAAATCTTCTCTCATATCAAGGAGGTTATTGATGCTGTCAAGTAAGCAGAGTTCAATTGCCTCAAACGTCATAGCCCCTGTCACAGCCATCTGCGACAGGGGTATGTTTTGTCAGCGAAAGGGAAAAAGAAGATTATTTGGAAAATAATAGGGTAAATATTTGCAGAATTCGAGAAAAAACGCTATCTTTGCACGCGATTGAAAACAGACCATTATGGGACGAATCCTCAGCATAGATTATGGACGCAAGCGCACAGGTTTGGCTGTCACCGATCCGTTGCAGATCATTGCCAACGGACTTTCGACCATACCCACACATGAGTTGGAGAAATGGCTGATGAGCTATATCCCCAAGGAAGGTGTAGAACGTGTCTTGGTCGGCTTGCCACGCCGTATGAGCGGCGAAATGAGCGAGTCGTGGCAGTACATCGAGCCATTTCTCAATCGTCTGCATAAGTTGCTGCCCGAGATGCCCATCGAACTGGTGGATGAGCGCTTCACTTCGAAACTTGCTTCACAGGCCATTCTGCAGAGCGGAGTGGGCAAGCAACGACGCAGGGAGGACAAGGGTATGATAGACGAGGTGTCTGCTACCATCATCCTTCAGCAATGGATGGACAATCGTTCAATGCCTGGCTACAAGGTTGTGATGTTTCCTCAGAAGGAGGAGTGAATCTAGGAACCCTAGAAGATCTAGATTGCCTAGATGCTCTAGATGTTCTAGAAACTAACTCTAGATAATCTAGAAACTCTAGAACTTCTAGATAATCAAGAAAAATAAGAAATCAATAATTTAGAAAAATATGATACTACCAATTTATTTATACGGTGAACCAGTACTCCGCAAGGAGGCTGAGGAAGTGCCTGAGGACTACCCAAACCTCAAGGAGTTGGCCGAGAATATGTTCCAGACGATGGAGAAGGCCAATGGCGTAGGCTTGGCAGCTCCGCAGGTGGGCCTGGCATTGAGAATGTTTGTAGTGGATGGCAACGGCTTGGCTGAGGATTATCCCGAATGCCTGGGCGTGCGTCGCTGTATGATCAATCCTGAGGTTGTGGAAGAGAGCAAGGAGACCAATGTCAAGGACGAAGGTTGCCTTTCGATTCCTGGTGTCTATGAAGGCGTGAAGCGTCCCGACTGGATTGTAATCAACTACCTTGACGAGAATCTTGTTGAGCACGAGGAACGTCTCGAAGGCTTTGCAGCTCGCATGGTACTGCACGAGTATGATCACCTCGATGGAAAGATGTTCATCGACCGTGTATCGCCTTTGCGCAAACCATTCATCAAGAACAAGCTCCAGGCTATTCTCAAGGGCAAGAATCACCCCGATTACAAGCATTGCGCTTTGCGCTGAGCGAGGATGTGACTCCTATTATTGAATCATTAACATTAAAGATACTAAATAATGGCAAAAGTACAGAAAGAAACAGCCCCAATGAGCGACAAGATGAAGGCGCTGCAGATGGCGATGGAGAAGATCGACAAGACCTTCGGCAAGGGCTCCATCATGCGCATGGGCGAAGAGAAAGTCGAGGAAGTGGAAGTTATTCCTACGGGTTCTATCGGTTTGAATGCAGCCCTTGGTGTGGGTGGCTATCCCAAGGGACGCATCATTGAGATTTATGGCCCTGAGTCGTCAGGTAAGACCACTTTGGCCATCCATGCTATTGCAGAGGCTCAGAAGAGGGGAGGTATAGCTGCATTCATCGATGCAGAACACGCATTCGACCGCTTCTATGCCGAGAAGTTGGGTGTAGATACCGACAACCTTCTTATCTCCCAGCCCGACAATGGCGAGCAGGCTCTTGAGATTGCAGACAACCTGATTCGTTCGGCTGCTATCGACATCATCGTCATTGACTCAGTAGCCGCTTTGACTCCAAAGGCCGAGATTGAGGGAGATATGGGTGACAACAAAGTGGGACTGCAGGCCCGACTGATGAGCCAGGCTTTGCGCAAACTTACCGCTGCTATCAATCAGACCAAGACTGTCTGCATCTTCATCAATCAGCTTCGCGAAAAGATTGGTATCATGTTCGGCAATCCAGAGACAACGACAGGCGGCAATGCCTTGAAGTTCTATGCATCGGTGCGCCTTGATATCCGCCGAGTGACCAGCATCAAGTCCGGCGATCAGATATTGGGTAACCAGGTGCGCGTGAAGGTTGTAAAGAACAAGGTTGCACCTCCATTCCGCAAGGCAGAGTTTGACATCATGTTTGGCGAAGGCATCAGCCGTTCCGGCGAACTTGTTGATCTTGGCGTTGAATATGGTATCATCAAGAAGAGCGGATCGTTCTTCAGCTACAATGGAACCAAGTTGGCCCAGGGACGTGATGCCACGAAGCAACTTATGCTCGATAATCCTGAACTGGCTGACGAAATCGAGGCTGGCATCATGAGCAAATTGAAGGGTGCCGAACTACCCGAGGAACCCCTTACGAAGGAAGAGACTGAAGCCAGCGAGTATTAATCGATACCAATACGAGTATTAATCGATACTAATAAAAGAAACCAGAGGCAACGTGATATCAAATGCACGTTGCCTCTGAACTATTATAATATGTGTGTGTATGTTTTTACTTGATTACCACCTTGCGCGAAGTGCCGTTTTGCTTGATGATGTAGATGCCCTTGGTTAGGCCCATGGTGCTTTCAGCAATCTTCTTTCCGCAGAGGTTATAGACTTCCATCTTGTTATTGTCGTTGGTCACCTTGTTGATGCCTTGAGCATCGGTGTCGAACACAACAGTGATGGTGGTGCAGTCATCTGGATCGAGGGTGCAATAGGCTTTGAGCTCGACAGAGCCTTTGAAGGACTTTGTGTCGAAAGCCATTGCATGTAGCCAATTCTTGCCCTGCTCAACGGTACTACCTGGCAATACAGCATCTTTGTAGTTCGTGGTAATTTCATTACCATCGGATGGCCATGCCATACAATTACCATTTGGGCAGAATTCGATATCCTTATAGTTCTCCTTGCCGACACAAGTGAGCGAAAGCTTGGAAGCATCCTCACTAACGTTCTTGATATATACAGGAGCCTGCATCTCAATCATGAAGTCAAAATCGGAATATTCCGAGATGGTCACTGTGCCACCATTGGGAATAACCTCATCGCCCAACATGAAGGCAAATGTGGTCTCCTCCTGAGCCATCAAGGTAGAGGAGCAGAAAAGGATAGCAAGTATTGTGGAGTAGTATTTCTTCATTATGCTCATTGTTAGATTTATTCCTATATCGGGTGCAAATTTACTTATTTTTGATAAAAAAAGCAAATATTTCAACAAAAAACTGCTATCTTGCACAATAAATCCCTTAAATTGCAGACAATGGGTGCCAAAAAGCGGGAATTATCCCTTGATGCGGCGTTCCTCTTCCTTTTTGCTTGACAGCATTCCGCATGCTGCATAGATGTCTTCTCCACGCGAAGCGCGGATGGTGGTCATCAGGCCATGCTGGCACAGATAGTCGCGGAAAGACTCCATTGCTTTTACGTCGGAGGTTAGGAGATCCACATCGGGGATGGCATGGAAACGTATGAGGTTGACCTTGCAGGGAAGTCCCTTAAGCAAACGCAGCAACTCCTGGGCATGACGAATGTCGTCGTTGACGCCTCGGAAGACAATGTATTCGAAAGTGAGTTCGCGCTGATGTGTCCAGTCGTAGGTCTTGAGCAGTGCGATGACTTCACTTATGGGGTAAGCACCTTGAACTGGCATCAGCTTTAGTCGTTCGTCGGCAAAGGGAGAGTGGATGGAGACAGCGAGGTTGCAAAGGCTTTCACGGAGGAAATCGGAAAGGTGCTGCATCTGCCCGATGGTCGATACTGTCACGCGTTTGGGACTCCAGGCCATTCCCCAGGGAGCTGTGATGATGTCAAGCGCCTTGCGGAGTTCTTCCCAATTGTCGAGTGGCTCACCCATACCCATGAAGACGAGATTGGTGAGGGTCTGCGACTCGGGGATGGCGAATATCTGGTTGATGATCTGGTGGGAAGTGAGTTGCCCATTGAAGCCCTGCTTGCCGGTCATGCAGAAATAACAATGCATCTTGCATCCGATCTGACTGGAAATGCAGAGCGTGGCGCGCTCGTGTTCGGGTAGATAAACCGTTTCGATGTGCTTGCCAACAGGTGTAGCAAAGAGATATCGGATGGTACCGTCCTTCGAGCGGGCGGCATCGACAGGATCTTCATATCCTATGGTATAACCATCGGCTTCGAGACGGGCGCGATTCTCCTTCGAAAGATTAGTCATTTCGTCGATGGAATGCACTCGTTTCACGTAAAGCCATTGTGCAATCTGCTTGGCTGCGAATTTTGGCATGCCGAGAGCAGTGGTGATATCCTGCAATTCGGCTAAGGTTTTGCCTAAAAGTGGGGTCATGGTTGTCGGTTGGGAATGGAAAAGGACGGGCACTGGATGTCCGTCCTTCTTATAGGAATAAAGAGAAAATACTGATCAATAGAAGTTGATGCGGTTATCCTCAATCTTGGCGTTGTCCTGAAGCACCTGAAGAGCAGCATTGGCAGCCTGAGCGTATTCGCGAGTGCGACCAACGGTCTCCAGACGAGCCTTCTCATCGTAGGTGAGGCCCTTGTCGTTCTTGCTGAGCAACTGGAGAGCAACAACCACGTTGCGACCAGCTACGGTAAGAACGTCACCAGGATTAGCCTTGAGAGCAGCCTCGAAGATCTTTGGCTCGGAACCGAGACCTACTACGTTGCTGAGGTTGAAGTTGACGAACTTGGCGGTGTCAATGCTAGCGCCATTGAAGGCAGCAGCATAGCCAGCGAGAGTCTTGTCGGCAACTGCATCGAAGTCAGCAGTAAGTTTCTCGATCTTCTTGAGAGGAAGAACGTTGAACTGTGAGAGCTGCTTGTAGAAGACAGTGTCGTTGATGTCGAGATAACCCTTCTCGATGTCGCCAGTGATGGCAACCACGAGGAGGTTGTCGCCAGTCTCGATGATGTCGCTGACGTCACCCTTCTTGTTCTGGAAAGCGAACTGCACAGCCCTGCGAGCGTCCTGAACGCCACCTACATTATAAGAGGTAGAGTAGAGGGTGGTAGGCATCATCATGAAGCCTTCAGCGCGTGCGCTATCCATCATGGAGCGAATGTCCTTGTAGGTGGTAAGGAAGCGGTTGAGCTTGCCATATTCCTCGCCACGAGTACGGGTCGAAGGATAAACTTCGTTGGCATAGATGGCAACTTTTGCAAGAGCCACAGGAGCGGTCTTCTTGGTCACCTTGCATACGAAGTGAGCGTTGTCGTTCATGTCGTGAATGAAGGTGGTGCCTACAGAACTCTGACGGATCTTGTTGCGAAGCTCGTCGCCGAAGTTCTGAAGGAGCGAAGGATCCTCCATCCAGCCTACAAACTTCTGCTGCTGGTCGTACGAAGCGAGAGCGGTGTTGGCATTGGTGGCAGCAGCAAGCACAGCCTTGATGCTGTCGGCTTCAGATGAAGTGGGGACAACAACCATAGCCAACTCGATGGAGTCAGGAGCGACAGTCTTGTCGATGATACGGGCCATCATATAGTAGTCGCCATTCTCGCGATGTGGCTCAAGGATGGCACCAACGCCATTGTTCTGTACGAACTCCCTGGTGTCGCCTTCAAAACCACTTACAGGTACCCAAGCATCCATATAGGATACAGAAGAGTTGCCGTTCACGAGTTCAGCTACCTCATCAGTTGTGGCAAACTCATCACGAAGGGCCTTGATGTCGGCTTCAGCCTGGGCATAATCCTCGTCGCTGGGACGGAGAGCTACGTTGATGTAGCTTACGTTGCGGCGCTCGGCATTGAGCTTGTAGTTGCGCTTGGTGCTGTTGTAGTACTTCTCTACGTCGTTCTTGCTGACGCTGACAACCGAGTCGGGAACGCTGCTGGCATATTGCTTTACGTAAGCGAAGGTGCACTCGGTGTTGTCACCGTTGAAGTTGTCCTTTGCCTCCAGTTTGTTGGGGGTAACAGCTGCAGCAACGAGGCCGGTATATTTCTCGACCAGTCGGTTCAGAGCCACCTGATTCTCGATTTCCATCCAGTTCTGCTCCGAGAAGAAGGGATTCTGCTGGGCAGCCTGCTCAAAACCATCGTTGGTGATGAGGTTTACGAAATAAGAAACGACCTGAGGAGCCTGCTGACCGAACATCTGTGAAAGAACGGGCGACATGTTCTGTCCCTGTACGAGTTCGTTGATCTCGTCCTTGGTGACTACAAGACCGAACTTCTTGCAAGCCTTCTCGATGAGGTTCTTGGTGACGATCTCCTGATAAACCTGATTGTTGAGCTGCTGGGTGCTCTGGTTGTCAAGCTCCTGACCCTGCATGGCCTTAACAAAGTCCTGACGACGCTGACGAGCAGCCTCGTATTCTTCGTAGGTCACTTTCTGTCCGTCGACGGTCACGACCTTGTCGCGACGACTCTGAACGATGGAGCTGGAGCTTGTGATCAAGTCTCCGACAATGAATGCTACCATTGCCAAACCCACAATAACCAAGAGGAGAATGGAATGGTTTCTGATGCGTTGTAATACTGCCATTTGTTTTAATGTATTTTGTTATAATTATTTTTCGAATTCAGACCACTTCTTTGTAAAAGTGGGCAAAATCGGACGCGAATATACATAATTTATTTTAATCGTCGAACAAATTTGCGGATTTTTTTGCGAAAATCGTGTAATTTTATTTCAATTCCATCAATTCTCACTCTTCACTTGACAAATTTGACAACCTAACGAGCTCAATTTTGGTAGCACTGGTCTTCGTGACGGTCAGACGGATTTGTTCATCGTCGAGCAATATGGAGTCGCCCGTCTTAGGCATGGTCTGCAGGTGGTGGAGGATGAGACCAGCCAGGGTCTGATATTCATCGCTCTCGGGGAGGTTGAGTTCGAGGTCCTCATTGATGTGGCTTATCTCAAGACGTCCGCTGAGTTCCCACTCGTGTTCGCCAACCTTGTTTTCGATCAGTTGCACCTGGTCGTGCTCGTCTTCGATATCGCCGATGATCTCTTCGAAGAGGTCTTCCATAGTGATGACACCTGCGGTGCCTCCAAATTCATCGACAACGGCAGCAATCGACTTCTTGTGCTCCATCAGCATACGCAGGAGTTTGGGTGCGGCCATCGACTCGGGGACAAAGAGGATAGGGATGATCTTCTGCTGCCACTGGTGGGGTCGACGGAACATCTCACTGGAATGAATGTAACCGATAAGGTTGTCGATGTCCTCCTTATAGACTGGAATCTTTGAGTAGCCGGTTTCGACAAAGAGTTGATTGAGTTCTTTGAAAGGTGTATCGACAGAGACTGCCGTGAGTTCAGAACGCGGAATCATGCAGTCGCGTACCTTGACTTCCGAAAAGTCGAGGACATTCTTGAAGAGTTGCAGTTCCTGCAGATTGTCGTCGTCGTCGGCCTTGCCTGGTGTGCTGTGAGCCTTTGTTTCGTCCTTCTCGTCATCGTCATCGTCGGCATTCTCAATTCCTTTTTGCACAAAGAAGTCGAGATCGACGCGTGTCAGTGCTCCCTGCTTCTCCTTGATGATGGGCATGCCGAAGAGGCGCAGGATGCTATGGCTCAGCATGGTGCTGAAGAGAGAAATGGGGGAGAGAATCCAATATATCAGCCACAGCGGAACCGCAAAGATGCGAAGCATCATGTTGGGGTTCAGCTTGAAGAGCGTCTTGGGTAGATACTCGGCCGTGAAAAGGATGATGATGGTCGAAAGGATGGTTTGCGTGAGCACCACTATGAAGTCATTCTCCGAGAAATATTCGCGAATGGGGGGCTCCATAAGTTGTGCCATCAGGATACCATAGATGATGAGCGCAATATTATTGCCCACCAGCATGGTGCTGATGAAGCGCTCGGAGTGATTGTAGAAATACTGCAGAATGCGTGCGGTCCATCCGCCCTCTTGCTTATCGAGCTCCAGACGGATACGGTCGGCAGAAATGAATGCCATCTCCATACCGCTGAAGAACGCACTGAACAAGAGCGTCAACGCAATGCAGAACAGTAGGGTATAACTCATCTTTTATTATCGAAAGGTATATTCTTGGGCGAACCCGTACGGTTACGACGCTGACGTGCCAAAGCAGCCTTTTCTTGCGGTGTCAACGGCTCGGATTGGATAGTGTCAGTCGGGGCGATGGTGCCTGGTTCGTCGTTTTCGACAAGATGCTCGCCGTCATCGGAAGTTTCTTCCTCATAGTCGGTCCTTGAGCCATCCTGTTGGCGCATCTCGAAGATGCCGGTAGTTTGACGTATCTCGTATTCGGTGAAGGATTCGTTGCTGTTGAACCCGTATCCTTCCAAAATGTCGCGGTTGCGTTCGATGTGGATGAAGGAGTCGCTGTAGACGGTGTGCTTCCTCATATCCCAATAGAGTTCCTCAGTGTTGAACTTCTCACCCTTGGTGTTCGAAACGCGCACGTTGCCTATCAGGTGCCATTGCTGCTCCTTCTCGAAGTGATAAGCGGTGTCGGCCTGCAATTTGCCGGCTGGCTGCATTTCCTCGTCGAGTTGCTGCAACTCGATGCCCTCGGGAAAATACCAGTAGGATTTCTTCGCATCGAGGTTATAGGTGTACCAGATAGGCGTATTGGCGTGGTAGCGTATCACACCCGAGTCGGAGACCAGCATAGAGACATCGGTGGTCACCATCCCAGGTATCTTCGAGTAGTCCTCCTCTTCAGTGGTTCCCTCATCCTTATTTCCGTCCTGCTGGCAACCGGCAACGATCGAACAGGCTAGAAGGAAGAACAGGAACGATAATAATTTATGCATTTTTATGCTATGTTAGTGCCAAAATCCTTGAAATCGGAGAATTTTCACGTTTTTTTGGATGATTTTCAACTTTTGCGGTGCAAAGATACATATTTTTTCGTATCTTTGCGCACGAAAGGCCAAAAAAATTATTTTTGTTCTGCCTTTATTTATAAAAATCAGTGCAATTGTACTACGCATGAAACAGTATTTAGACCTTATACAACGTGTTCTCGATGAGGGAGTCCATAAGGAAGACCGCACGGGAACCGGTACTATCAGCATCTTTGGACATCAGATGCGGTTCGACCTCAGCGAGGGCTTTCCCCTCGTTACGACCAAGAAGATGTTCACACGCGGCATCATCGAAGAATTGCTGTGGTTCATCAGCGGTTCGACCAACAAGAAGGTGCTTCAGGAAAAGAACGTTCACATCTGGGATTCCTGGGGAGATGACGAAACAGGAGAACTCGGGCCTGTCTATGGCAAGCAGTGGCGCGACTGGGAGGGCAATAACGGCAAGCATTACGACCAGCTGATGATGGCTGTCGATGCCATCAGGCACAATCCCGACTCGCGTCGCATCATCGTCAATTCCTGGCATGTCGAGGAGATTGACCGTATGGGCCTGCCTCCCTGCCATTGCTTCTTCCAGTTCTATGTTGCAGGTGGCAAACTGTCTCTGCAGCTCTATCAGCGTTCGGCCGACATCTTCCTAGGTGTGCCATTCAATATTGCCAGTTATGCCCTGCTGCTTCTGATGACCGCTCAGGTTACCGGTTTGCAGCCTGGAACTTTTGTACATACCTTTGGCGATGCCCATATCTACACCAATCATCTCGATCAGGTGCGTCTGCAGCTCACTCGCACACCCTATGCGCTGCCCACTATGCAGCTCAATCCCGAGATAAAGGATTTGCGCGATTTCCGTATCACCGATTTCACTCTGACCAACTACCAATGTCATCCAGCCATTAAGGGAGCCGTTTCAGTATGACGAAAGAAAGAACAATGTATCAGTTGCCGGATTTCCTGAAGTTTGGCATGATCATCAGTGAGATTCTAATCATCAATCTGATATTCTATTATTTTTACAAGGGCATCCTTTGCCCGGGCAGTGAGCACCTGTTTGATATCTCGTTCCAGTTCGGGTTTATGGCCACGTTGCTCACAATCTCCTATGTGATTGGTATCAAGCTGCGTCCTATCTCCTTTTTCTACCGTTCCGATCGTCGAGGCTCCATTCTGAGCAATGTCTTCGCCACGGTGATTATGATGAGTGTGGTCTTCTGGATCTTTGCGCTGGTCTTCGGGTTCAATAACAAATTCCAGTCCATTCGCATCATCTATGTATTGGTAAGCATCTATGTGAGCTTGGCCTTGTGGCGCTATTTGTGCCGTTGGATTATCCGATGGTTCCGTACAAGGGGTCGCAATCTGCATCATGTGATCTTTGTCGGCAATAACGAACCCATACGTGAACTTGGAGAGGAGATGCGCCATCCGTTCTATGGTTATCGCGTCGAGGGGTACTTCGCCGATGAACCTATGGATCCTGCTCCACAGGAACTGAACTATCTGGGTAAGGTTTCCGATGCTGTCAAATATGTGAAGGAGCATGACTACCTCCAACATCTGTACTGCTCACTACCCGCTGTACGAGCAAACGAAATACTTGAGATTATAGATGCTTGCGAAAAGCATTGTGTGCGGTTTTATGCTATTCCACAACTCCGTACTTATCTGAAGCGAAAGATGCAGCTTGAGATTCTGGGTTCTATCCCTGTGCTCAGCATTCGCGACAATCCGCTTGATATGCTGACCAATCGAATCATCAAGCGAACATTCGACATCGTCGTTTCGGCCATCTTTATGATTCCTTTCTGGCTTCTCATCTATCCTGTCATAGCTATCCTTACCCATTACCTGCAGCCAGGGCCCGTGTTCTTTAAGCAGAAACGTAACGGATTGAACGGAAAGGAATTTGTATGCTATAAGTTCCGTTCGATGAAGGTCAACGATGAAGCAGACGTTCGGCAGGCCACCGAGGATGACCCACGCAAGACCAAGTTTGGTGACTTTATGCGACGTATGTCAATCGACGAACTTCCGCAGTTCATCAATGTGCTCAAGGGTGATATGTCGATTGTCGGTCCTCGTCCTCACATGGTGAAGCATACTGAGGAGTATTCCAAACTCATCGACAAGTATATGGTGCGTCATTGGGTGCTCCCTGGCATTACCGGGTGGGCCCAGGTCAATGGAGCTCGCGGAGAGACCAAGGAACTCTGGCAGATGGAAGACCGCATCAAGAAGGACGTATGGTATGTCGAGAACTGGTCGTTCTCGCTCGACTTGAAGATCATCTTCAAGACCGTGTGGAACGTCATCAAGAAGGACAAGCAGGCATTCTAAATCGATGGTGACAAAAGGTGAACCACGCCTTCGTCTGTCACCTTAAAATGAAAGTCGATGCCGGCGAATGTGAGTCCGTAAATGCGCTGCTCATCATGATGATAATGTGGACGTGGGTCTTGGCCAAGCACCTTGCGCAAGGCTGTCCATTGTTCTTCCTTTAAATTATATAATGTATAGAACTCCTCGGGTATCACTACCTCGAGGGGTTTTTGCGTATATGTCTGGTCGGTGATGCCTCCACGAGCGTCTGGACGACTGTCGGTGAAGGGGAGATAGGGCTTGATGTCGAGGATTGGAGTGCCATTCATCAGGTCGGCACCCTTCACAAGGATTACGGGGCCATCGGGAGTGTTGAAGTCAATTCCGGCTATTTCGACACACGACAGTCCGATGGGATTTGGACGAAACGGAGAACGCGTAGCAAAGACACCCATACGTTTGTTGCCCCCCAGACGAGGAGGCCTGACTGTTGGCGACCAGGTGTCTGTTCCCATCGAAGACTTTTGCATTTCCACTTCCGAAAAGACCCAAATCAGCCAAAGGTGCGAATAGCCTTCGAGCCCACGTAGGGCTTCGGCGACACGATATTCGGGGTCGAAGACGATACGTCCTTCGAGCTCGGGGATGAGTCCAGCCTGGCGAGGAACACCGAATTTGCTGTCAAAGTCGGTCTCAATATGTGCGATGATCTTGCATTCCATTGTCGTTAATTCATGTTTTCGTGTGCAAATATACTCAAATTTTCTGACATTTTTGACGAAAATGGAGCAAAAATATGGAAAATTTGCAAAAAAATCAAAAAAAACTGTCTTTTTTGTACGACATATTGAAAATAAGGCTATATTTGCAGCGTCAAATTAAAAAATATTTCGAATGACAATGAATCGTGCATATTGGTGGTGGCGCAAACTCATGACATGACGTTGTGGGGCGCACCCTTATGCTCGTATATACAGTATATCATAGGGCTTGCAGGACACAACGTCTTGCAAGCCCTCTTTTTATCTTCTCCTATTCATTAATCACAAAGACAATCTTTAGGAAAATGAAATCTTTCCAAGTTGATGCTTCTGGCTTTTATGGCCGCTTTGGCGGGGCTTATGTCCCGGAAATCCTCTATAAGACTGTTGAGGATCTCAAGAACGCCTATCTTCCCATCATTGAGAGCAAGGAATTCCAGGATGAGTATCGTCAATTGTTGCGCGACTATGTGGGTCGTCCTTCTCCACTTTATTTTGCCAAACGTATGAGCGAGCGATATGGCTGCCAACTCTATTTGAAACGCGAGGACCTCAACCATACCGGTGCCCACAAGATCAACAATGCCATCGGGCAGATCTTGATAGCCAAGCGCATGGGCAAGACACGCATTGTGGCCGAAACGGGTGCAGGCCAGCATGGTGTGGCTACTGCTACTGTCTGTGCGCTGATGAATATGCCATGTCGTGTCTATATGGGTGCTCTCGATGTTCAGCGTCAGCATGTCAACGTGGAGCGTATGAAGATGCTCGGTGCCGAAGTTTATCCCGTCGAGAGTGGCAACCGTACGCTCAAGGATGCCACCAACGAGGCTATTCGCGACTGGTGCTGCCATCCTTCCGACACGTTCTACATCATTGGCTCCACAGTCGGTCCTCATCCTTATCCCGATATGGTGGCCCGCCTGCAGTCGATCATCTCCGAAGAACTCAAGTGGCAGCTTCGTGAGAAAGTGGGACGTGACTATCCCGATTATCTTATGGCTTGTGTGGGTGGAGGCTCCAATGCGGCAGGCACCATCTACCATTACATCGACGACGAGCGTGTACGCCTTGTGCTTGCCGAGGCTGGTGGCCATGGCATCGATTCGGGAGAAACGGCAGCTTCTATGCAGATTGGTACGCTCGGTATTCTTCATGGTTCACGCATCAAGCTGATGCAGACTGATGATGGCCAGATCGTCGAGCCCTATAGTATCTCGGCAGGCCTTGACTATCCTGGCACCGGCCCCATCCATTGCAATCTCTACGAACAGAAGCGCGCCACCGTTCTGCCCGCCAATGATGATGAAGCACTTCGAGCAGCCTTCGAGCTGACTCGTATTGAAGGCATCATTCCCGCTCTCGAGAGTGCACATGCCTTGGCCTTGCTTCCCAAACTCAAGCATCTGTTCCATCCCGAAGATGTCGTCGTGCTTACAGTCTCAGGCCGTGGTGACAAGGATCTCGACACTTATCTCAAATACAAGGATGATCCAAATATGCAGGCTTTCTGAAAGTTCTTATAAATCCGAAAAACAATCCCTCCGAATACTATGTATACCTACCAGATTAGCAGCAAGGCCATGTTGGGCGATCTGCTGACACCCGTGAGTGCATATCTGCGACTTCGCGATTTATCAACCCAATCCATTCTGATGGAGTCAAGCGATTATCATTCGGGCAAGAATGCCCGCTCGTTTATCGCATTACAACCCATTGCACACGTAGCCATTGGTCATGGCATGGGCAACTGCCTATATCCCGATGGCAAGACCTTCCAGCACCCTATCGACCGTACTTATCGCAGCGATGCCATCATCGGTGAGTTTATGCATTCGTTCAAATTCGAGGGCGATGCGCATCAATTGAGCTGTTGCCAGTTGTGGGGATTCACTTCGTTCAATGCTGTTCGTTATTTCGAGGATATTGCAGTCAAGGACGAAACGCAGGCGAAGAACGATGCCCCCGATATGCTCTATATATTATTTAAATATGTGTTGGAGTTCGACCATTTCAACAATCGTCTGACTATCTACGAACTTCTTCAATCTGGCGAGCCCTCGGGCATCGAAGAGATAGAGCGTATGATGAACCGACCTGCCGTGGGACGTTTCTCGTTCCGCGCGGTAGGAGAGGTGAGCAGCACGCTGACTGATGAACAACACAAGGCTAACATTCGCCGAGGAATCGCTCATTGCAAGCGTGGTGACGTCTTCCAGATTGTTCTGTCACGTCGTTTCATCCAGCAATACGAAGGCGATGACTTCAATCTTTATCGCGCCCTTCGTTCCATCAATCCTTCTCCCTACCTTTTCTATATGGATTTCGGTGGCTTCCGCATCTTTGGTTCGTCGCCTGAGACTCATTGCCGTATCGAACGCAACGATGATCGCTTCATCGCCTATATCGATCCCATTGCAGGCACTACTCGTCGAACGGGCGATGATGTGCAGGATGTTAAAAACGCCAACTATCTGCGCAACGATCCGAAGGAGAATGCCGAACACGTGATGCTGGTCGATCTGGCACGCAACGACCTTTCACGTAACTGTCATCATGTCAAGGTCGAATTCTACAAGGAACTGCAGTACTACAGCCATGTCATCCACCTGGTTAGTCGCGTGTCGGGTATTCTCAATCGCGATGCCGATCCTATCAAGACATTCATCGATACCTTCCCAGCCGGAACACTTTCGGGGGCACCCAAGGTGAGAGCTATGCAACTCATCTCCGAATACGAGCCCCATAATCGTGGCGCCTATGGAGGTTGTGTGGGCAGCATCTCGTTCGATGGCTCGCTCAATCAAGCCATCACGATTCGCACCTTCGTCAGTCGAAACAATGAACTTTGGTTCCAGGCTGGTGGCGGCATTGTAGCCAAAAGTAACGAGGAATATGAACTTCAGGAAGTCAACAATAAACTCGGAGCCCTTCGTCGCGCCATTCTATTGGCTCAAGACTTGTGATTTTATAGTAACTATAGTAACTGTCAACATTCCTTCCCTATGAAAATTGCAATGATTGATAACTATGATTCCTTTACCTACAATCTTGTACATCTTGTAAAGGAACTTGGCGCCGAAGTAACTGTTTTTCGCAATGATCAGTTTGAGCTGTCCGATCTCGAATCCTTCGATAAGATCATGCTCTCGCCTGGCCCCGGTATACCGAGTGAGGCAGGTCTGCTCCTTGATGTCATTCGCACCTATGCTGGCGAGAAACCGATACTTGGTATCTGCTTGGGCGAACAGGCCATTGGTGAGGCTTTTGGCGCTAATCTTGTCAACCTCGATGAAGTCTTCCACGGAGTACAGACTCCTGCCCACATTGTCGATTTTGTCGAATATGGAGAGCATAAAGTCGATTACCTATTCCGTGGCCTCCATCGCGATATCCTCGTCGGTCGTTATCACTCTTGGGTAGTTGATGCCGAGACGATGCCCGACTGCCTCGAGGTCACATGCACTTCCAACGAGGGTCAGGTGATGGCACTTCGCCATCGCGAATATGACGTTCGTGGCATCCAGTTCCATCCCGAGTCAGTACTTACTCCTGATGGGAAGAAGATTATCAATAATTGGCTGCTGCATCTGTAGGAGGGGTCGGATTACTCGGATTACTCGGAATGCTCGGAGTGCTCGGAATACTCAGAATACTCGGAGAACTCTGAGTACTCTGAAATCTTTGAAACTATAATCTCTAAATAATACAAAAATGAAATCTTATCTCACCAAAATCATCGAGGGTCAGATCCTAACGCGCGAGGAGACCCACATTATCATGCTGGGCATCACTCAGCAGAAGTATAACGAATGCCAGATTGCTTCCTTGCTCATGGCTTTGCAGGTTCGTGGAATCACTGTCGACGAACTGCTCGGCTTCCGCGATGGACTACTCGAGACAGGTCGCCAAATCAACCTCGACGGCTACGAAACCCTCGATATCGTAGGAACAGGCGGTGATGGCAAGAACACCTTCAACATCTCAACCTGCTCATCGTTTGTGGTCGCAGGTGCAGGCTACAAGGTCTCGAAGCATGGCAACGGCAGTTCCACCTCTGTGTCGGGTGCATCCAATGTGCTTCAGGGCCATGGCGTGAAGTTCACAGCCGATGCCGACATCATTCGTCGTTCGCTTGACGAGGCCAATATCTGCTACTTCCATGCTCCACTCTTCGCTTACGGCATGAAGTTCGTCGGTCCAACACGTAAGGCCATGAACGTTCCAACGTGCTTCAATCTATTGGGTCCATTGGTCAACCCCTGTCATCCTAAGTATTCACTCCACGGCACAGCCAACCAGGCGCAGATGCGACTCTATGTAAATGCCCATCAGAAGATTGGCGATACCTATGGCGTCATCTCGTCCTACGATGGTTACGATGAAATCTCGCTTACCTCGGGCTTCAAACTTGTGACCAACAACTTCGAGAAAGTCTTTACGCCCAAGGATCTTGGTCTGAATTATGTCAATGCCGATGATATCTTTGGAGGCAATACGCCAGCCGATGCGAAAAAGATATTCGACAATGTGCTCGAAGGCAAGGCCACCGAAGCCCAGAAGTCGGTCATCATCGCCAACGCGGCTTGTGGCATCTCGATCATCGATCGCAACATCAGCATCGAGGATAGTGTTAGCATGGCACGCGAATCGCTTGACTCAGGTCGTGCCCTCGCATCATTCAAGAAGTTCCTGAAGATTTACAGCTGATGGCAGATATCCTACAAGAAATCGTAGCGCACAAACGCTGTGATCTCGATCGGTTGCTGTGCAAACGTGTGTCGATGGCCGAAGCCTTGCGTCAATCTCCGAGCGGAATCATCGCCGAATTCAAGCGTAAGAGTCCGTCGAAGGGATGGATACATGCCGACGTTGAGCCTGAACAGGTCATCCCCCGTTATGTCGAGGGAGGTGCTGCAGCGTTATCTATACTTACCAACGAAGAATATTTCGGAGGCAAGCCGGAATATATCACCCGTGTACGTGGGCTCATCGGCTCCTGTCCGATACTCCGCAAGGAGTTCATCGTCGATCCCTATCAGGTCTATGAAGCCAGGATGCTGGGGGCAGATGCCATCCTGCTCATTGCCGCAGCTCTTGCTCCGCAGGAATATGCCCAATTGCTCGAACTCGCCCATCGCCTCAATCTGGAAGTCCTGCTCGAAGTGCACGACCCCGCAGAGTTGGAATACCTCAAGGCAGGAGTCCCCGATATGCTTGGCGTCAACAATCGTTCGCTCGGAACATTCCATACCGATGTGCAGCATTCGTTCGATATTGCTGAGGCAATGCTTGATGCCGTCTCTCATCTCGGCACCCGGCGTCCGGTACTCGTCTCCGAATCGGGTATCTCGAATCCCGACGTAATCAAGCGACTTCGCAAGGTTGGCTTCCGCGGTTTCCTCATTGGCGAATGCTTTATGCGTGAACCCGATCCAGGACAGGCCTTGACCACCTTCGTCCAGGCAATTGTTAATTGTTAATTGTTAATTATTAATTGTTTCCCTATGTATATCAAAGTTTGCGGTATGCGCGATGCCCAGAATATTCGCGATGTGGAAGCCCTCGAAGTTGATATCATTGGCTTCATATTTTGGCCTGGATCCAAGCGCTATGTCAGTACAAAACCCGACTATCTGCCTATCGAGGCCGAGCGTGCAGGCGTGTTTGTGAATGCTTCGCCCGAGGAAATTGTGCAGAAGGTCAAGGAGTATGGCCTTCAATACGTGCAGCTTCATGGTGACGAGGATATCGCTTACGTCACAAACCTCCAGAAACTCCTGGAGGCATCCGTCCCCAGAATGCCACGCATCGTTCGTGCAATCCAGGTGGAATCGCGCAGCAAAGTGCTCAAGGCAATGATGTGGGATGGATTCGTCGATGGCCTCCTCTTCGAAGCACCCACTACGGGCTATGGTGGTTCGGGAGTGTCGTTCGATTGGAGTCTGCTTTCCAGTTATCGAGGCAACACGCCATTCTTCATCACCGGCGGTATTGGTCCTCAGTCACTTGAAGCCCTGCTTGAGTTCGAACATCCCCAGTGGATAGGTGTCGATCTGAACAGTCGTTTCGAATCGTCTCCAGGGTTCAAGGATGTCGCTTTGCTCCGTCCTTTTGTCGAAGCATTGAAAAAAATAAAAAATTGAAAAAAGAAAAAAATAAAAAAAACTATG
>Ga0310691_10000619_pt1 | contig 63396 bp, 62 predicted proteins | sample 176DNAGHGlowgp2_FD_203887 | JGI IMG/M metagenome (GOLD analysis project Ga0310691, IMG submission 203887) | Sheep rumen microbial communities from Palmerston North, Manawatu-Wanganui, New Zealand - 1766 DNA GHGlow gp2 (v2) (version 2) | ecosystem: Host-associated > Mammals > Digestive system >...
GGCAGGTTACATACGCGTTACTCACCCGTGCGCCGCTCGCCACCCGAGGTGCTGCCGCTCGACTTGCATGTGTTAGGCCTGTCGCTAGCGTTCATCCTGAGCCAGGATCAAACTCTTCGTTGTACTTGTTTTTATCGTTTGAATTGACTAGGTTGTTTGCTTGCAGGTTACTGACTTATCAGTAACGCTTTGTCAAGATTTCACTCTTTCAAAGATCGTAGTGATCACAAAATATTGCGATACTTAATGGGCGTAAAAAAGGGATCGACGAATCGAACCCAATTTACCTGGTGGGCGCTGAGGGATTCGAACCCCCGACCCTCTGCTTGTAAGGCAGACGCTCTGAACCAGCTGAGCTAAGCGCCCTTGAAAATGGCGATTGCGATGATGGTCTTCAACCAAAGTCGCTAAGCGCCCGTAATATTATATAGTAATTGTAGTCCATAGCAGAGTCGAACTGCTCTTTAGAGAATGAAAATCTCTCGTCCTAACCGATAGACGAATGGACCAATAGACCGAAGTCACAGAAGTGGTACCACCAGGAATCGAACCGGGGACACAAGGATTTTCAGTCCTTTGCTCTACCAACTGAGCTATGGCACCAAGGTTGTACGGAGGATGAGACTCGAACTCACACAGCCTAACGGCCACTACCCCCTCAAAGTAGCGTGTCTACCAATTTCACCACCTCCGCAGCATACTACTTGACGTCCTCATTAAGAGTGTAAGAAGTTGAGCGAAAAACGGGACTCGAACCCGCGACCCCGACCTTGGCAAGGTCGTGCTCTACCAACTGAGCTATTTTCGCATTACGGTATGGATATTTGGTGCGGTGCGTACGGGACTCGAACCCGTGACCTCCGCCGTGACAGGGCGATATTCTAACCAACTGAACTAACGCACCAAATAAATATTGATCCGTGAGAATCCTGACGCGACAGCGCCATAAGCACGGGTGGTAAGGTTCGAACTCACGACACCTGGTTTTGGAGACCAGTGCTCTACCGACTGAGCTACACCCGTAAGTGTCGGAGTGAAATTCCGATCGATGCTTATTTATTTGTAAAAAATTCAATTATATCCATACCTTAGTGACCTCGCAGGGGCTCGAACCCTGGACCCACTGATTAAGAGTCAGTTGCTCTACCAACTGAGCTACGAAGTCAATATGTAGTCACTATATATATCATCAAGTATCTGTGCAATATTTCAAAGATCGTGGCGCTGGTAGCGCTTGAGCGAAAAACGGGACTCGAACCCGCGACCCCGACCTTGGCAAGGTCGTGCTCTACCAACTGAGCTATTTTCGCGTATTGGCTTTGTGGCTGTGGGCGCAGATGGATTCGAACCACCGAAGTCGTAGACAGCAGATTTACAGTCTGCCCCATTTGGCCACTCTGGAATACGCCCTTTAGCGCTTCAAGATGGGCTTGAACCAACGACCCCCTGATTAACAGTCAGGTGCTCTAACCAACTGAGCTATTGAAGCAGTTGCGTAGCGAATAAGAGTGTTCTAAATTCGTTTAGCGGGTGCAAAGATAGCGGCTTTTCCGCAACGAACCAAATTATTTAGTCATTTTCGGTCAAAAAAACTTTTAAAAGGCTCCAAAATGCCCATTTTTGCTATCCGTGTCTTTCATTGAATCGCTTCTGAAGCCGAAAAAAGAGTGCTCAACAATAGCTGAGCACTCATACTAGTTAAGGAATAAGCCATTCGATGTCTTCGGGTATCAGATCCTATCGTTATATAAACAGCGTCGTAGATAATGGGAAACAGACTTACGCCTTTTCCGCCGCAAATATAGCAACTATTTTTGGAACTACCAAAAATAATTGCTAAAAATAGATTATTTCGTCCACATTATAACCGGAAAAGAAGATTATTCCTCTTCAGCCGGTTTCTCTGGCTCGGAAAAGTCATCGTTGCCAGTCTCGATCAGGATATTGAACCACTGGATGAATTTGCGAATATCGCCTGCATGAACTCGATCGGCATCATATTCTGGCATCACCTCAGCAAACCATGCGCGCTGCTTGTCGGCAGGATCCTTGGGGGATACTGGAGCAATCTTGCCTCCTGTCAGCTCCTTTGCCTTGCCAAAAACCGTGTTCAAAGGCACCTCGCCATCGACAGTGTACATCGCAATGTCGGCCAAGGAGAGGACCTTGTCGCGCTGCAATGCCGGACAACGATGTCCATCAATCAAAGATTCACAAATAAGCATATTCTTTCCGCGGCTTACCAAGCGGAAAAGTCCGGACTTGCCGGAAATAGACAAAATTTTGTCGATCATATTATTTATTATTTAAAATGTATATATTACTTCAAAGCAATAAGACTGATAATCTTTTCGGCAGCCCGTGTAGGAGCACCAGGCTCTCCCAGGATTTTGATCATCTTGTCATATTGTGCCAACATTTGCCTACGTTCGGCACTGTCGCCCAACAGGCGGATGAGTTCATGATGGATAGCCTCAACTGTCATCTTATAGCCCAGCAACTCTTTAACAACCGGTTCTCGTAATGGTTTGTCCTTCGAGAAACCGTCCAGTACCAGATTGACCAAAGACACGTACTTGATATTACGCAACACATATTGCATGATACGATACACGATCTTTCCGCCACCGAAATTATAACATACGACCTCCGGGCAACGCAGATACGCCGTCTCTAGCGTGGCCGTTCCACTGGTCACAGCAGCCACTTCGGCAGCACGAACGATGTCATAGGTTTCGTCGAAGACAAGTTTGACAGGAGGCACCATATTATGACGACGAATGATCTCCTCGTAAAACTCCGGTCCCAGACTGGGCGCACCAGCTATGACAACCTGATGACAGGAAATGGTCGTTGCGGCTTGCAGCATCTTTGGCAGATTGTCGTGAATCTCAGCCATACGACTGCCGGGCAATAAAGCGATGATACTCTGATTACGATTGATGTGATGCTTCTCGCAAAATTCGTCACGATCGAACGGTTGTGCTGCAATGGGAGCAAGTTCATCGACCGTCGGATTACCCACATAATCAACCTCGAAACCTCGCTGACGATACCATTCGGGTTCGAAAGGCAGGATTGAAAGCATACAATCGACATACTTGCGAATCGCTTTGATACGATACTCCTTCCATGCCCAAATCTTCGGCGAGATATAGTAGCACACCTTCACCTCGGGCAACTTCTTCTTGACCCACTTGGCGATGTTGAGATTGAAACCCGGATAGTCAACGAGGATAAGCACATCAGGCGAAAACTTACGAATATCCTGCTTGCACTCATTTCTCCCACGAAGAATCTCGGGCAAATGCTTTATCACCTGGACAAAGCCCATATATGCAAGGTCCTTGTAATGGTGAACCAGCGTCCCTCCAACCGCCTGCATAGCATTACCTCCGAAGTAGCGAAACTTCGCCTTCGAATCACGCGCCTTCAGTTGAGTCATCAAGCGTGAAGCATGGAGGTCGCCACTGGCCTCACCAGCTATCAGATAGTACTTCACAGGGGTAACAGGTTGAAATGGATTGATATGAATGTTTTATTTCACAAGATAATCGAAAATATCAAAGTGCCGATAGGCAGTCTGATCGATTGTAGTAGGCACGACTGAAACGTAGTAATGTTCCAGCCAATAGCGATCGGTATCGGTGGCTTCGGGTTCATTGTTGATGTAAGTGCCCGTCACCTGGAACCACGACATATCGGTCTGTTCGTCGCCCTCGATATAATGGTACTCGTTCTCCCAATAGCCATCGGCCTGCCTGCATATGCGAATCCCCTTTGGCTCAGCCACATCAGGGATGTTAACATTGAGACAAACTCCACGAGGCATGGGATTGGCCAATACCTTCTCAGTAATACTGCGAGCGATGGGCATCACGTGCGTGAAATCGGCCATCGGACTAAGATTCAAAAGCGAAAAACCAATTGACGGGATACCCACAGCACATCCTTCGAGCACAGCGCCCATCGTGCCACTATACATCACACAGACCGAATCGTTGCCGCCATGATTGATGCCGGAAAGGACCAGATCAGGTTTGCGCTCGTGGAAGAAACGATGAAGGGCAATCTTAACACAATCGACAGGCGTCCCATTGCAGAAATAGACGGCAACCTCACCATCGTCACTCACCAACGACAGATTGATGGGGCGACTTGAAGTATAACTGGCAGAATAACCGGAACGCGGCGAATCAGGAGCACACACAATAACACGTCCTAAACCTCGCAATGCCTTTACCAAGGCAACGAGACCACCCGCCTCATAACCATCATCGTTGGTCACCAGGATGGCCGGACAATTAGCATCCAACGGAAGTTGTCCGAAGCCGGATGCCACGGGACGAGGAGGTAACTGGGAGGTTTTATTCATACTCAATATGCCGTTATTTGATTCTATAGGTTGTCATACGACACCATACACCAGAATTCGGGTGGCAAAGATACTGTTTTTTCATGATATGGCCAAAAAAAATAAGCGAATTTCATTATTTTGCCTCGAAAGTTATCAACAAATGGGGCAGTTATCAACAATTTTCTCAAAATTTATTAAAATAAATTGGCTATTGACAAAAAAAGGCTCATCTTTGCATCGTGAAACTATAATATTTTATATGGGATTAGTAATTGCAATAGCCAACCAAAAGGGCGGTGTAGGTAAAACTACCACCGCTATCAATCTGGCTGCCTCTCTAGCCACCCTCGATAAGAAAGTACTTCTCATCGATGCCGATCCACAGGCCAATGCCACCAGCGGTCTCGGCATTGATCATACCAAGGTCGATACGACCGTTTATGACTGCCTCATCTGCAGCGCCACGGCCACAGAAGCCATCATTCCAACCTGCGTCGACCGGTTGGATGTCATTTCAAGCCGAATAGATTTGGTAGGAGCCGAATTGGAGCTTCTCAATCTGGAGAACCGCGAACAGATGCTTCGCAAACAACTGCGTTCCATCCGCAATCTGTACGATTACATTCTGATCGACTGCTCCCCCTCACTCGGATTGATTACAGTCAACTGTCTCACAGCTGCCGACTCGGTCATCATCCCGGTACAGGCTGAGTATTTTGCCCTCGAAGGCATCTCGAAACTGCTCAACACCATCAAAATCATCAAGACGAAACTCAATCCGAAGTTGCAGATCGAAGGTTTCCTGCTCACGATGTACGATGCACGTCTGCGCCTGGCCAACCAGATCTACGAAGAAGTGAAGCGTCACTTCCAGAACCTGGTGTTCGACACCGTCATCCAGCGTAACATCCGACTGAGTGAAGCTCCGAGTTTCGGACTGCCCGCTCTTTTATACTCTCCCGATTCAAAAGGCTCGCAAAATTACATGTCGCTGGCCCGAGAATTGCTGGCTAAGCACCACGACACTATTAAAAATTAATAAATTACGCGGGTGATATTTGGATATCTCCGCGTTTTATCATATCTTTGCAACATGAAACCTATCAAGACAGGCCTGGGACGCGGCCTTGGCGCCCTCATTCCGATGGACGACACCAGCGGAGCAATGGCCCCTCAGGATGCCCCATCTTCGATCAACGAGATTGATCTCGAACTCATTCACGCAAATCCATCACAACCGCGTCGCGAGTTCGACGAACAGGCGCTCGAAGAACTGGCAAATTCCATCCGAAGTGTCGGCATCATTCAGCCCATCACCCTTCGACAGGAAGAGGATGGCACCTATATGATCATTGCCGGCGAACGCCGTTATCGCGCAGCTCAGCGCGCCGGACTTCTCAGCATCCCAGCATATATTCGCAAAGTCAGTGACGATGCCGTGATGGAGATGACGCTCATCGAGAACATCCAACGTGAAGACCTCAACGCCATCGAAGTTGCCCTCGCCTATCAGCAGTTGCTCACACGCAACGGGCTGACGCAAGAAGAACTCTCGCAACATGTGGGCAAGAGCCGTGCCACGGTGGCCAATTTCATGCGTCTGCTACGTCTTCCCGCCGAGATTCAACTGGCCCTCAAGGATCGTCGCATCTCGATGGGTCACGCTCGCGCCCTGCTCAGCCTCGAAGACGCCGAACAACAGGTTGCCCTCTATCATCAGATTGTGGCGCAGGACCTTTCGGTACGCCGAGTGGAGAATCTGGCTCGTGAATTCGTAGAAGGCCGCATCCTCGATTTTCGCACTGAAGGTCAGGCCGGCAAGAAGTCCGTCGGTGGCAACTTAGTACCCGACGAACTCTTCAGCCAGATGACCCAGCACCTCTCTGAGATGTTCAGTACCAAGGTCAGGATGTCATGCAATGAGAAGGGACAAGGGAAGATTACCATCCCCTTCAGGAACGATGAAGAACTTCGTTACATCATCGCTCTCCTCGACAAACTTAATTAATGACAATTCTCGCAAAGAATCATATACAACATATTCTGATGCTGCTCCTTGCCGGAGTCCTATCGGTTTGCAGTCTGTACGCTCAGATTGCAAATGATTCTGTGCGGACTGGCAAGGTCAACGGACTCGTGGATTCGTTCGAAGGATTGTCATTCGACGACGCATTGCCTCAATATGCCGAAGCCGACACCCTTCAACCTTTCAACGAAGACTCGATAGCCGCCATCCACGCGCGCAGGTTGCTCGACGAACAGGCAGAATACGAGTATGTCGATTCCTACTTCATGCGATTCAATCCAAGTCCCCAGAAAGCAGTATGGATGGCCGTACTCTTCCCGGGTGGCGGTCAGATTTACAATCGCAAATACTGGAAACTACCTATTATCTATGGTGGATTCCTTGGCCTCGTCTATGGATATAACTGGAACCAGCGCTATTACAAGACCTATCAGAACGCCTATCGCGACTTGATGAATGGAAGCGCCAATGCCAGTTATCTCCAATTTCTACCGGGCAGGACTGAAGAACAGAAGAAGCAGTATGCAAAAAACCACTACTCGTATCTGCAAACCACCTTTCAGCGAAAAAGGAACACTTATCGCAACTGGCGTGACTACTGCGTGGTAGGTATGCTGGGCGTTTATCTGGTTTCGATTGTCGATGCCTACGTTGACGCTGCCCTTTATCACTTTGACGTTTCACCTGAACTCGATGCCATGAACAATCCCGCCATGGTAGTGAGTTACAAAATAGATTTCTAATGATGACGATGAAGAAAAGACTACGGTTTCTGACTCTCGCCTTGCCCCTGTTGGCAGGCACTCCGCTTCTCGCGCAAGAACACGAAATGACTGCCGACGAGAAACTGGAGTCCGCTGCCTATCGCGCCATGGTTGAAGCACAAGATTCCTCACTATTTATACTCGAAAGCCTCGAAGACAACGACGAATCTGACTACGCTTGGACAGAACGTCAGTTCATACATATCGACCCCAACTGCGTCAGGATTCTTGAACCCGAACCCGTGCCAGACTCAGTATATATTATGCGACTGCGTGCGCTGCCGACCATCATCGAAATGCCATTCAACCAACCCGTCAAGAAAGCACTCGACTTTTACCTTATGCGTCGCCGTGCGCTTGTCGAACGTATGGTAAGCGTTGGATTCAACTACTATTTCCCTATTTTCGAGAATGCACTCCAGAAATACGAACTGCCTTCCGAACTCAAATACTTGGCATGTATCGAGTCAGCATTGCGTCAGAACGCTTATAGTCCCGCCCGTGCCGCAGGTCTTTGGCAATTCATCCCCGCCACCGGCATCATGCAAGGGCTTGAGGTCAACAGTTATATCGACGAACGCTACGACCTATACAAATCCACCGACGCCGCCTGCAAATTCCTGAAAAAGCTCTACAACAAGTTCGATGACTGGCACCTTGCCATCGCCGCCTACAACTGTGGACCCGGCAACATTGACAAGGCCATTGCACGCTCAGGCGGTCATCGCACCTTCTGGGAAATCTATAACTATCTGCCCCAAGAGACTCGCGCCTACGTTCCATTCTTCATTGCAGCCACCTACGTGATGACCTATCATTGCGAACATGGCTTATGCGGTTCAGTGACAGATATCCCCGTCGAATGTGACACCGTTATGGTGAACCGTATGGTTCACTTCGAACAGATTGCACATTGCCTCAACCTTCCTATGGAAGTGGTTGAAAGTCTCAATCCACAGTATATCCGTGACATTGTCCCAGGTTCTCCCGAGAAGCCTCACAGCATCACATTGCCTGCCAACAAGGCCATAAGTTTCCTTGAGCGTCAGGACAGTATCTTTGCCTACAAGGCTGAGACGCTTCTGCCACGCAACGGCAGGATCACGGAAGTATCGACACGCGGCCGCCGCAACGAATACGTACGACAAGGCGGCAATCGCGGATCAAGTGGATCAACAGGGAGCAGTGGTCGCATCTACACCGTGCGCAAAGGCGAATCCTTGGGATCCATCGCCCGCAAACATCACACCACGTCTGCAAAAATCAAAAAACTCAACAAGCTAAGGTCCGATCGCATTCACCCTGGACAGAAGTTGCGCCTTCCCTAAGTTTGAATTAATCAGAATGTAACCATGAACATCATAAACACAAGAAAAAAGGCAGAAAAGGAAACCGAGCCGCTGGCGACTCCCAAACCTATCACTCCCGAAGAGGAGGTGATGATACAGAAGGAGTTTGAAGGTCTGCTTGAAGACTACAAGCATACGCGCAACGGCGATAAGTCGGAACTGCTCAAAAAGGCTTTCGACTTCGCGAAGAAAGCACACGGAAGCGACCGACGCCTTAATGGAGATCCATATATCTGTCATCCTTTGGCTGTGGCTCGTATCGTTGCCCGCGAAATCGGTTTAGGCAGCACCAGCATCTCTGCCGCTTTGCTTCACGATGTGGTCAATCTGCAACATAGCACCTTCGAAGAAGTTGAGCACGAATTCGGTCCCTATATTGGTCGGCTCGTACGAGGTCTCACCCACATCTCGGGCAAGAATTTCCGTTTCCTAAACGAAGAGTCCGACGAAGACAATATGTCATTAATCGCCACTTCGGAAGAACAAGCTGAAAATTTCCGCAACCTTCTTCTCACCATTGCCGACGACGTTCGTGTCATTCTGGTCAAGGTAGCCGACCGACTGCATAATATGCGCACATTGGAAGCGCTTCCGACAGAAAAACAGAAACGCGTAGCCACCGAAACAATGTCGCTCTATGCACCCATTGCCGATCGCCTGGGGCTCTACAACATCAAGAAGGAACTAGAGGACCTCGGCCTGAAATACAACCACCCTGAAGAATACCAGCGGCTCAAGAATCTGATGCACGAAGCCGAAGAGAACTACAAGTTGCTCTTCACCACCTTCGCAGCCCCTGTCAAATCGCTGCTCGACGACCTTGGTCTGAAATACACCTTCACCTACCGCATCAAGACGATATATTCCGTCTGGCGAAAGATGAAGAAAAAACACATCTCCTTCGATCAAATCTACGACCTGTATGCTGCCCGCATTGTCTTCACACCCTCCAGTCCTGAGAACGAAAAGACCGATTGCTGGCGCATCTACAACGTCCTGACCAGCATCTACAAGATACACCCTGACCGCATCCGCGACTGGATCTCCCATCCCAAGGAATCGGGTTATCAGGCACTGCAGGTGACCATTATGGGACCCGACAACAACTGGATCGAAGTACAGATTCGTTCGGAAAGAATGAATGAGAAGGCCGAGGAAGGCGATGCTGCCCATTGGAAGTACAAGTCTGGTAAGATTTCGGACAACGATCTTGGCAAGTGGATGAAGGACATCAAGGACATCCTCGACAATCCCGCGCCCAATGCCATGGACTTCCTTGCACAGATCAACCTCAACGTGCTTTCGAAGTCGATCTATGTCTTCACCACAAAGGGGGAACTGACCCAATTGCCCAAGGAGGCCACAGCCCTCGACTTTGCCTTCTCGATTCACACCGACATCGGCATTCATGCCGAAGCAGCGCGCATCGACCACGAACTGAAACCGCTCAACACAACGCTTGAAAATGGCCAGCAAGTCGAAATTATCACATCCGACAAGGAGATGGTGACCAAGGAGTGGTTCAATTGGGTAACCACGACAAAGGCTCGCGCCAAGATTCGTGGATGGTTGAGGACCAACATGAAGATTGATCCCGCATCCCTTGAAGTACCCAAAAAGAAGGGCATGCTCTCGAACCTTATTGGCATTGTCACCAAGAAAAAGAAGAAAAAAGCACAGCTACCCAAGGAAGAGTGCATTCCTCGATCGACCACCATCGAACTTTCCGGTATCGACGCACAAGGTCTGCTCAACACCATCACTCACGTCATCGGTGAAATATGTTCTTGCAACATCGTCAATATCCATATCGAAAGCAAGGATGGCCTCTTCAAGGGCTACATCACTTTCAATACGGGCGACACCAAGGTAGTGAACAAGATTTGCGCCGAACTCAAAAAGGTGCACGGTATCGACAAGGCACACATCAAAAACAAATAACGCAGCCAATGATCATAGCACAACAAAAGAGAAAAGAAAACATCGCCGAGTACCTATTATATATGTGGCAGGTTGAGGACTTGCTCCGTGCTTGCGACCTGGACGATGACCGCATCGACCAACTCCTCGTAAGCCGATTCAAGAGCATCGTCCCCGATGAGCAACTTCCTGCCATCCGCCAGTGGTATCTCGAACTGCGCGATATGATGCTCAGCGAAGGCAAACGGCAAAGCGGGCACCTTCAGATTAATACAAACGTCCTTTCCGATATGACCGACTTGCACCTACGCCTGCTAAAGGATGGGCACGATGCCATCTACACCTCTTGCTTCTACTCGACCCTCCCCTACATCGTGGAACTCCGTGGACGAGAAGGAGAAAACAAACTAGGCGAACTCGAGACCTGCTTCACGGCTCTCTATGGGGTTATGATCCTCAATATGCAGAAGCGTGAAATCAGTGAGCAGACCAAAGTTGCCATGCAACAAATCAGCAAATTCATTGCCCTTCTCGCCGACAAGTACAATGCCTGGAAAAAAGGCGAGCTGAAATTCGACGAGGATTAAAAAACACTTCAATATTATGAAACGCTTATCTCTATTGACACTCTTTGCTGCCGCTCTCTGCAGCCCCGTCACAGCACAAGTTACACATACGTTCGACATCCAGACGGCCAAGCCTGGTGCAGTGATCCAGCCCACGATGTACGGCATCTTCTTCGAGGACATCAACTTCGGAGCCGATGGCGGCCTCTATGCCGAAATGGTCAAGAACCGCTCCTTCGAATTTGAGAATCCATGGATGGGATGGAATACGACAGGCAACGTCGAGATTCGCGACGACGGTCCCTTCGACCGCAATCCGCACTATGCCCGCCTCAACTTCTCAGGCCATCGCGTCAAGCATACAGCCATCGAGAACGAAGGCTTCTTTGGCATCTCTGTCAAGAAAGGAGAGACCTACAAGTTCTCGGTCTATGCCCGTGTGCCTGAGGAAGCTGGCAACAAGGCATATTTCGAAGTACAAATTTGCGACAAGGCTCTCGACCTCAACCAGCATAAACTTGCATCAGCCAAGATAACTGTCGAAGGCAACGAATGGGAAAAGTATGAAGTGGATCTCACTCCATTTGCCACCTGCGAGGATGGCGTGCTCCGCATTTTCCTGCGCAACAGCAAATTCCGCAAACCGCAAAATGCAGTCGATGGCCCAAGCCTTGACCTTGAGCATGTGAGCCTCTTCCCCGCGAAGACATGGAAAGATCGTCCCGGTGGTATGCGTCAGGATCTTGCCCAAGCGCTCTATGACCTGCATCCCGGCATCTTCCGTTTCCCAGGCGGTTGCATCGTCGAAGGCACCGATCTCGCCGATCGCTATCAGTGGAAGCATACGGTAGGTCCCGTTGAGAATCGTCCATTGAACCTTAACCGTTGGCAGTATGAGTTTGACTACCGTTTCTACCCCGATTATTATCAGTCCTACGGCCTCGGTTTCTTTGAATACTTCCAACTCAGCGAAGACTTTGGTGCCGAACCGCTTCCCGTACTCAACTGTGGCATGACCTGCCAATACGAGAACCCTATCGAGGGCGAAGCCACCTATCATGTCGCTGTCGAAGACTTGGATCCCTATATCCAGGATGCTGTCGATCTTGTGGAGTTTGCCAATGGTGACGTCACCACGACATGGGGCAAACTACGAGCCGAGATGGGACATCCCGAGCCATTCAATCTCAAATTCCTTGCCATTGGCAACGAACAATGGGACTACAAGGACAACCCCGCCTATACAAAGCGACTGGCACGTTTCATCGAAGTGCTTCGCAAGAAATGCCCAGGTATCAAGATCATCGGCACAACCGGTCCCAACTCTGAGGGATGGGACTTCGATCTGCTGCAACCCCGTATGAAGCAACTCGGCGTCGATCTATACGACGAGCACTTCTATCGCAACGAGGAGTGGTTCCTTTCGCATGGTTTGCGCTACGATAGTTACGACCGTAAGGGACCAAAGGTCTTCGCGGGCGAATATGCCTGCCATGGAAAGGGCAAATATTCCAATGGCAAGGAAAAGAAGTGTAACCATTTTGAGACTTCGCTCTACGAAGCCGCCTTCCTCACAGGCGTTGAGCGCAATGCCGACATCATGCACATGGCCACCTACGCTCCACTCTTTGCTCACGTCAAGGGTTGGCAGTGGCGTCCTGACCTTATCTGGTTCGACAACTTCCGTTCTTTCCGTTCCATCAGTTACTACGTTCAGCAGCTCTACAGTCATTACAAGGGTTCAAACGTACTGCCACTTACAATGGCAGGCAAACCTGTGGCCGGACAAGAGGGACAGGACGGACTCTTCGCAAGCGCTGTGGTTGATGAGGTTGCAGGTTCTGTAATCGTGAAGGTTGCCAATGTATCCGACACTCCTGCATCCATCCACCTGAATCTACTCAATAAAAAGAAGGCTGCACAGTTCGCCTCGGCCGAAGTCATAACACTGCATAGTGATGACCTCGATGCCGAGAACTCGCTCGACAATCCCGAGGCCGTCGTTCCTGTCAAGACCGACTTCGATGCTGCCTCGCGCGACATCACCATCGGCCCCAAGACCTTCCAGGTTTACATCTTCAAGCGCTAATTCGTGATAAAAAGTAAATGCAAAGACTCATATTCTACGGCATCATTGTCGCATTCGTGGTTCTGCTGTTCCTTCTGATTGACGTTGTCATCTATTGGACACTCAGAATCTTCCTGCCCAAGGTGACCGCCCACTTGGTCAACCGAGTCATCCTTTGTCTCATGTTCCTCACTGCAGGCATCGCCTTCGTTGTGGGACATTACATCACACGCCACCAGATTGTGGTCAACGAGGTGCAGATTGTTTCGCCTCGTGTTCCCGAGGCATTCGACGGCTATCGCATTGCCCAGATTTCCGATCTGCATCTCGACTCATTTGGCAAGGATGAGGGGCGAGACTTTCTAAAAAAACTTGCAGAAAGCCTTGCGGCCACCCGTCCAGATGTTATCGTATTCACGGGAGACCTCGTCACACTGCGTTCTGCCGAAGCCATACCGTTCAAGCAAGCGCTCGCTGAAATTGCAAGCATCCAGCGGCTCGATGGCAAAGGACTCGTCCCCGTATATAGCATTCTAGGCAATCACGATTATGCCGACTATGTGCGTGGTTTCGACCAGCAGCGACGCAATACCGACATCGACAGCCTTATCCTGATTCAGGAAGAAGCGGGATGGCATATGCTCAAGAACAACAGTGTGTCGTTGAGCTGTCCGCTCAACGATTCGGTATCTCAATACATCGCGTTGATTGGTGTCGAGAATATCGGCGAACCTCCTTTCAGCACTTACGGTGATCTTGACCGTGCTATGACTCCCATCGGAGGCATCCATGCAGCCGACTCGCTCTTCTCCATACTCCTCACCCATAATCCCACGCATTGGCGCAAGGAAGTGCTTCCACGCACCCACATCGACCTATCATTGGCTGGTCACACGCACGCCACGCAGTTAAGGATTGGTTCATGGAGTCCCGCCAAGTGGAAATACGACGAATGGATGGGCCTCTACGATGCCAGCCATCGTTCCGATGCCCCCTCTCTCCCCTATTCCGAATATCAGGAAGGCAATCCCCAATACCTCTACGTCAACACCGGCATCGGCTGTGTCGGCCCTCGTGTCCGCATCGGAGTTCCTCCCGAAATCTCGGTTTTGGTGCTAACCTCGGGTCCCATCGCCAATCGCCCTTTGGAATGATTGTGGCGATGCTGTAGTGCAGATGCACAGGTGTTCCCTTTTTCGCAAAGATGTCTATACCACGATGTTTGTGATCACCCCACGGATGCCAGAACGACTTCGGATTATAACTCTCCTTGCCACATCCCTCCACCGGGTTCTGTATTTTCGTCGGCAAAAACATTCCGATTGCCAACATTCCTCCTACTACAATTAAAATTGTCCAAATTATCTTCTTCATAGTTCTTATAGCATGTAAATAAAGATCATTGCTTGTATCGATATACCCGATAGGGAACAAAATTATAAGTCTGCATCCAAACAGCATAACCAACCAATAATATCAGTAGGCCAGCAAATACTTTCTTTCCTTTTGTCATCTCTCTTTTGGGATAATAAGATTAGTAATGTGATTTCAATAATATATGCAATAAATCGGCAAAAGGTAAACTTTGACATAATATTCAATGAGTAAACTTCGCATTACGCTCCCTCTTCCTCTTCTAATAATCACCAGTAAGAGTAAAAAGGCTAGGCCATAAACTAAATTCATCCGAAACTCACCTTTTCATGAATTTCGGATGAATTATTATAATAGATGTTTACGAGAATATCAAAATCGTGCGAATGTGATCCCTAAAACTCGAGACTTTACTGGGTATATACGAAGCAAGGGAAATGACTATTCGTCCCAAATGGCATTACGATGAGGAGCCTCGATTTTTCCACTTTCAACATCATTTCCTACCCCAACGGTTTCGGAGGTGGCGATGATGTTTGAAACAGTGAATTCTACGACATCGAGAACGGGGGTAATATATTTCTTTTTCATTGTTTTATCGATTTTATTTATCAACTTATCGCTGTATGTAAATTATTTGGTTCTAACAACCTTATGACCATTCTCGATGAAAATCTGATGACTTGGGCAATCGTTCAGCTGACGACCCTGCATATCGAAAATCAACTTGACAGAGCCATCCTCCTGCTCAATGATGCTGATGCCCTCGGTAGAGTCTTCGATACGGATGGTTGCATTCATTGGTTCACCATTATTCTGGAGCCATGCACGGAAGGCACCAGCGGTAAGGGTCTTGGTGAACCTGTGGAATTCATTGTTCATCAATCCGTAAGCCTGCATACCACTAACGTCGATAGTCTCTTCGGAATACGAACCGTTGAGAACCCAGTCGGTAATAGCCTCAATACTTGTCTTAGGCATTGCAGCAGCAAAACCAGTATCAAATCCATCGTTGGCAGCCTTGACCGTGAAGCCATCGCCCGATGCCTTGAAAACCACAGGGGTATTTGCTTCTACGGAAGAAACCGGATCGAATGTCATAGCTGAACTGCTTGCAGACGTGAGCTCATAGAGCTGGATGTTGTCGTCAGACTCTAAGGCAAATGGCAGGCACAGCGAACCCCATTCATTTGTCATTGCACGACCATAACTGATAGCTTCAGCCGTCACAATCACATTGTCGGTGCGCAATTCGGAGGGATCTTCGGCCAAATCACTAACCTCGGTCAAGTCGATGGTGGCACCTTCGGGAAGAGAAGCCTTCAGCAGTTCAAATCCTTCTGTTTCGCCATAGTCACCATGGAAAGCTACTACGCCATCGGTAACAGTTGCCTTCGGAGAATCTCCTGAGAAAATCTCTGTGGTGTAGGGTGCTGCAAGATAGGTATTATTGCCCACATCAGTTAATACGATGTTCTTGAAGGTGATAGGAGAGACACCAGTAGAAATCAAGTCAGGATCATATGCCAAACCCAAATCCAAGATCTCGTTCTCTTCACCTGCATTTACCTTGTTAGAAGATTTGCGGTCAATGTTAACATGAACCGTTCCGTCTGCTATCACATCTTCACTGAGAGTGAACTTCGTGCGGCCAAGAACATTTGTCGTGAAATAGAGTTCTTCCGTTACAAAAACAGTTGGCAAAATCAAATCGAATTCAATATTGGTTATATCTGTCAAATTATCCAACAAGATAGGAACCTCGACTTCCTCTTCATTCAAAGCGAATGGCAGCACCTTCACAGCATAGCCTGCATTGAATGACTTGACAGCAAGAGTGAATTGATCCTCTTCTTTATCATAAATGGTGGCTCCCTCCATATCAAAGATATAAATATTCTTTAATCCTACAGCGTGCTCACCTTCAGCTACTGTTTCGTCTGCTTTGATTGTGATGGTAGCGATTTCTCCTGAAGTTCCTGTAAAATATACATTATCCTTTGGAGTCATAGCAAAACGATAACCAGTTCCGTCTTCAGTTGTACCGATATCACCGATCTCGATAGAACCCTCAGGCCAACGTTCGCTATTCATTTCATATCCCACGACGGTCACACCTTCGGGAAGATAAAAATCGAACTGGAAGCCACGGAAGGGGATGTTGTTTTCCACCTGAACAGATAGAGTCGTTGTTTGACCAGGAAATATAGTGGCGTCTTCGATATATAGGGTTCCTTCGAACGGGATGGAGGCTACAACCGAAAGTGTAAAACGATCCACTTCTTTATTATAAATGGTGGCTCCCTCCATATCAAAGATATAAATATTCTTTAATCCTACAGCGTGCTCACCTTCAGCTACTGTTTCGTCTGCTTTGATTGTGATGGTAGCGATTTCTCCTGAAGTTCCTGTAAAATATACATTATCCTTTGGAGTCATAGCAAAACGATAACCAGTTCCGTCTTCAGTTTTACCGATATCACCGATCTCAGTAGAACCCTCTGGCCAACGTTCGCTATTCATTTCGTAACCCACGAGGGTAACACCTTCGGGAAGATAAAAATCGAACTGGAAGCCACGGAAGGGGATGTTGTTATCCACCTGAACAGATAGAGTCGTTGTTTGACCACGAGCAATGGTGGCATCCTGGATGTAAAGATTCCCTTCAAAGTCTTCTGCTTGTGCTCCGAAGGCAACTACACCTGCGAGCAGCATACTTAGAATTGTTTTTCTTTTCATTGTTTTTACTGAAAGTTAAAATTAATAGTTATAGAAATTAAGTAACATGTATCGTTTTTTCATTCGTTAATTCGGAACAAAAACACTATTGATTCACGATGATGTCCAGCACCCCGATCACATCGCTTACGATTATCTTGCCGACGTCATTCACGTCGGCAGCCATCGCGTTGAATAATCCAAATCAACTATATCACTTCCGATAGATGGCACGTCCATTCACGATGCCAGCCTGGCCGGTAGAAACTTCCTTTTGATGACGACCCTGAAGATCGTAGATCTGAGCATTGCCGTTCTCGCCACGAAGCATCTCAATGCCACTGGGCTCACCCACGGTGAGCGTGAAGGTGGTCGAAGGCACTTCGTAGTCATTGCCCTGTGGGTCGCAAACGTCGATGCCGAGAAGCTCCACGAGATAGGTGCCTTGCGGGATGTTGGGTGACGCTACGATGGTCACAGTAGCAAGTTCGCCTTGGGCAGTCGTGAACTTGGCTCCTGCCCCACAGTTCAGTGCACCTGCTATTGTCAGCTTGCGGTCGCGGAAGCGCTGCATCGCTATCACGCTATTCGCATTGGCTCCCACGGGCAAGCACTCCTCGCTGACAGCCCAATTTTGATAGGCTATGCCTGTGGGCAGAACCATCTGGAACTGGAAGCCACTCACATCGATATTGTTGTCAAGTCGGATGGAAAGCACGGCGGTCTCGCCGGGAGCAATCGTTGCATCTTCGACGTAGAGTTTACCTCCGAAATCTACTGCATTCGCACTGAACGCCAGCACGCTTGAGAGTATCAAGCTCGAAATTATGGTCTTTTTCATATTAACTTGTTTTTTAGGAACTTATTATTAACTTTTTTATCAAGAATTTGAGAATTTGAGAATTGAGATTGTCCGAATTGGGGGACAGAGGAATAATTCGACAATTCGCTAATTCGGGATAAGATCATTGGTTCACGATGATGTTCAGCACCGCGATGACATCGCCTACGAGTATCTTGCCGTCGCCATTCACGTCGGCAGCCTTCGCGTTGAAGTTATTCGAAGGTGAGCCTACGATATAGTTCAGGATAGCGATGACATCACCGACAAGTACCTTGCCGTCGCCATTCGTGTCACCGACAACGTAGTCCTCGAGCACGAGCGTCGACTTGATGTCACTCAACTCCAATTGATATTCGGCGGTTGCGTCTGAAATGGAATTATTGGTCAGATAGATGGGGTACGTTCCCTCCTCCATGTCTTCGGCGAACGAGACGTTGACTGTGGCTATCAGGCCATCATTTCCAGTGAATGTCTTCTCGCCATCGTTCAAGGCACATACCACATTAATCTTATTCTCGTCGATACCCTCAGTTGCAAACACCTTGTTCATCGTTGTGCCTGCCGGCATGCGACCTTGGTTCAATGTCCAGCCATTGATGGTGGTCCCTTCGGGCAACTCCATCGTGAACTGGAAGCCACGGACGTCGAAGTTGTTCTTCATCTTCACCGGGATGTCCTTCGTGCCGCCAACGCGGCCTTCGGTCTGCTCTACGTAGATTGCGTTGTCGAGTGCTGAGATGTCGGTGTCGAATTCCACTTCAACGATGTGCTCGAATTCTGTCCAATCATAATCATTTTCGTATGCCGACTTGCTGCCTTTGGGAACATAGAGAATGCATGTAGATTTGTCAACTCCACGGAACTGATGTCTACTAAGTAGATTAATTGGAATTTCGTTTTTAACAGTAATTGATTTCAAGTTTTCGCATTCTCTGAAGGCCATTTCACCTATCCCATTTACACTTCTTGGAATTATCAATGAAATCAGGCCGGTACAATTTCCAAATGCATGTCTTGCGATGCCAAGCACGCCGTTCGGAATCGACAATGAGGTCAGACCAGTGCAGCCAGAGAAAGCCCACTCGTTGATGGATTTCAAGCTATTCGGGATATCCACCGAGGTCAGGCCTGTACAGCAATAAAAGGCATTATTGCCGATTTCAATCACTTTATAAGTATTTCCATCATAGTTGATACTTTCAGGGATAGTTAGGGGACCCGAATAATCCTTATCAGCTATTCCAACAACTATAGCTGTTTTGTCAGAAATAACAAGATGATAATAGAGGGATCCGACTAAAACAGGAAATTCCTCTATGTTCTCGAACTCGCTCCAACCAGAAGCACTCTGGTAGGCCGACTTGCTGCCATAGGGCACAAAAAGCGTACAGTTGGTTTTATCGACGCCATAAAATGCATCTAGCTCATCCTCCTCAAGGCCTAAAGGAGTTTCAATATCTACTGTGATAGAAGTTAAACCCGTACAGCCAGAGAAAGCACTACCGCCGATGCTCGTCACGCTGTTTGGGATAGTCAACGAGGTCAAGCCTGTGCAGCCACGGAAAGCATAATTGCCGATACTCGTTACACTGTTAGGAATCGTCATAGAGGTCAGGCCTGAGCAGTAACCGAAAGCAAGCTCGCCGATGCTGGTCACGCTGTTAGGAATTACTGTATTCTTGCAACCTACAATTAGTGTATTGGTCGAGGTCTCAATGATGGCATTGCAATTATCTCGAGAATCGTAGATGGGATTATTGGCATCAACATTTATGGAATTCAGTCCTGAGCAACCAGAAAAAGCTTCACTGGAAATCTCAATAACACTACCTGGAATCGACAACGAGGTCAAACTTGTGCAATTAGCGAAAGTCTCACTTTTTAAAGCGGTCACATTGCCTGGGATAGTCACCGAGGTCAAGCCTGAGCAGTTAGAGAAAGCTGCACCACCAATTTCGGTCACACTGCTTGGAATCTCTATCGTGGCAAGACCTTTGCAGTTAGAGAAAGCTGATTCACGGATAGATGTAATGCCGCTTGGAATAGTAGAATTTTTGCAGCCCCACCATAAGGTATTTGTTGCCGTCTCAATGATGGCATTGCAATTATCGCGAGAATCGAATTTGGGATTATTGGGATCTACAATAATGGAATTAAGGGCTGCACAATCATCGAAGGGGAAAATGGCGAAATCTTCCATGGTACTTGAAATAAACACCGATGTCATACTAGTGAAGTCATCGAAAACATGACTATCATCGAAACAAGTCACACCATCTTCAATAATCACTTTCTGAATGGATTGAGAATATTTTGAAACATGACACATTTCGCCTGTACCCGAAATCACCATTGTCATATCTGAATAGATAGTATAAGTAGCATTGGAGCCACAGGAACCTGTAGCAAGGACATCTAATCCTTCAGCATTAAAGTAGGCTTTGATGTTCTGGAATTCACTCCAACCATTTGCATTCTGGTAGGCTGATTTGCTACCATAGGGCACATAAAGCGTGCAGTTGGTTTTATCAACATTATCAAAGGTAGAGCTAGAAATGGAAGGAGGCGTTTCACCCTCTACTGTGAGGGAGTTCAAACCTGTGCAACCAGTGAAAGCTTCACTACCAATAGAGGTCACACTATTGGGAATCGTCACCGAGGTCAGGCTTGTGCAATAAGCGAAAGTTTCCCCTACAATTGAGTTCACACTGCTCGGAATCACTACTGAGGTTAGTCCTGTACACCAAGCAAAGGCAGCTTGTCCAATATATGTCACGCTGCTAGGAATCTCTACCGAGGTTAAATTTGGACAATGACTAATTGCAAACTCGCTTATTGAGGTCACACTGCTTGGGATTGATGTACTATTGCAGCCCCACCATAAAGAATTTGATGCAGTCTTAATGACGGCATTGCAATTATCACGAGAATCGAATATGGGGTTGTCTGGATCAACAGTAATTGAATTCAGGGTTGAGAATGTATGGCCCATAAGCCCACCGTCAATATCTTCCAGGCTACTTGGAAGAAATAACGATGTCATGCTCGTTAATTCATCGAAAAATTCAAGATGGAAACTAGTCACGCCATCTTCAATAATCACTTTCTTAACGGAATGAGAATAATTAGATAGTATAGATTGACTCATTTCGCCTATACCTGAAATCACCATTGTCATGTCAGAAAAGATAGTGTAAGTGGCATTGGGGCCACAAGAACCTGTAGCAAGGACATCTAATCCATCTGCATTAAAGTACTCTTTGATATTCTGGAATTCGCTCCAACCCTCAGCATTTTTGTAGGCAGTCTTGCTGCCTGCTGGGACGTAGAGCGTACAATTGGATTTATAGACATTATTAAACGTAGAAGAACCAACAGATGCAGGCGTTTCACCTTCTACGATGATTGAGGTCAGGCCGGTGCAGCCTTCGAAAGCAGAATTGCCAATGCTGGTCACACTGTTCGGTATCGTCACTGAGGTCAGGCCTGTGCAGCCAGAGAAAGCACCATTTCCGATGCTCGTCACACTGTTCGGGATTGTCACTGAGGTTAGGCCTGTGCAGCCAGAGAAAGCACAACCCGCAATACCAACTGTTCCTTTCTCTATGATAATCTCTGAACCTTCGGGAATGGTTCCCTTGTATTTATATGCCACCTTACCTAAATATATCACGCCATCAGGATGATTATTATACAAGTTGTCATACCAGGGTGAATTCTCGAACCTACCTTCGAATGCTTTTTCACCGATGGAGGTCACACTGTTCGGAATAGTCACTGATGTCAAATCCAAACAATTAAAAAAAGCACCTTCATCGATTTCGACTACACCATTAGGTATATCAATAGAGATCAACCCTTCGCAACTATAAAAAGCATATTCTCCGATACTGGTCACACCGTTAGGAATAATAGTGCTATAGCATCCAGCTATCAAAGAATTGGAAGATGTCTCAATAATAGCGTTGCAATCATCTCTTGAATCATAATACGGATTATTGATATCAACGGAGATTGTATTTAAGGCACTACAACCGTAGAAAACCCCATAATGATCATATGCCCCCAAATCATAGATAGATCCTCCTGATTCAATAATTGAAACATTAGCTGGGATAAACAAAGAATTCAAGCTACTACAACCATAGAAAACTCCCCAACCAATTCTAGTTACACTATTTGGAATTGTTATTGATGTCAATTCTTCGCAATAACAGATAGCCAAATCGCCAATGGACGTCACTGTGTTAGGTATTGTCAAAGAAGACAAACAGCGAAAATCATAGAAGGCATAATTACCAATAGAAGTAACACCTTCTTCTATTATCACATTCTTTATTTCTGAAAAATAACCTCCATACCTTTCCTGTTTTTTATACCAAAAATAATTATCTTCATAATTCCACATCGCACCCGTGCCCGATATCACCATCGTCATATCTGAATAGATGGTGTAGATCACGTTGTCTCCGCAGGAACCAGTAACAAGGACACTGGGCTCAACGATGTTCTGGAATTCACTCCAACCCTCGGCATTTTCATAGGCTGTTTTGCTGCCTGTTGGGACATAAAGAATACAGTTGGATTTATCGATCCCTTCAAAAGTGGAACCGTCTATTGTCAATGGAACAGTACTTTTCATAGTCACCGATGTTAAACCTGTGCAATAGAAAGCTCGATCTCCTATTGAGGTTACACTTTCCGGTATTAGAACCGAAGTCAATGTCGAACAGCCGTCAAAGGCTCCCATGCCTATTGACTGCACGTCATCAGGAACAACAAGATTCGAGATCTCTTCTCCATTATATATAAGATGGCCCCAGATAAGAGGACTACCTCCCCATCCGATATCCACACTACACCAGGCGGACAAATCAGATATGTACACATTGAACGAGACATTTCTTTCCGTATCATCCATGAAGAAACAATAACCACCAATTGATTTCAGCGAGCTTGGAATAGTAATTGAAGTCAATCCATAACAATCCATAAATGCGTTATCGCCAATATCTGTCATACCGTCAGGGAACGACAATGTAGTCAGGCCGTCACAGCCAGAGAATACACTGTTGCCAATCGTTGTAGAGCCTTCAGCATCAAAACTTACAGTTTTCACATTGCTGTTGAAGAAGGCATAGTTTCCGACTCGCGATGAACTCAGATTGTAGATATGTTCAACTGGACTATTCTGGAAATAGTATTCACCGACAGATGCTCCACTCCTAAAATAATATTTTGTTGCACAAACCGGAGGAATATAATATTCTGTTAAATCGAATTCCTCTTCCTCGTCTGAGGTATTCATAGTTCTACGCAAAGATGCATCAAAACAAGCAGATCGACAAACAACGTGTATATTATTCGAACTACATGTCAGGTTTCTGCCTACGTAAATGGAATCAATGGAAGACTCACTTCCGAAGAATGATAATTCCAGTGAATTATAACCCGCAAATAGCTCCAAGTCATCAGATCCTTTTTCCAAAACAAGTGTGGAGATAGATGGACTTAAGCTATAATCGCCCATTCTCTTCACATTAGAAGGAATGACAAGAGTCTGGCCTACGTTTGCCGATGATAATGCCCTAATGCCAATGGATTGGACATTACTACCTATGACAAGTGATTGCAATGGAGCGCTACTGAAACTCCAATCCTCAAGATAGGTCACCTTATCACCAATCTCCAGAGTATGCAAATTGCGGGAACGCGAGAATGGAGGATTGCCTTCCACTCCTTCCCAAGGATCATCCTCATTAAAAGACATTGTCTTTATATTACGACCGAGATATACATATTCAAGAGGATCTTCATAATCTTCCATATATGATGTAACTTGCTCGAACTGCAGAACATCATCACAATCTTCAATATATATATGAGTCAATCCAGTATAGGACAATGCGTCTGCTCCGATAGTTTCTACGCTCGCAGGAATCGTAATTGAAGTCAATGCTTCGCATCCCAAGAAAGCAGAAGAACCAATGGAAGTAACACTATTGGGGATAGAAACAGATGTCAACTCGGTGCAATTTGAAAATGCATCATTTCCTATGCTTGTGACGCCCTCTTCTATCGTGACAGTCTTGGCTTGTGTCCAATACTCATTGTTTTCACGATTAATAGTGTCGTCATCATAGTTGATGGTAAAATCCGTCATTGCGCCCGTACCCGATATCACCATTGACTTGTCGGAATAGATGGTGTAAGTGACGTTGTTGCCGCAGGTGCCTGAGGCGAGAACACCAAGTTCCTCAACGATGTTCACGAATTCGCTCCAACCATCAGCATTTTTGTATGCCGACATGCTGCCCGCTGGAACAAAAAGGGTGCAATTAGTTTTATCGACACTTTCAAAAACCATATTACTACTAACCCAATGACTAGCTCCAGAGGGATAATACCCTAACATTGCCGGATTCTCACCTTTTGCTACAATCGATGTCAAACCAGCACAACCCATAAAGGTCTCACCCTTTATAGCGGCAATACCATTACCTATCGTCAGTGAAATCAGGCCAGAGCAACCACTAAAAGCGCCATCGCCGAGGGATGCAACGCTATTGGGTATCGTCAAAGAGGTCAGACTAGTGCAGCCTCTGAAAGCGAAATAGCCGATGCCGGTCACGCTATTGGGTATCGTCAAAGAGGTTAGTCCAGCACAACCAGAGAAAGCATGATCGCCGATAGTGACAACGCTGTTCGGAATTATTATCGAGGACAGACCGATACAGCCACTAAAGACATCGGGACCAATCCTAGTTGTTCCATAGACTATTTCTATTTCTGTTCCCTCTGGCATCTCTCCCTTATATTTATATGCTATGTCATTAATGTAGAACAATCCATCTGGTTGATTGTCGTACCAAGCTGTGTTCATAAATGCATCGGCATCGATGATGTTCACGCTATTAGGTATCGTCACCGAGGCCAGGCTCGTACAGTCATAGAAAGCAGAAGCACCGATACGGGTCACGCTATTAGGTATCGTCACCGAGGTCAGGCTTGTACAGCCAGAGAAAGAACAATCCCCAATGGAGGTCACACCATCTTCAATAATCAACTTTTGTATAGATTCACAACCATCGATGTGTGTATCCAAATCTTCCATAGCTCCGGTACCCGATATCACCATAGTCATATCAGAATAGATGGTGTAGGTCACATTGTCACCGCAGGAACCGGTGGCCAAGACAGATGGAGATGCACTAACTTTATCAGGAAGAAGACAGCCGATCAGTAGTCCAATCAGCACAATAAAATGATGGCATTGTTTCGTTTTCATAGTTGTATGGTTTTATATAGTTGAACAAATCCTATTAACTTATTCTCAATCACCCTGCGAGACATTGCCTCAACCTCCGATGCTCGTCTCGCTGTTCAGAATCACTACGGAGGTCAGGCCGGGGCAACCAGTTTTCATAGTATTTTGCTTGACATAGTCGCATACCCCCCCGAATGTCATAATGCACGAGTGCATTTGACCTACGACAGCTTTCTTTTTCATGAAATCAATTCTTAATCCCGACAAAACTCCGAACTCGGTATTCCAAACATAAAAAGACGGGAGCTTTCTACTTGTTGCTTACCCGTCCAGAGGCTTCTCGCATTGCCCAGCTAAAGGATAAGCAACGTTGAAAAGCCCACGTCCGGATGATATGCATATACCAACTCCTTGCCCATTACAGGCATAAAGGAGGTGATGTACATTTCACCGACATGGACGCTTCATACGTTGCATTATCTTCTTTAGCTTGAAATTTTGCGAGAATTTCTGGAACGAAGATAACGACGTTGTAGCGTCTTTTGTTTACAATAAAATCACTTCACGAGGCATAGCCTCGGAATGATGGGGCAAAGATAAAAGAATAATTCGAAATATGCAAATTTTTAATGGAAAAAATGAAGATAAAAGGTAAAAACAGATTCGAATGCTAAATAAATAGTACTTATTTTCAAACTGAACAACAACAAGATACAAAACAAGTTCAAATAAAAGGAGACAATTGGCAATAGTCAAAAAACAAGATAGCTCCCCAAAAACGTAGTCCATCGTCCATCCGTCCATCGCGTTCTATATATATACGCGATGGACGGATGGATTATGGATAGGCTCCGCAGCATATAAATTCTCAATTATTGAGAAGGCAAGGCAAGCTCTCAGTCCATTTGCATTACTTGCGCACAGATAGTTCCATATTGTCACAATATTGTATTAACTATACACAGATAATACCTGGCCTCTCACAATATGGGACTACTTGTGAACACTTGATACCACTTGCTTCGCAATAATGTACTGCTTGTGGACACTTGATACCATTTCGCCGCAATATTGTACTGCCTGTGTACACTTGATACAATCTCGCAACAATATTGTACTACTTGCGTACACTTGATACAATCCTCGTCGTAATATTGTTCTAGCTGTGGACAGTTGGTACAATCTCGCAAAAATATAACACTACTTACGCACAGTTAGTACTCTTTTATTGCAAAACAGAAAGAGTGGGAGATATCTTCTCCTTCTAAAATCTAGGCATAACCATTTTGCGCCAAGATTGGTCATTCTACCGTAGAAGCATGACCATTCTTGGCCAAGATTGGGTATGGTGCGATTGGAGCATGACCTTTCCTGGCCAAGATTGGGTATGGTACGATAGGAGCATGACCTTTTCTGGCCAAGAATGGGCATGGTGCGATTGAAGCATGACCTTTTCTGGACAAGATTGGGTATGGTGCGATTGAAGCATACCCATTTCTGGCCAAGATTGGGTATGGTGTGATTGGAGCATGACCATTTTTGGCCAAGATTGGGTATGGTGTGATTGGAGCATGACCATTTTTGGCCGGGATTGGTCATGAAACGACAACGGCATGACCTTTCTTGGCGAAGATTGGTCATGCCGCAGATTAAGATTAGTTATTCCTTTTTCGGAGCGGTTTTCTACTCCGAGATATTAAGTTCTTTGCAGTCAAAACTCAACTGCGCTTCCAGACTTCGAAGGTCATGGGAAAATCATTGTTCTCATCGGCCTCAACATCCTGGCTGCTGACACATTCAAAGCCTTCGGGGATGGGTGGGATGCTGGCATCAAAATTCTCGACAAAAGTATGTACACGGGTCAAGTAGATGCAGTCGGCGTCATTCCATGCCTGATTGTAGATTTGCGCACCACCAATCACGAAGCAATCTGCCGGACTATGCTCGACGGCTTCGACAAGCGAATGATAGACTTCAACACTCGTGCCAGGCTTGAGGTTGCTCATCACTTCCTCGGAGATATGAAAGAGACCGTCGCGTGTCACCACAACATTGCGACGTCCAGGTAGCGGACGACCAATCGACTCGTAGGTCTTTCGGCCCATGATGACTGTGTGGCCTTTGGTCGTGGCCTTGAAGTATTGTAGGTCGGCACGCAGATGCCAAGGCATTGTGCCTTGGTTGCCGATGGCGTTGTTCTCGGATGCTGCGACGATGATGTTCATTATAATAAAAGGAGTAAAAGGGTTATTAAAGGGGAGTAAAAGGGGAGTAAAAGAGACATTTCCTTCATTCAATGGACAAGAATGCATTCGTCCCTTTTACTACTCTTTTACTACCTTTTTACTACTCTTCCATGCCATCATTCTACGTACAAAACGAGTCCTTTGAGGTACTCGCCCTCAGGATGGTAGATGTTGATGGGATGGTCGGCAGGCTGATGGAGTTGATAGAGGATGCGGACACGACGTCCAACTTGCGCTGCTGCGCTGAACACAGCGCAACGGAAATCGTCCTTGGTCACCACCTGCGAGCAGGAGAAGGTGAAGAGGATGCTGCCCGAAGGCATCCGTTCGAGAGCCGCAGCATTTAGTTTCTGATAGCCTCGCAGGGCATTGTGAAGCACCTTCTTGTGCTTGGCAAATGCGGGAGGATCGAGGATGACGAGGTCGTAGGGGAAAGTCCCCTCGATGCTCGTGAAGTGACCTGGATTCTTGAGGAAATCGAAAGCATCGGCAGCATAGGCGCTATGACGTGGATCGCTTGGAAAATTCAGTTCCACATTAGTATTGGTGATACTGATAGCCTGCTTCGATACATCGACGGAATGAACCAATTCCGCTCCACCTCGCATGGCATAGAACGAGAAACCGCCCGTATAGCAGAACATGTTGAGCACACGGCGTCCACGAGCGAAATGCTCGACGAGAGCACGGTTCTCGCGCTGATCGACGAAGAAACCGGTCTTCTGTCCCTTGAGCCAATCGACATGGAACTTCAATCCATTCTCGAGGGCCACATCGCTGATGGTCGATTCGAGGGCACGACCCTGTGCAGCATCAGTCACAGGCTTACCATCGATGATCAGATAACCATTTACCGATTCACCTTCTGCCTCAGCCTCCTGACGCGCCTCTGTCTTATAACCCAAGGTGGTCTCCGACTTGTAATAGACGTTGCGAATCTCAGCACCAGCGACGCGAATCAAATCCTCAGCCAACGCCTCACGAATGTAGTGGATACCTGCGGTGTGGGCTTGCATCACAGCCGTGTGGGCATAGACATCAATAATTAGTCCCGGCAAGCCATCTCCTTCGCCATGGACGAGGCGATAGGCATTGTTGTCATCGCGAATCAGGCCAAGAGTCTGACGCAACTCATAGGCTGACTGCAACCGACGCAGGAAGAACTCATCATCGAATTCGTTCTCGTCGAACGAGAAGATTCGCACAGCGATGGAGCCTATCTGGTACTGGCCTAATGCGAGGAATTCGCCTTGCGACGACACGACACGCACCCAATCGCCCTCCTCAGGCTGGACCTCGCTGCCAAACTCATCCTCCATCCTGTAAATGGCGCCCGAGAAGACCCAGGGATGAAAGCGAAGCAGCGATTCTTCCTTTCTATGTTTCAGAACTATCGTAACCATTGCCAAGTGATGTTAGCCAAACAAAGGTTGAATGATGAACTTCCAGATATCATTGAGATTAACGAAGAGCATCAAGGCGATGATGATGGCGAAGCCTATCATCTGTGCACGCTCCTTGGCCTTGTCGCTGATGGGGCGACGAATGATGGCTTCGATGAGCAGGATGAAGATGTGGCCACCGTCAAGACCTGGGATGGGCAAGATATTCATGAACGCCAATGCCACCGAGAAGAAGGCCGTCATAGCCCAGAACTGCAACCACTGCCATGTGTCGGGGAAGATGGACCCCATCGTACCGAAACCGCCCAACGACTCGGCGCCCTCCTTGGTGAAGACGAGTTTGAACTGGCGCACATAATTGTAGAGCATGTTCCAACCACGCTTGATGCCTGCAGGAATAGATTCGAGGAAAGAGTAGTCGATGTGGGTGAATACATCTTCGGTCATGTAATTATGGAAGAATGCGCCCATCTTACCCTCTTCGCTGACGAGCATAGTAGCAGACATCAGCGAATCGCCTCGATAGAAATCCACCTTCAAAGAATCACCCTTATGCGACATCAGTGCAAGGGTAACCTCATGACGAAGCATCGTGAGCGAGTCGCCAGCCATAAGTCCAGCCTTCTCAGCAGGACTATCGGGCATAATCGAATCGATGACAAATGGCATACGAGCAATGGCGAACAACTCTAGTTGGAGATTGTCTCGAAGGAAAACCTGTCCGATGGTATCGGGCAAGGCAATCTTCACCTCCTGTCCATCGCGACGAACTGTGACATCGTTAGCCAGCAACAGGTTGCTATTGAGACGCGTATAGTCGGTGGTCTTGCCATCGACAGCGATAATCTGATCGCCAGGACGGAAGCCGATCTGCTGGGCATACTCGGAATACTCTATACCGAAAGGCAGATTCTCGATCTTGATGATATCGGAGCCCCAATGCCAAGCCATACAGATGTAGATGATGACAGCCAGGATAAGGTTGTTAAGCACACCACCCACCATGATCATGAACTGGGCGAACTTGCCACGCTTGGCAAATGCATCGTCACGTTCGGTGTCGGCATGTTCGGCATCATGTGTTTCATCAACCATACCCACAATGGCACAATAGCCGCCCAGAGGGACCCATCCGATACCATATTCGGTCTCGCTGGGATTAGGTTTGTTGCTGACCTTCTTGTTACAAACGAAGACGCCTTCCTTATTCCATTTCAGAAATGAGAAGCTATAAGCATCGAAGAATAGATAGAACTTCTCGACACCTACTTTGAAGATACGGGCCCACATGAAATGTCCCAGCTCATGCACAAAGACCAGAATGGACAGCGAAATAATGAGCTGCAGGGCCTTGAATAAAAATGTTTCCAATTAACAGTTATGATTTACAATTAATAACTTAGAGGCCCAGGATTTCACGGGCCTTGATGCGTGCCTCGGCATCAATTTCAAAATAATCCTCGAGTGAAGGACTTGCTACGAAAGGCATGGCTGCCACCGTCTTCTCGTTCACCTCAGCCATCTGGAGAAACTTGCATTGACCGCGACGGAACGCCTCGTTGGTCACCTCGTTGGCTGCATTGAGCACACAAGTGCGGTCGCCACCAGCAGCCAAAGCCTCGAAAGCAAGACGCAGATTGGGGAATCGCTCCAGATCGGGACGTTCGAAGGTGAGATGAGCGTAATCCTCGATGCGGAGTTTACCGTTGATCTGCGAAGGCATACGGTCGGGATAACTGAGCGCGTAAGCGATGGGCACCTTCATGTCGGGGCAACCCAGCTGCGCCTTGATGGCACCATCGCTGAACTGAACCATCGAGTGAACAATGGACTGCGGATGCACAGCCACCTCAATCTGGTCGGTGTTCATGCCAAAGAGCCAGCGAGCCTCGATAACCTCGAATCCCTTGTTCATCATCGATGCTGAGTCGATGGTAATCTTGGCTCCCATATCCCAATTGGGATGCTTGAGCGCCTGGGCAGCCGTCACATCGCGCATCTGCTCCATCGTGAATGTACGGAATGGTCCTCCCGAAGCCGTGATGATGAGCTTGTCGATCGGATTGTCGAGATAATGAGGCTTCTCGGGATTGGCATTGTCATTGGCAAGCCAGGGGAAGCAGCCACGGGCAATGCTCTCGCCCTGCAAGCACTGGAAAATTGCAGAATGTTCGGAATCGACAGGCAGGATGGGCACCTGATATTCGGCACAGAGTCCTTCAATAAGTTGACCGGCCACGACGAGTGTCTCCTTGTTGGCAAGTGCCAGCATCTTCTGTGCCTTGATGGCAGCCACAGTAGGACGCAAGCCTGCAAAGCCGACCATGGCGGTAACAACCATATCGATAGGTTCGGCTGTCACAACCTGACAAAGGCTCTCAGAACCTGTCCAAACCTTGATAGGCAGATCGCTCAAAGCCTCACTGACCTTGTCATAATAGGTCTCGTCGGCAATGACGACGACCTCTGGATGGAACTGACGAGCCTGTTCGATGATCAGATCAGCCGAACGATTAGCCGTAATGGCATAAACACTAAAAAGATCGGGATGCTCAGCACAAACCTCCAAAGTCTGCCGTCCGATACTTCCCGTACTGCCAAGGATTGCTATATTACGCATAATCTTGTTTCTGTTGCTTAATTTGAGGGTGCAAAAATAATAAATATTTTTGATATTTCCGCACATATTCATGAAAATTATGACTCAGAGACCCATTTTTTCATATTTTTATTTGTTTCGATAACGAAAAAACTCTATCTTTGCAGTATGAACGTAGCAGTTTTATTAGCTGGCGGCAGTGGTCGCCGCATGGGTGGTCCGGAACCCAAACAATTCATTAAGATAGCCGGACGCAGTATCCTCGAACACTCCATCCGAGCCTTCCATAAACATGAAGGCATCGACGAGATTGTCGTAGTGGCTCATGCCGACTATATCGACCGCATACGCGAGATTGCCGCACCCTATCCGAAGGTCAGGCACATCGTTCCGGGCGGCAAGGAGCGCTATGACTCCTCGTTGTCGGCCATCGCATGTTACAAGGGACAATTGGGCGTGAACCTGCTGATTCACGATGCCGTACGCCCGCTCGTTTCAGCACGCATCATTACCGATTGCATCGAAGCACTCAAGACGTACAAGGCTGTCGATGTCGCCATCCCTTGCACCGACACCATCGTGGAAATCAATGCCGATGGTGCCATCTGCCGCATCACCCCACGGTCGATGCTGCGCAATGTGCAGACCCCGCAATGTTTCCGACTGGAGACCATTGCCAAGGCATACGAATTGGGGCTCAAGGATCCGGCATTTGTCACATCGGATGATTGCGGTGTCGTCTTCCGCTATCTTCCCGATGAACCAATCTATGTGGTAGCAGGCGAAACGACCAACATCAAAGTCACCTATCCCGAAGACCTCATCCTCGCCGAGAAGATACTCAAACAGTGATCTTTTATTTCGAAAATTATCATTAGTTTTTATAATTCCGAAAAAAACACGAAAAGGCGAAAAAGACGAAAATTTTCGTAGGTTTCGGTTTTTTCGGACCTTTTCGGAATTAAATGACTTTTGTATTTCGGGATTGCATCTAACGAATCAGCGAATTATAGAATTTCGGTTTGTCTCAATTGCAGACATCCCTAATTCTATAATTCGCTGATTCGTGACATAAAAGATAATAGACTCAATTCAGAGCGTCCTGAATTCGTAGCCCTGCCCTATCAGGTATTCGATGGAGGCAGGAAGCGCCTCCTGGATATTGCGCCACGACTTTGGTTGGTCGTGGAACGTGATGATAGAGCCATTGCGCACATAGCGTTTCACGTTGTTGATGACATCCTGTGCATTGAGACGACTAGAATAGTCGCGCGAGACAAGATCCCACATGATGATGCGATATTTCTTCTGGAGCAGTGAAGCCTGGCCGAAGCGGAGCCAACCATGAGGTGGACGGAAGAGGTCTGACTGAATCAGGACATTGGCCTTTTCGACATTGGCAAGATAAGCCTTCGACTCGTAGGTCAATGCCGAAATATGGTTCATCGTATGATTGCCCAGACGGTGACCTGCAGCCTTGACCTGCTCGAAGACTGCGCGATAGCGCGCTACATTTTCACCGACGCAGAAGAACGTGGCTTTGATTCCATATCGTGCGAGCACATCCAACACCCAAGGGGTTACCTGGGGTGTTGGACCGTCATCGAATGTCAGATAAACGCACTTCGGCTGCGAAGGAATGCGCCAAAAGCTGTCTTGAAACATCAAACGACGAAACCATGTGGGTGGTTGCTCGATGAACACGATTTAGGTTTACTTAAGCAACTTGTACTTGTCGTAAGCAAGGTCGAAGTAACGACGGAACTTGTCGGCATATTCCTCATCGAACTGATGATCGCCGGCATCCTGGGCCATCTGGAGAGCATCGCGCATGGTGAGCAATTGCTCACGGATAGTGCGACCTACACCTTGGATGGCAGGCTTGTCAAGACGGAATACCCACTGGAGGTAATCCTCGTTCTGAGCAAGGATGTCGCCAACGATACGGCTGCCTTCCTCGGGCTTGTCACAGAGATAATAAGTCTGTGCAAGGGTAAGAGCTGTATAGTCGTAAGGAACGTTAACCGATGGGATAGTCTTGTCGCAATACTCGGTGGCTGCGAGGGCACGTACGGTGTCACCCTTGTCGAGGAGTTCGTCAATCATAGTGACGAACATCATTCGCTGGGTGCGGCACATACGACGGTTGTTCTCGTCAAGATAGATGGAAGGATCCTGGATATTGCCCCAGACAAACTTGTTCATCATATTGTCGTAGGTCTTGTCGATATCGCAGGAACTGGTTCCTCCATTCTCAAGAGGCACAATCTGATAAGCCAGACCCACAAGACGGAAGTAACGATTGAGCGAAAGGTACATCTCCGAGCCGACAGTCGTAGCGAAGTAGATAGGACGCTTCCAGCCGTCACGTGCTATATTGTCGATCATTGACAACATGGCAATCTCGTTCTTGGTGATGTAGCGCTTGTTCGACAGATCGATGTGCATGCGCTTGGAGATAAGACTCTTGTCGGGAGTATCGATAACCGGGGAATTGGCCACAGCTGCCGAATCGATGTTGATATACATCTTGGTGGCTGGAACAATGGGCACATCGTCGTACTTTCTCAACTTGTCCTTATAGAACTGATCCATTACGGCTGCAAACGATGCTTCCTTGCCATCGGTCTCATCATTCACGTATGCGTAGTTGAGCAAGTCGGCCACATACTGTGCAGGAGTGAACGAGATTGGCAGAGGATCGGACTCATAGGCCTGCGACTTCATCTGGTTGATGTACCAATCGGTCTGCAGATACGAAAGGTTGCAGACACGAACGTCGGTACGATAACCCTCAACCTCCTGATTGTACCACAACGGGAAGGTGTCGTTATCACCATTGGTGAAGATGATTGCATTGGGCTCAAGGGAAGTGAGGTAGTTCTTACCAAAGTCACGGGCGGTGAATCGATCCGAACGATCGTGATCGTCCCAGTTCTGACCAACCATCTGGAAAGGCACGCCAAGGCAAAGAACACCAAGAACAGCCGAAATGACGGCGTTCTGCTTCTTGGTCAATTGCTCGACAATGGCGACCAAACCTGCCACACCCATGCCGACCCAGATGGAGAAGGCATAGAACGAACCCGCGTAAGCGTAATCACGTTCGCGTGGCTGATAAGGAGTCTGGTTGAGGTATAGCACAATGGCCAGACCGGTCATGAAGAAGAGGAAGAACACCACCCAGAAGCCCTGAATACCCTTCTGACCAGAGAATGCCTGCCAAAGCAGACCAATCAGACCAAGAATGAGCGGCAACATGTAATAGACATTGTGGCCCTTGTTCTCGCTGATGGAAGCAGGCATATGATCCTGATCGCCTACGAGTATCTCGTCGATGAACTTGATGCCTGTAATCCAATTGCCGCGGTCGATTTCTCCATAACTCTGCACATCGCTCTGGCGACCAGAGAAGTTCCAAAGGAAGTAACGCCAATACATGAAGTTGACCTGATAGCTCAGGAAATACTGCATGTTTTCGGCGAAAGTGGGAACGGTGATGGTCTTGCCATCGACACGAATCTTCTGACCCTTGAAGTTACTCCACTGCTTGTAACCCTCGACATGATTACCCTGCTTGGAATACATACGTGGGAAGAACGTAGTGTAATTGTATTCGTAAGTCTCCTTGTGTCCGCTTACGAAGTACTTGTCGGGATCATCAGGATTGTTCTTGACCACCTTGGTGTAGATTGGGGAGCCCTCCTTGACAATAGGAGCACCACTTGAGTCGCGCTTCACGTCGCTTGCAAAGGTCTGTCCGAAGAAGAGAGGATTCTCACCATACTGCTCGCGGTTCAGATACTTGGTGAACGAGAACAACTCGTCGGGAGAGTTCTGGTCCATAGGCAATTGCGCCGATGAACGGATGATGATCTGTGCGAAGGTAGAATAACCGATGAGGATGGTGAGCAGGCACATCAGGATGTTGCTGGCCAAACGTGCATTCAGTTTCTTCCAAGCGAAAATTCCCGCTACGAAAGCAATGGAAAGAACGATTCCAAGCAGCCAGCCGTCACCAACGAAAGGCATACCACAAAGCACTACGCCAGCAGCCAGCAGGATGCGCAAGGTCCGGTCGGAAGTGTCCTTCTTGTAACTCTTCCATACGCCGAAGGCAAGTAAGGCAAGGACAAAGAAGAAGTAGAAGACCGTGCCGGTGTTGAAGGGGCAACCAAGAACATTGACTGCGAATAGTTCGATCTGTCCTGCCAACTTGATGAAGCCAGGAATCATGCCATAAAGGATGAAGGCAATGATGAAGACCGAAAGGATCAAAGCTCCCAATGTTCCCTTAAGTTCGGCATTGGGCTTCTTCTTGAAGTAATAGACCAACACGATGGCAGGGATACAGAGAAGGTTCAAGAGGTGCACACCAATGGAGAGGCCGATGATATAAGCCAGCAGAATGATGTAGCGATCACCTTCGACACCAGCACTGCGGCTCTCCCACTTGAGGATAAGCCAGAATACCAGAGCCGTCATAAACGACGAGAAGGCATAGACCTCTGCCTCGACAGCCGAGAACCAGAAAGTATCGGACCATGTGTAAACCAGAGCACCTACCATACCCGATAGAAGGATGGTGATAGCCTGGCTCCATGTCATGTCGTTGGCAGACTTGTTGTTGCGGCAAACAACCTTCTTGGTGAGTGCCGTGATGGTCCAGAACAAGAACAAGATAGCACCGGCCGAGAAGAGCGCAGACATACGGTTGACCCAAAGGCCAGCCTGTGCCAAATCGCCACCAGCAAAGTTAACGAAGAAACGTCCGGTAAGATTGAAGAAAGTATTTCCAGGTGGGTGACCCACCTCGCCCTTAGCGGCGCAAGTGATGAACTCCGGACAATCCCAGAAGGATGCTGTGGGCTCCACCGTATTGAGATAGGTGAATGCTGCCACGACAAAGGCAATCCATCCGAAGATGTTGTTAAGCAACTTGTATTGCTTGATCATGATAGTTAATTGATTGGTTGATATTATATAATTTGGCCGCAAATTTACTCAAAAAACATCAAAAACCCAAATTTTGGGCATTGTAATTATGTTTTTTAAGCAATCGACGGCCAAATTTTTACATTCTTACAATTTCACTTAACATTTATCCGACGTAAAATCACTGCTCCAAGGTGATTGCCATCAGCCCAATGACTACGTCATTTGAGAGCGTGCACAAGGTGAAACCGACCAATTTTCGATTTGGATCGAGAGGCATCTTGAGGAGCTGAGCAGCGCCATCGGGGATGCTTAACCCCTTGGCTATCGGCGTATCGGCTTCGAAGTCGGTAACGTGAACATTCACGGCGCCATTGTCTTCACCGGCATTCTGCAAATCCTGTTTGAGACTGCGCGAAACCTTGCCACTGCCCAGATGCACGCGATAAGGATGCTGGCTTGTGCTCCAGAATGCATGATCATCGAAATAATAATCCTGCTCGATAGGACACCAGTTATAGGGATTGATGAGTTGAAGCGTATCAGCACTTCCATCCTCATAGTTTGCAATAACGAGACCGTTGGCAATGCGGCTCTGCATATTGTTGGTACTGCCGGCAAGGAGAAGATAAGCGAAGGAGAAACCAGATTCAGTACCTACGTTTCCTGATGCTTCATCAAAGTGTTCCTTGGTGACGGGAATAGTTATGCTATTGGGGAAGTTATCCCAAAGCGAAGTATAGAGCACATTGCTGCCTTCCTTTGGCAAATGGAATCGGAGTCCGACGATGCCCGTATCATAATAATTATCGTCGGAAATTGCACGACGCAGTCCATCATCCTCGATGGTAGCTGTCATCAACGGCACGCACCAGTCACCCATACCCTGAGAGGGGATCTCCAATGTGGTGTAAGGCGAACGCGGAGAGAGATACTGCTGGCGATAGATGTCGTCGACAGACGTATTATAATAGGAGTCCAACGTCAAATAAACATGACGATTTGACATGGCAGGAGTGATATCATCCAAACCGAGAGCAGTCTCGTCGAGAGCTGGGCGATAGGGTTTGGCTGCTGGTTGGTCATGTGCAGGAACGGCACTGGAAGGCACAGAGATTCGTTGTGATGTTGCGCTATTGCCTTTCACTTCCATAAATCGGCCATCGCCCAAAGGAAGACGCACGATGACCTGCAAAGCCTGCGGGAAATGCTGCTCGATGTCATAAATATCCTCACCATTCTCACGATGGAACCGATAACTGATATAAGGGGTCTTGACGTTGGCATAATTCCACTCAGGAGGGAATCCCGGTTGCAGATAGCAGCGGCCATAAAGCGCATCCGGACGAATGCCGAACAAGCCTTGCATAATAGCTCGCGATGTGATGCCCACATTATCGCCGAAGTCACGATATGCCTCCTTGAGTGCCTTGTCATAGTAACTGATCTGACCGAAGTTACCAGGACAAGCGCCAGCGCACATCTCGTCGAGCAGATCGCTGTAAAGCAATTTGTAGCCCATCTCACGACGTCCGGCAATAAAATATGCCAGTGCCATATTGGCCACCTCTTCATGAGCCACGTTATTGGTACTCCAGGCGTAGGGCATCCAGTCGGATGTGCTGATGGTAAACAAATCCTCGCTTGGAATTGAAGACAGCGGACTGGATACGTTCAACGGAATATGCGGGATGCATGCATCCACCCATCTTGTTGCCTGATATGCCTGTTCTGGAGAACATGCACCGCAATCGATGGGCGTGTAGATGCTCCAGATGGCAGGATTGGTGTGTACGCGCTTCAATCCCATGAAATCCTGGAATTCTGCCCAATGTCCGTCAACTTCATTTTCGGCCGGCAACCAAAGGCGGCGATTCATAGCTTCGAGTATTGCTTCTGCCTCCCTACGATAGGGAGTAGGATCCTCCCCTATCAATTCTGCAATCCGAGCGATCAAAAGATTGCCGCGATAGTTATAGGCAGAAGCATGGGTAACTGCTCCGCTGTTGTAGTAGAGGGCATCGCTGGCCCAGATGCAGCAGTATCCATCGTAGAGATGGTCTCCGTCGGGATCCCAGTTTCGTTTTTCCCATTCGAGATGGAGTTTCAACGTGGGCCAGAACTCACGCATAAGTGCAGTATCTGCATCGTACTGGAAATGCCAGAGCAGTTCATCGATATAGTTGAGATTCATGTCGTAGTGACTCATCTTTCGGTCATCGTTGGGTAACTTGCAGATATAACCATTGCTATACATGGGCGTGCCCCACTTTTCGGCCGAACGGGCAAGGTTCTTGGTCGTATCCTGTGCCGGATGGGGATAGATGGGCTCGATATCGCGCACCATGCTTCTAGCGTACGCACGGAAATGACTGAGTTGCCGGTCGAACCATCCTGTCACATCTCCCACATAACCTCCACGCCAGCCGGCAAGTGGGGTACGCCATCCGATACAACCATGCATCCAAGTTTCACCATCCCACAGGCCATCGGCAGCAGCCATCAAGGTAGGACCAAGTGTATTGATCAGCGGATCGGGTGTCTCGAAACTCAATTGCCCGATCAATTGCTCATGGAACAAGTCCTCCTCCCGCATAAGCTGCACACCGTCCTGGGAATTTATCAACACAAGGTGGTCATTATCGACAAGGCGCAAATAAGTGATTCCAGCGGCATCCCACTGCAACTGCTGGCACAGCGAGTCGGGACAATCGGCCAATGCCTCAAAATTCTCGCGCGGGTCAGTTCCCAAATCGCCATTGCGCTTCATTTTCATTTTCGCAATGGGTCGTCGCAAAGCAATAAGCTTCAACGTCTTCTTTTTGCCCAATACACGCTTGGGGAATCCTTTGGCTTCGAACTGCCACAGGGCATTGTTGCCCTCGTGCTCTGCAATGGCTTTAACAAGAAGTTCGCCGCCAAGCCACGCTTCATCACTTACCACATACTCCCGCTTGCCACCTTCATAATAAGCATGACAATAGGAGGTGGAGTCGAGTGCATAAAGGCAATCGCCCACCTGAATGTGGAGTTGGATATTCCATGCTTTTCCTTTGTCGTAGGTCGCAAACAAGGGACGGTCGCTGGTTTCAAGTCGCCAATTGGCATGCGAACCATAGAGAGCACGAGAATAGCGGTTCCATCCGTTCTCGCGTACAAAGCCACGACCTTCGGGAAGATATTGCAAATCGCGCTGACCTGCTGCAACAGCAGAAACCGTCAGCATCAAAGATAGAATGTAAAATAGTGCGCGTTTCATGGGGCAAAGATAAAGAATATTTGGGGAAAAACAAAATTTTGCATATATTTTTTGTACAATTGGAGAAAAAGCCTTATATTTGCAGCATGAATCAGAAACAAACAGGCCCAATAGGAATTTTTGACAGCGGCTTTGGAGGTCTCTCCATCTTCCGCGAAATACGTCACGTTCTCCCCGAGTATGATTACATCTACTTGGGTGACAATGCTCGTGCTCCCTACGGCGACTTGCCGTACGACAAAGTTTATCATTTCACACGGCAAGCGGTCTTCCGTATGTTCGATATGGGTTGCCCACTCGTCATTCTGGCTTGCAATACAGCTTCGGCCAGAGCGTTGCGTACCATCCAGCGCAAGGATTTGCCCGTGTGTGACGACCCGACACGTCGTGTATTGGGCGTAATACGCCCGACAGTGGAGCGTGTCGAGCAACTCACTTATTCCCGCCACATCGGTCTGATCGGCACCATAGCTACGGTCTCTTCACACTCGTACGACCTGGAGATTGCCAAGGATCCCGCCTATTTCTCACAAGTGGACGGAAGTACTTCGACCACCGAACCAACCGAGCCGTCATATTACGTGCACGAGAATTCGAAGATTGTGGCCAGCAACCCCAATCCTGTCATCCTTACATCGCGAGCCTGTCCTGACTGGGTGCCCATGATTGAGGCCGGCAAGATGAAGGAGATGCATGGTATTGTAAAGAATGACCTTGCCGAACTTCTTGACCAGGATCCAGAAATAGACACCATCATCCTTGGTTGCACACATTACCCTCTCATCACATCACTTATCCAAACCGTGCTTCAAGAGTTAGATCATCCGGAGATAATCCTTATGCCTCAGGGCAAACCAGTGGCCTACAGTCTGAAAGATTACCTCGTCAGACATCCAGAGATGAAGGTTCGTCTCTCTACCGAAGGTAGTGCAAAATTCCTTACATCAGGCGACACTGCAAGATTTGAGGATTTGGGATCCCAACTAATCGGGAAAGGCGTGAAAATCCACGCAGAGAAACTAATCTGGTAAAGATTCGATAATAAATGAAACGGCATGACCAATCAAGTTTATAATGGTCATGCCGTTTCTTATTTTACATCCCGAACATTTTCGACACCCGAAGAATACCCGCCACAAGTTTGTCAATCTCCTCTTCTGTATTGTAGAAAGAGAAACTTGCACGCACCGTACCCAGTATTCCCAAACTATGCATCAATGGCTCAGCGCAATGATGCCCAGTACGGACTGCGATGCCAAGTTTATCGAGCAACATCCCCATATCATAATGATGGATGTCTCCCACCAGGAAACTCATCACTGCCGACTTCTCATGCGCATTACCGAATATCCGCATGCCTGGTATCTTATGGAACTCATCCGTGCAATACTCGAGCAGTTGATGCTCATAATCTGCGATATTATCCATGCCAATAGCCTCGACATAATCGAGTGCCGTAGCCAAAGCTACAGTACTGATGAAGTCGGGAGTTCCAGCCTCGAATTTATAAGGCAGTTCATTGAAGGTTGTACCTTCGAACGACACCGTCTTGATCATCTCGCCACCACCTTGGTAGGGCACCATCTTTTCGAGCCATTCGCGCTTGCCATAAAGCACACCTACTCCCGTCGGGCCATAAATCTTATGACCGGAGAAGACGAAGAAGTCGCAATCAAGATCCTGCACATCCACCTTGATATGAGGAACGGACTGTGCACCATCGACGAGGACAGGCACCCCCTTTCGGTGAGCGAATTCGATGACTTTCTTGACCGGATTGACCGTTCCCAACACATTTGAGACGTGTGTCAGGCTCACTAACTTTGTGCGCTCGGAAAAAAGACTTTGAAGATGCTCGACATCCAATTCCTGCAGTTCATTCAGACGAGCATGACGAATGACTATGCCCTTACGTGCCTGTAGCAACTGCCAACTGACGATATTGGAATGATGTTCCATATCAGTAACAATCACCTCATCGCCTTCGTGCATGAAAGTCTCGCCAAAGGAATACGCCACAAGATTGATACTCTCGGTAGTGCCTCGTGTAAAGATGATTTCGGCACTCTCCTTGGCATTGAGGAACCGTTGCACACGCTGACGTGCACCTTCATGAAGATCGGTGGCATCCTGGCTCAGGAAATGGACACCACGATGCACATTAGCATTGTGATGCAGATAACCGTCACGCAGTTTGTCGATGACACAAAGTGGCTTTTGTGTGGTAGCAGCATTGTCAAAATAAACAAGAGGCTTGCCATACACCAAGCTATCAAGAATAGGAAAATCTTTTCGGATCGAATTAATATCCAGCATATCTAGTTATTCTAGAGCCGCTAGAATATCTAGATATACTAGAATCTAGTGCTCATTGGAAAATTAAAAGCCCATACAAGAAAACTAGTACGGGCTTTATCATTGTTTGGGCATGATGCCCGATAATACCGATTACTCAGCCTTTGCCTCTGGTTCAGCAGCAGGAGCAGCCTCGGCAACCTTCTTCGAACGAGAACGACGAGTCTTGGACTTCTTCTCAACATTATCCTTGAGAAGGTTCTCATTGTAGTCTACGAACTCGATCATTGCCATTTCGGCGTTGTCACCGAGACGGTTCTGGCCAAGCTTGAGAATACGGAGATAGCCACCAGGACGGTTAGCGATCTTCACTGCGATGTCACCGAAGAGTTCCTTCACTGCCTCCTTGTCCTGAAGGTAAGAGAAGACGATACGACGGCTGTTGGTAGTATCCTCCTTAGCGCGGTTGATGATAGGTTCAGCGTAAACACGCAATGCCTTAGCCTTGGCAACTGTGGTGTTGATGCGCTTAGCCTTAATCAACGAAACAGTCATGTTGGCGAGCATAGCCTCACGATGAGACTTGGTGCGTCCAAGGTGATTGAATTTCTTATTATGTCTCATTGTTGTAATTAGTCTTTATCAAGTTTATATTTGGAGATATCCATTCCGAACGACAGGTTGAGACTCTGAAGGAGCTCCTCGAGCTCGGTGAGAGACTTCTTACCAAAGTTGCGGAACTTGAGAAGGTCGGTCTTATTGAAGACTACCAACTCACCAAGAGTCTCTACTTCAGCACTCTTCAAGCAGTTGAGAGCACGAACCGAGAGATCCATATCGGTAAGCTTGGTCTTGAGAAGTTGACGCATATGAAGTACTTCCTCATCGAATTCCTCATTAGTGTCATTCTCAGTTGTCTCAATAGCAATCTTCTCGTCGGAGAAGAGCATGAAGTGATAGATCAAGATCTTTGCAGCTTCACGCAATGCATCCTTTGGATGGATTGAGCCATCGGTAGTAACCTCAATCACCAGTTTCTCGTAGTCGGTACGCTGCTCAACACGATAGGGCTCAACAGAGTACCTCACGTTGCGAATAGGTGTGAAGATGGAATCGATAGCAATGGTAGTTACCTCAGCATTGGGATTACGGTTTTCCTCAGCAGGAACATAGCCGCGACCCTTGTTGATGGTCAATGTAATATCAAAACTTGCACTGGAGTCCATGTGGCAGATGACCAGATCAGGATTAAGGACATCGAATGCAGTCATTCCCATATGCAGGTCACCTGCCTTGAGAACTTCTGAATTCTTGACCCTAACAGTGATGGTTTCACTCTCTGTTCCTTCGACGATCTGCTTCAAGCGGACCTGCTTGAGGTTCAAGATGATGTTGGTAACATCCTCTAGTACACCCGGAATGGTAGCAAACTCGTGCTCAACACCTGAAATTTTAACACTGGTGAAAGCAAAGCCTTCGAGTGACGAAAGCAGAATACGGCGTAAAGCATTACCAACTGTAATGCCGTAGCCTGGTTCCAGAGGTCGGAATTCGAACTTACCAGAGAACTGGTCAGATTCCAACATGATAACCTTTTCGGGTCTTTGAAATGCTAAAATCGCCATATATGGACTATTTATTATTTAGAGTACAATTCGACAATGAGCTGCTCCTGAATGTTCTCAGGGATATCGGCACGCTCGGGAGTGTGGAGATACTTGCCACTGAGTGAATTCTGATCCCACTCAAGCCATGGATATTTGCTGTGGTTGAAGCCAGCAAGGGCGTTATCAACAACCTCAAGAGCCTTAGAGCGCTCGCGAACGCCAACGATCTGGCCAGGCTTAACGCTGTAGGAAGCGATGTTGACAACCTTACCGTCAACTACTACATGCTTGTGGAGGACGAGCTGACGAGCAGCAGCGCGGGTAGGAGCGATACCTAAACGGTATACGATGTTATCGAGACGGCTCTCAAGAAGCTGAAGAAGTACCTCACCAGTTACGCCCTTAGTACGCTCAGCCTTCTCGAAGAGACGACGGAACTGTGACTCGAGCACACCATAGGTATATTTAGCCTTCTGCTTTTCCTTAAGCTGAGTGCCATACTCGGAAGTTTTCTTACGACGATTCAGGCCATGCTGACCAGGAGCATAGTTCTTCTTAGCGAGAACCTTGTCTGGTCCATAGATAGCCTCGCCAAGTTTGCGGGCAATGCGGGTTTTTGGTCCAGTATATCTTGCCATAGTTTTTTTACAATTTAAGCATTAAATTAATTAAAAAACCACATTATTCACACATTATACCTTGCGACGTTTTGGAGGACGGCAACCATTGTGTGGAAGTGGTGTCACGTCGATAATCTCAGTTACCTCGATACCAGCACCATGGATGGTACGGATAGCTGACTCACGACCGTTACCTGGACCCTTAACATAAGCCTTCACTTTGCGAAGACCGAGATCGTAGGCGATTTTTGCGCAATCCTGAGCTGCCATCTGAGCAGCATAAGGAGTGTTTTTCTTCGAACCTCTGAAGCCCATCTTACCGGCAGATGACCAAGAGATCACCTGACCCTCGCTGTTGGCGAGTGAAACGATAACGTTGTTGAACGACGAATGTACGTGAAGCTGGCCGTTAGCACTAACTTTCACGTTACGCTTTTTAGCTGCAACTGTTTTCTTTGCCATAGTTTTCTTCTACTTTAACAGATTACTTTGTAGCCTTCTTCTTGTTGGCAACAGTCTTCTTCTTACCTTTACGTGTACGAGCATTGTTCTTGGTGCTCTGGCCACGTACTGGCAAGCCAAGACGATGACGGATACCGCGGTAGCAGCCGATATCCATGAGACGCTTAATGTTCAACTGAACTTCAGAACGAAGATCGCCTTCTACCTTGTAGTTGGCACCGATATACTCACGAATAGCGGCGGCCTGTGAATCAGTCCAATCTTTTACCTTGATGTCTTTATCGACACCAGCATTCATTAAGATGGTATTTGCGGCACTGCGGCCGATACCATAGATGTAAGTCAACGCGATTTCTCCACGCTTGTTCTGCGGAAGATCTACGCCTACAATTCTAACTGCCATATAAATTTAAATAAATTGTGTTTTTTGCGAAAAAATGCCTGCAAATATACGTAATTTATCCCTGACGTAGCTTAAATTTGGGATTTTTTTTGTTAATTACGTACAAAACGCCGCGGCGACGGACGATTTTGCAATCTGGAGTGCGCTTTTTAAGCGATGCTTTTACTTTCATATCGTAAGAATTTTATTTGTAGCGGAAAGAAATTCTGCCTTTCGAGAGGTCGTAGGGAGACATCTCTACTCGAACCTTGTCACCTGGCAAAATTTTGATGTAATGCATACGCATCTTGCCAGAAATGTGGGCGGTAATCTCGTGTCCGTTTTCGAGCTCTACGCGGAACATAGCGTTCGAAAGGGCTTCAACGATGGTACCATCTTGTTCAATTGCTGCTTGTTTTGCCATTCAATAATTTTTGTAATTTTACTTAGATAAATCTATCGCCTAATACTTCTTGAATATAGTCGAAGGTGGAAAGAATCTCGGTCTTCTCTTCGCGGATTGCCACGCAATGCTCGTAATGAGCCGACCACTTATGGTCACGAGTGCGCACCGTCCAACCGTTGCGGTCAATGGTGACATTCTTCGATCCCATGTTGATCATTGGCTCGATGCAGATGCACATGCCTGGACGAAGAAGCGGTCCGACGCCACGACGTCCGTAATTCGGAACATCTGGGTCTTCGTGAAGACCACGGCCTATACCATGACCTGTCAGTTCACGAACAACGGTGTAGCCACGTTTCTCGCAGTAGTCCTGTACGGCAAATCCGATGTGACCAACACGATTACCAGCCTTGGCCTGCTCGATACCGATATAGAGACTCTCCTTCGTTGTTCGCAACAAGCGGAGAACCTGCTCGTCAACCTCACCCACCGGGAAGGTGTAACAGCTGTCGCCATTGAAACCGTTGATGACAGCTCCGCAGTCACATCCAACGATATCACCGTCCCTTAGTTCATAATCCGAGGGGAAGCCATGAACTACCTCGTCATTGACCTCGATGCAGAGAGTGCCCGGGAATCCTTCGTAGCCCTTGAATCCAGGAACACCACCATGGTCACGGATGAACTCTTCGGCAATTTGGTCAAGCCTAAGAGTAGTAACACCTGGCTGGACCCACTTGGCGACTTCGCCAAGTGCCTGTCCAACCAGTTGATTAGCCTGTCGAATCAGCTCTATTTCTTCGTCTGTTTTCAGAAATATCATAGCGAGATTATCAATAAGCAGCTACAGAACCTGTGCGACCTTTGATCTTGCCATTCTTCATCAGACCGTCATAGTGGTGCATCATCAGATGCGACTCGATCTGCTGGAGAGTATCCAAAATAACACCTACAAGAATCAAGAGTGATGTACCACCGAAGAACTGCGAGAATTCCTGTGTAACGCCAAGGATACGGGCGAAACATGGGAGGATAGCCACAAATGCCAGGAAGATAGAACCCGGAAGGGTGATACGCGACATGATCTTGTCAAGGAACTCAGTGGTCTTCTTGCCAGGCTTGATACCTGGGATGAAGCCGTTCTGAGACTTGATTGCATCCGACATCTGCTGAGGATTCATTGTGATGGCGGTGTAGAAATAGGTGAAGACAATGATCAGGATTGCAAATACAAAGTTATAGGTGAACGTTGTATTGTCAAAGAAGCTTGACCAGAAGCTTGCAGTGTTCTGGCTTGCAAAACCTGCAAACACAAGAGGAATGAACATGATAGCCTGTGCGAAAATGATAGGCATTACACCAGCAGCATTGACCTTAAGAGGAATATACTGACGAACGCCACCATACTGACGGTTACCACGAATCTGCTTAGCGTACTGTACAGGCACTTTGCGGGTACCCTGTACCAAGAGAATGCTGATACCAATCACAATGAGGAGGAATACAATCTCGAGGAGGAAGAGCACGAGGTTGCCGGTTGAAGAGGCAGCCTGAACGAACTCCTGCGAAATTGCAGTTGGGAAGCGTGCGATGATACCGATCATAATAAGGAACGAAATACCGTTACCGATACCCTTGTCGGTGATACGCTCGCCAAGCCACATCACGAACATTGAGCCTGCAGTCAGGATGATAATGCTGCTGAAGTTAAACCACCAGCCCTGATTTACAATAGCTGGACCGATCTGATAACGAAGGTTGGTCAGATAGGCGAAGCTCTGGAAAATGAGCACAACTACTGTGAGCAGACGTGTGTACTGATTGATCTTGTTACGACCACTCTCACCTTCCATCGAAAGCTTGCGGAGCGATGGGAGAACCATCGTCAGAAGCTGGATGATAATGGAAGCAGAGATGTAGGGCATAATACCCAATGCGAAGATTGAGGCATTCGAGAATGCTCCACCAGAGAACATATCCAGGAGTGCCAAAAGACCGCCACGTGTCTGATTGTGCAGCTCATCGAGCAGGCTGGCATCGATACCCGGAAGAACTATGAAGCAACCCAAGCGATAGATTGCAACGAGACCGAGCGTCCAAAGGATACGAGTGCGGAGCTCTTCAATCTTCCAAATGTTTTTGAATGTCTCAACTATTCTCATGACGTTTACGCGTTAACTTTTACTACTGTGCCACCAGCTGCTACGATAGCCTCCTCAGCCTTCTTGGAGAAAGCGTGGGCGGTAACCTCGAGAGCTACACTGAGGGCACCATTGCCAAGGATCTTAACGAGATCTTTCTTGGCTACAAGGCCAGCCTCATGAAGAGCCTGTACATCGATCTTTGTGAGCGACTTGGCAGTTGCAAGTGCATCAAGGGTAGAAAGGTTGATGGCCTTGTACTCTACATGGTTGATGTTCTTGAAACCGAACTTCGGCAAACGACGCTGGATAGGCATCTGACCGCCTTCAAAGCCGATCTTCTTCTTATAGCCGGAACGCTGCTTTGCGCCCTTGTTACCACGGGTAGAAGTGCCACCGAGACCGGAACCGGCACCACGGCCAATACGCTTACGGGTCTTTACAGAACCAGCGGCTGGCTTCAAATTACTTAAATTCATATTCTTTACACTTATTATTAAGATAGTGATATGGAGGGGGTGTGACTTGGTTTCCCTATAATCGCCACATCCCACCCGAGGATTTTGTCTGTTAATTAGTCAACAAGAGCGACAAGATGAGCGACCTTGCGAATCTGACCACGAGTGCACTCGTTGTCAGGAAGCTCGCGGACCAGACCAATGCGGGTCAGTCCGAGTGCATCAAGGGTCAACTTCTCCGTCTTAGGGCAGTTGATGCGGCTGCGAATAGCCTTTACTTTAATAGTTGCCATAATTTTACTGGAATTTATTAACCTTTGAATACAACATCAAGTGAAACACCACGGTTCTCAGCAACCTGCTTGGCATCACGAAGCTCACAGAGCGCCTGGATGGTAGCCTTTACGAGGTTATGGGGGTTGGAAGAGCCCTTCGACTTGCAGAGGACATCCTTCACACCTGCACTCTCAAGGACAGGACGCATAGCGCCACCTGCCTTCATACCGGTACCTTCGGAAGCTGGAATGAGGAGAACCTCAGAACCGCCGAAGCGAGCAGTTACCTCGTGAGGAATAGTACCCTTGAGCACGGGAACCTTAACAAGATTCTTCTTAGCGGACTCAACACCCTTTGCAATGGCAGCCTGAACTTCGCCTGCCTTACCAAGACCGTAACCTACGATACCATTGCCATCACCTACTACAACGATAGCGGCGAAAGTAAAGGTGCGGCCACCCTTGGTAACCTTAGTAACACGATTGATAGCAACCAAACGGTCCTTCAACTCGATATCATTGGCATTCTTTACTCGAATCATATCTGTCATTTATTAGAATTTGAGACCACCTTCGCGGGCACCTTCTGCCAAGGCCTGTACGCGGCCGTGATAGAGATAACCATTGCGATCGAAAACAACCTCAGTGATGCCGGCAGCTGCACACTTCTCAGCGACAGCCTGACCAACCTTCTTGGCAACCTCAGTCTTGGTGCCCTCGGTGATACCCTTTGAGCCAGCGAATACAAGAGTCTTGCCCTCAAGGTCGTTGACAACCTGAGCATAGATAGCCTTGTTGCTGCGGAAAACGGTCAGACGAGGACGGCTGGCAGTACCATTAACCTTCTTACGAATACGGTGCTTAATCTTAATTCTTCTTTCTTTCTTAGTAATCATAATCGTCTAATTTAAAAGGTTAATTATTTAGCACCGGCAGACTTGCCAGACTTACGACGAACAACCTCACCAACATAGAGGACACCCTTGCCCTTATATGGCTCAGGCTTGCGGAAAGAACGAATCTTGGTGCAAATCAGACCAAGCAGGGCCTTGTCACAAGACTCCAGGGTAATCAGTGGGTTCTGGTTACGCTCACTCTTGGTGGTCAACTTAACCTCCTTGGGGAGTACCATATAGATGGCATGAGAATAACCAAGAGCAAGTTCAAGGACATTACCATTGTTGCTGGCACGATAGCCGACACCCACGAGCTGAAGCTCCTTCTTGAAGCCCTCGCTGCAACCAATGATCATATTGTTGATCAATGAGCGATAGAGGCCGTGCAGAGCCTTGGTCTGCTTCTCATCATTAGGACGGGTGAACTCAACCTTACCATCCTCAATGCCGAGCTGAATACCGCCAGTAAGTTTCTGGCTCATTTCGCCGTTCTTACCTTTTACGGTAACAACATCATCCTTCACAGTGACAGTTACACCTGCAGGAATAGTAATAGGCAATTTACCAATTCTTGACATAGCTTATACCTCCTTTCATTAATAGATGTAACACAGAACCTCACCACCGACCTTCTGGGCAGCAGCCTCCTTGTCGGTCATGACACCGCGAGAGGTGGAAAGGATGGCGATGCCAAGTCCGTTGAGGACACGTGGCATATCCTTATAGCCCACATACTTGCGGAGACCTGGGGTGGATACACGAGTCAGACTCTTAATAGCACTCACGTGGTTTACAGGATCATACTTCAAGGCAACCTTGATAGTACCCTGTGGGCCGTCGTCGATGAACTTGTAGTTCATGATGTAACCCTTCTCGAAGAGGATCTTGCAAATCTCCTTCTTCAAGTTTGACGCTGGAATCTCAACGACACGATGCTTAGCTGCGATGGCGTTGCGAAGACGGGTCAAAAAATCTGCAATTGAATCAGTCATTTGATTTTGTTTGTTAAATTGATCCGGAACCTCCGGACAATATTTAATAAAAAAACATATACGCAAATATCGGCGGGTCTTTAGGCCCGCTGATATTCTATAGTATCAGAGAGTGTGGGTCCACCGGATTACCAGCTTGCCTTCTTGACACCAGGGATGAGACCGGCAGAAGCCATCTCACGGAACTGGATACGAGAAAGACCGAACTGACGCATATATCCCTTTGGACGACCAGTCACCTTGCAACGGTTGTGAAGACGAACTGGGGAAGCATTCTTTGGAAGAGCCTGAAGCTCCTGAACAGCCTCATAGTCACCGGCAGCAGCACGCTTCTTGAGTTCAGCACGCTTAGCAGCATACTTCTTTACAAGAGCCTTACGCTTAACCTCACGGGCTACCATTGAAATCTTTGCCATATCTTGATCTTACTTTTTAGCGTTCTTGAATGGAAGACCGAACTCCTTCAGGAGAGCATAACCCTCCTCGTCAGTCCTGGCAGTAGTCACGAAGGTGATGTTCATACCAAGGATGCGCTGAATGCTGTCGATGTTGATCTCAGGGAAAATAATCTGCTCGGTAATACCGAGAGTATAGTTGCCACGACCATCGAACTTGGAGTCGATACCGCCGAAGTCGCGGATACGGGGAAGAGCCACACGGATCAGACGCTCGAGGAACTCATACATCATCTGATGACGGAGAGTGACGCGTACGCCGATAGGCATCTGCTTACGAACCTTGAACTGGGCGATATCCTTCTTCGAAAGAGTCTGCACAGCCTTCTGGCCTGTGATGGCAGTAAGTTCGGTGATAGCAGTTTCGATGATCTTCTTGTCAGCAACAGCCATACCGAGGCCCTCGTTGATGACAATCTTCTCGAGACGGGGAACCTGCATTACAGTGGTATAACCAAACTGCTTGGTGAGTGCAGGAACGATGGTCTCTTTGTAATATTGCTTAAGTGATGCAGTATTTGCCATTATTTAGACCTCCTTAATTACTTTTTGATTTTAATGTTGGTTTCCTTGCCGTTGGAACGGATGGCCTTGCCATTCTCATTGATGCGATTGAGCTTGGAAACGTGGATAGGAGCCTCCTTCTCAATGATGCCGCCCTGAGGATACTTTGCATTTGGCTTGGTGCTCTTCTTCACGATGTTGATGCCTTCGACGATGGCCGTCTTCTTCTCAACATTCACCGAAAGGACCTTGCCAGTCTTGTGCTGGTGCTCACCTGAGTTAACAACTACGAGGTCACCCTTCTTTACGTTCAATGTATTCATATCTGCATTTACGTTATTAGAGCACTTCAGGTGCAAGTGAAACAATCTTCATATTAGCAGCACGGAGTTCACGGGCAACAGGGCCGAAAATACGTGATCCACGCATATCACCAGCGTTGTTCAGAAGAACACAGGCGTTGTCATCGAAGCGGATATATGAACCATCGGGACGGCGAACCTCCTTCTTGGTACGAACGATAATAGCTTTGCTGACGGTACCCTTCTTCATGTCGCTAGAAGGAACTACACTCTTAACAGTCACTACGATAATATCACCTACAGATGCATATCGGCGACCAGTGCCACCAAGCACGCGGATGCAGAGGCACTCCTTACCACCGGAATTATCGGCGATTTTAAGTCTTGATTCAGTCTGTATCATAATATTTACTTAGCCTTTTCGAGGATTTCTACTAAACGCCAACGCTTTGTTTTGCTCAGCGGACGAGTTTCCATCAGGAGGACGCGATCGCCTACCTGGGCCTCATTCTTTTCGTCATGAGCGTGGTATTTCTTTGTCTTGTTGACAAACTTACCATAGATTGGGTGCTTCTCCTTGTACTTCACAGTAACAGTGATGGTCTTGTCCATCTTATCGCTGGAGACGATGCCCATTCTAGTTTTTCTAAGATTTCTTGTTTCCATTGAAAAAATCTGTTCTAAAATAAATTTGAGTTTTGAGGATGCTTACTCGACCTGAGCAGCAGCTGTACGGTTGTTGAGTTCTGTCAGCATACGTGCGACATCACGACGGGTAGTGCGGATCACCATTGGATTGTCCAGAGGGGCAATTGCATGGTTGAACTCCAACGATTCCAGCTTTGCCTTTGTCTCAGCAATACGACCTTGCAGTTCCTCAGTTGTAAGATTCTTAAGTTCTGAAGTCTTCATTGTAGTGGTTGTTTGTTTTAGAGAACGACAAGTTCTGGATCATAGTCGCGACGAACGACAAACTTGGTCAGGACGGGGAGCTTCTGAGCACCGAGGCGGAGAGCCTCCTTGGCAACCTCGAAAGGCACACCATCAATCTCAAAGAGGATACGGCCTGGGTTGCAGTCTGCTACCCAACCTTCCGGATCACCCTTACCTTTACCCATTCGGACATCGGCAGGCTTGCGAGTGTAAGGCTTGTCAGGGAACACGCGGCACCAGAGCTGGCCTTCACGTTGCATGTAACGGGTGATAGCGACACGAGCGGCTTCAAGTTGACGCGCATTGATCCATTTATTCTCAAGCGTCTTGATTCCGAACGAACCGAAAGCCAACTGATTGCCTCGCTGGGCATTGCCCTTGAGGTTGTTCTTCTGCTGGCGGCGGTACTTAGTTCTTTTCGGCTGTAACATTGTTTTAAAGCTTCTAAATCGTTATTTAATTATTTTTTGTTACGGAAACCGCCACGACGCTCGCCATCACGACGACCACGACGCTCGCCACGACCTTCGCCTTGTGGACGACCAGTTTCCTTCTGCTTAGCGAAGTTTGGAGCAAGATCCTTCTTGCCATAAACCTCACCGCGGCAGATCCATACTTTGATGCCGATCACACCAACCTTGGTGATTGCCTCAGCCAGAGCGTAGTCGATGTCAGCACGGAAAGTGTGAAGTGGGGTACGACCCTCCTTGTACATCTCCTTGCGCGACATTTCAGCGCCATTGAGACGACCCGAGCACTGAACCTTGATACCCTCAGCACCTACACGCATTGCAGACTGGATAGCCATCTTGACAGCACGACGGTAAGCAACCTTACCCTCTACCTGGCGTGCGATGTTGTTTGCTACGATTGAGGCATCAACCTCAGGCTTCTTGATCTCGTAGATGTTGATCTGAACATCCTTATCGGTGATAGACTTGAGCTCTTCCTTCAACTTATCAACCTCGCTGCCGGCCTTACCGATGATGATACCTGGACGGGCAGTGCAGATAGTGATGGTGACGAGCTTCAGTGTACGTTCGATTACAATGCGGGAAAGGCTTGCCTTGGCAAGGCGTGCATTGAGATACTTGCGAATCTTAGCATCCTCTATGATGGTATCACCACAGTTCTTGGAAGCAAACCAATTGGAATCCCAACCACGGATGATGCCCAGACGATTTGAAATTGGAGAAATTTTCTGTCCCATGTTAGAGAATATTAAGCTTCTTTGTTAATTGAATCTACGTAAATAGTCACGTGGTTAGAACGCTTGCGAACGCGATAAGCACGTCCCTGTGGTGCAGGGCGAAGGCGCTTGATGGTGGCTCCCTCGTCAACGACGATGGCACTCACCTTGAGCTGGCCAGCCTCGGCCTTCTGACCGGTCTTGGCCTCCCAGTTAGCGATTGCGGACTTCAAAAGAAGCTCAACACGGGCAGCAGCCTCCTTGTTGGAGAAATGAAGGACACCCAGAGCCTTGAAAGCCTCCATGCCGCGTACCATATCTGCTACGAGACGCATCTTGCGTGGAGAGGTTGGGATATTGTTATACTTAGCAAAATATGTGCTCTTACGTGCTTCCTTCAGCTGATTAGCGGATTTTTGTTTTCTGTTAGGCATAATTCTTGAATTATTTTAGTAAGAGCCAATATTACTTGCGATTACCAGAGTGGCCACGGAATGTGCGGGTCATTGAGAACTCACCAAGCTTGTGACCAACCATATTCTCAGTTACATAGACTGGAACGAACTTATTACCGTTGTGAACAGCGATAGTGTGACCAACGAAGTCAGGAGAGATCGTGGTAGCACGAGACCAAGTCTTGACTACAGCCTTTTTGCCAGACTCGTTCATGGCAAGGATCTTCTTCTCGAGCTTAACGCTAATAAACGGGCCTTTTTTTAAGGAACGACTCATATTATTATATTAAATAATGTGTTACTTCAAAATTACTTCTTATTAGCTCTCTCGATAATGTACTTTGAAGACTGCTTCTTTGGTGAACGTGTCTTCAGACCCTTAGCGTAGAGACCCTTACGCGAACGTGGGTGACCACCAGACTGACGACCTTCGCCACCACCCATCGGGTGATCGACTGGGTTCATCACAACGCCACGGTTGTGTGGACGACGGCCCAACCAGCGAGAGCGACCTGCCTTACCACTCTTCTCGAGTGCGTGGTCAGAGTTGCCTACCGAACCGATAGTAGCCTTGCACGTAGCAAGGATTTTGCGGGTTTCGCCAGAGGGAAGCTTGATGATTGCATAGTCACCTTCTTTTGAAGTAAGCTGAGCGAAGTTACCAGCAGAACGAACAAGGGCGGCACCCTGTCCTGGGCGGAGCTCGATGTTGTGAATGACTGAACCTACTGGAATGTCCTTAAGTGCAAGAGCGTTGCCAACTTCAGGAAGAGCCTTGGCACCTGATTCTACATGTGCGCCTACCTTGAGGCCGTTAGGTGCGAGGATGTAACGCTTTTCGCCATCTACATAGTAGAGGAGTGCGATGTTAGCGCTGCGGTTAGGATCGTACTCGATAGACTTAACTACTGCAGGTACGCCATCCTTGTTGCGCTTGAAATCGATGAAGCGATAAGACTGCTTGTGACCGCCACCGATGTAACGCATGGTGAGGCGGCCCTGGTTGTTACGACCACCAGTCTTGGTCTTACCGACAGTGAGAGACTTTTCGGGCTTGCTAGCGGTGATCTCATCGAATGCGCTGATAGCCTTGCCTCTCTGGCCCGGAGTTGTGGGCTTGAATTTGCGGATTGCCATTTTTTGTTTTAGCATTCTCGGCCGTCGCAGACGCAATTGCTGAAATTCAGAGTTACCATCCGACGTATCGCGATGGGCTTTCGAACGACTTTGCTGCGCCAGGAGGGCGGCCGAAGTTAGTGAATATTGTTAATTAGTTGATGTTAGCGTAGAAATCAATCGTATCGCCTTCCTTGAGGGTCACATAGGCCTTCTTGTAAGCGGCAGTCTTGCCGACCTGCAGACCTCTCTTGGTGTAGCGGCTCTTGACCTTGCCAGCGTAGTTGATGGTGTTAACCGACTCAACAGTGACGCCGAACTTCTGTTCTACAGCCTGCTTGATCTGGATCTTGTTGGCCTTGGTGTCAACATAGAAACCGTAAACGACGTTAACAGGAGCGCTACCATCCTTCTTCTTGCGAGCTTCAGATGACTTGTCTGTGATCTTGGTCATCTTCTCAGTTACGATGGGTTTAATCAGAATTGCCATGTCTGTTACTTGCTTTAGAGGTTGTTAACTGTTTCAACAGCGCTCTCTGTAATCACGAGTGTGCCGCAGTTCATCACGTTGTAGGTGTTGAGTGAATCTGCTGGCAGGACGCTGACTTTCTTGAGGTTTCGAGCAGACAAAAGTACGTTTTTATTTTCATTTAAGCAAACAAAAGCGACCTTTTTTTCTGCAACCTGCAGGTTTTTAACTATGTTAGCAATTGCTTTGGTAGATGGAGTTTCCAATTTAAGGTCCTCAATTACAACAATTGCGTTCTCTGCAGCCTTGGTCGAGAGGGCGCTCTTACGAGCGAGAGCCTTCACCTTTTTGTTGAGCTTGAAGCTGTAATCGCGGGGCTTTGGACCGAATACGCGACCGCCACCAACGAGCACAGGTGAGTTGATGTCACCGCGACGTGCACCGCCGCCGCCCTTCTGGCGACCGAGCTTGCGGGTTGAACCGCTAACCTCTGAACGCTCCTTTGACTTATGGGTACCCTGACGCTGGTCAGCAAGGAACTGCTTAACAGCGAGGTAGATTACATGGTCGTTGGGCTCAATGCCAAAAACCTCATCGTTGAGGACAACCGTACGACCGGTTTCCTTACCTTCCTTGTTCAATACTTTCAGTTCCATTACTTCTCAATTGTTAAAAGTGAACCCTTTGCTCCTGGCACGCTGCCCTTCACGAGAAGGAGGTTGTGCTCAGGAATAACCTTCAACACCTGGAGATTCTGTACAGTCACCTGCACATTACCCATCTGGCCACCCATGCGGAGGCCCTTGAATACGCGTGCTGGATAAGAGCATGCGCCGATTGAACCTGGCTTACGCAGACGGTCGTCCTGACCGTGAGTGGTCTGGCCTACGCCACCGAAACCATGACGCTTAACAACGCCCTGGAAGCCGTGACCCTTCGACGTACCCACTACGTCAACGAACTCGGCGTCAGCGAAGAGATCATTCACGGTGATTACATCACCAAGCTGATACTGCTTCTCGTAACCCTTAAACTCTGCAAGGTGCTTCATTGGAGCAACACCTGCTTTCTTGAGGTGACCCATCACTGGTTTGGAGACATGCTTCTCAGTGGTCTCCTCGAAGCCGACCTGTACAGCTTCATAACCATCCTTCTCGATCGTCTTGATCTGAGTCACAACACAAGGACCTACTTCAATAACAGTGCATGGCACGTTCTTGCCATCAGCACTGAAGACGGAAGTCATTCCGACTTTTTTGCCTAATAATCCTGGCATATTTCAGTTACTTGTTGTGCCTGGCGGGAATGCCTTCTTCCGAAAACGTTCCACAGGCGGTTAATAATATTAAATTGTTTTGTTTTTTTGACAGTTTAGGCCGAAACTTCCCCTATTACAGGTTCCATCCCGGTTGTAAGGCCGGGGAGGGGTCTCCTCCCCAGTCCCAAATAGTTTGCGGTTATTATACCTTGATTTCAACCTCGACACCTGAAGGCAGCTCGATCTTCATCAGAGCCTCTACAGTGCGTGGAGTAGCCGATACGATGTCGATGAGACGCTTATAGGCGCAGAGCTGGAACTGCTCGCGGCTCTTCTTGTTAACGAAGGTCGAGCGGTTGACAGTAAAGATGCGCTTCAAGGTTGGCAACGGAATAGGACCGTTGACCTTGGCACCTGTCGACTTCACAGTCTTTACGATCTTCTCAGCTGACTTGTCAACGAGCATGTGGTCGAAAGACTTCAACTTAATACGAATTTTCTGATCCATATTTGGTTTTAAGAATTTACGTTAATTAATTATTGAACTTTACGACCTTGATTACTTGATGAGGTCAGCGCGACCGCCGCACTCCTCGAGTACCTTGCGGGCATTGCCCTTATCAACCTCGGCATAGTGGTGGAACTCCATGGTAGAGCTTGCACGACCGGAAGTGATGGTACGAAGGTCTGTTACATAACCGAACATCTCGGCGAGCGGAACGAAAGCCTTCACGAGGCGTGCACCCGAACGTGTGCTGTCCATACCCTCTACCTGACCACGGCGCTTGTTGAGGTCGGAGATAACGTCGCCCATCGACTCCTCAGGAGTAACCACCTCAACCTTCATGATAGGCTCAAGCAGGATAGGCTGTGCCTTCTCGCAGCATGCCTTGAAGGCGAAGTTGGCAGCGAGTTCGAACGAAAGCTGATCAGAGTCAACTGGATGGAAGCTACCATCCTCGAGGGTGACCTTCATCGAGTCGACTGGGAAGCCAGCCAAAACGCCTGACTTCATGGCTGCGGCGAAGCCCTTCTGTACCGATGGAATATATTCTGCAGGCACATTACCACCCTTGACGATGCTCTCGAACTGAAGTCCGGTAACGCCCTCGTCAGCTGGGCCAACGGTAACGATGATGTCTGCGAACTTACCACGGCCACCCGACTGCTTCTTGTAAACCTCGCGGTGACGGGTAACAACACCCTTGATGGACTCCTTGTACGAAACCTGAGGACGACCCTGGTTGCACTCAACCTTGAACTCACGCTTCAGACGATCGATGATGATGTCGAGGTGAAGCTCACCCATACCCGAGATAACGGTCTGACCCGTATCCTCATTGGTCTTGACGGTGAAGGTTGGATCCTCCTCGGCGAGCTTGGCGAGGCCAATACCGAGTTTGTCAAGGTCCTTCTGCGACTTGGGCTCAACGGCGATACCGATCACTGGATCGGGGAACTCCATCGACTCAAGCACTACAGGATTGTTCTCGTCGCAAAGGGTATCACCCGTGCGGATATCCTTGAAGCCTACACCTGCACCGATGTCACCGCAACCGATCTCCTCCATTGGATTCTGGTGATTGGAGTGCATCTGGAACAGACGGCTGATACGCTCGCGCTTGCCCGAACGTGGGTTGTAAACGTAAGAGCCAGCCTCAATGGTGCCCGAATATACGCGGAAGTAGCAGAGACGACCTACATATGGATCGGTAGCAATCTTGAATGCGAGGGCCGACATTGGCTCGTCGTAGCTTGGATGACGCTGAATCTCCTTCTCGGAATCCTTGGGATCGTGACCGATGATAGCGGGGGTATCAACTGGAGAGGGGAGGTAGCGAACCACAGCATCGAGAAGTGGCTGTACGCCCTTGTTCTTGAACGAAGAACCGCAGAGTACTGGGAACACCTCCTGTGCGAGGGTCATCTTGCGGAGAGTGGTATAAACCTCCTCCTTGGTGATCGTCGAAGGATCGTCGAAGTACTTCTCCATGAGAGCGTCGTCAAAGTTGGCGACCTGCTCCAGGATCTTATCGCGATACTCCTGAGCCTCGGCAACGAGATCAGCAGGAATCTCTTCGATCTCATATTCAGCACCCATGGTCTCATCGTGCCAGTAGATGGCCTTCATCTCAATCAGGTCGATGATGCCCTTGAAGGTCTCCTCCGAGCCGATAGGCAACTGGATAGCCAGAGCATTGGCACCGAGCATAGCGTGCATCTGATCCACTACATCAAGGAAGTTGGCACCCGAACGATCCATCTTGTTGACGTAAGCGATACGAGGAACGTTGTACTTCTCAGCCTGACGCCATACGGTCTCCGACTGTGGCTCAACGCCGCCTACAGCGCAGTAGGTTGCAACGGCGCCATCAAGGATACGGAGCGAACGCTCTACCTCGACGGTGAAGTCCACGTGGCCTGGAGTGTCAATCAGGTTGAACTTATATTTCTCACCCTGAAAGTTCCAGTAAGCGGTGGTGGCAGCTGAGGTGATTGTGATACCGCGCTCCTGCTCCTGGGCCATCCAGTCCATGGTAGCAGAACCGTCGTGAGTCTCACCAATCTTGTGAGTCTTGCCAGTGTAAAAAAGGATGCGCTCTGAAGTAGTTGTCTTACCGGCATCGATGTGGGCCATGATACCGAAGTTACGCGTGTACTTCAATGCTGCGTCTTTTGGATTTGCCATATTATATTAAATAATGTGTGAAGACTCAGATTAGAACTTGAAGTGAGCGAATGCTCGGTTGGCCTCAGCCATCTTGTGCATATCCTCCTTACGCTTGAATGCACCGCCCTGCTCATTGTAGGCGTCCATGATCTCGGCAGCAAGCTTGTCAGCCATGGTCTTACCACCACGCTTGCGGCTGTAGATGATCATGTTCTTCATCGAGATAGACTCCTTACGGTCGGGACGAATCTCGGTAGGAACCTGATAGGTGGCACCACCAATACGGGTTGACTTAACCTCGACGAGTGGGGTGATGTTGTCGAGAGCCTTCTTCCACACCTCGAGGGCACTGATACCCTCCTTCTCGGCCAACTTCTTGCCGACGATATCCATGGCGGTGTAGAAAATAGTGAACGCAATGCTCTTCTTGCCATCGTACATCAGATGGTTTACGAACTTGGTTACTTTAACTTCGCTGAAGACAGGATCCGGAAGGATAACTCTCTTCTTCGGCTTTGCTTTTCTCATTTTGTTTTGAAATGTTTAATGTTTGGTTGTTTCTCTTGGGGGAATCTTCATCCGCGCCTATCACGCTTGGTCCATCACTGGGTTTATGCGGGCCGGATTACTCAACCTTTAAGAGCCTTTACCAACTTGTGTAAAAGGTTTGAAACTTGTTTTCTCTCTGCGAAGATTACTTCTTCTTTGGAGCTGCACCAGCCTTAGGACGCTTTGCACCGTACTTTGAACGACGCTGAGTGCGACCATTTACGCCGGCGGTATCCAACGTGCCGCGCACAATGTGATAACGTACACCTGGAAGGTCCTTCACACGACCGCCACGTACCATGACGATTGAGTGCTCCTGAAGGTTGTGACCCTCGCCCGGAATGTAGGCATTAACTTCCTTGCCGTTAGTCAAACGTACACGTGCCACCTTACGCATAGCAGAATTAGGTTTCTTAGGAGTTGTGGTGTAAACACGAGTACAAACGCCACGACGCTGTGGGCATGATGCCAGGGCCGGTGACTTGCTCTTGTCTTCCAGAACTACGCGACCTTTTCTTACTAACTGTTGAATAGTAGGCATTTTGTTTTTACTTTTAGACGATAATTTGTTTGTTTAACTCTCATGCAAAATCATTTCACCTCGGGCTCTCTTCGCCCTCGCGTGCGATTTAGCGGGTGCAAAGATAGAAAATATTTCTCAAACTACAATGGATTGCGCATCAATTTCTTTAAAACTTTTTCACTTTTCGCCACATTCGGCATATCCACATGGCATTTTTCGAGGGTCAAAGTGTAAAAATGTAGAATTCAAAGATGCGCTAACTCGTTCAATTTGAATTTAAAAGACCCGCTCTCCCACCCTACTTCGCATTCGTTTTCCATGGTTCCACAATGCCGCTACTTCTACCAATTTTCAATCAAAATGACAAGCAAAAACAGCGCAAAATAGCCCCCAAAATGATGTTCGCTTCTTGTTTCCTGCAGTTTTTTGCATCAAAAGTTGCAAGCAATAGAAATTATCCATATATTTGCACACGAAACATAAAAAAACGACTACCGATATGAAGAAAACCTTTTTCACCATGCTCGTTTTGCTCGCCGGCACATCTGTGCTTTCGGCCGAGAACATCATCACCACACCGATCGATAGCGACCTTTACCCCACCGTAGGCGAAATGTTCGATTTCTCGCCTGAGGCCATTCAGGCGTTCAAGGACAGAGAAGCGAAATATGCCCAGGTACTGAAGGATTACGAAGCTGGAAGGGCTACGCAGGAGCAGCTTGAGGCCGCAGAATACGACGATACCTTCGCCGATGTCTACGACATCCTCGGAGGCGGATGCAGCTTCTATTGCGGATGCCAGTACGACACGGTCATCTGCTCGTCATTCCTTCCGCCCCAAGGCAATCGCACCTACGATGCCTTCAATGCCGCCGACCTCTCCTACGAAACCGCTTGGGTCGAAGGCAAGGCCGGCAATGGCATCGGCGAATGGATCGAATATCAGTTCCCCGCCAACAATCCACGCATCACCACCATCATTGTCTGCACCGGATATATCCGCACCCGTAAATTATGGGAGGAGAACGGCCGTGTCAAGAAGCTCGAAGTCAGCGTCAACGGCAAGAAACTCACCACTTTGCATCTCGACGACATCTATGCCGAGCAGACCTTCGACGTGGGTGAGATAGGCTGGTCTCGCGAAGAGGGAACCGACCCAGGCACCGACCCGATCAAGATACGCTTCACCATCGTCGATGTCTATCCCGGAACAAAGTATTCCGACACCGCCATTTCCGAAATCTATTTCGATGGCATCGATGTCCATTGATACTATCTTTACGCTGGCGCGTGCGTGTTTAAAATAGGACGCGCACATACGACGCGCACACGCATAAAACCCTCAAAAATAAAACACGCCCCGGCATTCCATCGGAACACCGGGGCGTTACTTTCAAAAACCTATCTATTAATGATTGTAAGTTAATAACACATACACACACAATTACTTGCTGGCAAGACCCTCTTCTTTGAGCAGGTTGTCCAGGCCCTTGTTCCTCAGCGAGTTGTTCATCAGAGCAAGGTACTTGCGATACTGAACTTCGTCAAGGTACTTGTGAGCGAAAGCAAGGTTGATATTCAGGGCTTTCTGCATACGAGCGCCGCGCTTCTCTACCTTGGTACGCTCCAGACGCTTCACCGAATAGCCGAAGTTATCCGATGCATATCCCATCACATCCATCTGATCCGCAGAAAGGTTCAGATAACGTGACAAAGAACGCATGTTAATATTGAAATCGTAGTTTATAGGAGTTACATTGTTTACAGTATCAAGTTTCTCCTGGGCATTTATATTTGCAGCGGCCATCATGATGGCTGCGACTGCGATAATCATCTTTTTCATAATTAAATTTTTAATACCTTAAATAAATTAAACAATAAAAGTTAATAATACAAATCAATTAAAATACAATTGATAAAAACAACCAAGCAAGCAGCAAGTACACTGCCATGGTAGCACCCATTGAAATAAAAAGTTTTTTCATACCTTAAATTGTTTTTTTAAATTGTTAAAAATACTAAGCAATTAATAAACGCGATAAAAGTAGTTTGTAGTCTCTTTTGTCTTTGTAGTTTCTTTGTTTTTGACGCTGCAAAGATACGGGGTTTTTCGTTTACTCAATCAAAAAAGGGCCAAAATCGTGCAATCGGTTGCTCTCGAGGCCTCGTTTTGGGCATTTTTGATAATTGTGACTGGCAAATGGAAGGGCCGAAAATAGAAAAACGAACGCAAAATGCCCTCATCCGAAACAAAAAGTTCGTGATGAGGGCCATATATTAATAATGTGTTACAAACTAACGCACGTAAATCTGGTCCAGGACGATGCCTTCATATGGCGTTTTAAGCCTCAAAATCTGCTTTTTTCCGTGTTTGCAGGGCAATTTGACGCACTTCACAGCCTGGTTTCGCAGCACATTTTGCTTCCATTCCTCGCTTCGGCCCACAGTACGGTAATCTACCGAACAGTATTCTTTCGCATCGAGCGACACTTCGACTGCGAGGTGTTCATCATCGACGGGATGCGTGGGCAGCAAATGGAGTTCCACGGTCAAAGAATCGGCATCCTTGGGCGCTGTGAACGTATAGGTCACCTCCTCGTTGGGCAGAAGTAGGATGGCTTTCCCTGCATAGCCCAGCCCCTCACAAGGCGCATAACGTCCCTTGGCATCGGTTCCCTCCCATTGGGCAATAGAGTTTGCCTCATCAGGCCACGGTTCGTCCACCTGGGTATGCTCCACAGGC
>Ga0310691_10000621_pt1 | contig 63260 bp, 62 predicted proteins | sample 176DNAGHGlowgp2_FD_203887 | JGI IMG/M metagenome (GOLD analysis project Ga0310691, IMG submission 203887) | Sheep rumen microbial communities from Palmerston North, Manawatu-Wanganui, New Zealand - 1766 DNA GHGlow gp2 (v2) (version 2) | ecosystem: Host-associated > Mammals > Digestive system >...
CGCATGGGAAGCCGGTCTGTGCAGAAAAACGGGTACAGCCGGGGGTATTGTACCCGTAAATCCGCATGGGAAGCCGGCCGGTGCAGAAAAACGGGTACAGCCGGGGGTAATGTACCCGTAAATCTCTACAATTTGTAAAAACGAACACTCCGGTGCAGAAATGTAGAGACAATCGGCTGATGGCAGATGGTTGATGATGGTCCCGGTCGTTCAATACGACCAGACCACTCAAGACACCCAAGCCACTCAGACCACCCAAGCCACTCAAGCCACCAATGATCCTCGGATACCGGTACTCCGTACATCACTCCAGCTCGAATGCACCTGTATACAGTCTGTAATAAGTACCTTTCTCGGCGATAAGCTGGTCGTGAGACCCGCGCTCGATTATCTTTCCGTGGTCCAATACCATAATGACATCGGAATTCCTTACGGTTGACAGCCTGTGCGCTATGACGAATACCGTTCTTCCCTCCATTAGCTTATCCATCCCTTTGGCAACTATTGCCTCAGTCCTTGTGTCGATGGAAGACGTTGCTTCGTCAAGGATCATTACCGGTGGATCTGCAACGGCTGCCCTTGCAATCGCGATGAGCTGTCTCTGCCCCTGTGAGAGGTTCGCGCCGTTATTCTCGAGCATCGTGTTATAGCCTTCGGGGAGACGCTCAATGAAGCCGTCCGCACCTGCCAGCTTGGCAGCATCGATGCACTCCTTATCGGATGCGTCGAGCTTACCATATCTGATGTTATCCATAACTGTTCCGGTGAACAGATTCGTCTCCTGCAAAACAAGTCCGAGAGACTGCCTTAAGTCCTTCTTCTTGATCTTGTTTACATTGATGCCGTCGTATCTTATCTTGCCATCTTCAATATCGTAGAAGCGGTTAATAAGATTTGTAATTGTCGTCTTACCTGCACCTGTTGCACCGACGAAGGCAACTTTCTGTCCCGGTTTTGCAAATACGCTGACATCAGTCAGGACCTGCTTGCCCGGCACATACGAGAAGTCGACCATATCAAGCAGAATATCGCCCTTAAGTTCCTGATAAGTAATGGTACCCTCTGCTTTGTGAGGGTGCTTCCATGCCCACTTACCGGTATGGTGATCTGCCTCTCTGACATTGCCCTCACTGTCGATCTCGGCATTGACGAGGGTTACATATCCCTCGTCCTTCTCCGGCTCTGTATCCATGAGGGCAAAAATCCTTTCGGCGCCTGCAGCAGCCATGACTATGGAGTTCATCTGCATCGTGACCTGGTTAAGGTTCGCCATGAATTTCTTTGACATATTGAGGAATGTTGCCACGATACTGACCTCGAATACCATTCCCGAGATTGAGAGATTATCCACATTGAAGTATATCAGGACGCCTCCGACAACGGCGATGAATACATACATTATATTGCCGACGTTGTTGATGATGGGACCCAGGATATTAGCATAGCCGTTAGCTTTCGATGCGTCGGAATAAAGTTCGTCGTTGAGCTTGTTGAAGTTCTCCAATGTCTCCTGTTCATGGTTGAAGACCTTAACTACTTTCTGGCCGTTCATCATCTCCTGGATATATCCTTCCGTCGAGGCCAGCGAATTCTGCTGCCTCACGAAATACTTTGACGACCCGGCGCCGACCTTGCCCGTGAGGAATCCCATAAGCACAACGCCCAGCACAATAACTATCGTCATCCAGACACTGAAATAAAGCATCTCGACAAAGACGATCGCCACGGCAAGTCCCGCCTGAAGAAGCGAAGGAACAACCTGTGATACGAGCTGTCTCAGCGTATCGATATCGTTCGTATAATGGCTCATGATGAAGCCGTGCTTGTGTGAGTCGAAGTAGCTGACGGGCAGCTGCTGCATCGTACCGAACATCTTGCAACGCATGTGATCAAGGAACTTCTGCGTCATGAATGCCATAAGCTGCGCCTGTACTGTGGCGAGCGCCACACCGACGGCAAATATCACGATGAGCAAAATGATACTTGGCAGTATCTGCTCCCTTGCAGCCGCCCAGTCACCGGTCTGGAATAGCTCATCTATGTACTTATACACTTTCTGCATTATGAGAGGCGACAGGTCATTCGGCAGCGACGCCAGTACTATGACGACAAACACGAACGGCATCAGCCGCGGGAAACATTTACGGTATTCTTTCAATGTCCTCTTGAGGCTTCCCATTGATTTCTTCATCTCCGCGGGAGTAGCGGCTCTGCGTCTTCTGTTATCACTCATTGTCGTCACCTCCCTTCACCTGCTGCTCATAGATCTCCTGATAAATATCACTGGTACTCATAAGTTCTTCATGTGTACCGGTCGCGACTATCCGGCCGTTATCGAGGATAACGATCATGTCGGCATCCTGAACGGACGCTATCCTCTGAGCGATTATGATCTTGGTCGTCTCGGGAATGTATTCCCTGAAGCCCTTCCTTATAAGGGCATCCGTCCTCGTATCGACTGCAGACGTAGAGTCATCGAGGATCAGTATCTTAGGTCTCTTCAGAAGGGCTCTGGCGATACAGAGCCTCTGCTTCTGGCCGCCGGATACATTCGTTCCTCCCTGCTCTATCTTGGAATCGTAACCGTCAGGGAAGGACATGATGAATTCATCTGCCTGAGCAAGTCTTGCAGCCTCCTTTATATCCTCATCCGATGCCTCCTTGTTACCCCACATGAGATTCTCTCTGATAGTTCCGGAGAAGAGCACATTCTTCTGAAGGACTACGGACACCGCATCTCTTAACGCGGTAAGATCGTAGTCGCGAACATCCCTTCCGCCTACTCTGACAGAGCCTGACTTGGCGTCATACAGTCTCGGAATGAGCTGTATCAATGTCGTCTTGCCTGCACCGGTACCGCCCAGTATACCGACTGTCATTCCCGACTTGATGTGCAGGTTGATATCGCTCAATGCATCTCTTCCCGCCTCTTCCGAATAAGCGAAAGACACATCCTCAAAATCTATGCTTCCGTCACCGATCTCAAATACGGGCTCGGCAGGGTTCCTGATACCCGGCTCCTCGTCGATGACTTCAACAATTCTCTTGACTGACTCAACTGACATCGTGAGCATGATATAGATCATCGACAGCATCATGAGCGACATGAGAATCATCATGCCGTAAGTAAGGAACGCCGATACCTGACCGATATTAATGTCTGCACCCTTGGATACCACGGTAAGCTTGGACCCGACATAAAGGATGAATACGGAATTGAAATAAATGCAGAGCTGCATCAGCGGCATATTAAGTCCGACTATCCTCTCTGCCCTTGTAAAGTCCTTGCGTATGTCATCAGAAGCCTTATTGAACTTGCTCTTCTCAAATTCCTCTCTGGCAAATCCCTTTACGACTCTTATGCCGCGCACGTCCTCCTCAACTGATTCGTTGAGCTTGTCGTATTTCTTGAATACTGCCCTGAATGCGGGAAGTGCAAACCGCCCGATGAGGATGAATCCGAATACAAGAACGGGAATAACGATAACGAATGTAAGTGCCAGCTTGCCGCCCAGAGTAAATGCGGATATTATCGTGAGTATCAGCATAAAGGGCGCTCTTATCGCGACCCTTATCAGCATCATGAACGCATTCTGAATGTTACTGACATCGGTCGTCATTCTCGTCACGAGTGACGAAGTGGAGAACTTGTCTATGTTGCCGAAAGAGAAGTCCTGTATCTTCTCAAACATTGCCGCACGCAGATTCTTTGCGAATCCGGCAGATGCCCTGGACGATGCGATACCGGCGATACATCCGCATATGAGCGACAATATTGCGGATACCACCATAAGTATTCCGTACATCAGTATTGACTTAATGTCCCCGTTATCCTGAATGACACCCACGAGATTGGATGTCAACCGGGGAATAATAACTTCAAGCCCGACTTCGCCGATGATAAATAGGAGCGAGGCAACAGTCGCGCCGCGGTACCCTTTTGTGTATTTCACCAATTTAGATAGATTTCCCATGCATTACACCTTGTTCTGTTACTTTATTCTCGCCCTGATAAGCTTCAAAGGGAACTTCTCCCTCACACTCACAAACTTTGAAGTGTGCGTGATGACATCTCCCCAGTTGCCCAGAAAATACTTGAGCAGCAGCCTTATCTTGTCCCTGGATCCCTTCCTCAGAAGCTTCATCTTGCCGATCATGTTCTTTACAGCCTGAAGGCTCAACCCCGACAGCTTGCTCACGTTCGTCTCCCCAGACGCCTCGAGAACCGCAAAAAGGTCATCTATGAATCTCTTCTTCTCATCAGTATCAAGTTCGCCGATCCATTTGGTCAATGTCTCATCGAAAACATCGCTCGCCACCGAGTTCTTCTCCGCAGCCAGGAACAACTTGCCTTCGATCTGCCAGCTCATCGGATCATGCTGCATTATGCCTTTCTCCGTGCTGATCACGATCAGCGGCACGGCAGTATCAGACAGCAGTCTTCCGATTATGGAATTCTCAGGGATAACTCTCGTTATCCTCGGACCCACCGACATGAACGGTTCCGTTGCCATGACTTCACTGTTAAATCCCGGACCGTCAAAGTCGAATATCCTTTCCACACGCTCCCTTATGTCATTGCCGGCATTATATGCAGCATATATGGCCAGATGTCCTCCCTTGGAATGACCTCCGAGATATATTCTGTCAGATCTCCCCTTCTGCACTGCGTCAAGATACCGTACTGATTCATCTTCGGACGATATGGTCATACAGCTTATATAGAAGTCTTCCTTCCATCCCACGATCGTGTCGTCAGTCCCCCTGAAAGCGATAAAAACTTCATCAGGTGACAGTCGGATATTCACGGCCGAGAACTGTATCAGGTCGTTGATGTCAGTATGATTAACATATCTGCTCATCAGGAGATCTTTATATCTGTCGCGGGATGCCGCCTCCCTGAGGAGATAGGGCGCAAAGCTGATAAATGAATTATCAGACGCAAGTTCCTCCTCCGAATGGAGTTCAAAAAAAAGCCTGCATGCATCACTGAACGATATCTCTGCGTCATCTTCCGGAACGACTCCGTCAAAGTCAACGTACGAGATACAGGCAAAGAGCAACGCATCCACTTTGTTCAGCGGATCCTGTCTGAGAGTTATATCTCCACGCCATTTGAGATAATCAATAATGTTAGCCATCGCTATATTATAATACGGACATCTGATTTTTACAAAACAATACACGCAACAATCCGCAATTCATTTCGCGCCTTCCTTTATGGTAGAATACAAAGACAATCCCTACTACAAATGCGGAGGTGCTCTATGGCAAATTATGAGTTTATTGACAATAACGGCACATTCAGACTGAAGGATCCCGACCTGTACAGTTACCTTTATTTCCCGATAGGAGCTGCAAGCGGCATGATGGGAGCCGTAACCCCTGATCTCGGCGGAGACCTGAAGACGAGCCAGAACACTTTCGTGCTTGAGCCTGTGTCATCCGATAATCTGCACAATAACAGATCGACGCGCAACTTCTGGATCAGGATAAAGGACGGCGGTCTTTATTCCGCGACAGGTGCGTCAGCTCTTCAGAACAGCCGCAAGTTCACACAAAACAAAGATGAAGTCACTCTCACGGCAGGCCTTCTGTGGCATACGGTCGAGAGGAAGATAACTGGCACACCTGTCCGCACCGTAACGACAAGCTTCGTGCCTGCTGTCACGTCAGACAGGGTTGAGCTTACAAGGGTCACGATCATCAACGACGGTGATGCTCCGCTCACATTCACGCCAACGGCAGCAGTACCGGTCTACGGGAGATCGGCGGACAACATTAGAGACCACCGCAACGTATCTTCAATGCTCAACAGGATGATCGTCACATCGTACGGCATTGTCAACAACCCGACACTGACTTTCGACGAGCGCGGACATAAGCGCAACAAGGTCATGTACGGATTCTTTGCAGCAACAGAGGACGGCGGCAAGCCGCATTTCTTCTGTCCTGTAGAAGAGGACTTCATCGGAGAGGGCGGCGCTCTCGACAACCCCAGGTTCCCGATTGACGGAAGACCTGCATCACTGGCAGGTGCGAGGGCAGACGGATTCGAAGCAATGGGCGCCGCAATGTTCGCGGAAGTAACGCTTGAACCCCACGGATCGGTATCCTATATCATTGCGCTGGGTGTTGCAGATCTGGACAGGCCGTCGGACACGGAGATCGAGATCAGGGAGAATGCGTCGGCCTTTGAGAGTGCTTTTGAGAGATATTTGAGCGGCAAGGCTTTCGAGGAGGAGCTCGCAAAGAACAAGGAGTATTGGCTCGCGAAGAATAACATCAGGTTCACTTCGGGAGATAAGGATTTTGACAACTGGATGTTCTGGGTGGCAGTCCAGCCGATGCTCAGAAGGATCTACGGATGCTCCTTCCTGCCCCATCACGACTACGGCAAGGGCGGCAGAGGATGGCGCGACCTGTGGCAGGACTGCCTCGCGCTGATCATCATGGACCCGTCTGATGTCAGGCAGATGCTCATTGATAACTTCGGCGGAGTAAGGACAGACGGAACGAACGCGACGATCATCGGTGCGGGAAGAGGCGAATTCATCGCTGACCGTAACGGCATCACCAGAGTGTGGATGGATCACGCGATGTGGCCGTTCATGACGATGGATCTCTACATCAGGCAGACGGGAGATCTGAGGATCCTGGACGAATCCGCACCATACTTTATCGACAGGCAGATCAAGCGCGGAACAGCCCTTGCTGACGGCGATTGTAACAATGTTACCGGCTGCTCGGGTACAGTTCTCGAGCACCTTCTGCTCCAGAATCTCGCCGCTTTCTTCGATGTCGGCGAACACGGCTCCATGAAGCTCCGCGGCGCCGACTGGAATGATGCGCTCGACATGGGCTCACACCGCGGCGAGAGCGTAGCATTCACGGCGGCGTACGCAGGCAACTACAAGAGATTCGCGGCTATCCTTCGCAAGTACAGCGAGGTGACCGGCAAGAAAACAGTACAGCTTGCATCGGAGATCTCATCACTCCTCGGAACAGATTACGACCTTATGTCATACTGCGAGAGCGTCAAGAGCGGCTTCGGCGGCAGTGTGAGCGATGTTGATATCGAAGTTATCGCATCCGACCTGGAATCCAAGGCAGATCACATCATGAGGCACATCAGATCGCAGGAGTGGTTCACCGATGCCGACGGCTACTCCAGATTCAACGGTTACTACGATGACAACGGCCGTGCCCTCGAGAAAGACGGCAAGATGATGCTGACGAGTGAAGTCTTCACCGTCATGAGCGGAATCGCCTCAGACGACGATGTTAAGGAGATCACAAGGTCTGCAGACCATTACCTGTACGACGCATCTCTGGGCGGCTACAAGCTCAATACCGATTTCCACGAGATCAAGACTGACATGGGAAGAATGTTCGGATTCGCATACGGTCAGAAAGAGAACGGCGCAGTATTCTCACATATGGCGGTAATGTACGGAAACGCTTTGTATTCCCGCGGCTTTTCCGCAGAGGGCTGGAAAGTGATCGGATCCCTCTACAAACACGCTACTGACTTCGACTCAAGCAGGATCTATCCCGGTGTGCCCGAGTACTTCGATCCCAAGGGCCGCGGCGTGTATCACTATCTCACAGGCGCTGCCAGCTGGCTCATGCTCACTGTTCTTACTGAGATATTCGGCGTCAAAGGCAACTTCGGCGGAATGAAGTTCGATCCCCAACTGCCGGACGATCTGTTCTCTGCTGACGGCACTGCAGGCGTATCCTTCGAATTCAACGGCAAGCCTGTTGACCTCACATACCGCAGGACCGGCAGCGGAAGTAAAGTCCTCTCCATCGCCTGTGACGGCAATGTCGTCTGCACCGGCAGGGATTACCTTGAATCCGGTGAGATCGGAAGCAGGATAGAAGTCGAGATCGGATAAGACTACTAGTATAACGGTCGCCGGTCAATGACGGACGGAGTATGCAGTAAACATGTTCCGGTAAAACCGATTTCGTACACAAAGTTGCTGCGAGCGCAGTAAACATGTATCTACATTTTGTAAAAAAGAACACTCCGGTGCAGGAATGTAGGGGTAATGTACCCGTAAAGCCGCGCGGCAAGCCGGCCGGTGCAGCAAAACGGGTACAGCCGGGGGTAATGTACCCGTAAAGCCGCGCGGCAAGCCGACCGGTGCATCAAAACGGGTACAGCCGGGGGTAATGTACCCGTAAATCTGCGCGGGAAGCCGGCCGGTGCAGCAAAACGGGTACAGCCGGGGGTAATGTATCCGTAAATCTGCGCGGGAAGCCGGCCGGTGCAGCAAAACGGGTACAGCCGGGGGTAATGTATCCGTAAATCCGCACGGAAAGCCGATTAGTGCGGGAAAACGGATACATTCGCCATCTGTTTGTTCGTTTCCGCAAAAAAAACTGAAAAATTGGCTCTTCGGAAAAGTTGTGGGATTGGTGTTTGATTCTGTGAGTTGACGTTATCTGAAGATAGCCGGTTGTCGGCCATCGGCAAACAATCCCACAAAAAATCAGAAGAACCGGAAAATTGCAAGATTGGCATACTACTCGCATCCAACATCTCACCTGATGCTACAAACCTCAAACACACCTATGTGCAAATCATCACTCGGAGATTACAGATAATTCTCCTTGACATACAGGTTAAGTCTTGACTCCAAAGAACTTGCTATCTCGTCTATACTCTTGCTCTCTGTATAATAAGAATCGATCTCGTCGCATATTATGCTATACAAACCCCAGTCAATATTTATGACAGTATTTACATCTGTTATAAGACTCATATAAGCACCGGCAGTATCCTTATCGACAGAAACGCTGCCGTCATCAGTATGCAGATGACCTGTCTCATCGATATATGCTCTGCTCATCTCGGATAGATTCTTATAATTATCCTCGTTGTCGGGAATTGTGTCCGGTGCGGTCATATAGTCCAGATATTCTCTCAGGATAGTATCGTTTACCGGTATTGAACCGGTGCTGTAGTTCAATCTCTGTATCTCTTCAGACAACAGGATTTCTGCAAAACGGGCACATGCTTCCGGATACTTTGATCCCGTCGATATAGCAATACGGCCTGAGGGATGGATGGCCTTGACAGAACCGCCGGCTGACGGAAAACCTACAAAATTCAACGGTTCATCAGCATCTCTGTTCATATATATGTAATTGCGGATATCGTTATTGATATACCTTAATGTCAGCGAGTCTTTTCCGGATTCGAAGCTGTCCTGCTGCTCTACATTATCTGCAGGACCAACTCCGTTATTTACGGATTCGCTGACAATTAATTTAATATTATCATGACTTAGAACACCTTCCCTCATCGATGGATTCATGATCGGGTATCTAATCATATAATCAGCCAGGTCATGTGCATACTGAGGATGTACCCTCCTTTGTCCTTCTGCAAGTCCGGGGAGAGACGATATACTATAATCGCTGTCCGGATATTGTGATGATCTTCCGATATATCCATACAGAGTGTATCCTGCAAAAACACTGTAGCATTTCCCGTCTGTCATCATCAGCCCGCGAATATTCTCATTGATACTATCGGTTATCTCACTGCTCAGATAAGGCTTCATATCAATAACCAGATCCGTTTTGCCCATTTGCTCATAATCGAAATCATCGCCATACAACATATCCGGAGCGTTCCCTGATTGGAAATCACTCAGAAGCTTTACTTTCGCCTTTTGGGCTTCAGCAGCATTTGAATACTCAAACGAACTTCCGAAAGGCGATACATTTAACAAATACTCATCTTGAGACATATTGAACTTATACGCCGCCATAAGCAGAGTGTTATCCTCATTGATGAAGTTGCCCTTGATGCTCAATTTGATGCGATCCGCGTAATTTGACGAGTCATCTGCGGAGATAAGAACTATATCGGTTCTGTTCTTATATCTGTACACCTTTGCAATAGTATTATCATCCAGAAAGTGCGTATATATGTTAAGTCCGGTCAGCTCTGCCGGAGGCGGATAGATAAGATTGCTTATGTGAGCCAAAGGCACGCGAGTATGGTTATCCATATCAAGCTTTCCGATAGCATCACCAAATTCGTCATAATAGTATCCGCCGTATCTGTATACAGCATCATCTCCGGAGAAGCCAAAGTCACTGTTATCGCATTCCCTGCTATATGTCCCGCTGTTAAAATCCAATTGATAGAAAACAGTTTTTGTATCTTGCGTTACCGAGAGATAGTCCTTGCCATCACGTCGAAAGAATGCGTCGGCTTCGCTGATATTACCAATATTGCTGAATGAGATACCGGCCTTAAGATCTCCTTTGTTGTCATATAACTTCGCATACCCATCACAAACTATGACAAATCCGTTATCTGTCCGCCCGATATCGTGTCTGGTATAATCAGCTGATGGAATAACTTCATTACGTATCACATTACCCTTCTCATCAAGTATCTGATACCCATTTGCTGACAAACATGCAACTGTACCGTTATCTCCCAAGGGACAGAATCCCTCAGACGGATCAGCATTGAGCAGAGTAACGGAAGATATTTCTCCGTTGCCGTCAATGGTATATCTCCTATACTCAGGCAGCGTATCGCCTTGGGATGATGTTCTCTTCCCTGAGATGAACACAATATTATCACCCTGTCTGTATATAGAATAATCATCGGACGAATTGTCTATTGTAACCACTTTGGATGAGAAGTATACTGCATCAAGCGCATCAGCCCCGTTATCCTTTTCGCGGTTACATCCGTATATTGACGCTGCCATCGTCATGATGAGCAGCAACGATATTATTCTCTTATGTCTATACCTGATCATTATAAAGAGTCTCGCAATCTGCCAAAATACTTATACTTACAATTTCCCTGTTCTTTATGGTAACCCCTGCAACAAAGGCAATGACATCCTTCTCTCTCAGATCATCCAAACATGACATAAATTCTTCAAGCGTCATCTTATGATCATATTTGTCATACTCATTGTCAGTATCCGGAGCATCTTTATAATCCAACAGGTGCCTGTCCTGGTCACTTATCACGATCTCACACGAAGAAGCAATGTGCACCCGCGTCTTCCCTTTGTATTCACCGAGGTAATAATAATCTCCTCTCGTGGTCAAATACGCACATTGCCAATAATCTTTGATATCCTGATATCCGCTTATTCCCGTACTTGGATGAACAAAAATATAATGATCTGACACCCTAATGAATTCTTCCTTAAGGATCCCGTAACCTGTAAACCCATCCCTTTCAGATGAATTCGATCTTATACGTATTGTAATATCGTCATCTATTCTCAGGCTATCGCCCACCGAAAGCGAATCGAAAAAATCGTTCGGATAGAACCTGTAATCATAATCGCTGCGTGCCTCAACTCCCACAATGGCAGATACACCATCCTTCTCTTTTGAATAACATGAAGGATCAGTGTACAGTCTTACAAATTGAAGACCATCTTCTAACTTAATTGAGTCATCAACAGATATTGCAGATGATTCCGGCTCGGAAATACCGGCACTTGAATGAGTTGTACTTTCAATTCCAATCGAATCAGAAGGCACTGTATGACCGGAAGTGTCAACACTTCCGGTCATGCTGTTGTCACCTGAGTCCGTCTTGTTATTGCAGGAAGCAATAATAAAAACCGAGAAGATGAGAAAGATTACAATGTAGCTTTGTATCCGTAATTCCACGATGCAGTCACCGTACATCCTAATGATGTATTATTGCTATATGCCTTAATCCTACAATTATTAACAGTACCTTGATACGCAGAAAAGTATGTATCATGTTTTACAGTACCATTTAGCATATGAGTCCTGGTATGATAATTACGAGGTGCGATTGGAGTATATGTGCCATCTACAGGAACCAAATATATTTTGGTATCGTTATTGGGAAATAGACCGGATGGTATACCAACAAACCCAACCCCCGTAAGTTTTGTTGAATACTTACTAGCAGATTCATTTTTGTTATCCTTAGTTGAATATCCATGACCATTAGCAGAATAGGATATAGTCCCTGAATGGTCTGACATACTGGCAAATACAGTTGTAAAACTAAGTGAAGCAATCGTAGCAACAACAATTATCAGTGATATTAGTTTACTTTTCATAAATAACCTCTTTCTCAATAGTCTTATTGCTCCCAAAACAATTCCATGCTACACTCTGCTCATGGGAGCAATTGAGCAGAATGCGCCTGACGACGTGTTTACCGATCATCACCTATTCTTCGGTCTCTTCGGCTGATGCAGAATAATAGGGCAATCCGGTATCGGCGAATTAGGATATGCCCCGCAGCTTTCTGCCTCTTTGTGGCTCATTCTCTCGACGCTCTTGAGAACAACCCGCTCAAATCTCTTCGTAATCATCGCTTTGGTTCCTCCTTCCTTCGATTTTTGCCATAATTAGACTTAATGCATTATAAATAACGCCTAAAGCCATATACGATAATAATTCAAATTCAGGGAATACCGACGTAAGAGCCATCAAAAGTATCCCTGACACCAAAACAGTTATTCGTGACCTCTTCTTAAGAATTTCCCGTTCTCTTTCTGTAAGATTCAAATGACAATTGTCTGCTGTTGCAATCATTAGCAAAATAAACACAGCAACAACTAATACACATTGACTGGCAATTGGGTAAGCAGTGATAATTGGTGCCACCATTATGGTTGATAAACATAACAATACTGAAGCGCAAAAACATCCGATTGCTGTTTTGCAATGAACACCGTCCGAGGATCGTCTTATCAAAACAAAAATGGACAAGAAAGCTGCTATCTGAACCAACTTGTGAAGACATAGCGCAAAAACGAGTATTAGTGATAGTCCAATAACCTTCTCTATTACTAACTGAACTGCATAACAATATCCCGGCTTATCCTCATCCACAATAATGCCATTCCTCACCATGCGTTCTGTCAACATAATCGATAACTGCTCCATATCTCCTCCTGTTAACTGTGGATTATATTCATGGAGCAGATCAATTCAATGCCTTTGCAGCATTTCTGGGATAAGTGGTCAATATTCTGGGATAAGTGGTAATTTTATATGTCAACAGGTATTGAAATCACTATATGGAACTCATTATTACGTGTATCTATATAACATACTCCGCCACTGTCTTCTACCGCATGACGTATATTAGACAAACCAAACCCGTGATATTGTTTTGCCTTCTTTGTAGTGAATCGGTGTTTTACGTCAGGAATAACTCCTTTATATGGATTGGATGAATCAATACTAAGTAAATCGTCTGATCTCGTTATTCTCATTTGTATCTTCTTGTTATCCAAATCCTTAACCGCTTCTATAGCATTATCGAGAATATTGCTCAATATAGTTACCAGGTTACTACACTTGATTGGAAGATTGGAAAGATCATCAGCTACTATAGGGAACATAATTCCTTTATCCTGTGCTTCTTTGTACTTAATGTTCAACACAGCATTGATCACAGGATTCCCCGTATCAATAATATCAATACACTCTGTCTCATTGCCGATCAATTCTTCAAGGTATTTTATCTCATTTACATTGTTCCCTTCCCTGGCCAAATTAAGCACTACGTTTAGATGATTAAGATGGTCATGGGCCTGAGCTTTCTGCCTCTCACGCTCTTCAGATATTGAATGGTACATCATGTTAACATATTCAGCCTGTTCGATCAGGTTTTTGTTTTTTTGTATCTCCTGTTCGCGTTCGATAATATTGTCCAAAAGATAGAAAAGCAAAATGTTCAATACAAACATAAATAATGCAAGAATTATCAGTCTGTAGAACATTTTGTTCAATAATTCCAACGGCAACTCGTATATCATCATAAATGCAACTGCCAAAGTCATTACAGGGAAAAGCAGAAATGTTACCCAACCTTTTACGCTAAGTCGGGATAGATTCGTATGTTTCCTGAATGAACTGATAATTATGATAAGAATAAGAAACAATAACTGACAGATCAATTCTGCCAAAAAAGCACCATTCGAATTTACAAGTTCAATGTAGACAGTGACATTTGTATATCGCCGCAAAATGATCAACGCTGCTATTTCAAGCGAAGTAAGTATGCCATAATACAATGCATTAATGAGCAGACTGCTCTTAATTGATATATTCAGAACGACCACATAGAATAATACAATTAAAACAAAGTTTGCCGGTATTTTAAGGAACACATATTTGCCTAGAAGAAGTGTGACAATAGACATCAGAACACACAACATACAAGCAGATACAACTATTTTGAAGGTAATCTTAATCCTCTCAAAGATGCTTCTCAGATATGTAAGGTTAAGTAATACAAAATCAATAACTGATACTATCGTTAATACAGAATTGATCATAGCTTCCGTTCCTTATAGAGTAAAAACGCTTCTTCAACAACATGATATCTGTAGCGGGATATGCCAATGATATCACCGTTGTCTATAGTCGCTTTGTACTTTGTAACAGACACTATATGCCTGATATTCACGCTTCGTTGTTTGCTCACTGATACAAATCCGTAATCCGTCAATTGCTCCGTTACACTCTTAAGAGACCCTCTAACCTTGTATATGGTACTGTCATTATGGGTGTTTAGGATAAAATGCACATAGTTTTTCTCCGCATCAAGATAAAGAATATCTTTCACATGCATTTTCCTGCTTCCAACCGTGAATTCGATTTGTACAGTTTCTTTTGAATACTCTATCTTACTTAGAACGTACTCAATACATTCATGAAGATATGACTTAAGCTCTGAGTTCTTAATGATAAATCTGATTGCCTGGACATGATAGCCGAGAGTCGCATAATTGGCGTAGGCAGATACGAATGCAACCCGGATCCCGGGACAAATATTGATTGCTGCCCTTGCAACATCTACTCCATCATCAACAGGCATCTCCACATCAAGAAGTACGAGATCATAATCAGCGTGTTGCCGAAGTCTCTCCAGAAAGGTAACCCCGGACATGAAACAGCTTATCTCATGTTCTATGTTTTTTTCCGTCAAGTATTCATCAGCAAATTGACGTTCAATATCCAGGAAAAACTGTTCGTCATCGCAAATTGCAATCTTAAACATTAATCACTTCTCCTTAATCTCAAAATCCCCCTCAAATCCTATTCGACTTTACTTCAGTTCAGCTTTTAAGTCAACTCCCACAGCACTCATTGATAGAGCATCAATAATATACTTTTTCGCTGCGCTTGCGCGGAAAAGGGCTGTCTCATTTTGCACGAGACAGCCCCTCACTTTAATAACTATAGAACCGTACGGGTTTATCCTTACTCCTCGGGATTCTTCTCTTCAACAGCTTCCTCCACAGCCTCCACTGCTTCTACTGCCTCTGCAACTTCAGTTACTTCCTCACTTACAGCTTCGGCCACTTCTGCAACAGGTTCCGTTGCCTCTGCAACAGGTTCTGCTGCCTCAGCAACAGGTTCTGCTGCCTCAGCAACAGGTTCCGCTGCCTCTGCAACAGGTTCTGCATCGGACACCTCTGCTACAGGCTCGGCTGCCGCGGGCTCAACTGCGGTATTCACCTCTGCAGCGGGTACTTCTGTCCCTGCCGCAGCCTTCTTCTTGCCGGCCTTCTTAACCAGGATGAGTGTTACTACAACGGCTGCGATCACTGCAAGAGCGATACCTGCATAAATCGCGATAGCCACGAAGTTGATCCCGTTCTCGGAGATCTGGAGTTCGGCAGGAGCAGTCAGGTCTGTAACAGTAACTGTTGCCGACTGATCCTTCAGATGAGGGAATCCGGCAATGTTGTAGTTAACAGGAATGCTTGTCTCTGCACCTGCCGTGTAAGCAGTCAGATCGAATGAATCATTGAACGTAGTTGTTGTCTTGGGATTCATCGTTGTGCTTGCGAACTTGTAGACAAGTGAGTACTCGCCGCCGAAAGTATTCTTCCAGCAGTCGCTCTCATTGCGGATCTTATCCTGTGCCTCGATTGTTACATTGAGCTTGCCGTCTGTGCTGACGCACTTGGTTACCTTGACGTTGGAACCCTCGCATGCATTGTCCAGTCTCTGCTCAAGAACTGCAAGAGCCTCCTCGCTGAGGTCGCTGCCGTATACGAGCTGAACCTCTCTTGTAACCTTGTCGCCCTCAGCGTATGTGAGGTTGATGGTTGCCTGCTCAAGCATAAGGACAGCCTTGTTCTGGAATGTGAACGTGTTATCTCTTCTGGAGATGTTCATATATCCGTCATCAGTGTCGTTATATGCATCATAGGATGCAGTATTATCATTGCGTGTAACGTAATACTTGATCAGACCGAGATCGTTCTCAAGTGTATAGTTGCTCATATCTGCATATTCTTTATATTCGACTACACTGTAGAATCGCTTCGCAACACCGTCACCGGAGAATGACTCGCTGAAAATTGTGCTCTCAGGATTGTTGTTAACTGTGAAAACATCGCTGTCAACGCCATAGAATGTCTTCATCATGCCGTCAACATCAGCTGCACCGACACCCGATGCGGAAAGTGTATATGTTGACACACCGCCTGCTTCACTCCACTCACCCTTGACTGAACCGGTTGCCTTGGATTCAAGGAAAGCTTTGATATCATCGCCCTTGGCATCCATCGATACCTGCGGAATGTTGACATTCACACGGCGGTTGAAAGTCCCGTCGGGATTGATATCGGTGTAGATATCGATCGAATTGATCTGAACAGCCTCGATCGTATTGACACTAACCGTGGTTGATCCCTCGCCGGATGCACCGCAGACACTATATGTGGATTTACCCGATTCGAGGATGTGTGATCTGTCAGAAGATGCAACATATCCCGAATTAACCAGCAGGTTCTCAAGCCACTTCATGTAATCCGAGTTGGAATAGCTCTCAACAAACTTGACACCCGACGCGAAAACATTATCCGGCTTAGAGTATTCCAGTACGGTGCTTTCCTCGGAATATCCGTTATTATCGGCAGCCAGAGCAAGAAGATTGCGAAGCTTTGACTCGTAATCCTCAAGCGAACTAAAACTCAGTGTAAACTCAAAAACGGCATTTGTCTCATCAGACTTGTCAACAAAAGTCAGGTCTGCAGGACAATTGTTCTTGATCGTCTCCGTGATCTCGGGAAGCTCTCCTTTGACATGCTCTTTGTTGGACTTGATCTCTGCATTCAATGTGAATGTCCTCGTACCGGACAGGTCATCATTTACAACCAGATTAGAATCCAGCTTACCTCCGCAGGCTGTGATTGCAAAGACCATCAGGAATCCTGCAACAAGGCAAATGTTTCTCAGTAGTTTTCTCATAACACCTCACCTTTCTCATAAAAAGTATAAAGGAAGCGCCATCCGGCGCTCCTGTTATTATAACAGAGAATGTAGAAAGGTGATAATCAGGATCTCAATGCCGATGTTGCGTTCTGTTCCGCCGTACCGGTCTTATCAGTCCGACTTCATCGTTTCCGCAGAAAATCAGCATTCCTTCCGCAGTTTTCGCGGAAAGATTCCTATATATCTGCGAATCCGCGGAAAACACCATAGTTTTCCGCAGTTTTCGCGGACTGTAATCTGTTTGTAACGTTAGAAGTACCCTCAGATCGGCCAGACACTCACCTCTGTTCCCCACTCCCCGTGTTAAAGGATAAAAGAATTCCCCTCACACCTCTGATCTCCACGTTATAAAGCAAATAAATAATCCCCACTCCTTTGAGTGATAAGCGAGTAATGCGCTTTAAGCATTATGCATATTCATTCTCGCTTGTCACGACTGAGTGGGGATTATTTTATTTGCTTTTATCCTTTTAGTTGCTTGCCTTAACAGTATTCCAGATCTCTGTATACTTCTCTTCCACTGCCTCGGATGTGTAATACACCTCAAGTGTTGAGAAAACTTCAGCTGTAGGATAGTAGTAGATATTGCCGGACACTTCGGGATCGAGCATATCCTTTGCTGCCGTGTTAGGTGTTGAGTAACCTACGTATTCGCAGTTCTCAAGAGCAATCTCAGGTTCGTACATGAAATCAATAAATGCCATGGCGCCCTCATAGTTCTTGCAATTTACGGGAACACACATCATGTCGACACTCCAGTTGGAACCTGCCGGGAGCACGTATCTGAGGTCGATGTTATCGTTTCCGCCGAGTTCTTCTATTCTGTCGAGCATGACAATGTGGTCACCTGACCATGCGATTGAGGCGGAGAGTTCGCCTGATGCCATCTTGTCCTTGAGGTTATCGACGCCGTACGCAGGAGATACCTCGGCCTTCTGCTTTACGAGGAGATCCATTGCTTCAGAGAGTTCTTTCTCATCCATTGAATTAATGGAATAGCCGAGATAATTAAGAGCTGTTCCGATCGATTCTCTCATTGAATCATACATACCGATCTTACCGTTATTTCCGGCATCCCAAAGTGATGCCCAGATCTCCTTTGGATCTGTAGTACCCTCGGGGATGTTTATCTTATTCGCATCATAGACGAGGCCTACCGTGCAGTACAGATAAGGTACACCGTATTCCAGTACCTTGTCGGATAATTCCTTGTCCTCAGCATACTGAAGCGTCTTGAACATGGGATCCATGTACTTGGATGCATTGGGGAGCTTGCTCCAGTCAACCGGCTGTATCCTCTCCTCTTTGATGAGACGGCTTACCATGTACTCAGACGGAACGATGACATCATAACCGTTTGAGAGGTTGGGGTACATCGTCTCGTTAGTCTCGAAAGTTCTGTAGACTACCTTATACTCCGGATGAGCTGCCTCAAACTTCTCAATCGTGTCCTCGGCGATGTACTCACCCCAGTTGTACACAATGAGCTCCTTGCGGGTGTCGCATGCCGTCGTTGACATCATTGCCGTGAAGAGCATTCCTGCTGCCACAACGGATGACATTACTTTCTTTGTTCCTTTTTTCATTTTTGTTCCTCCTGTTACTTTGTTGCTTTTTTATTCTTACGGATCGTTGAAAGATTCGACATTATCATGAGCACGAACACCACTACGAAGAGAAGAGTTGTAAGTGCGTTCATCTTCGGATTGACACCGAGTTTTGCCATGGAGTAGATCGTCATCGGCAATGTCTGGATGGAGCTGTCAACGTTGAAATTACTGATAAGATAATCATCGACTGACAGCGTGAATGTGAGCATTATTGACGACAGTATTCCGGGCATGATCTCGGGTATGATGACGAGTCTGAAAGTCTGCGCTTTCGTTGCGCCCAGGTCCATCGCCGCCTCGACGAGACTTCTGTCCATCTGCCTCACTTTCGGGCTTATGGACAGAATCGCGAAAGGCACACACAGCGCGATGTGCGCCAGTATAAGCGTGACCTCGCTCTTCTGCATTCCGAGGAAGGCGAACAGCAGCATAAACGAGATACCCGTGACAAGGTCCGGCATGATATTCGGAACGTACGTAAGTCCCATAACAAGACCCTGCGTCTTCTTGGACAGGTATGTTATGCCGATGCTGGCGAAGACACCGAATATCGTGGATGCCAGCGATGCGATCGCGGCAACCTTGAGTGTTGTAATGAGCGAATCAAGTATCGTTCTGCCATCAGAACCGGAGAAGAGATTCGCATAGTTTTTGAATGTGAATCCTCCCCAGATAAATGACTTGGGAACGGAATTGAACGAGTACACGATGAGCACTGCGATGGGCAGGTAGATAAAGAGCAATACCAGTCCGATATATGTATTCGGGATGAACTTCTTGATAAATCTCATATCGTCATCATACCTCCTCCCTCAGCGTCTTTGTCGGAGTTCCTGAGAACACCCATTGTTATGAGCACGAATATCAGGAGAAGCAGCGACAACACATTACCGGCCTGATTGAGCGTGGAACTCTCATTCAGAACGAACGACTGGATCGTATTGCCTATCGTCGTCTTGGATCCCTCCGTGATGATATCGGGGATCATGTAGAAGGTCAGCGAAGGCATGAATACCATCTGGATACCTGAGATGACACCCGGCATGGACAGCGGAAGGATAACCTTTGTAAATGTGGTCAATCGTCCCGCACCGAGATCATAAGATGCTTCCAGAAGGTTCGGGTCGATCTTGATGATAACGGAATATATCGGCAGGATCATGTACGGCAGGAAGTCATTTGTCATGACGAGCTTTGTAATGATATCTGCGATTATCTCGTTCTTGAGGAAGAGTACCGGCGAATCGACGAGGTTCAGGCTCGTAAGAAGCGTATTGAGAACGCCCGTCTCGCTGAAGAATGCGCGCCACGCATAAGTCCTTAACATCGTATTCATCCACATCGGGAGGACAAAAAGAAGCAACAGTCTTGAGCCTGACTTGTGAAGGGTTCTTGCCCTCTTGGCAAGGATATACGCAAGCGGATATGCGATGATGAGGCAGCCGATCGTTGTCCATATGGCATAATCAAGACTTCTTAAGAACACCGAGAAATATTCCTGAAGCACAATACTCTGGCCGTAGAAAGTAGCTCTTACTGTTTTGCTCGCGAACAGCACCTCAAATCCTGCAGTAGTAAATTCATAACCGGATCCGGTCGACTTGAAGAATGCCCTGAACAGGATGAGAAGCAGCGGGAGCACCGTAAAAACAACAATCCAAAGGATATAGGGATACGCGAACAATCTGAAGTTCATCTTCAGACCTAACGCTCCGTAAAGGCTTGCGACAGCGCCGACGAACAGGATGAACACCATTGCGTTACCCATAAATGTCTGGGCGACATAGAGCCTCTCAGGCGTCATGTTGTTCGACTTCATCATACTGTCCGTAATGAATCCGGACATCGTGAATACGTGTGCCGCGAGGCGCGCAATGAACAGTATCATAACAACGATGCAGCCTATGCGCTTCTTCTTGGAATTATCCACAAAAAGCTGGTAGCTGAATGACAGTGTGACAGCCGCAACTGCGATAACGATCGTGATGACAAACATCAAGACTCCGAATCCGAGGAAGTCGAGTTGCACCTCGTTGCCGCTCATGAGTTTTGTGTAGATCTTCGGATTGATGAGCAAGGACAGGAGCGAATATGTCCTCTGGTGCTGATACTGAACAAACACTTCAAACATGGGGATGAAGATGGACACAAATGAGAACAGTGCCGCGAAGCACATTATCATCGCGTGTATCGGCATCAGACTTAATTTCTTACCGATATCTTTCATTTATTCCTTCTCCTCCTCTTCACGCTCCTTGACAGGGTCACCCGTCAGCGCGCCGTAGCAATAGTAGTTCTGGGAATCAGTAGTCCTTCTCATTATCTGGATGTCATCGGGATCGAAGGTAAGACCTACGCGCTGCCCCACCTTAACCGGGTCAACGTCGTGGATCATCCACTCAACGCCGTTGTCGCTGATGACTGTTATCTCATAGTGAACGCCCTTAAACACGATCCCGGTAACGGTTCCGTTGATGTGCTTGTCACTCTCTTCCTTAACGTATATATCCTCAGGCCTTACCACAACATCCACCATGTTGCCAGCACCTTCCTTCATCTCCTTGAAGAGAGGATCGACGCACTCGAAAGTCCTTCCTGCAAAAGTTACCTCGTAATCCTTCGTCATCGTTCCGGGTATGATATTGGACTCTCCGATAAAGTCTGCGACATATGCATTCTTGGGCTCGTTGTATATATCGATCGGCGTTCCGATCTGCTGGATCTCACCGCTCTTCATGACGATGATCGTATCACTCATCGTGAGCGCCTCTTCCTGATCGTGCGTAACGTACACGAAAGTGATGCCGAGCTCCCTCTGCATCTGCTTAAGCTCGATCTGCATCTCCTTGCGCATCTTAAGGTCGAGCGCTCCGAGAGGCTCGTCGAGGAGCAGGACCTTTGGGCGGTTGACGATAGCTCTTGCGATGGCAACTCTCTGCATCTGTCCGCCTGATATCTGGTCGACATAACGCTCGCCAAACCCGGCCAGACCGACTGTCGTCAGCGCCTTGTTAACACGCTCCTCTATCTCCTTCTTGTCTATCTTCTTGATCTTCAGTCCGAACGCCACGTTATCAAAGACGTTCAAATGCGGGAACAGCGCATACCTCTGGAAAACGGTGTTCAGATTGCGCTTATGCGCAGGCACCGTAAGGAGATTATTCCCTTCGAAATTAACGATCCCTGAATCCGCCGTCTCAAAACCCGCGATAATGCGGAGTGTCGTCGACTTACCGCATCCCGAAGGACCCAGGAGCGTGATGAACTCGTTGTTCCTGATATAGAAAGTAATGTTCTTCAGTACCTGCTGCTCACCATAACTCTTGCACAGGTCCTTGATCTCGATGATATGATCTCTTCCCGTCTTATCGGCCAGTATCTGCTTATTTGCCATTATTCATTCCCCTCTCTCGTAACTGTTGCCTTATGTCAGAAACTCGGCGGCGAAGATATCCATATCGCCTTAACTGTCTTCCTTCCGTTATTGGCAAGATAGTGCGGCTTGTCCGGCTTGATGTAGAAACTCTCGCCCTTCCTTGCCTGATAGCTGTTGCTGCCGATCACTATCGTCACGGTCCCCTCGATTACATAACCTATCTCCTCGCCCTCATGCGGGTTATCCGGATATGTAGTTCCGCCCGGCTCAATGGTTATCATGATCGGCTCCATCTCGTTCTTCTGGGCGTTGGAGATGAGCCAGCATGTCTCGTTCTTAAGCTCCTCATCCACCTTGACCGCATAGTCCTCTTTGCCGTAGACAACCTGTTCCTCCTGTTCCTCACTGAAAAAATCAGACAGGTTGGTGCCCAACGCATCAAGAATATAGGTGAGCGTCGTAATAGAAGGCGACGTCATGTCGTTCTCAAGCTGCGAGATGAAGCCCTTGGACAGTTCGCACCTGTCCCCGAGTTCTTCCTGAGTGAGGTTATTCTGCTGCCTCAGAAACCTGATCTTTTTGCCAATTTCCATTGCTTAACTCCAAGTTTAGTATTTGTAAACCGTGATTTGCGGGATTAATTATATATCCAGTTAAACTTTTTGTAAAGTATTTCTAAACTTAAATGTTGAGTCTTTTATCCGATGCATGTATTCGCCATTATCAGGGCATTGATCTGCGATGCTATGAGCTGCGTATCGAGCGCCTGATCATCAGTCTCGCATATGAAAATGACGTCCCGCCCGGGAATATATCCCTCTTCTATGTATCTCTTGAACCGCTCCCCCGCCTTGTACAGATACTTCGGATTGGACAGAGCTCCCATGTACTCAATAAAGAACACCTTATCTATCTCCGGAATATATACAGTAAAATCCGGATATATCTCCCCGCCGATATCCGCGCAGGATTCATATGCATATTCAAGGCCAAGTCTGTCCAGCAGCTGTGCGAGCAGCACTTCCGACTTGGTCCGCATTAATATGCCGTTATGTTCTATGGCATTGGCGGGCTTGGGATACGTGTTGCTGTCTTCGGTCTTCTTGAGTTCTTTGTAGAAATCGCCGTTGAGGGCACGGGGTTCACTCCTTCGCTTGAGCGTCGACGGTCGATGGGAAGATGTGCTCACTCCGTTAACGTAATGCCTGATCTCCGATATCTCGTGTCTGACGTCATTTGCTTCCTTCACAAGAGCGGCCAGCGTTCTTCCCGGTTCACGGTTCATACTGAAGTACCGTTTATTGAGAGAAGGCATTTTATTGAAGGATCTGATATATACGACTTCATAACTCTTGCCATGTGATCTTCTCGCCATGATCCGGCCCGACGGCAGTCCTGCAAGACGTTCGTTCAAGTATCTCAGTCTGAGGTTCGCGTGTTCCATTGACAATACCATATAGATCAACTCCTTTTTAACCTACAGTAATATGCCGGACCTTCCGATTGCAACAATTTGTTTTTTTTACCCCCGAAATTGAGACTCCGAACTTTTCTAATGTTACAAACAAATTACAATCCGCAATAATTGCGGAAAAATATGGTATTTTCCGCGGATTCGTCGATATATGAAAATCTTTCCGCGAAAAATGCGGAAGAACTGCCGTTTTTCCGCGGAAACCACCTCCCCGCAGTCACCAAAGCCCTCCACCCCCCGCCCCGCCTTCCTCCCGCACCCTTTTCGAGCTGCCCGGGAAAAATTTAAACGACTTTTTGTCGTATATACTTGACATTATGTCGCCACCGTGTTACTATGGGCTCACGATAAGGAGGATAGAACCATGAAGATCAAAACAACACTTGTATCGATCATAATTACAGTTATCGTGATCGCGGCAGTAGCCTATATCTCGATATCACACAAGAACGAGCAGAACCTCTCCTACACAAATTCCGTCATTATTACTGACGGCAAGATCGAGGACACCAGGCTCAACCCGGTATACTTCAATCCGGTAGGCGATACCTGCAGCTTCAAGATCGACATCGCAGGCCCGGACGAGTTCATCTCAAATATCAGGATCACCACCGTGATGCCGAACAACGATCCGGTATATTCTGCATCAGCCACCAACGTGACACTGACGACAGGTGAACTGAACGTCGCAAACAACGGGATCTTTCTGATGATCACTCCTGAACTTAAGGGCGGCGCAGTCCTCGAAGACGGCGAATACTCAGTCAGCTACAAGGTATTGCTGCACGCTGAGGATCTCTCAACCTTCGACAACGGCATCACTATCGCTATTGCTGTGGCGCTCCTGGCATTCGGAATATTCATCATCTTCTCAGTCAACAGGAGCTACGAGAAGGAATACGACGAGAGGCAGATCAGAGTGCGCGGAATGGCCGCGATGAATTCTTTCCTGGTAGTCATCGTCTGCCTGTTCGCAGTCGGTCTGTACAGCTTCACTTCCGAAGGCTTCCCGCTCACACTTTATGAGTGCGCTATGGGACTGGCGCTGATCGGCACGGCGACATTTACGATAATATCGGATATGAATGATGCCTATATGGGGATCAGAGGCAAGAGATATCCGCTCGCCATCATCTTTCTCATTGTCGGCATCCTGGAGCTCCTTATGTCAGGTGTCTTCGGATTCCTGTTCGGAAGCATCGGAAGCTTCAATCTCGGATTCATCTACCTTATTACCGGCATCTGCCTGACGACGATGGGCATCGAGATGATCATCAAGGGCGCTGCAGAGAAGCGCGAGTTGCGCGCAGAGGAGGCCGAAGATGAAAAACTTAAGACTTAAGTCAGCCCGCGCCGCGCTCGACATGTCGCAGCAGGATCTGGCTGACAGAGTCGGTGTATCAAGGCAGACGATCAACGCCATCGAGAAGAGCGACTACAATCCGACGATCAACCTTTGCATAGCCATATGCAAAGCACTCGGCAAGACGCTCGACGAACTGTTCTGGGATGAACAACAATAACGGGAATTCAATAACGGGAATAAAGGATAGGGATTGAATTAAGGATAAGGGGCTGCGCTCACATCAGATGAGGCAGCCCCTGTACTTCTTAAGATTCGTTAACAAGCTTCCCGGTCATATGCTCCGGCGTTATCGCCAGACACTGCACCCGCGGGAATGCATTCTTGAGTTCCTTCGCCAGATACTCCTCATCATCTGTGAACTTCCTCGTCAGTTCAGTGCAGATCCTCCGGGCGAGTTCTTCATCTTCCACAAGACTTATCCTGCCGAATACAATGACACTCCTTATGTTAAGTGCCCACTCACCTTCTCTCCTGTAACCCTCGTCATAAGTACAGTAGCTGACCTTGTCACACCGTCTTATGGAGTCGATCTTGTGGCCTTCCTTCGCACCGTGGAAATATATCTTCCCGTCCTCTTCACAATACCAGTGATCTATCGGGATGCCGTACGGATACCCGTCGTCCCCCATAAGGGACAGCACTCCCCTCTTTGTATTCTTGAGGACCTCGACGCATTCCGCATCGGAGATCTGCTGCTTTATCCTTCTCATCGGCCTGAACATTACATTAACTCCACTATATTGTGATTCTTTACGGATTCGTGCATACTCCGGAGGAGTTGAATTTGTAATCCTTCCCGTCGATCCTTACGGTTCTGCCGGCGGCCATAGATCCTGTAATGTCGAACCAGTACCATTTCTTGCTTATCTTCTTCCAGCCCGTAACGGCTTCTCCGCCTGCGCTCAAATAATACCAGACACCATATGCCTTCTGCCAGCCGGTAAGCATCTGTCCGCCCTTACCAAAGATGTATGTCTTGCCTCCGATACTGATCCTGCAATCATAAACCATCTCACATCTGTCAAACCAGAGACCTGAGGTTGACGTCTGAGTGGGTACAAAATAGTACCACGTTCCGCCAATCTTCTTCCAGCCAGTGACTGCCTCACCTTTCTGCAGGAAATAATACCAGTGAGTCTTATTATCACTGTAGCCGTTCGATACACCCTGAACCCAGCCTTCACAAGCATCACCGTTCTGACGGAAAGCGCGTCCCTTATACTCGAAAGTATCAGAATAATAGTAGGTAAACATATTACACTTGCCATACAATCTGCTGCAGTTATCCTTGCACAGCTTTATGATGTTTCCGAAGCTGTCTTTTACAAAGTAATACCACTTGCCGCTTATCTTATTCCACCCCTGATCTACCATAGACCCGTCCGAAGTAAAATAAGTATCTCCGCCCGGCATCCCTTCCCACTTTGAGGAGAGCATCTGACCGCTTGTATTGAATGCGTACTTCTTACCTTCTATTACCTCTACACTCACATATGTCTCGTAGTTAATGTGCTGGCGGAACATTATACCGTCAGATCCGAAGTAGTACCATTTCCCGCCGATCTTCTTCCAGCCCGTGACATAAGTCGTTGATGTTGTATAGTACCGCCAGTCGTACAGACCATCCCACGCTTTGCCTTCCTGCCGCCATCCTGTCTTGTCTGCTGCAAAGACCTGATAAGGAATGATACATACTAAAGCGCACAGAACCAGGACTGCCGCACAGGTTTTCCTGAATAAATCTCTCATGATAACCTCCGGAAACTTTTTTTATCATTATAGCAAATAATCTTCACTAAACAACTCATGAGAGATTACTTCATAGCCCCTGACGAATCGAAAGTATAGACTTTCCCGCCTATCTTCTTCGTAATGCTCTTCACCATCCTCGCATCGCTTCCGAAGTAGTACCACTTCTCGCCGCTCTTCAGCCACTTTTTTGTGTAAGCAGCACCGCTCGATGCAAAATAATACCAGTCACCTCCGATCTTCCTCCAGCCAGTCTGCATTATCCCGTCATCATCCATGTAGTACCATTTGCCGCCGCTCTTGACCCAGCCTGTCTTCATCTCACCGGAGCCTGCGAAATAATACCACACTCCGTCTATCTTCTGCCACCCGGTAAGCATCACTCCGCTGTCACTAAAGTAATACTTGGCTCCATCGATATCTGCGAACCCTGCAGTAACCGTACCAAACATGTCCATGTAGTACCATTTGCCTGATATCTTTCGCCATTTGAAGTCCGGTATCAGTTCGACCACGGGTATTGGAGGATAATCAACGATCCTGAATGTCACGGTCTTTGTCCCCATGTAATTCCCCTTGCCTGATATCGTTATTTTGGCCCTCCCGATATCGACATTATTGGAGTACTTAACAGTGTAGTCCGTTCCCTTAACAAGCGTCTTACTTCCGTCATCGACTGTGAAATCAGGTGTTATAGCCGATCCCGTATATGTTTGCTCCGGAACAAATGACACTGATACTCCGCTTAAGGGCTTTGCTGCAATAGTGAAAGTCATTTTCGCGATATCTGCATAATTCCCTTTGCCCGACACATACATAGTGGCCGTGCCCGCATCGGTGTTGTTAAAACAGTGAACCGTGTAATCCACATCCTTAACGAGAGTTTTGCTGCCGATCTTAACAGTTACTTCAGGTATTATCGGAGAACCCGTGTATGTCTGGTCCGGGATATCAGAAATTGTGAACGCAGTAAAGTCCTCAATGATCTTGAACGTTGCCGTCTTTGTTCCGGTATAGTTGCCTTTGCCGGTAACCGTTACCACAGCAGTTCCGGCATTAATGTTATTTGAGTACTTCAACGTATAATCAGTATTACATATCAGGGTATTATTACCGTCCTTTACTGTTACATCCGGTTCAATGGCATGACCTGTATATTTCTGCATCCGGATCTCGGGTATTGAAGTCTCACTGATCTGTCCGGGATTAATCTTATATGTTGCCGTTGCGGTTGACCCTGAATATAATCCCTTGCCGGTTATTGTTACAGTAGCTGTCCCCGCATTGATATTGTTCTTGTATGTGACTGTGTAGTGAATGTTTTTCGAGAGGATCACGCCCCCTGCCCTGACAGTTATATCGGGCGTTATGGGTGAGCCCGTGTATGTCTGATATTTGATGCTGTCTATCGTGAGATCGGTAACCGGTTTGCTGACAGTGCACACAACAGTGTTGCTTGCAGAACAGCAGTCTCTGTATTTGGTGTTGACGGCCAGCACCCTGAGCCTGTACGTGCCCTCTGTGTTGAACCATATCCCGCTGGAAGTGACATTGCCCGCATCGGAATAGAATACCTTTCCGCTGCTGTCCGTGACCTCGATCCTGTAGAGGCGTGAATCGAACTTATCCGATCTCAGTGCCGAACCTGTCCATGATATCTTCTGCTCTTCATTGACAGTATAAGAGGCAGGTGCTGTCAGTACCGGTGCTGCAGGCCTTGAAGGCTTGCTGTAATTCACGCCGTCATTCTTCAGATCATAATCCGAGAATACCTGGGCATCGGTAAAGTTGAAATTCCACAGTCCGATATTTGTTCCCTTGTTCGCCGTACCGCCAGTAACATCGAGCACAAGATGATTCGAATACGCAGGTCTTATGATGAATCCGCCCGCCTTGCCCTTGTATTCGCTCTCGATGCTGTAGAGACAGAATCTCTGATTGGACGAACCGTTGTCTGCATAAGTCAGCACATTGGTTCCTCTTGTATTATTGCCTTTGTTGCAGTCAAGAACTTTCCCGTCGAAAGCATTACGTATGATATAACTCTTGTCAGACTGCAGATCCATCTGCCAGATCTGCTTGGGATCCAGGCTGTCATTGCCATTTGCAGCAATCTGAACATTGCCTGATTCCGCCGCCTCAAGGTGCTTCCACGGGCCCTTATTGATCAGATATGCATAATGATCCGGCGCTGTATATCTTCTGGCGACAATGTACACACTGAACATCTGCGCTGCCGAGGCATTATATTCCCAGAGCTGCACATTTGTACCCCTGTCAGATGAACCGCCGTTAACGTCAAGAACAAGATCACAGTATGCAGGCTTTATGACAACACCGCCTGATGTATTATACAAATACCACTGCTGATTACCGCCACCGTTATACACTCCGTAAGTTGTTACATTCGTTCCGTTCGTCTTTCCCAGATTATACGCATCCAGCACATAACCGTCCCACTGGTTGTAAATAACGTAAGTGCCGTTGCTCTGCTTCTCGAATCTCCATAGCTGACCCGAATAGTTATCGTTGTTGCTTCCCCTCGCCAGCGTTACATTGTGATCCGCACCGTCATTTCCTGCTGATTCCAGATGTACCCAGCCGTCACGTTTAACAATATATGCATAGAAATCATCTGACGGATACCAGGGCGATCCGAGCTCCGAGACAGAGTGTGATGAGCTGCCCGCAGTAGGATCATACGGACGTACAATGCAGACTACATTGCCGCAGCCGCCCTTGAAGGCTGATGAGCTTCCGGATCTGCTGTAGTCGTATGTCCTCACATACATGTCGTCAACACCGCCCTCATATCCGTGGGTATTGCGAAAGGAGGAGTACCCCGTATTTCCGTCAGACGTCTGAAAGCTGTTGTCGCTGTACACCTTGCATATCACCGCCGTATGATCTGGATCCGGATTGCTGCCGGTATTGATCGTGACTATATCACCTACCTGAGGCACATAAGACGATACGTTGCCCGTGGCTACTCCCTGACGGTCGCTGAATGTCCAGTCGTTCCACGAATAATAGGCCTGCCACCGCCCGTCATTGGATTCCTTGCGCGCGATCCTCGTTGCACCCGGCATCTCACCTGACGAATAATAATCGCTATAGTTGGAGTAGCCGCACCTTGCCAGCGCCGTCCTGAGGACATAATCTGCATAGTAACCGCACCAGGCAGTTTGCGGAATATTCCACCCGAAATAAGAATTCAATCCCTGCCTGTACCTCCCCTGCGCCTGCGACGTGATACTCTGAACCGCCTGCTGGAAAGGCGTCAGACCTCCGGCAGCCATCGCCTTCTTCTCCGGCATTATGATGACCGACGCCGCCGTCACCAGTGCCAGAAATACCGATAAACACTTATGCCAAACTCTCATTTTCAGTACCTCCGTTTTGTTGTTTGTACCCTTATGACGCAGGGGGGTGGGTGAAAGTTCAATGAGTTTGATAGTTTTTTGTGCGGGTGAAAATATCACCTGAAGTGAACACCTTAGGTGTTGTTTTAGGGGTGTATTGAGCTGAACGTGACACTCTACAGACAATGCAACCTATCTGTATGTACAATGAACTAAGACTTATCATTATTTATAAATGAACATAATTCACTTATAATCATTTTGACTTGTTATAATTCTTTCAAATTCTGCTTTAAACTCTTCAAAGTCAGCCATTAATGATGTTGGCAGTTCTTTTTTGAAAACAATTTTACCATCTCTCAACCGAATATATTCTGCTAGTTTCATTGGAATTGCAATTCTCATATTGATTCTTCTCCTCTGTTTCGTGCAATCGAAAGCCTTCTATGATATTCATTTATAATATTAACACTGAATACACTTGGAGTAGCAGATGTAGTTATATCAGCTATGCATTCAGCAAAGCACTCAGAACCATCAGAATCTGCATAATCACTCACTACATCACAAATATCATCTCTAGTCATATTCATACTGTTTAACACCGTATCCCTGATGCTATTAGTTGTTGTATTATAGTTCCATCGATACAATAATCTCCTAATCAGTGTCTGCTAGCTACATATTATTTTGTACACCTGTTCTCATCAGTACCGACAATAATCAGAACCAAGTTGCTGCAAATATGCTATTCTATCATCACTGTGAGGATGCGCAGAGTACAATGCTTTCAAAAGCCCTTTTTCTGGTGTAGTACACATATGTCGATCCAATACACTTGCGAGAATAGAACCGTAGCCGAGATTGAATGCATACTTGTCTGCCACAAACTCATTTTGACGCATTGACCACATGAGAAACAGCATACAGAATTTAGTCCAGAGCCATATCAATCCTGCTGAAAAACCACCGATCAATGCAATCAGAATTCCCGTTCCATATCTTCTTGTTCCAATCGAAAACAGCGTGAAAATAGCAGTAATCATCCAGCAAACCAGTTTGATGAGCATCAGACAGCCCGAAATGAAAATATTCCCTCCACCTATCAAAAGCTGTATTGATGAATGCTTATAGGCCAGGTGCCCAAGTTCATGAGCAAACACAGCCATTATCTCATCATCCGTCAGATTTAATAGTCCATCTGTGACGCATATGGTTTTTCGACCAATTGCAAAAGCGTTTGGCGCATTATCGTGAATTATTTTAAGGTGTATGGAGCTCACCATGTCTGGAGTCTTTTGCTTTGCCTGCTCAAAAACAATTTCAAGAAGAGGTATCAAACGTATCTTGATATCCCTACGTTTTATTTCCTTTGCACCTGCCAAAATTGCAAGAACCCATTCTCCGATGGGAGAGAGGCTAACAAGTACAGTGGCGAAATAGCAAATTATCAATGGCGTTATACTCTCTGGTGTAATGCCATACGGGAAAAAGATGGCGCAAAGGAGCGCAACATTCAACAGGAAAAATATCAATGTCCCTAAATTTGATAATCTGAAAATTCTTCCCAGTCTGTGCCACACATCCATTGCATCACCTCCTGCCTCTAATATGTACTAATCAACAAAGTCAAATTCATGCTGATGCCTTTCCTTGAACAAGGAGAACACGGTCTCAAGAGTGTACTCATTATCCACACTTATATAAGATTCTTCGTCTGACCCGATAGATTCCACTTGAAGAATAACCACCTGATCCGCATCTCCTTCAATAGGAAGCAGAAACACATAGTCCTTTTTTCGATATGTTATCAAATCCAGGAACTCAAAATGTATTTCTGATCCATCTTCACCATTGAGTATAACAATATTATCAGATATACTCTCATCATTCATACTATTGCCTGGCTCTGAGGCTGCAATATTATTCGAGGGCGTGCAAGCGTCAATACACACACTATTATTGAGCAAATCCAGCCCTTCTTTCGTTTCGGAAACTACAACTTCAGTTTCCAAAGTTGTATTATTACCCCGAAATGCATTGAAGATCTGTTTCCTGCGATTAACAATATCACTGCTCATACGTCATCAATCTCCTGCCCCAACTTTTTACTTTACTCAATCTACAGCTTCTGACAATTATCCTTCAGTTATCGTTATTGCCCTCGTACTGCCTATCCTTGAAAAAATCAACCCAAAACGGATTCGCTTCATCAAATAATCTTTTTTGCTCTGGTGTAAGAGCGTGAGGATAATCCCTAAAAAGATTAAATATTTGTGTACCATCAAAAGTAAAAAGCCTTTCACCCACTTTATCTGATTTTGGCAACCAAGAAAACTTCAAATCGTTATTATCTGACATGACCACTTGCTCCTCTCATCTGTGCAGATTCATCTGTATTAATATATCCTAAAAGATCTAAGAATTCCGTGTTGTTTTGCAAAGAATCTAATTCAATAAGGTAATTAGCGTACTCTCTTGACTGACCATCCTCACAACCAAACCTTGAATATAGTGCCCACGGAGTGAGTGAATGCCACCCGTTTTCGTTCGGAACTCCACTTTGCAATTCTAAGTATTGGTAAATACCATCGTTATTCAGACGGACAATAGCGGCATGCGCTCCAGTAGCCATATAATACTGTCTCCCAGGCTCCATATGTGACATTAACCGCTCAGCGCATACTGTATCGTCTACTCCATTTAATACTACCGAGTTAACTCCGCTCATGTTCGCAATATGTTCGATTGAAGACCTTGAAGAAAAAACCTCGCGGCTTCGACCATCACGAAAGTCAAAAACAACATACCCAGCTCTATTTCCAGCATATGCAAGAGCCAGCGAGGAACAAGACCCTTCTGTCATATCGCCTCCACTTATGCTGCTAATAATTTGTTGTTCACTTCTTGCAAAAGTAGCTATCGCAATAGGTCTATGTTCGACACCCTTTAACGCTTCCTTGATTGTCTGGTTTCTATTAAATATATTTGCAAAAAAGCCGTTTGCGCCATTAGAACCAAGTGATCTCGACATCTCATCAGTTTCACCCGGTGTCTGTCCTTGATTTGCATAAGCATCAAGTGTAGTATCTTCATATTCCTGCAGACTTTTTGCCAGTGTCGCCAAGGGCTTTTCGGCTTGAAGAAGTATTTTCAGAATAGCATTCAATGATTTGCTGCATTCTTGTATAACATCACCAAGTTCTCTATATTTTTTATCATTCCAATCAGTTCCTAACTGCCGGTATTTCCGAGTTACGGATGCTTTTGTAGCTTCAATACTCGACACAGCTCTTGCGATATTCTGATAAGCAGCAAGAACCGTGGTTGAATCAGCATTAACTAAACTCATAGACTGCCTCCTTTTGAAACCCATCCACATGTTATAGGCGCTGTATATGTGGATGGGTTTCAATGTAACGTTAAACCCATTCTTCCTTCATCCACTAAGATAATTGGTCAAAGTATCTTTGAATCTCATCTGTCGGTGGCAGAATATACGGTTTCATTTGAAAAGTGTTTTTTACTCCATCAGTAAAATAAACAGTATTATCTCTTAAACCAGAAACAGAAACATTCTCAATAAGGTTATCTGCATCATTGCTGCCGAGGGAGAATATAACTCGTTCAGGGAACTTTGTCAGAACATTCTCACCATAGTACATGCACTCTCTAACGGTCTGGTATTCGAGAGACGTAACTATAAAATGAATTCCAAAACCAGATCCATCGGAAATCAACTTAAGAAGTTTATCTCCAATCGACAATCCGTCATCATTGTTCCTTGTCTCAAAGTATCCGGTAACTGCAGCAAACGGATTATTCGGATCAACTTTTGGTTCTTCCACTGCTTCATCAAGAAACTCATTCTCGTCGACTTGTTCACCCTTAAGCATGGCTTTGACAATATCAAGGAATTGCAGGTTCTTTATGATAACGAATACAACTTGGTCACCATTTTGCTTTTTCCATGCCTGGTAATTCTTAAAAATCTCATTGATAAACGTAATAATATCAGCTCGATTTTCTGCAAGTTCGAAACGCGAAAAGTAATTGTTGAGAGTCTGATAAAATCCCGCAGATCCATCATCTCCGACAAGTTTATCGCCATCAATACAATACACTGATACGTGTTTGTTCAGAAGTGCGGATACGATGTAATTATTAGCAATCATATTTGCCATTCTCTCATTCGCACCACAAATCAAAAGATTATGCTTCTTCTTTCTGTCAATGTTAATGGTAAAAGGAGGTGCAACCTTAATTAATGTTCCCATATGAATTCGAACAGGAAGTTCGTCTGTAAGACTAATATTCGATTCTTCAAGGTAATCCAACAATCCAGTTGTTCTTCCGCCCTCAAATGTTTGAAGTGTAGAAGGCCTGTCCGCATATGTTCTACTAATTAGTTCGAGCATTTCATGCTGAGTTTTATCGTCACAATATGCCGCACGGAATCCAATATTAGACTGCTCTGTGTAATCCAGATTCATTACAGCAGTTCCGATAGGTCCCTTCATCATTGCAAGGGCCTTCGTATCATTTTGATCTGAGAAGAGGTATCTTGCATCATTCTCACCACATTTTAACCCTATGCGAATCCGCATCTGCTCGATTGTTCCGTGTGACAAGGTCAAATCTGATATTACTTTTGTTGACTGCGTGGCCATGAGCAGGTGAATCCCGAATGCGCGTCCCTCTGTCACAATTCTCTTGGTAAGTTCTGCACAGTTCATCGCTACTTTTCTGTTTGTGGAGTCATTAAACAGAATTTGGAACTCATCCATAATAACAAGAATTCTCGGTAACGGTTTCCCTGTCGCTTCCTTATAACCTTTAAGACTTGTTTGCCCCGCTTCCTTAAACAGAGTACCCCTATGCTCCATCTCTTTTACAAGGTTTTCGAGAATGCTTTCTCCAAACTCCTGCATAGCATCAAGTGCCAGCAATTGAATATGCGGAAGTTTTACAGACTCGTATACCTTGAATTCTGTTCCGCTCTTAAAATCCATTAAATATAAATGAAGCTGGTCAGGGCTATAATGTAGCATGCTGCTCATTATAAGAGTATGAAGAAGGGTAGACTTTCCGGAACCTGTTGCACCTGCTATTAAACCATGGTGGGAAGATCCTTCTCCAATCGTTATACTAACAATGCTATCTCCATCGCCAACACCAACCGGAATTTTCATGGACTTGGAGGAATCCATTGAGAACAGATCCGTTGCGATAATATCTTTGAATGAAAGGCCCTGCTTTTTAATTGTTTCGCTTCTATCGGCATATTCTGCAATAAATTCATCTGCAGCATTCCCAGTTAGCCCAGCAGGGATGTTGATTTGTAAATTGTATGGCAGCAAGCCATAATTCCCATCTTTATAATCAATAGATGCACAGTATTTTTGAATCTGTTCAAGTCGTTCATCAATACTCTCATATCTGGAAAAAGTAATATTAGGATTGTAGCAAATTATTGTAAACACGCCACACTTATTCCCGTTCCGAAGGATGTTCGTCAGTAGATCTATACTACGCCCATCCATACCGCTCGGAAAATCATAGAGAACTAACAGCGTCACAGGTTCCGCCCGATTTGGAGTGTTGATGTTATAATCCAGAATGTCCTTGTACCGATTTCCTAATTTCTCCTGGATAAATTCATCAATCTGTGCGTTGATTTTTTGCAGTCGCTCGGCCATTGCCTCATGACTTGTGTATATCTTTTGGTCAAATGTATCCGGAGACTTCTTTCTAAAGTCAAGGAAGGGAATAATGCTGTTGCCGCGTTGCTCTCCATCGAAAACGCAAACATTAACCTTTGTTACAGGCATGAAGGACAGAAAGCTCCATATAACATGGTGCGTAAATTTAAGCATCGCACTCTGCGTATTTTCAGGGCAATTAAGGAACAGATTAAATGAATTCCTCAAATCGAACGTTAATGGCAATTCAACATATGAGTTGCTTTCTGTGCCGGCATTATGCTCAACGCCAAACTTATCAATGATATGTTGATATCCAATACTATCTGAAAAGATATCAGCGGGGTAGAAAACATTTCCCAATGTTACAAAGGAAGGGAATCCCGCATTAATAGCAGGAACATTGGCGTAGCTCTTTTCATAGCTTTCCATCATTCTGCCAATCAATGCAATGTGTTCATCAAGTTCTATTGAATCGGATGCATCAACGAGCTTCTTAATAAGCGGGGAGAACGCAATTCCGCGATTCTTTATACCCTCATAAATGAGCATATATTTGCTGAAAAATGCAGAAAAATCCACCTTCTCCGGCATGGGATAATAAGCAATCGGCAGACCCCTATAAACAAAATCCTGATTGTTCTGCTGAATAACTATAGACAGGTCGATTATTGATTGCAGACCCTGTTGATATTCCTTTGAGAGATTACTTTCAATGGAAGGAACATATGAAATGACGACATAGATTCCACACCGGCTTCCATTGCGGATAACGTTTCTCAGTTCGCCAAGTGTCCTTTCATCAAAGCCTTTCGGGAAATCATAGAGCAATAATAATTCTGCGTTCACAAAATAGTCTTCATGTTCAGCTGCGTAATCAAAAATACTATCATACTGATTGCCCAGCTTATCCTGAAGAATATTTTCAATTTTTTCATTAAGTCTGCTGATTTCCCCTGCAATTTCATCTTTGTTTATAATCATTCTGTCGCCAAATAGTTCAGGCAATTTTTTCTTTGCATCAAAGAAAGGGGAGATGCTATTTCCTCTGTTCTCCGGATCGACAACTCTAAATGTAAGTCTGGCAACAGGACAGGCAGAAAGCAACCCATACATAACCGAATGGATAAAACTCTGAACCGATGTAATGTTTGAGTTGTCACTTTTTACAACCCATACGGGTGCATCTGTCGTCGACATCATAATGGGGAATCGAATGTCTGCATCAGAGAGCAAGGAAGCACATTTTTCCTTAATCACTGATGCTACAATACGGGATTGCACAAGGTAATCCACAGGATAATCGACAAACATCATATCAAGCACTTCGTCCTGAACTTCTGATGATGTATTAACCCTAAATACATTTGTGGCGTATCTTGATGCCATCGCACTAAGATAATCAACAAATTCATCAGGCAGAATAGCGTCAAGATCAGTGCATATTTTATCCGCAACAGCATCAAGCGTGTTTGAATGCCGTGATTCAAAGTCCGCCAATTCACGTTTATGACGCTCAATCGCCGCCCCTCTTTTAGTGAAATATCCTTCCTTCAATTCAGCAAGGTTCTCTTCGGTAAGTGGCGGAAGCATTTCTTCTATCTCTTTGACAAATGCTGCTACCGTATTTCTCAAGATAATTAATTCTTCATAATCCTTTTTCCGCTTGCTTGAAAAAAGGTAGTTCAATCCGTTAATCAAACCCGGAAGTATGTCCTCGGAGTACTTTTTGAAAAGTATATTGAAATCAGCCTTGATTTTCTCCAAAGTTTCAAAGTAATCCGTAGCTTCTGAATACCTTTCACTCGTTGTGTCAGACAGCAACTCTTCCTTCTTCGATTTTGTTTTCACATAGTATTTATCTACCTTAGACAATTTGGCATCCAGTTTGTCGATGTCTGCCAAAATGCTTTTTGCATCACTAATCGTTTTACTCGACTTGCTGGATACAGCCGAACAGTTCTTTTTATACGAAGATTCTAAGCTCGTCAATTCGGAACTATGCCTATTTAGGAGCAGGCTTTTGTCCCTTTCATAATTTGTCTGGGTGGTATTTATCAACTGCTCAGCACTGTCAGCGAACGCATTTAAATCCGAAATCAGGGCAATGATTTCACTTTGCGCAATGGCCTTCATGCACGATACTCCTTTCTCCCAAATAGGAACTATAAGTTATTTTTCTTCTAATTCGTACTTACATTGGCCACTGCACTTATCACCAAATCCTACGACAAGAGATGTGGTTACCTGCAAAGGATAACTGAATATTTCTACCATCTCTCCGCCAATCTCCGGGTTACTTGTATTGCAAACCAATGTGTATTGTTTGAGGTTGTTTAACAGGCGAGGAATATATTCGCTATTGGACGAGTTTAATATGTCAATAATCAACTTTATACCAATGCTTGTAATAAAGTTAATGTCAACCGAGATGCCAGGTTCAAACTTGATACCTTCGATGTTCTCCTGCGAAGAGTAAACATGGTGATTCGCCTCTACACGCCCGGACATACCACCTCCATCACCTAATGCACATGCATAGCAAGGCATCTCTTTTCCAGGTATGTGGTAGAATATCTCTCCTGCGTATGCTCTTTCCCAAAAACCAATTGACAGGAAAGCAGCATCATAATAAATGGCAATTCGATTGGAATATACATCAGCGGTTCTGTTGTCTGCACAACCTACAAAGATTGTCTCCTTTGGAACGCACATATCATCCAGTATTTCTTTAGGGATATTCTGAACGATGCCACCAAATGTCCTGACATCAACATTTGGATTGATATTCAGAAGTTTCCTTCGGAGAGCGTTTACTTTCAGATCACCAACATCTTCAATTCCACACTGATGACGGCAGAGATTGTGATATTCAAGTGTATCAGCATCGACAAGAACAAAATGACCGACGCCTGCCCTTGCAAGTTCCATCGCAACAAGACTACCAACTGAACCGCACCCTAGTATTACGGCACACTTTTTATTCATAACATCGGTTTCCAAGATGCCTTTATTCCTAGAGAAAATGCTTTGATATAATCCGTATGATTCAGTCTTTATCGTGGTTCCCTTCCAATAAAAAGTTATACCGGTGTCGTTAACAACACCACAGAAACCATTTTTATCAGGTTCAGAGCCTAACGGAAGAACCTCGCCAAGACAATCGCCTCTCTCATAAAGTTCTGATGGATAGATATTAAAAATCCCGGTATCTTCAAAATATCTGCCATAGACTTTTCCGCATTCTTTTTTATTAAGCTGTTCCTGTGAGATAAAAACTGTAAGAGGTATGTCTTCGCCGAAAAAGTTTTTAGGTATTCTAATTTCCATTGTGTGTATCCTCACTACTGTTAAACTTGAAAAGCCTCAAAAATGAGTCAAATATATTTCCCTGATGCCGTGTTTGCAGTTCGTCGTCCACCGCTGCGATTTGCTTGTCTTTTTCTGCTTTTGCTTTCTTTGCAGCATCTTCAAACATACCGCTATGATACAAATAGCTTTTGTCCTCATAAGAGAAGACTATTTGCTTATTAATTAAGGAGTCCATAAAATATAAACCAATTGACTTGTCTATGGTTTCCTGTGAAATAACAAGATACTGATCCTGCATGGTGACAGTTACTTGAATGCCAATTCTATCAGAAATAAAGGTCAAATCATCTATTACCGCTTCGGCCATTCTCTCGGGTGAAGAATCATCAACTACTGAAATACAATTATCGACGTCACATTCGTTTTCAGAAATATAGGGTAAGATGAATCTCATAAATGACTCAAGGCTTACTGTTCTCTTATACTGCGGGTTTTCTGAACTCATAGATGTGGGTCCTGAACGTTTCTTCATCAGGGTATAAAATCTCTCAGGAGTTTTATAGGAAAGCAATTCTTCAGGAATCAAAGAATCTCCAACCTCATATGAGATTTTTTGATACCTGCATGGCTGACCTACATGATACATAGTAAACCTAAATTGGGGATCAATGTTTACTAAACCCGATATCGCGCCTTCTTTTCTCATGGATGCATACTTGGTATTCGTACCATCATCTGTTGATGAAAAATGATCGAACGAGCCAGGATGCCTATGCCACAAACCTATAAGATCCAGTTTACGCTTATACAGATTAGCAATCTTATTAATAAGATGCTGTGTGTACTGTTGATCATATTCAAAGTACGCAACCTCAAAAATAGACTTAGGACCAGGATCGATTGCTTCAATGATATACCAGGTATCTTCTTGAACTGTTCCGAGGAACAATCCGCCTGTTTCCGTAGTAATCTTTTCCGTTGTTTCTGCCAGTACCGCAGAGAAAGCTCTATTTGAAAAAATGACTCTCATATCGAACACCTCCAACCTAAAAACATCCAAACTCGTTCGCATTTATTGCAAAAGAGTTTGGATGTGATAGGAAGTTAATAATTCCCCTCCATAGCAACATCGTCGCTGATTTCACCATTAAGCCACATTTCGCAGAGTATAATCCATTTGCATGCCCAACTTAATGCAGAAGCAGCCGAAGTTGAGTGAGTCTGACCGGCCTTAAAGTATTTTGGATCAGCACTACATATAAAGTATTCTTCATTTCTTCCGAACTGATCTCTATAAATATGCGGCAAACCAAGGCCAAAACCATGCGCTAAAGCATTTTCATAAGTGCCATACGTTTCCATGACAAGCGGCATCATCTGTTCAGCTACATCTTTGAGTCTTGGTGACAAGGGAAGAATTTGAATTGAACCACCATATCCCTCAGCCTGAGGATGAGAATTCTTATAGATTAGCATTAAATCCCATACCATTCCACCTTCACCAGTCGGTTGCACTTTTCCTCTCCAATAAAGGCGTCCCGAACCATCCTGGAGCTGATCAATCTTAAAGGAAGGGAAGAATTTCTGCATTGCGACCACTTCCATCTGGTACAACTGAGGATCGCTTTGATACCAGTAATATGCCATATTCTGTTCCTCCTTATGCTAATTTGCCATTAGGGACCTGTATTCCTGACATGCCCTGATCTTCAGCATCTTCTTTTTTCTCAACCTCCCCTGTTGCGGTTACAACAACAGGTTGGCCTGTACGGAGAGCTTCAGCAAGCGCTCTTCTTCTTGCTGCGACAGCATCACTGTTGTTAGGAACATTAGGATTGTTATTTGAGTCCATGTTTTGCCTCCTTTTTAAGCTGCAAAATCTCTGATGATTTCGCCATTTTCGTTGATTGAAGCAACACAATGCCTCATGCTAGCTTCAATCTGTTCTTCTGTTTGAGTTCTAGCCATTTGTGCAACAGAGTTATTTGCAAGTTGACTGTTTTCTTTAAGCAGAGTCTCAATGTCAACACCTCTATTTTGATTGCGAATCTTGGTGTATTCCATGTAATCCGCCATCTGCCTGAGAGATTGACTATCACTTTCAATAAACCCTGATGTGCGTTTGAGATAGACAATACATTCGATTACTTTACGTATGGTACGATATATTGAAAGCGCAGCCTCAATTATAAATCCTAAAATAAATCCTATAAGAAAGCTTTCAATATTAAAACCACCACCAGAAAGAGCTCCACCAATACGTAAAAACCATCCCTTTATGAATGTCCAAAAACAACCACCGATCATAGCACCAATAAACACGCCTAAACCGACATTACCAGAGGCAATAGAACCTCCAATTATTGCTCCAAGAACCATACCAATAATGGTCATTATAAATGTAACTGTGATTTTTGTTTTGTTGCTTTTAAGGACTTGTACATTTTCTGCCACTAATTGCTGGGTGCAATCATAACATAACGCCTTTCCGGCGTAATCGCCACTTGATACTCCATAGGAGTCAAAGCAATCCTGACAAAGATATTTGCCGCATTTTGCACATTGAGCGGCAGCAGGTTCATCAGGGTGATAGTAACACACCGCTCCATCATGTCTACGCATGTTGTTCTTCGGAGGAGTGAATGTTGGTGCAGGTGGGGTAAAAGAAGGTATTCCTCCACCTTGGATTGAGTTTTGCTGTTCGTTGTTCATGATTATCTCCTCCTGTAATTAAAACTTGACTCTATTGTATTGGTCTAAAGACTGCGCCAACTTTTCTAGTTTGGGAAGCGCAGCATTCAGCGTATCAATAGGTGTTGCTGTCAATCGTGCAATCTGTTGCATCAGCATATTAAACTGAGTAGCCTGTGCGTCATCCCAGTTAGAAGTGCCAGATAAGGCAGATTTAATCTCGCTGCTAATCTTTTCAATATCCCGAATTGTATTTGAAATCTCCTTCTTCATTTCCCTGATAGTTTCAGGGGAAGCTTTTACTGCCATACGCTAACCTCCTTACAAATTGACCTGTTCGTATTCGCCAACAGCCTGAAGCAGATCATTGAGTTTTCCCATACATTCCTGCAACTCCGAAATGGGTTTTGTCAACGCACTACAGCATTCCTCAACAATGTTGCCAAGTGCAGCATACTTTTGATCCTTCCAGCCGCCCGATCCAGCCTGTTGATAGCTCCTTTTTAGGCTTTTTGATGCTGCTTCAAGTTCGTGAATAGATGTTTTACAACATCCTATTCCCCCTTGTATCGCAGCACTTTCAACTGATACGCCACTTGCCATATCTAGACCTCCTTTTTGGTTGTTTGTTATATTGAAAAAAGCAAATGCTTTCTCCATACAAGTTATCAATGTAACAAACTGTGTTCGTCTTATAATTGCGATAGGCTATATTGATGTGCATAAATACTCCTCTATGCTAGCAATGCATTTTTCAACTGCTGAGGCATTCTTTTGCACCGAGTCAGAGGAAGAAACCTCAAAGTTTTTTGCAGCAGATACATATGCTCTTAAGTTTGAATCCACTCGACTGTAAGCCGTTTTTAAACGCTCCAGTTTTCCTTTTAGCTTATTACATCTAGTTTTTTCAGCACTGCATTCATATTCCATCTTTGTTTTTTGTGACTTAGTTGAATCCAACTGTTTTTGCAGATCCACCGTTCTCATCTCTGCGTTTCTGAGTTCGTTCTCTAACTCCTGTTTTTCACGCAAACACTGATTAACGATTCTTTGCAACTTATCTATCTGTGACTGTATCTTCTCGCGCTGCTCTTGATCGTCACAGTGTGATATTTGAGCTTGTAATGCCGCAATCTGAGATTCCATTTCTGATATCTGACTACCCAAAGAACATATACTATTCTGAAGATTCCGTATTTTTACTGCGAGAGAATTCACTTCGTTTGTTATACTCTGTATTTTTACTTCCGCCTGATCAATGCTTTTTTCCAAAGAGGCTATCCGCATTTCTGATTGAGCAACATCACCTTTAGCCTGGGTGACTTGGGCATTACATGTACTCATAGTATCTGTAGACCGGCGTTCAGCACGAGAAGCTACACCCTCAACATCAGTTAAAAAGTTGGATAGAGCATCTTTTGCTGTTTTTAACGCTTCCGTAGTGACATTTACCATGCGTTTGCCCTCTTAGTATTTCTCTGCAGCAATTCTGTCAAACATATCAATTGAAGAGCAACATCTATCGCCCGACATCATTAGATCCTTCGATTGCGCTGCCACATGGCTAACTGACAAACTAAGTTCAGAAAACTTGTCGTCGCTCCAGAGAGAAGATGCTCGACCAATTCCATCACTCAATTTCCTAACTGCTGTCTTGAAATCCTGTAAATCCTTTTTTATCTCCAAAGCTCCCATTTATACTCACCATTGACCTAAATCATTTTTCCGTTCTACCAATACTAATAGATACTTTTTTGGAAAACATAACTACCAAATCTTATAGTAAGACTCTGGACTATTATCAATGAAAAGGATCATTGCCATATAGTAATTACATGACAACTCTCTCTTCTTCGTTTCTATCGTAAGGAAAAAGTCTGTCTTGTACCGATAAATACCTATGCCAAACTCTCATCGTCTTCACCTCCAAATTTAAAAACAAATCAAAAGATTAATAAAACTCATACCTCAATTATAATTTAAAGTAGATAAATATACTATTAATTTATTTTTAATTTATAGAAAACCATCTAATATATACTCATCTTTTCGATGGGAGGATGTGTTATGGAAGTTGACTACAAGGCAATCGGCAAGCGCATTGCGGCCAGGCGCAAAGAACTCAAGATGACACAGGCTTCCCTTGCAGATGAATGCGATGTGAGCGTTCAGTATATCTCGAATATCGAGCGTTCGACGTCGATTCCGTCCGTTGAGATGATCCTAAAGCTTGCGATCGCGCTCGATACCACGCCCGACGAATTTCTGGTCGGAACTTTGAACCGTGATGACAAGTGGCGGCAGACCGCAGAGCTATTGCGGACCATGAATCCGTATCAGTTGAAGTTCGCCGGCAAGATACTCAAGTGGATGTCGGAAGAGAAGGAATTGTTTACGTAATTACTCAGTGAGCGGAGCTCTTATTCATCATCCAATTCATCAAACAGTTCTCTTGCAGAACCATAAGACTTTGCTTCCTTTCTGCCGCTAATAATCTCTCTCGCTTCTTCAGTCTCGCGATTATATCTTGGTGTGATGCTGTTATCCTTTACCATTATTGCTGATAACAGCTTGCGCTGAACAGAAACTGCAGTCAATACAGCATACCATCCTCATGATACAAATCATTGCATATATACTCCTAAGGGAGTATAGTTACAGAAAGGAGGTCCTGTATGCTTCGCACTATATGTCATGGTTCTGACCACATAATCAAGCGTCCTGTATATGGAGCAGGTAAGCCATATAACGACTATGGCCTCGGATTCTACTGCACGGAAGAACTTAATATGGCTAAGGAGTGGGCTGTAAGCAAGGACAGAAACGGATTTGCCAACTGTTACACGATCGACTGTGAAGGACTTAAGATCCTGGACTTGAGCAGTCCTGAGTTCTGTATCCTACATTGGCTTGCTGTATTGCTAGAGAACCGCGAGTTCGACACTCCTTCAGCCTTGGCTTATCAGGCTAAGGAGTATATCCTTAAGACTTTTCGGGTTGATTATAAGAAGGCCGACTGCATTATCGGATACCGTGCTGACGACAGTTATTTCTCATTTGCGCAGGACTTCATTAACGGAACGATATCATATCGTCAGCTGAATAACGCAATGCACCTCGGCAAGCTTGGGCAACAGTTTGTGGTAAAGAGCAGGAAGGCGTTTGATCGCATAAACTTTACCGGATATGAGACCGTTCTGTGCGGAGACTGGTATCCGAAGAAGATGAGACGTGACCGCAATGCAAGGCGGGATTATTTCGATGTGAAGAAGAACCGTATATTTCCGGATGACCTGTTCATTATTCAAATATTGAGAGAGGAGATGAAGCCCGATGACCCACGCTTACGATGAACTGTATCTTGATAAGGCAAGGACCTCTCTGGCGCGGATGCTGGACTTCGCGGTACATGACCTGCATTACGATATCAGCGATTTCTTTGATCTCTTTATTGCGACGGGAATCGCCGACCTTTTTGGGTCGGGAGACGTTAATACGCTCGTAGGGCGATCAGGTGTGGAACTCGCATATGAAGTGTTGTACAGGAGCGGACTGCCATATGACAGGATTGCGCCCGGTTATTCATATGACCGCAGCGAAGAGTACTGGACAGGATGGGCTTTAGCGTACTATCAGTGGGAGACGTCAATGCCTTTCGCCGAGATAAGTATATATGTGCCGATAGAAGATATCAAAGCAATGTACAGCCCGTATCATGAGATGGATATACGGCAGTTTGTTGACCGGATGAATGAGTTGATAAGAGAACATAAAAAAGAGACAAACCTTAAGATCCTCCGGCTGAATGCGGGACTAAGCCAAAGTGCTCTTGCAGATGCCAGCGGAGTTCCCGTCAGAACGATACAGCAATATGAGCAGCGCAGGAAGAACATCAACAAAGCTCAGGCGGAATATCTGATAATGCTGGCAGGATCTCTTAAGTGCAGACCGGAAGACCTGCTGGAGAAGATATAGGAATCCCTTCACCTTCCCGCAAGCGAATGATCCTTGCGAGCGGACTTCCGCAGACGCGTGCGTTATACTTAACTGACGGTTTTACTTGGTATAAGGCACGCGTCGAGGACTGAAGCGAACAAGCGATCATGAGCGTCATCTGTTATCGACCTTCTCCGGATACATGTCGTGCTTCGTCAGCCTCTCGACAGCTACTTTCTCCCACATGGTTCCGGGCTTGCCGTAATTGCAGTACGGGTCGATCGATATTCCGCCGCGCGGGGTGAACTTGCCCCAGACCTCGATGTACTTGGGATCCATCAACTTGATAAGGTCTTTCATGATGATATTGACGCAGTCCTCGTGGAAGTCACCGTGGTTGCGGAACGAGAACAGATAGAGCTTAAGGGACTTACTTTCGACCATCTTCATAGAGGGCACGTAGGATATCGTGATCGTGGCGAAGTCAGGCTGGCCCGTGATGGGGCAGAGGGACGTGAATTCCGGGCAGTTGAACTTGACAAAATAATCGTTGTCCGGATGCTTGTTAACGAACGTCTCGAGGACCGAAGGATCGTAATCGGCAGAGTATACGGTCCCTGAACTACCGAGCTTTGTAAGACCTTCTTTGTCGCGCATGGATATCACCCCTTTATGATGTTGTATTTGATGCCTTTATCGAATGTATCGATGCCTTCCGCCTTCTTGATCGTGCCGACGACGAAGTAAGTTAACGGCGTGAACAGCACCTCATAGGCAACCTTGAACAGATACTGGAACAGGATCATCTTGAAGATCTCTGAATTCTCCATCGTGCCCCAGAACGAGATCGTGATGAATATGACGGAGTCGAATCCCTCACCGACGATGGTTGACAGGATCGTTCTCACCCACAGGTGCTTGCCGTTTGTAACCACCTTGAGCTTGGACAGGATGATCGAGTTCGAGAACTCACCGAACAGGTACCCGGCAAACGATGCAGCCGCTACTCTCGGTGTCGTTCCGAGGACGGCCTCGTACGCGCCCTGGTTCTCAAAGAAACCGGGATGGGGCAGTGCGATCGTAAGGAGATACACGAGCACCGCAAGGGCCGTGCAGCCGAAGCCGAGCCAGATTATCATCCTGGCTTTCCTGAAGCCGTAGACCTCCGTAAAAACATCACCGAGGATATACGTAACAGGAAACAAGATTACCGCAGCCGGCAGGGTTATATCTGACGTCACCGCCCACATCTTGCCTGCAACCAGATTGGACAGCAGGAGGCATGTCACGAACAGGACGCCTATGCACATAAAAAGGCCTGATACTTTCTTCTTGTCATCACTCATAACAACAACTCCGTAAATAAAAATGGTCTCGCCAAAACGCAAGACCATTTACAATAAGCCCTTGTAAATAACTGTCCTGGTTTTGTTTAACGACAGGATGGCACAAACGAACTGTCGGCGCATGAAGCGAGCATGCGTAATATATCATCTTTGGACGGAAATGTCCAATTACTTTATCGTCTCGACTCTGATGGTGTTGGTGCTTCCTGAATCGCCGGCCTTGCCGCCCGTCAGAACGACATTGTCTCCGCTGGCGAGACCGAAGACTTCCTTAGCGTGGCGCATTGCATAGAAGAACATGACGTCGACTGAAGGAAACTCCTCGCTCAGGACGGGCGTCACACCCCAGCTTAGGTTGAGCTTCCGCCATGCTTTCTGGCTCGTTGTCATACCGATGATATCAACCGGGCACCTGAAACGGCTCACCATTCTTACAGTGATACCTGACAATGAACTGATGACGATGCCCTTTGCCTTTGTATCGATAGCCATTGCGCAGGTAGCGTGAGACACGGCATCGAGGTTGTTCTTGATGACGTAATCAGTATTGTGAAATCTGCGCTCATATGCGATATTTCTCTCCGTATATTCGGCGATCTCCGCCATGTATCTGACCGCATCTACAGGGTATTTGCCGGCTGCAGATTCACCCGACAGCATAACTGCAGACGACTCATCGTAAACAGCATTTGCCACATCGGATATCTCGGCACGTGTCGGCCTGGGATTGTGTATCATTGATTCAAGCATCTCGGTCGCGGTGATAACGCGCTTGCCGAGAAGTCTGCACTCTTTGATGAGGTATTTCTGTATGGCCGGAACCTCCACGAAAGGTATCTCCACGCCGAGGTCACCTCTTGCAACCATAATGCCGTCCGCGATCTCGCAGATCTCCTCGATATTATCAACGCCGGCACGGTTCTCGATCTTGGCGATAATGTCGATATTCTGTCCGCCGTTCTCATTCAGGAAGTTCCTCAGATCGACCATATCCTGCTTCGTTGACACGAACGAAGCAGCCACAAAATCCACATCGTTCTGAATACCGAACAGCAGGTCGCTCTTGTCCTGCTCACTCAAATAAGGCCCCTTGAAAACATGGTTCGGGAAGTTCATGCTCTTGCGGTCGGATATCTCGCCGCCCGCGATTACCCTGCATACCGCATCATCTCCATTAAGTTCCTCAACCTTGAATACAAGAATACCGTTATTAACAAGAATCGTGTCACCTACAGATAATTCATTGATCAGATTCTTATAGCTGACTGATACGCGCGTATTATCACCTTCAACCTCGGCAACAGTGAAGGTAAACTTCTGCCCTTCCTCAATAACTGCCTTCTTATCCTTGAAAGTCTTGATCCTGTACTCGGGTCCCTTCGTGTCCAGCATAATGGGAAGCGGATAGTTAAGCTTCTCGCGGACGCTCTTGATCAGATCTATCTTCTTCTGATGCTCCTCGTGTGTTCCGTGTGAGAAATTAAGTCTGGCCACGTTCATACCGGCCTTGCACATCTCTGTCAATGTCTGCTCATTCTCGCTGGCAGGTCCTATCGTACAGATAATCTTCGTCTTACGCATCGTAAAGCCTCCAAACAATTCGTATGTGACTTATTATAACACCTTACCCCGTTTCGGGATATAAAGTGCGAATCCGTTTACAAAATATCAGTCCGCCCCTGCAGCACTCTCAAAACTTCAATATCAGCCGGCAGCCAGTCGACACTGTAAAGTTCGTCCGCGCCAAGCCACCTTGCCGCTTCATGTTCCAGCAGCTGCAGATCCGACCCGTCTGTAACTTCCGCACTGTAACAAGCCATCGACAAATGAAAATCAGGATAGTCGTATTCAACGATCGTCAGGATCTCTCCGACCTTGATATCAGCATTCAGCTCCTCTAATATCTCCCGCACCAGAGCATCCTCAGGTGTCTCGTTCTCCTCGATCTTGCCACCCGGAAACTCCCATTTATCTTTGTACTTTCCGTACCCCCGCTGTGTAGCAAAAACCTTTCCGTCTCTGCAGATAACGGCAGCAACAACCTTAACAACTTTTGTTTTGTCAGTATCCATAGACTAAGAATAGTCCATGAAGCACGTTTGTGCAAATGCTTCGATATTCACAGAATTAGTGTCAGATGTCTCACACATGTCGATCAAGTCTGCCGTCCACCACAAGCAACAACGGCACCGCCTTGCGGCACCGTTTCCGCGGAAAAAATAATCTGCAGACTTGATGATCGGTGACTTGAACGACAGATGAAGCAGCCGGGCTGAGGACGTGGTTTCCGCAAGAATTTAAGATCTTTCCGCGGAAATTGCGGAAAGATCACTGATTTTTGCGGAATCCGCAGTAATTGAGCTTTTCTTCCGCAGTTTATGCGGAAGCATTGATGCTTTCCGGCGGAAACGGTGAATGTCGGTTGATCTCGCCGTGGCGGTCAGACTGATGCGGCTTGCGCAGTTCATACGATCAGACTTAGCTTCAATTCCCGTTTCCGCAAGATCTGGAGATTTTTCCGAAGAAATTTCGGAAAGATTTCAGATTCCTGCGGATTCCGAAGAATTTAAGATTTTTTCCGAAGATTCTTCGGAAGAAATGCCGTTTTTCTTCGGAAACGCTGATCTCGCCGTTGCGGTCAGACTGATGTGTCTTCGGTCAGTATCGGTTACCTACGGCTAACATTAATCCTGTTTTTACCATGCCGGCGTGGTTCCGGAAACTTCCCCATTCTGCTTAACAAAAGTGTTTGTTTTTATAGAAAACGGGGAATAATAGCTATATTTCCCCATTTCTCTGAAAAATCAGGGAAGAATTTTGATTTTATGGGGAAGTATAAAACTGACCGGTTGAATGCAGTCCCGGTAGACAAATATTATCAAGCTACCACCTGTGAAGCCCGCAGCGTACTTGCGAGCGGACTTCCGCCACTGTAACGCGCACTCAAGCCAACAGCACGTGATAGCCCAATGCCCTGTCCCGGAACTGCGTTGAGCACGAGCGGGCATGCACACCGGTTACCCAAGCCACTCCGGTCACCCCAGTCAAGCCCGCAGATGCTTGCGAGCGGACTTCCGCAGGTTTTGGCGCCGGGACGTCTCTTGAAATCTTTACTCAACTACACGCGAGCGCCAAAACCGAGGACTGTAGCGAGCAAGTATCTGCGAGCGCTCAGCTCCCCGTAAAATCATACTTCCTGACACCCAGCATCCAGAACCTGTAGCTCAGGTAGAAGAAAACGAGGCCCAACGCGGGCGACAGCCACGCCAGTAGCGGGACGTTATCCGGCTCGAGGATAACAAGACTGGGATAGTAGGCGACAAAGGCTATCGGGATGATGAACGTGAAGATCACTTTGAAGACGCTGTTGAAGATGCTTGCGGGATATTTCGCGAAGTCCTTGAACCTGAACATGATTACCATTACGTAGCCCGAGCCCTTGATCCAGAAGCAGGTTGCTGCAGCGGCATTCATGATGGCGATCATGAAGAGGGATGCCGCGAGGAGGAAGACTATCAATTTCGCGATGGCGAGGAAGGTTACCGGGATGCCGATGTGGTACCAGGCGAATGCTATCGTTCCGACGCCGAATACAAGCTGGCCGAGACCTTTCACGTCGAACACCTCCGACATGAAGTAGAAGAACACGTTGACGGGTCTGAAGCAGTATTTGATGAAGTCACCGCTCTGGACCATGAACCTGAGATTCCAGTTGTTGTCGAAGAAGCACTGGACGGGCGTCAGGGCGACAAGCGAGAACCCGTACAGAAACAGCATGTGGTAATAATCCCAGCCGTTGATCGTGGGGAAGTTCCCGAACAGGATCATGAAGGTCACGAAGCCGGCCACATTTGTCATTATCATGCCGAATGTCGATATGATAAAGTCGGCGCGGTAACTCATCTTGGTCTTCAGGTCCTGGACGAGTATCTTGCGGTATATGGATAAATAGAACTTAAGTCCTCTCTTTTTTGAATTCATAACATCAGCCTCCGTTGACGGTGATCTTGCGCACCGAATGATTCCAGAAAAGGATGCCTGCACAGGACAATAAGCCTATCCAGATAAGCTGCAGTCCGAACATCGGAAGAAGCCCTTCAAGAGTATCCGTCCCGTTCTTTTGAAGAAGGATGGTAAGCGGAATATCGTATACTGCCCTGAACGGCAGATAATCAACAACAGTCCTCAGCCAATCAGGGAAAAATGCAAGCGGGATGGAGGCTCCTGACAGGAGCAGCACGATTGTCTCTTTAACGATGTTTATTCCCCATGTCGATTCTGTGTACAGACAGAGCGTTGCTACCAGCATTTCGATATTAAAATTGATAATGAGCGCGAACACGGTAGCAATAACAAACCACAGCAGATTGAGTCCCGGCTGTATCGCGCCGTTCGTTACGATCATGACGACAATGAACGTCGGAATAAATGTGAGGACGAACAGCACGACGTGGCTTCCGGAATAACTCCAGAATGTATATGTTCTGAACTTCATCGGCTTGAGAAGGTCGAGGATGATCTTACCGGATTGTATGGATCTGCTCATATCCCACACTACGAACATCTCCAGGAAATTGAACAGGGATGTCGCGAGGATGAGGTAGATCATCGTGTCCGTGAATGTCATTCCGTTCACGGTATCGACGCCGGACGATGCGTAGATTGCTTTCCACAGGAAGTATACGAGGACAAGGTAGATCAGGTTCGCGAAGAGCGTAACCGCCGTGCCCAGCCTGTAGTGCAATGACTCCATTATTCCGGCTCTTGTAAGTGCCAAAAGTTTGCGAGGATTCATACTGCCTCTCCTTCGTAGATCTTCTTGATGACCTCTTCAGTCGTTATCTCCTGAAGACGGATATCCTTTATCTTCTTCTCCTTCTGCTTTGTCATGATGACTTCCATGATGTCAGTCTCATTCTCGTCTATGAGCATCTCCTCCCACGTATCATCTGCAAGGCGCAGCTGAAGAGTCCTGTACGACCCGAAATAATTCTTCAGATGGTCGATATCATTGTCATAGATTTTCTGACCGTGGTCGATGATGACTATCCTTTTGCAGAGCGCATCAACGTCTCCCATGTCGTGTGTCGTCAGGATAACCGTCGTGTTCTTCTCCTTATTAAGTCCCTTGATCAGGGAGCGGATCTTGTCCTTCATTGACACATCGAGGCCGATCGTCGGCTCATCGAGGAACACGATCGCAGGGTTATGCAGGAACGCTGCCAGGATATCGCTTAACGTCCTCTGCCCGAGTGACATCTGACGCACCGGTTTATTGATTATCGGCTCAATATCTACCAGTGACCTGTAGAGGTCTATCATCTGCTCATAATCCTTCTGCGGAACCATATACAGATCCCTCAGGAGCTTGAAGGATTCAATAAGCGGCAATGACCACCACAGCTGGCTTCTCTGTCCGAAAACAACCCCGATATTCTCACAGTTCTCAGTCCTGTTCCTATACGGCACCTTGCCGTTTACGAATATCTCTCCGGATGTCGGTTCAAGTACACCGGTCATCATCTTGATCGTTGTGGATTTGCCCGCACCGTTCGGACCGAGATAACCGATAATCTCTCCCTTTCCGACAGTGAGAGACACATCCTTGACTGCACTTACAGTCTTGTAATCGCGTGAGAAGAGATCCCTGATGCTTCCCTTAAGTCCCTCATGACGGTTAAGGACCTTGAAGTCTTTACATACATTGTTCATCACAAGCGCTTCATTTCCCATTTTCCCTCTCCTTTTGTGCTGTCCGCACTTGATTATTGTTGTTACTACAAGTATATTGTAGGTATATGTGCAAGAATAGTGTGTTATTTGCAGGATTTTATAACTATTTTCTTCGGCTGTGGAATATTGTTATGATTTCGACATGGAAAGGTGATAATTGTTATGAACCGCAATTTAATGGGATTGATAGTAAAGCGCGATGACGGCTCCGAGATCATCAACTACGACAACCCGGCATTTCCGTCCTATATCTACGACGGATGGGTTGCCCCGAAGGTCACGTGGGAGAGGGTTCCCCACTACCACGAGGACATCGAGATCGTCTCTGTCAAGGAGGGCAAGATGGCCTATTCGGTCAACGGCAAGACTATCCTGCTCAATGCAGGCGACACAATAGTCGTCAACTCCAATCAGATACACTACAGCATGTGCATCGATGATACTGTTGCCAAGTACGTCATCTTCATTGCACACCCCAGCATCTTATCATCATCTGTTGAAGTGGAGATGCAGGCCATACGGCCGATCATTGACAACCGCGAGCTGTCATATCTGCGTTTCAGATATATAAACGAATACACCAAAGACATATATGAACTCATGATGGGAATGCCGGACATCCGGGGCGATGCTTTCGAGGTGACGAAGCGGTTCTATCAGATCTGGGACATAATAAGGAAGCAGAGTGCGTCCCTGGGTGCCAATACGGAAGAGAATCGGTCAGATCCGAAGATGCAGTCATTCAAGGAGATGATGTTCTATCTGGCCAATTCATACAAGGACAGCGTTACGCTGGAAGATATTGCGAAGAGCGGCAATATCAGCAAGTCTTTGTGCAACAGCCTGTTCCATCAGTATGTCGGCGAGTCGCCCATCAATTATCTTATGCATCTGCGCGCCAGGAAAGTCGCGGAATACTTAAGGTCAGGCAATATGCAGCTCAAGGAGATTGCAGACATCACCGGGTTCAACGGTGTAAGCTACATGTCGGAGACATTCAAGAGATTCTTCGGCAGTTCACCGAGAGATTACAGAAAGCAGTGGGCAGACCGGTAACCTTCTTATGTCACATATTGACGAGGTCCGCGATCGTTGACTCGAAGTTGACACCGTACCAGGGCTCGTCCGGATCATCGAGCGTCGCCTCTATGGTGCGGACGGTATAATCAGCCGCGATCCTCATCGCTTCCTTCCAGTCCCTGCCGCGCATCATCTCACCTACGGCAGTAGCGGAGAATACATCACCGGTGCCATGGAATGACTTGTCGATCTTCCTGTTCTGGTAGACGTAGAACTCGTCCTTGTTCTTGTCATATCCCATCACCCCGGTCTTGCCTTGCTCAAGCGATACACCGGTAAGAACAGCTATGCCGGCACCGGTGTCAGCGAGCCTCTTGAGCAGCTCCTTTATATAATGCTCACTGTAGTTCTCGCGGTAATCCATGCCCGTCAGGAAAGCAGCCTCAGTGATGTTGGGCAGAATAATATCGGCATATCTGCAGAGCTCAAGATTCGCCTTGACATACTCCATGTCGAATGCCGGATACAGCTTGCCCAGATCAGCCATCGCAGGATCCACCACGATGAGATTATCCTTGGTCCCGAATGTCCTGAAGATATCTGTAACCTGCCTGATCTGGCCGATCGTTCCCAGGTAACCCGTATATATTGCATCGAACTTCACGCCTTCATTCTTCCACACATCTGTTATCGGTCCTATCTGGTCCGACAGATCCTTGAAAGTATATTCGCTGAATGCAGTATGCGTTGACAGAAGCGCCGTCGGAAGGATGACCGCCTCGGAACCGAGTGCAGATATAATAGGAAGTGCCACTGTAAGTGAGCACTTCCCCATACAAGATATATCCTGAATTGTAAGAACTCTTCTCATTTATTCTTTGCCTCAAGCAACATATTATCACGTTTCCTGAGAAAACTCACACATGATAATGCAGTTGCTACGACAATTCCGCCCGCTCCCTGGATCGCATTGAAAAGAATTCCTGCCGATGATGCCGCTGCTCCATAAAGAAATGACTCATATACAAAGTAACCGCCGACCATTATGATCTCTGCAAGCACGAAAGCAACAAGCCTCAGGGATATGGTGTTCTTCCTGCTGATTATCGTACCTGCAACCAGGCCCATCGTGCCCTTGATCACTACAGTGGGGATGATGTAATGCGCATAGCCTGCCATCAGATCGCTCATTCCCGAACCGATGGCGGCGGGGATTGCCGCAAAGGGACCAAGTATCATTGAACACACAAGAATAACGGCATCACCGAGGTTAATATATCCCTCAGTCACCGGAATCGGGATCCTGATGAAGAAAGTGGCAACAAATACAAGTGCTGCCAGAACTCCTGCCAATGATATCTTTTTTGTGTTCATTTATGCCACCACCATAATTGAGTTGCGGTGATAATACCCCATAAAACCTATGATGTCAATAGGTTTTGATCATATTGGTACTCCCAATTGTTCTTCGGATTCAGCTTTTATCACCTCATTGAGGATCCTTTACAACAAAAATCTAATCGCTTCATCACGATCACCCGTTAAAACTTGTAGGACTTTCTTCTCCGATAAGGTAAGATTGACTTGAGCTATTTTTGAGCCTCCTGTTTATTTATTTGTTGTGGTTAACAAACATTATACAGGGTCAGAAATGACTCAATTTCTTTGTTTTGAATTTACAAATATCCCGTTCCGGCATTCAGCGTTTCCGAAGGAAAGCGGCCTTTCTTCCGCAGAAATTGCGGAAGAAATCTGAAATCTTGCGGATTCCGCAATAATCAGGGATCTTTCCGCAATTTCCGCGGAAAAATCATAGAATCTTGCGGATCCGGGATACAGGTCGATCAGGTCGTTGCGGATGAGGAGGTCGATACAAATCATTCCGTGATAGTTCGATCCCACAGATTCCGTCAATAACCGATTCTCTTGTTCGCCCACCTCAGAAGGCAGGCAATACCGAATGTTGCGGCGGTAATTCCGGCAAAGATCGCGATACCGGCGCCCCATCCCCAGTGAAGGAAGAGATAGAAGTCATTTGTATTCGGATACTCCCCTCCGATACCGTTGATAAGGATGTTAAGCACGTACTCTGTTCCGTATAGCACAGTGGGAACTGAGGAGAGCACTGCAAATCTTAACTCCGGCACCTCCCCTCCTGACGTTACATAATCGTACATCGCGATGAGAGGTACAATAAGATGGAAAAGAAGATTAGCATTGCGGTATAGGTTGACGTGACCGTAAAGCGGACCCAGGAAGAAAGCTATCACCGCAAATGTAAGCCCGGTAGCAGATGCTGACATCAGCTTCATCACCTTGGAGAATTTATTATCAATAAACAGTGATACCAGCGCAGCAATACCCGCAAAAAGATTCGACAGCACCGTGTAATATTTCAGATTCTCGAACCCACTGGACATAAGTCCCGTGCCCGTATCCTTGTTATTGAACATGAGAATGAGCCCTGCCGTAACGAGGACGATGATCGTGATATTCATTATCCGGGCCTTCAATCTTGCCTCTCCTTGACAACTCTCAAAGCTACGAATATTCCTATCTCGACCACAACGACCGCAGCAACAACGTCTACGAACACATGTTGTCTGAGGTATAGAGTTGACGCGAATACGAGGGCGGTAACAGGTACTGACAGCCATTTAAACCAGGCAGGACATCTCTCCATTCCTATCTTCCTGCTGAATGCTGCTCTTGTCAGTATATAGCTCTCAAGGCAATGTATCGAAGGAAACAGATTATCTGCCGGATCCATATCATATACAGACTGAACCCAGCGGCTCAGCAGATCCGTGCCGGTAAGATCATTGCGCACCATAGTGGTGGGGATCACGAGGAAGCATATAAGACAGATTATCTTGGCGATTATCTCGGCCGTATATATTCTGTAGCATACTGTTTTGCGCTCACGCGAAGCCAGATAGAACCCGTAGATCCACTGTGCGTACGCGACGGGAATATATATGATGACGAACCAGGTCACAAGCGGAAAATAATTGTCTATCGGGAGTGACAGATCATAGTGTCGCCATCCCGTGTTGACTAATCTTGTTGCCTGAAATGCAATAAGATCGACAGCTATGAGAATACCTGCCGCGATCCATCCGTATAAGGGTACAAGAAATTGCTTTTTACGTTCCATGGATATCAATTATAACATACTCTGAATAAGTTCCGGTCTTAAATGGAATCGCCCAACCGGAAATACCTGAAGTTACGATACAGTGTGTGTCCCCGTGGTCGTAGAGACCCCATATTCCGTCGTTCACGCCGAACCAGTATCCGAAGTATCCGGACGGCCAGACGTGACCTCCGTGAGTGTGACCGGAGAGAACAAGATCTGCGCCCTGATCCGCCTCCTCATCAAATTCACAAGGCTGGTGATCTGCTACGACTATGTATTTGGTGTGGTCAAGGGGCTCAAGAAGAGCGGATAGTTCTGCTCTGTCCCAGGACCGGTCCTCGCGCCCCACGATATAGAACCTGTCGTCAATAAGAACCGACTCGTCGCGCAGGATGGTGACACCGTTATCCCTCAGACATTTGGCCAGATATAATCCGTCAAAATCCCTATACTGATAATAACCTCTGTCATGATTACCGTAAACAAAGTATACGGGTGTCTTCATCCTGCCCAACGCCTCGCAAGCGATCTCCATATCCACGCGGCTTGAATCATCATCAACAAAATCTCCGTCGATTATCAGCGCATCAGCCCCCTCAGCATCGATCCTCTCCATCTGACGCGCGAATCTCTCCCCGTCGAGCGTCACGCCGAGATGTGAGTCCGCAATCAGCGCAATCCTTATGTTACCTGACTTCTTAACAGTGTTAAATTCATACCCGGAGCGGAAAACATGGTATGCACAGAACCATGCACCCGTCAGAATCAGTGCCGTGGCAATAAGAGCGATCACGCCGCCCCAGTATCTTTCGCCGGGCTTCTTGCCGGTCTTTTTCCGGTATATTGCAAAGCCGATATCGCTCAGGATAAAGCACAGGGCGCAGTGGAGCATTATGACGATCATGGTAAATCTCTCATATAGCGCGACTGATGCCATGAGCAGGACCGGTATACATGCCACAGTCCATGAGAGGAATCTGTTCTTTATATTTTTGATAAACGAGATCTTATGGAAACGCGTAACAAGATAAATGATGGCCGCCAGACCGCCTATTCCCATAAATCCTACAAAAAGTATCCACAAAAAACTCATATCTTACGTCCCACAGCTTCACCCATCCTGACGGGTATCTCAATTCCTTCTATAGATGCCTCATAAATATCTTCTCTGATATTTATCATGTCTTTCTGGGTCAGAACGATTATAGTCGATCCCCCGTACTCGAAGTGACCCTTCTCCCTGCCTCTTATAACCCCGCACACTCCGGGCTCATCATTTACTATCCTTCCGACCAGCATTGCCCCTACTTCCATTTGCACGAGCCTGCCGCGATCAGGCGTGTCGATAACACAATACTCCCTGCTGTTCCTTACGAAAACAGGGTACTCCTCCAGCGCGACCGGCCTTACAGTGTGATACACCCCCCTGATATGTTTGTTAGCGCTCTTTGTTCCTGACTCAACATAGGAATACCGGTGATAGTGATCGACACAAAGTCTGAATACCATGCAAAGTCCGCCGTTAAACTCCATGGCAAGATCCCTATCCTCCAGAAGATCAGCTATAGTATATGCACTCTGTTTGACGGGGATTACCGTATCAGGAGCTATCCGGTATACGGTAAGAAGCCCGTCACACGGTGATGCCAGAATACCCGGATCCATGTCCGTGATCCTCAGACCGTCTTTGATCCTTCTGCAGAAGAAATCATTAAAGCTTCCAATATCATCGAGAACATAATCCTCAAGTCTTATATTATTCTTGCGAACAAATGATTTGATGAATACTTTGGACAGTCTTGTATCAAGAAATGCACCCGAGAGGCGTGAAACTGCGCGGCTTGTCAGAGGCTTAAGCAGTATTCTCCCGACAGCTGTCTTATAAAGAAATTCCAACGAACTCATACAAAATTAGACAACAGGATACAAACAATGGTGATAAACTCAGCCGCACCTATCAGGACCTGGATCAATATTCCGAGCCTGCCCGGCTTCCTCATCTTAAACTTGAGCAGGTACAGTGTGGCCAGAATGAACATTATAACAAAGTAAACGATAGAGAAATCAAAGTGAATATAATAGTGAAGGATCAGTATCATTGGGAAAACGATAGAAGCTGTTGTTATTGGGAGGCCCGTAAAATAATGAGATCCCTTCTCCTCCGCTTCTTTGTTGCGTTCATCCTCAGTGGCATTGAAGTAAGCAAGTCTTATCATACCTGCCAATACATATATAACGGCAATCGCTACCAGCAATATCGGATACCATTCATACTTGCCGTTATCCTTCCAGAAAGGTCTGTCGGTGAATTTATCACTGGTTCTGAGCATGGCCACGCCAATCGCGGCGGGAAGAACACCGAAGGCAATAAGATCTGAGAATGCATCTATCTGAACACCGAAGGCCTTCTCGAGCTTAGTCCTGTCCTTCTTGCTTCTGGCAACGCGGCCGTCAAAACCGTCACAGAGACCTGACACCATAAGGAAAAGAGCACCGACAAAAGGATGACCTATTCCGGTCATTGCAATTATCGTACCTATACAACCTGAAATCATGGACAGATATGTCAGAATAACAGTATAGTCGTATACACCGATCATGCCTTCTTCCTCCTCTTTAACATTATATACCCAAACAGTGTAATAATTCCACTAACGGCAACACAAATGTAGAAAGACAGTCCCCTGCTCATCATATCAAGCTTAAATGCTTCCTCCCGTCCCACAAGTCCGGTAAATCCGTCAACCATGAGATAATCAGCAATTCCCATTGCACCGGGCACGGGGATAACATTAAATCCGATAGTAATGAGGCATTGCGATGCGAAGATATTGACAGCTTTACCGATAGTGCCTTCGGACATAAGGTAAATGAACATCGGCACGGCAATCTGCGAGGCACGCTGCAGGAAATTCCAGACAAAGGCCTTGACCATAGTCGAGGTCTTGCCCGTCACAAGCCTTGCACAGTCGAGATATTCTTCCTCCGTCTTCTTCAGTTTCTCCAATTTGGAATCAAGCCTCTTGATCAGGTGCTTCCTGTGGAGGAATCTGAGTAATCTCCTGATAATGCCAAAAACCCTGTCGCCTCTCCGGAATATCGACAAAAAGAACAATGAGAACAGAGCTAATACAACAAAACCGGTGATAATAATTATTATCGACACCACTCTGAACTCAAAGAGCAAAGTGTAATTGATCAACAGGGCGATAATACCGAGTGCCAGTATCGACAGAGTATACATCATGAGATTGAGGATAAGCACTGCTGTTGCCACACCTGCAGGAATCTTGTCGGCGATCATAAAATAGGCCGAGGCCGGCTGGCCTCCTGTCGCGGAGGGCGTAATCGCCGAGAAATAAATATCAGCCGTGCTGTAGAGCACGCCGCGGTGGAAGCTCCGCCTGTAACCTATACCCTTAAGTATCGAACAAATTGCGACACCTTCAAGTACAATATATAAAACAACGCTTAATATGGCGCACGTAAGCCATATTTTGTTGCCGTTTGCGGCATTATCAAATATCTCTCTGACTGATATTCCCTCACTCTGACTGAATACAGCCCACACAGTGAGACCCGCCAAAAGAAGCGAGAATAGAGACCAAAATATTTTCTTTTTCCCGTCCATATAATCCCTTAATGAATATGAGTGATATAATTCTATCAAATTATTCGGGAAATGGCGATTATATATTACTGACATGCGGAAGATAATATCCAGAATAAAATCAGACCCGGTACTTATCATATCAGGAATACTTGCTCTGATATCGTGCTTTATCATACCGCCGGATGAAGGATACCTGAGTTACGTAAATTACCGCGTCCTTGGAATTCTCGGAGCCCTGATGCTCGTTGTCGGGTCATTATCCGAGATCGGTGCTTTCGAGATGCTGACATCGCGGATGCTTGCCAAAGTCAGAAATGAGAGAATGTGCGCCCTGATACTGGTCATCCTTGCCTTTATCCTGAGCATGTTCATGACAAATGATGTTACGCTCGTGACTCTCGTCCCGTTTGCTCTTATTACAGTCGGAACCTTTGATGACAGTAAAGGACTTATGTATACTCTTATACTCATGACCTGCGCCGCCAATCTCGGGAGCATGATGACACCTATAGGCAATCCGCAGAATCTCTATCTCTATACAAAATACAACATGACGGCAGGGCATTTTATTATGCTGATGCTCCCCTATACGGTCATATCGCTCGTGATGGTTACATCAGGCTGCTTTATCCTGATCAGGAACAGCAGCGGTAAATCTGTTAATACAACCGGCAAGACGCCACGGGGATTAATGATACTGTTGTACGCAGTATTATTTATCATCTGCCTTCTGTCGGTCGCCGGACTTGTTCACTACCTCATAATGCTTGCCATAGTGGTTATTACGGTAGCCGTTACCTGCCGCCGTGCTTTCGCCAAGGTGGATTACTCGCTCCTTCTGACCTTTGTGTTCTTCTTTGTGCTGATAGGCAATCTCGGGCGAATCCCCGTAATATACGATACTATCTCATCGATCGTTGCGAAAGGAACCGTTCCTGCCGCTATTCTTGCCTCACAGATAATAAGCAACGTTCCGTGCGCCATGCTCCTGTCAGCATTCACAGGCAATGGCGATGCTCTTGTAGTGGGGACAAATCTCGGCGGCCTTGGGACTCTCATCGCCAGCATGGCAAGTCTCATAACATACAAGATCTACGTCCGCAATAATAAAGGCAGCGGTAAGTATATCGCTGCCTTCACTATAATTAATATCCTAATGCTGTCGGTACTTTATACCGGTTACCTGATCATCGGCAATTGCTGATTCAAGGTCTCTTCGTACCGCATGACTTGCAGAAATTGCCTGAATTGTCTTCTCTTCCGCATGAAGGACATGTCCACATTGCCGGAGCTGCCGTAACGGGCTGTGCCTCGACTACCGGCTGAGCTGCAATGGGCTGAGCCTCGACTACCGGCTGAGCTGCAATGGGCTGTGCCTCAACTACAGGCTGAGCTGCCGGAGCAGGTACTGCCACGGGAACGACAGGTGCTGCCGGAGCAGGTGCCATAGGAGCTGCAGGCTGAGCTACGGGAGCAACGGGCTGCTGAACAGGCTGGGGAGCACTTCCGGCATTTGCGGGAGTTGCAGCAGAAAAGATCTTGGCAACATCAATAATATTGAACTCGATCAACAGATAAAGCACCGTGACGAGCAGATAAAGGATTGCAAGTATTATTCCGAGTATGAAGCCGGGACCTGCGGTTATCTTGGAGTGGATACCGCCGGCAACAGCACCAAAAACGATCCAGAGAATAAGGTTAACAAAAGCGCCTGCAACTGTTCCGACCAGAAAGTAGATCTTATCTTTATTGATCTTGAATATGAACCAGAGAACAGCAATAGCTGCCGGAATGAGCAGGAGCAGAATGAGCTCAGGGTGCATAGCATATCTCTTGGTCGTGTCGCTGCTGATCTTGATCTTCCCTGAAACAAAAAGATTCATCGCAGACAATGCTGCCTTCTTCGTCGTAAATGCCGGGACAAAATAAAGAAGACCAATTACGATTCCGCCAATCTTAATGATCCAGGCAAGAATCGCCTTTAGTTTGTTATTATCCATAACTACAACCTCCGATAAATACGTTATATTGATATTAACATACTAAAACAAAAAAACAAACAACTCGGATCCCTCATACAACAAAAGGAGAGCCGGCTCTCCGTGAACGAATCACTTCAAAGCCGGCTCCCCGGATAATAATCTGTTCAGATCGCGATTACTCGATGATCGTAGATACAGTACCAGCACCAACTGTGTGGCCACCCTCACGGATAGCGAACTTGAGGCCCTGCTCCATAGCGATAGGAGTGATGAGCTCACCTGTGATCGTTACGTGGTCACCAGGCATACACATCTCTGTACCCTCAGGAAGACCTACAACACCTGTAACGTCTGTTGTTCTGAAGTAGAACTGAGGACGATAGCCGTTGAAGAAAGGCTTGTGACGGCCACCCTCTTCCTTTGTAAGAACGTAAACTTGACCTGTGAACTTTGTGTGAGGTGTTGTTGTACCGGGCTTAGCGAGAACCTGGCCTCTCTCAACCTCGTTACGGTCGATACCACGGAGGAGACAACCGATGTTGTCACCGGCCTCAGCCTGA
>Ga0310691_10000623_pt1 | contig 63112 bp, 54 predicted proteins | sample 176DNAGHGlowgp2_FD_203887 | JGI IMG/M metagenome (GOLD analysis project Ga0310691, IMG submission 203887) | Sheep rumen microbial communities from Palmerston North, Manawatu-Wanganui, New Zealand - 1766 DNA GHGlow gp2 (v2) (version 2) | ecosystem: Host-associated > Mammals > Digestive system >...
AGCCGGAGGAACAACAACAGCTCCTACACAGACGACGGAAGGCTTCACAGCATCTACAGATGCAGATAAGCCTACAGTAGTTGCATATACAAACGACTATACAAAGAACGTAAACAATAATAGTTCTCTTGAAATCAAGAAGACTATCGTTCTTCCTGCCGGTGCATCTTATAGTGATATCGGAACAATTACATTTGATGTTATAGACACTGATGGAAATACTATAGTAGCTACTGTTACTCTTAATCCAAGCAATCCCGGAACTGACTGGAATGTTAATGGAAATGAGTTTACTTATACAGTATCCCCTGTAACAGAGGGCAAGCAGTATACTGTAAAGGAGACATGTGATACGACATCTACAACATATACTGCTACTTCTGATGTTGCTAACGGTGAAAGCAGCATTGTAATTCCGGTCGGTACTCCGGGTAGTGTTGCATTCACAAACACATATTCTACAGTAACGGTATATACAGGATCACTTGTTATTACAAAGACAATTGAACTGCCTTCCGGTGCATCTATGAGTGATATTGGAGACATCACATTCACGATCTCTCCTGCAGCAAACGGAGTTGACACAGTTGTTCTTGATCCTGATAACCCGGGTACAGGATGGACAGTAAACGGCAATGTATTTACGTATACTATTGACGGACTTTCACAGGGTGATGTTTATGACATTAAAGAGACTGTCGATGGTTCAACTTCAAGCTATTCTGTTAAGGCTTCCGGTGACGGTCAGGTAACCATTCCTACTGATGCAAACGGTAACACTTCTGTTTCTGCCGGATTTACAAATACATACTCATCAACATTGCCTACAGTAGGTTACATTGAATTCACCAAGACATTCGGCGGTGATGTAACTGAGGCTGAGGCAGCAGGATGCGGTCTGTACTTTGTAATCACGAATGAAGCAGGTGAGTATCTTGATCTTGATGGTAATATCACTTCTGATGAAGTCCGTATTACGCTGAAGGATATGGATCACACAGACGGAACACTGGTATGGAGCAAGACCATAAATGATGTTCCTTTCGATACTTACTATGTAACAGAGCACAATGAAGTAATCTACATCAATGGCGGTAAGGTTCCTTACACATTCGAGAAGACGACTTCTGTTACTACGGATCATACAACTTTGTGGAACACTTCTGAGGATGGATATTTCGATCTTGAGAACTACTACACACATCCCGGATTTGACGTAACCATCTCCAAGGAAGACATTGCAGGTAAGGAGATTGCTCAGGCTCAGCTCAAGTTCAAGAGCTTGGACGGCTACGATCTTTCAAAGGTTGTCGTAACACAGAACGGTGTTCCTGTTCAGTTCACGCTTTCTGAGAATAATACGGCTATCACATTCACTACGATCGAGGGTTATCCTTCAATCATCCAGGGATTGTTCTCCGGCCGATATGAACTCGAGGAAACAGTAACTCCTGAGGCATACCTGACTGCTGAGAAGATCGTATTCGTACTCAACAATGACGGTACTATCACTGATGGAGAAGGAAAGATCTCTGCTTATGGTTCTCCTGTTGTCATGATCGACCAGGCAGATCCTTACTACGACACAGAGGTTATTTCTGCTAACCGTACACCTAACCCGATCCCTGCAACAGGTGAGAAGTCCAACTTTATTGCACTAGTAGGAATTGCGCTCGTTGGTCTGTGCTCAGCAGCTTTGGCCGGTCTTGGTGTATACCGCAAGAAGAGAAACGAATTCTGATAGGCCGGATTAACTTAATCAACTAAAAAGCAGCTTCACTATAAAGTGGAGCTGCTTTTGGTTTTGTGGACAATAACTGATTGTGAAAATAATAAAGGTTGCCTCATTTGAGACAACCTTTTGAGTGGTGCGGCCGACGAGACTTGAACTCGTATGAAGTTACTCACACGCCCCTCAAACGTGCGCGTCTGCCAGTTCCGCCACGGCCGCATATATACCGCTTTGTTAGCAAGCTTTGTAATTATAAGGTTTGATATATTTTGTGTCAAGTGGCAAATATAAAATTATGTGATTATCCGGTCAAGTTATCTTTTCTGCGCTCGTAATAGAACATGAACTGCTGCATTATGCCTGCAGTATCAGGGTAAGGCGTGCAGTCGAAGTGGCCGTTATAGTACTTGTCTTCGATCCTCTGTATCCAGACGTCCACAGGGAAGCGTCCCGTTCTTGCGAAAGCAAAGAGCATTATGCAGTTGGCTACCTTGGTGCCAACGCCGTACATGGCTGTCAGGGCCTTATAGAGGTCATCGTCTGATAATACTGCCAATGCTTCAGGGGAGAGCTTGCCTGTCCTGAATTCCTCTGCCGCTCTCGCGATATAGGGTGCCCTGTAGCCTACGCCTGTGTTCTCAAGTTCGCTGAATGGCAGTTTGGCGAGTTCCAGGGGAGTGGGGAAGGCGTAGTATTCCTTTTCGAGAGGTGTTACGAAAGGATCTTCAAGCCTGGGAGCCTTGATCTTCTTGCCGCAGAGCTTTGATATGCGCTCTACGGATGTCGTGATCGACGGGATGGAGCGTCTCTGGGAAATGATGTAACTGATGGTCGTCTCGAAGATATCCTGTTTGAGAATCCTTATTCCTTTGCCAAATTCGGATGCTTTGAGAAGATAGCCGTCGTTCTTGTCGATGGACTTTACGATCTTTTGGTAATCGCGGTCAAGATCGAAATAGGTTTTCCATATGGTATTGAATTCGTCTTCGGTGCAGGAGAGGGCAAAAGTATCTTTGCCGGTCTTTGCCACCTGAAGATATCTGCCATAGGCTACGAGCTCGATATGGGAATCGTCTATGACCTTGATCCTGAAAGCCTGGCCTGAATCAGCGACCTTGGCAAGATCCAAAAAGGGTATCTTAATGCTTACCATTGTTCTTGTCGCCCAGTTTGAAGTAATTGCTTAATGTGCACACGATATTGCCGTTATAGAGCTTTACGCGCTTGTCCGGCTTATATCCCGTAGCATCTTCGAAAGCGTTTTCAGGAGTGATTACGGAAAGTCTCAGGCCCTTTTTGCAGAAGCCGTCTCTTGTAAGGTATGTGTGGCCGATGAGTCTGTAGATCTTGTCCGCTTCCTCAGGCGTCATGAGACGGCCGCCGTAGGGCGGATTCGTTATGACGAGCTGTCTGGGAAGGGAAGTAAGCTTCTCTAAGTATTCAGGAGACATCTTGGCAGCATCGCAGATCCTGAATCTCGTAAGCTGGCCGACGCCTGCTGCTTCAGCGTTGCGCTTTGCAGATTCGACTGCCTTGGGATCTATATCGGAGCCGAAGAAGTAACAATCGTCCATGGGTTCGGTATCCTCGTTGTCCAGTGCTTCCTGGAGCGCTCTCCGGTAAGGAGCCTTTCCAATGTAGGGAAGATCCTCGTAAGCGAAGTGACGGTCTCTGCCGGGAGCGATGCCGCATGCTGTCCTTGCAGCTTCTATAACGATCGTTCCTGAACCGCAGAACGGGTCTACAAAGGCTTCGTTGCCGTAAGGGCGGTATTTGGCGTATGTGAGCATTCCAGAAGCGAGAGTCTCTCTTATAGGGGCTTCATGTGTGAGGGGCCTGTAGCCGCGCTTATGAAGTCCTGCACCTGATGTATCGACCATGAAGCGGCATGTATCATTTACAATGCCGAACTGGATCTTAACGGTACCCATTTCCTCGTTCTCGCTGATCTTGGTATCGGCAGATAGGCCTCTTGATATGGCAAGACTCTCGGCGATTGCTTTCTTTGCAAGTTTCTGAAGGGCGGGAATACCGTACAGTTTTGATTTTCTTGAAAAGCCGTTAACTACAAAAGCCCAACCCGCAGGAATGAATTCTGACCACTTGATCGCACGGCAGCCTTCGAAAAAGGAATTAAAGTTCGTATCGGCATCATCAGAACTGCCGCAATCGAACTCGCCGGCTTCAAAGAAAATGCGCTCAGCATGCTTGACCCACATGTTTGCGCGTGCAACGTCAAAGAAATCACCTTCGAGGGTAACAACGCCGTCGTTGACAGTGATCCTGTCTTTGTCGTAGCCCCTGTCAAGAAGGTCTCCTTTGGTTGGTGATTCAAGTCCGAATAATGTAGTTATTATTATTTTCATAGGGATGAGTATACCAAAATTGAGGTCATATTACTTATATAAAGATAGCAATAATTTGAATATCAAAACTGTTTTAGGGGCGTAGTAAATACAATCTTGCTATCTACAAAAATGTTCATAATGTGCATAACTTTGTTGATAACTATAAAAACAAACAATTCAATTTCAAAAGTGCCGAAACCCCCGATATTCATTGTGTTTAACAAATTATTACCATTTGTTGACAAAACAATTACAGCGTGGTAGCAAAAGGATGAAAGTCAATGAATAAAGGGCTTTTGAGATTTCTGGAACCTTTGTTCGCAGATGGGTGTCCACGAGAGAAATACACCTAAAAACCAAAATTGCTACTTGACAAGGCTTTTTGATTAAGAAATGAAATTAGCAATTTTTGTATATCTTTTTTGATGTTCCGCTTTACGTTTTTTGTGTTCGCCAGGGGCATAAAATTTGCTATAATCTTTTTCTATAAATAAGTAAGGGGATGCTCATATGTCTGAACTCCATGATATAGCTAAGTGTGCAAGAGAAGCGTCTTATGTAATGGCGTCTTTGAGCAGCGACGTAAAGAATCAGGCACTTGCCAATGTTGCTTCTTATCTTAAGTCTGCAAAGGAAGACATCTTTGCTGCAAACAAGACTGATCTTGAAGAAGCTGAAAAGAATAATCTTGAGACACCACTTATAAAGAGACTTAAGTTTAACGATGACAAGCTTACTGATGTTGTTTCAGGCATTGAGAGCCTTATAGGTCTTAACGATCCTGTTGGCAGGATCACCTTGAGAACAACTCTTGATGATGGTCTTGAGCTTACACGCGTTACTTGTCCCATCGGTGTGATCGGAGTTATTTTCGAGAGCAGACCTGACGCGTTGGTCCAGATAGCATCTCTTTGTATCAAGAGCGGCAATGCCGTATTCCTTAAGGGCGGATCTGAAGCTATAAACACGAATAAGGCTCTTGCTTCTGTTATCAGCAAGGCCGGTATCGATGCAGGACTTCCTGAAGGATGGCTGAATCTTCTTACTACCCGTTCTGAGATTGCAGACATGCTCAAGCTCGATGAATATATCGATCTTATCATTCCGAGAGGATCCAATTCCTTTGTCCAGTACATCATGCAGAATACCAATATTGCTGTTTTGGGACACGCTGACGGTGTCTGCCACACATACATTGATGTGGATGCCGATCCTTCAACTGCAATTAAGGTCGCTATAGACGCGAAGACACAGTATGTATCTGTCTGCAATGCAACTGAAACATTCCTCGTAAATGAAGAATTAAAGGAAACAGTTCTTCCCAGGCTTGTTAAGGCTCTTCAGGATGCAGGCGTTGAGATCTTCGGCGATGATTATGTTGCTGATACTTTCGGAGTATCAAAGGCAGAAGAGTGGCATCACGAGTATCTTGCCATGAAGTGTTCCGTAAAGGTCGTAAAGGATGTAGATGAGGCTATATCACATATCAATCACTACGGTTCAGGCCATACTGATGCGATAATTACTGAGAATAAAGAGACTGCTGAGCGTTTCATGACCATGGTCGATTCAGGAAGTGTTCTCGTTAACTGCTCTACAAGATTTGCTGACGGTTTCCGTTACGGCTTTGGCGCAGAAGTAGGTATCGCAACATCCAAGATCCATGCAAGAGGTCCTGTCGGACTTGAGGGTCTTGTATCTTATAAGTACAGACTTGTAGGTGACGGTGACATCGTAGGTCCTTACTGCGACGGTACGAAGAAGTTCAAGCATATTCATCACGATAATTAATTAAGAAAAGAGGCACATATCATGATCGTATCCATTGCATCAGATCACGCAGGTTATGAATTAAGACAGAAGGTTATCAAGCATCTTCAGGAGAAGGGCTTTGAAGTTCTTGACGGCGGTGCTCCCAACGGAACTGATTCCTATTCATATGTTGATGCAGGCGTAAAGGTCGCTGAAGATGTAATCAGCGGCAGAGCCGACAGGGGAATCGCTATCTGCGGTACCGGTATCGGCATTTCTCTTGTCTGCAATAAGTACAAGGGAATCAGATGTGCTCTTTGCAACAATGAATTCATGGCTAAGATGTGCAGACAGCATAACGATGCCAACATTCTTGCCTTCGGCGAGAGAGTCGTCGGTCTTGGCGTAGCGCTCGGAATGGTAGATGCATTCTTCGAAGAAGAGTTTGCAGGCGGAAGACATGCCGTTCGTGTAGACGGTATCAAGGAGATTGAAGAGCGTCACTTTAAGTAATATTTCGTTACTGTTTCTTTTTGATTTTTGTTGAAGGCTCCGGTTTGTCCGGAGCCTTTTTTGCTGCCAGAAGCGCAATAAAATAAGGCATTTGGTGTGTGCTTGTGTACTTGGACAGGTTCGAAAATAATCATGCACAAAACGTATCGTTATCCTCAAACTATTCGTATTTTATTTGTTAATCCCTTAGAGATACAATCTGACTTGAAATCAAAAACGATATTCATAAAGCATTGAAACATAATATCAATACCTTTTGTGAATGACTATGATTTACAACAATTATTTAGGGGGGAACGAAAATGCAACGACAAGAAAGAGTGCTGCCGGTCGGGTATCTGCAACAAAGCATCAGTTAGAGGCATTAGCAGAAACAAACCAAAACTTAATGAAGGAGAAAAGATATGGACACTAGTTTAATTAACAGTTTAATAGACGAAAAAGTCTTCGGCGTCTGGTTCCTGATCGGCGCAGCATTGGTTTTCTGGATGCAGGCAGGTTTCGCGATGGTTGAGTGCGGCTTTGCAAGAGCTAAGAACGCAGGAAACATCATAATGAAGAACCTCATGGATTTCTGTATCGGTACCGTAGTATTTATTGCAATCGGTTTCGGTTTATTTCTCGGTGAAGATATGCTTATGGGTTTCATGGGCAAGCCGAACATCGACATTTTCACAAATTACGCAACATTTGATTGGCCTAACTTCGTATTCAATCTCGTATTCTGTGCCACAACAGCTACTATCGTTTCAGGTGCTATGGCAGAGAGAACAAGATTCCTTTCTTATTGCGTATATTCAGCAGTTATCTCAGCAGTCATTTATCCTATCGAAGCTCACTGGACATGGGGCGGCGGCTGGCTTGCTCAGCTCGGATTCCACGATTTCGCAGGTTCCAACTGCATCCACATGGTAGGCGGTATCTCAGCTCTCATCGGTGCAGCTATCTTAGGACCCCGTATCGGTAAGTTCGTAAAGGATAAGAAGGGTAAGATCACAAAAGTAAATGCATTCCCCGGCCATAACATCCCAATGGGTGCTTTGGGTGTATTCATCCTCTGGCTCGGCTGGTACGGATTCAACGGTGCTGCCTGCACAGATATGGCTCAGCTCGGTTCTGTATTCGTAACGACAACAATCGCTCCTGCAATCGCAACTGTTGTCTGCATGATCTTTACATGGATCAAGTATGGTAAGCCGGATGTCTCAATGTGCCTTAACGCTTCTCTTGCAGGTCTTGTTGCAATCACGGCTCCCTGCGATGTAACAGATGCTCTCGGCGCAACGATCATCGGTGCTGTCTCAGGCGTACTCGTTGTATTCGGTGTCTGGTTTCTTGATAACGTATTGAGAGTTGACGACCCTGTCGGTGCAGTTGCAGTTCATATGATGAACGGTATCTGGGGTACGATCGCAGTCGGCCTTTTCGCAACAGATACAGCTCCTGCATACTCTATCGCTGACGCAGCAGGTAATACAATGACAGGTCTGTTTTATGGCGGCGGTGTTAAGCTCCTCGGAATCCAGCTCTTAGGTATGGGCGCTACAGCAGCCTGGACTGCAGTTACCATCACGGTTACATTCCTTATCATCAAGGCTATCTTCGGTCTCAGAGCTTCTGAAGAAGAAGAGCTCACAGGTCTTGACGTTACAGAGCACGGTCTCGCAAGTGCTTACTCCGGTTTCTCACTCATGGACGTTTCAGGTTCTATGATGGAAGAAAACGAGAACACAGATCTTGGTACAGCAGAATATGCCGAGGCTTCTGAAGCCCAGAAGAATGCTGCGGTCAAGGTAGCAGTTGCTCCCGAACTCGATACAGGTATGCATAAGGTTGTCATCATCGCCAAGCTTTCACGTTATGACAAGCTCAGAAAGGCAATGAACGATCTCGGTGTAACCGGTATGACAGTTACCCAGGTTATGGGCTGCGGCATCCAGAAGGGTGCGGGTGAGAAGTACAGAGGTGTCGAGGTTGACGCTACGCTCCTTCCTAAGATCAAGGTTGAAGTTGTCGTATCCAAGATCCCTGTAGAAAAGGTTATCGAAAAGGCTAAGGAAGTTCTTTACACAGGACATATCGGTGACGGTAAGATCTTCGTATACAACGTAGGCAAGGTCGTTAAGATCCGTACGGGTGAAGAGAACTACGCAGCATTACAGGATGTAGAGTAACCGATCAGTTGTATTCTCATATTCCACCCAACAAGGCGATCCCCGGAACTGTTTTTGTCCCGGGGATCGTTAAACCCTTGTAAATAATGTGCTTATCGCTCTTATATTATAATTAGATGACAATATGAGCATTTAGGGTTAAAATAGGCTTTATCGATAAGAAGGGAGCTGGAGGGAAAAGATGACCATAGTATCATTTCTTCTGGCAGGCACATGGTTTTCAGAATTCTGGGCTGCTTTTGTAGAACAGCTTACTGAAAGACTGTTTGGCCATAAGGATATTGGAGAAGAGATTAGCAAAGCCATTATGCAGGTGCAGATGAGCTTTGCTGCCGGCGATAAAACACTCATCATTACTGATGCCGTCATAGTAACCTGGATCGCTGTAGTTATTATGTTTATCATTGTCGCTGTTTTGCTGGGTAAACCATCAAAGGACCATAAGCTCACAAAGGGTCAGACGATCCTTGTTTCTTTGACAGAGCTTGTTATCAGCACTGCAATGAGCTTCGGAATGAACCGTAAGCAGGCTGAAGAAGTTGCTCCGATGGTCATGACCTTTGGTCTTGTGCTCGTCGCATGTAACTCAATCTCATATTTCCATCTCCCGCCTCCGGCAAAGAACGTCGCATTCCCTGTAGGATGCGCTATTGTTGCGATCATTTATGTAATCGTCATGACGTTCAAGTTTATCGGCATTAAGGGATTCTGGATCTCACTTACACAGCCTGTAGCTATCATGCTCCCGTTCAGGCTTTTGGACTATGTTATCAAGCCTTTGTCTCTTGCATTGAGACTTTTCGGTAACGTTTTCGCGGCATTCGTATTCATGGAGTTCTTATCTATCTCCTTACCGGTGATCGTACCGGGTATTGTAGGTCTCTGGTTCGACATCATCGATGGAGTTATCCAGGCTGTAGTATTTGCTTACCTGACAATGTCTTACATCGGTGAGAACCTTGAAACTTACAACGAGTACATAGAACACCCTGAAGAACATCAGAAAAAGAAGAAATCCAAGAAGAGCAAGAAATCTGAAGCTGTAGCAGCTTAATACGGAATTCAACCAGATAATAATTTAGGAGGCCAAATATATGACTAACATTCTTCTCGCAGCATTACCTATCATAGCTGCACTTGAGACAAAGGGAATCGCAGCAATTTCTGCAGCGATCGCTATCTCTTGTGGTGCTATCGGATCTACTGCAGCCATGGGTAAGGCGACAAGTTCAGCTCTTGAAGCAGGCGCAAGACAGCCTGAGATCATCTCAAAGCTTCAGACACTGCTCCTTATCGCTATCGTATTCATGGAGTCAATCGGAATCTATGCGCTCGTTGTCGCATTCCTTTTGATCTTTACAGTAGGCTGATCAGGAATATTTCCGAGAGTTAATGGAGCTAAACAGTATGTCATATTTACCGGAGCTGTTATTTGAGGCAGGAGAGTCCAATCTCTTTTCGCCCGATCAGTTTGCAGGATACGCTGTAACTGCCGTTATCACGATATTCAATATCTTATTGGTATTCGTGGTTTTCAGGCTGTTCGCATATAAGAAGATCCTTAAACTTATACATTCACGTCAGGAAGCGCTTGACGCCGAGCTCGAAGAGGCTAAAAAGGCCAGGGAAGAAGCACAGGCAATCGTAGATTCTTCCAAAGAAACCATCGATGACGCAAAGCGAAAAGGCTCTGCGATCATGGAAGAGGCCAAGGCCAATGCCGAAAAACAGAGCAAAGCCGTTATCGAACAGGCGAATGAAGAGGCTCAGCAGATTATTGTCAGAGCCGAAGAAGATGCAGCAAGGATGAAGCGTAATGCCTTTGAGTCTATGAAAGACGATATCGCCGATCTCTCAGTTCAGATCGCAGGTCACATAATAGGTGATGCGATATCCAAGGATGAACTCAGCAAGTCCGCTGCAAAGCACACAGAAGAGATCCTCAGCCAAGAGGTAGCTAAGAGTGAGTAATAATCCGTCAGACAATAATGAGATTAAGGCTGCCGGCAAGGCCAAATCCAGAGGTCCGTCTCTCCGTATAGAGTCAGCCGGTGACATTCCTGAGGAAAAACTTACCAGGGTTGCCGCCAAATTTGCCGAAGTAAATGAGATCGAAGATTACCGTCTCTCCATTGAGTTGCGTGAGGATCTCATCGGCGGTTTTATTATCTATTTTCAGGGTAGCCGTTACGACTATTCCGTAAAGGGACAGCTTGCCAGGATCGGTTCCTTTATTAAGCGTACACGTTCTATCGACGGCTACGAAGACGGAATCGCCGCACAGAGAAAGGCTCTTACAGAAGATTTCCCTGCGACCAAAGTAAAAAAGGATTTGGAGACTGCACTTGAACAGTTCCCTGAATCCAATATGTTAAGTATTGATAATGTCGAGATCTTCGAGCTTACTGATGAAGAGCTCGACAAGCGAGTAGAGAATGCGTTTGTTTCACGTGAGCACAAGGATGAGATTGGCCGTGTAGCAGCCATCTCAGATGGTGTTGCTTCCGTTACCGGCCTTCGCAACTGCATGCTCAACGAGCTTATCTATTTCGCATCAGGTGCTACAGGCATTGCCATGAACCTTGAGAAAACCAAGGTCGGCGTCGTTCTCCTTACAGGCGAAGACACCGTAGTTGAGAGCATGACCTGCAAGCGTACCATGACGACTTGTTCCGTACCTGTAGGTATGGGTCTTTTGGGAAGAGTTGTAGATGCCCTGGGCCATCCTATCGACGGCAAGGGGGTCATCAGATATACCGAAGAGCGTCCGGTTGAATCGCCCGCGCCTTCGATCATCGACAGAGCACCCGTTGACACTCCTCTGTTCACGGGAATTACAGCCATCGATGCCCTTACACCTATCGGAAGAGGACAGAGAGAACTCATCATCGGTGACCGTCAGACCGGTAAGACATCCATCGCACTTGATACGATCATTAACCAGAAAAATGAAAATGTTATCTGCGTTTATGTCCCGATCGGACAGAAGATGGCAAATATCGTTGCAACTGCAGGACTTCTCGAAAAGCGTGGAGCTCTGGACTATACGGTCATAGTCGCTGCTTCAGCTTCAGAGTCAGCAGCAATGCAGTATATCGCACCTTTCTCGGCATGTGCCATTGCCGAGAAGTTCATGTACGACTATCACAAGGACGTGCTGATCGTTTACGATGACCTTTCAAAGCACGCACAGGCATACAGAGCTATCTCATTGCTCCTCAGAAGACCTCCGGGAAGAGAAGCTTATCCGGGCGACGTCTTCTATCTGCATTCAAGACTGCTGGAGAGAGCCGCTAAGCTCTCGGATGAGCTCGGTGGAGGTTCCATTACTGCGCTTCCTATCGTTGAGACACAGGGTAACGATATCTCCGCATATATTCCGACGAACGTTATCTCGATTACAGATGGTCAGATCTATCTGTCACCGGAGTTGTTCTTCTCGGGCCAGAGACCTGCCGTAAACGTAGGTCTTTCCGTATCCCGTGTAGGCGGTGCGGCACAGACAAAGGCAGTCAAGAAAGTAGCCGGACCTTTGAGAATCTCATTGGCTCAGGCCCGTGAAATGGCTTCCTTCTCACAGTTCGGTTCCGACCTCGATGAGAATACCCAGCTTCAGATTAAGAGAGGTGTTGTTCTTAACGAAGTATTGAAGCAGGAGAGATTCTCTCCTCTTACGATGGCAGCAGAAGTAATCCTTCTTTATTGTGCTACTTCGGACAAGTTCAACTTCCTTGCTACTGAAGACATTACAGAGTTCTATACAGCACTTTTCGCAGACATAAGACTCCGTCATCCGAATATCTTCGAAGAGATAACGGACGGCAAGGTATTTACTGACGAGATAAAGTCCGAGATCGATTCGGCATATGAGGAATATAAGGAAACATTCCTTGCCGAGCACGAGGAGTACGTCGAGGACTACTGATCTTATGGAAAGCTTTTCTGCCATCAAGAAGAGAATGAAGAGCGTCAATGACATTAGTCAGATGACTAATGCCATGCAGCTTGTATCGAGTGCGAAAATGCGCCGCTCGCAGCTTTTGCATGATTCCATGTATCCGTTCTTCCTTTTCTGCGTTGAGAGTATGCAGGAGATGATCCGTAACAACGAGCACCTTGATAATCCTTTCTTCGTTCTTGAACAGAAGCAGGAAGGTGATACCTGGAAGATAGGTTACTATGTTCTTTCCGGAGACCAGGGTCTTGCAGGTGCTTACAATAACAATATGGTAAAGATCACCGAAGATCACATAAGACAGAAGGTAATGGAGAATACACAGAAGAATATTTCTACGACTTATGAACTCAACGTTTTCGGGCGTCTGGCAAGAGAGAAGCTTGCAAGATTCGGCTATAAAGTCAATGCTGATTTCTCGTTCCCGATCGCTGAACCTACTTATGTTGATGCAAGACAGGTTAGCTCGATCATGAGAAACCGCTTCCTGAAAGACGACTACGATCTTGTTTATCTTCTGTATACGCGCATGGATTCTCCCGTAAAGATGGAACCCGTTGCGCTTAGACTTTTACCGGTCGATCCCAAGTCGATTTCAAGACTCCTTCCCAAGGATCTTGAAGATGCCGGAATGGCAGTCCAAAAGGGAGACGCTCTTGAGTATTTTCCTAACTCTGACGCGGTATTCAACTACCTTATCGATTCTTATACGAATGCGATGGTATACGGCGCTATGGTTGATGCTTATGCGAGTGAGCAGACAGCAAGACTTACCGCGATGGAGAATGCGACAGACAACGCTGAAGAAATGATGAAAAAGCTCGAGCTTATGAGCAACCGTGCGCGTCAGGCAAAGATCACGACGGAATTGACGGAGATCGTCAACGGTGCCCAGCAGGCAGAGAAGATGTGAGGATAAAAATATGGCATACGGCAAAGTAATACAGATAATCGGACCTGTAATCGACTGTGAATTCGGAAAAAATGAGATTCCGAAGATCAATGAGGCTGTCAGGATCTTGAGAAAAGCTCCTTCAGTTGCTTCCGATGATGCTGTCCTTACCGAACAGGATGTTGTAAAGAGTGATGATGACGTATATGTTGAAGTCCTTCAGCAGAGAGGTAACGGTGTCGTAAGATGCGTTTCCTTCAATGCTACGGAAGGTCTTACAAGAGGCCTCGTATGTGAGTCTCTCGGATCTTCTATCAAGGTACCTGTAGGCGAAAACATCACCGGCCGTCTGTTCGATGCCATCGGACATCCCATCGACAATAAGGGTGAAGTAAACAGCGATGCTTACTGGCCTATCCACAGACATGCTCCTTCTTTTACGGAGCAGTATCCTGCAGAGACGATGCTCGAGACGGGCATCAAGGTAATCGACCTGCTCGTACCTTTCTCAAGAGGCGGTAAGATCGGTCTGTTCGGAGGTGCTGGTGTAGGTAAGACGGTCCTCATCCTTGAACTTATCCGTAATATTGCAAGTGAGCATGGTGGATATTCCGTATTTACCGGTGTCGGAGAGCGTTCACGTGAGGGTAATGACCTCTGGAACGAGATGAAGGCTTCCGGCGTTCTTGATAAGACGATCATGGTATTCGGTCAGATGAATGAGACTTCAGGTGCAAGAATGAGAGCACCTCTTACAGGTCTTACAATGGCTGAGTATTTAAGAGACGAAAAGCACAGAGACGTGCTCCTTTTCATCGATAACATCTACAGATTTGTCCAGGCAGGTTCTGAGGTATCGGCTCTTTTAGGCCGTATCCCTTCAGCCGTTGGTTACCAGCCGACTCTTACAGGCGAGGTAGGTGAACTTCAGGAAAGAATCACCTCAACACGTAACGGTTCAATCACTTCGATCCAGGCCGTTTACGTTCCTGCGGACGATATCACTGACCCTGCACCTGCAACGACTTTTGCACACCTTGATGCAAATATCGTTCTTTCACGTGCAGTCGTTGAGCTCGGTATCTATCCTGCTGTAGATCCTCTTGAATCTTCTTCAAGAGTTCTTACGGAAGATGTAGTAGGTGCTGAGCATTACCACGTAGCCCGTAAGGTTCAGGAGATGCTCCAGCGTTATAAGGAACTCCAGGACATCATCGCCATTCTCGGTATGGAAGAGCTTTCCGAGAAAGACAGGCTCATGGTATCCCGTGCACGTAAGGTACAGAGATATCTGTCACAGCCTTTCTTCGTAACTGCTGATTCCACAGGTTTCGCACCGAGATATGTTCCTGTCGAAGAGACCGTAAAGGCATTCGGCGAACTTATCTCCGGTTCATTGGATCACATCCCTGAACAGTGCTTCTTCATGAAGGGCGGTCTTGACGACATAATCCAGGCTTATAAAGAGACAACTCCCTAATCACTGTTATGGCTGAACATTCTTCACATAAGATCAACCTGCTTATCGTTACTCCCTACGAGGATTTCTTCGAGGGTCAGGTTGACAGTGTCAGAATTCCCACAAGTGACGGTGAGTTCGGCTTTATGGCCGGACATTCTCCTTTTGTAGCTGCATTAGAACCCGGTGCATGTGCACTTACGACTAACGGCAAGACAAGATACTGCATGCTCTCTGAAGGTTACTGTGAGATCAACGGTATGCTCGCACTCATTGTCTGTAATTCTGCCGAGTGGCCTGAAGACATTAGGCTCAGAAGAATAATCAACGCTTACAAAGCAGCGATCGAAGAGATAAAGACTCATCAGGACAAGAACGGCAGACCGGTATTTTCTGAAGACAGTGTTGCAAAAGGAAAGCGTGCTCTTGCAAGAATGCGTTTTATCGAGCGTTACGGTACTGACCAGCAGAGAGAAAGACTTGCCGACTATAAAAAGAGCGATTTCCCTGACGGGAAGATTCCCAGACTTCAGTAATTGCAAGGAAACCGAGCCAAAAGAAAAAGGCTCTGGGCCCTCCGCTATCCAGCAGTGGGTCGAACCTTATCCTATCTAGATAATATCACTTGGAAATGAAAAATCAATGTTATTTTTTGTAAGATAGAAGAGTACTAGCAGCTGAATCTGAATTCAAGTTCTCCAAATGTTATCTTTTGTCCTGATTTGATCTCATAAGTTTTTCCGTTATCAACCGGAGAGTCTTCAATATATGTTTTGCCTGTGCCCTTGGAAGGCACTAAATAGAAAGATCCTTCTTTTTGTTGGATGACAGCATGAAGAGGAGCTATCTCCGGATCGTCGATTACTATGTCGGATAAGAAACAATCTGATCCGATGCATGTCTCATCCAGATAAATTGAATATTTTGATCTGACTCCTTTGCTGTCAGAAATAAGCGTAAGCATTCCTGATGTCAGTGGTTTATATTGTCTTACAGGTTCATCATTAGTGTCTTCATGTGTCTGGGCTGAATCATATTCAGAAACAGGATCATCTGAAAACAGAATTGAACTTCTCTGTTTTGATTTCTCCTGTGATTCTTCTTTTCTTATGAATTCTTCGCGCTTTTTCTGATTCAATATCGATACGGACAATATTACCGCTGAAAGGAAGAAGAACAGAAAGCTGGGAAGTGCCATTTTATTAAGCAAAAGCAGCAATGCCAAAACTGCCGATAAACAGGCGATAATAAGGTCTTTTTCTGTTTTTGAAAGAGCATTAATGCTGCGTGGCAGATTGATTGTTTTCCTTTTCTCCCCGGTATTCTGAGACTTTATAAAGGGATTAGCATCTTCATCAGTTCCTCTGATTAACCCTGCTATCTTAAGAAACATATCCTCGTTGTTCTCCCTTACGCTGTAAACTAACGCATTTTTCTCATCGTCAGAGATGACGTTTTTGAAGAAATCGCAGTTAAGGAGTTTTTCAAGTTTAAGTGTATCAATTGAAGATAAGCAGAGTCTGTCAGGTGTGATCTTTTGTGGAAGACAGCATAGCTTTATAGTGATGCCTTCCGGATCAGTGAATATCATGTCCGGATCGAGCACGATGCAGGAAGGGGAGACGAGGTTATCTAAAAGCTTTACGAAGGTATAAAAAAGGTCCCCGGCAGATTTACGCCTCAGGCTGAGGTTCTTTAATTCTTTCTTGGTTGGTGTATTTCTTCTGCCCGGCGAAAACACGGAAAATTCCGGGTCAGTTATCTGCATGAATCCTGAAAATTCAAAACTGCACATTATTCCTCTGCCTAAATATTCAGTACTTGGCTTAAGGTAGAAGTCTGAACTGTTTCCGGCAATTACCTCCTCGGCGTAAGTGCATAATGATTCCGGATCGTCAAACTTCTCAAGAGCGTAATATCCGTAGGGTCCCTTCTTTATCTGCATTTCATTGTTCCTTTATTAACTCAAAAACTGATACTGCTAAGTGATATGTCAGAATGCGTCTGATATCTTTGAATCGTCAAAACAGAAATCCATAACCTTTTCTCCGTACTCGGAAAGTCCTGCCCTGAAGAGCAGCGCAAGTGCAACGAGGACCGCGATGATGATGACTATCTCAACGGTTCCCATGCCTTTTTTGTTCCGTTTAGCTGTTTTCCTCATTGTCGTTTTCCTCCTTTATATGCCGAGAGAGATAATTGCGGGTGTCATAGCAACCATAAGGACGCTTATGAAGTCTAAAATCATTGGGATTATCAATCCCAACGCTTCTCGTTCCTGTCTTTTTCTTGAAGCGTTTCTGCACAGGTTCCAGCATGCCTGTGACTGAAGATTCAGCATGTTTAAGACTTCTGCAGAACCTAGTCTCCCGTATCGTGCGATCAGAAGAAGTGCGGCCTGGGCTTCGGGTATCTGTATCCTTAACGAGAATTTCTCGACGGCATCCGAAGCGGGAATGCCGCTTAATATCATTGCTCTTAAGTTCTTGATCTCAAGTGAAAGGCTCTTGTTTTCTTCGAATGCTTTTGAGCAGATCGAGATGGCTTTAGGAAGCTGCATTCCGGATTCCAGAAGTGTTGATATGAGACACAGGAATAACGGAATGTCACTCATGAGATCCTCTCTTTTGCGTTCGACATCAGTTCTGATCTCACATCCGCCAAGTACGATTATCGCGGCCGTAAACACGAGCGAAAAGAGAGGATTCTTATCAAGAGTGATGAGTATTGCCGTGGATATCACAAAGGCGGCAGTACCCGTTAACAGCTGTTTTTTCAGATATTGTTCGTAAGTGTATTCAGGATTTACCGACAGTTCATTAAACAGTTCATGTCTTGCAGTGATGAAGCTTGCCGGAAAGATCTTTTTGGCAAGTGTGGTAAGGGTAGTGGACGGTATCTTACTTCCTTGGTTTATGCTGACGGCATGTTCTGATTTATATGCTTTTCTTCCTTTCTCATGGGACATAAACTTCAGAAGCATTGCGCACGCTATGGTACATATGCCGAAAGCCGCAGCAAGAAGGAATGAACCTGTCTTGGTGTTCCTTGCCATATCAAGGTATTCTCTGCTCATGTAGTTGAGAGCAAAAGTTACTCCAAAAGGCATTGCACAGAGTATTGCTGCTTCTGCATTCTTTCCTGCATTTGAAGCTGCGATCTCTCCCTGAACCGCATTGAGTTCTGAGAGCATCTGACATGAGCTTCTTAAAATCGACAAACTGTTGTTGCCGATCTCACCGGATATCGCCAATGCGTGAAATACCGGTACCGTCTCAGGAAATCCGATCTGCTGTGCAAACGTGTTAAGAGAATCTTCAAGACTTACGTGAAGCTTGAGATTGTTCTCGAGATTAATGAGCGGCTTTAAGAGCATTGAGCGTTTGCCGAATGTTTTCTCTATAACCGGTCTTATCAGAAGAAGTGATTTCTCGATTGAGTATCCGCTCGAAACGCTTGTGCACAGGACCTGCAAAAGAACAAGAAGCTGAGTCCTCATGTGTCTGTAGTTATTCGAGTAGATCTTTTTCATGGCTTCTTTCCATGGGAGTATGCTTAGCAGGATCGCAAGGAACAGCCTTATGAATTCGGATTTAATGAATAATCCTGATGCGAAATAAACGACTGCCACAAAGACCGGGTAAACCCATACTGTCTTCGCGAGAAATACAGGGAAGGAATGGATCTTCTTATGCTCTGTACGCCATTGCGCTTTTGATGTCTTCAATGCCTGCGATACGTTCAAGACCGTTACCTCCTTTATTTCTGTATAGTGTTTTGAGTCTGTATTCATGATCTTTAGGGGGCATGACCTCACAGATCTCATCTATATATCTTTTGCCTTCACGGCTTCTCATTATGTGAAGCACGATGTTTATTCCCATTGATACCTGGGACAGGATCGCATCGTAGGGAAGACTTGAGCCTGAAAGGATCATGGCGGTAAGCCTTTCCATCATTTCAAGACATGAGTTGCTGTGTCCCGTACTCATGGATCCCGGGTGACCGCTCGTAAGACAGGATAGAAGGTCTGCGCTTTCCTTGCCTCTGACTTCGCCGACGATGATCCTGTCGGGACGCATCCTGAGTGATGCCCTTATCATCATTCCTATATTGATCTCTCCGGTACCGTCAGGACCCGGAAGTCTTGCTTCCATCCGCACGAGATTATCTATTCCCTGAAGGTTCAATTCTGCTGAATCTTCTATTGTTACGATGCGTTCGTCCTTAGGTATGAAGTTGCTGAGACTATTTAAAAATGTTGTCTGTCAAAAAACGAACCTTTTATATAATCAACATTGAGCATTGAATATGACGAGCTATTTAGTTATGACAAAGAGAATAATTGATAAACAAAATGAAGATATGTTTATCAAAAAGAATGACGAGCTATTTAGTTATAATAGATATGAAATTGTTCAAATGTCTTATATGGGCAGAGAAGTAATCTGTTCTCTTTTGTAGGTAATCTCTCAGTATTCTCCATAGTATAGCTGTGCGAATTCTCCTATTAGTCTCATTTAGCACAGCAACACACCGACAAGGGGGTATTTGAATTACTCCGCGAATACCCTCTTTTGGTGTGTTTATCAATCGTTATCGAATGAAAGGTAATTTAATTATAAGAGCAGAATAGTTTCTAAATGATTATTCTGATGAAATATCGAAAGAAATTACCAAATTGTTATAGGTTTTGGGTGTTACATAGGCATAAAAAGACCTGTGTAATCATTTTCAGGCAATTAGTAAACTCTCATTGGATTGTTGTTTAACAAACATAGCCTCTAAAAGATAAGGGGTGTTCTTGTTATGAGTTTTTTATTCAAATATATAGGAGGAAACAGATATGGATAAAAGACAGTTTATTCATTCGCAGTTATTGGTAGGTAGTAAGGCGGATTTTGAGATGGTTATTCGTAATATGTCCCCAATTAAAGGGGTACCTGGTATTAATCAGGGTTATTTGGAATGGTGGATATGCCCCGAAACTGCTTGCGTAATTCATCTTGTTAAAGTTGAAGATAGGTCACCGCTTGAACCGAGATACTACTTTTATTTGGTTTTGTATAATCCCAATGGTCGCGGGTTTACCAAATCAGGTCATAAGGTTATCAGGATTGGTGAAAAGACTTATTCACTTCCGCATCTTATGGCTTTGACTTTTATTTCAAATGATGAACCAAGTAATGTGGTTGTGTTTAAGAATGGGAATAAAAGGGATATACGGGCAGAGAACCTCAAATGGGTACCTCGTAAAGAAGCCCGAAAGTACAAGATAAGAATTAAATTGAATCTAAAACGAAAACCCCAAGAAACTATGTAGATTTGTAGATTTTTGTTTTAGAAGCCCCTAAACAAGCAATTATAGGCTTTTTACGCGTGTGAAACGGTTAGTCTATCATTGCTATGCACCTAATTATTTGTAGATTGTAGATTACTTGTTTTGGTACAGGTGTTAGCACCGATATGACCTACAAATAGATTAATTCAAGATTATCACGACACAAATTAATAAGGAGTTAGTTAAGCCCGCAGAAATGTGGGCGTTTTTGTGTGCGTGGAAATAACAAAATAAAGGAGTAATTACTATGGAAAAGAAGGAAATCAAAGAAACTAAGGAACTTATGCAGGAACCTGTACCTGAAATCGTGGAGCATAAAGGTAAGATTAAGAACACCATTATGCGAAATGCAATTATCACTATCCCTGCCAAAAATCTTGCCAAGATAGACCGCCCAGAACTTGGAATAAAAGCAGGGGATATTGTTACTTACACATTTGAAGATATTAAGCGAAGCCTTAGAGCGTGGTCTAATAAAAAGAAGTTGTCATTCTATGCAATCTGCCACGACTCGGACTCTGAATATATCCACTTCCATATTGTTGTGGACTTTTACGTTAAATCTCAAGGTAGGTTTAGACAGATACAAGACCGCTTTCCATACGGTCTTATCGAGCCTTGTAAGTGTGTTAGAACTTGCGTTCAGTATCTTGTTCATCTCAACGACCCAGAAAAACACCAGTATAGTTGGGAAGATGTTTATACCAATAACCCATCAAAACTTGAAAAATATAAAGGTAAAAACCAATACTCTATGGAATTATGGTATCTACATTATTCAAATTTAATACTGACAGGCAAATTAAGGGAATATGAAATAGAAAAAATAGACCCGCAGGTATATGTTCAGTATAAGTCAAAGTTCGATACGCTTTTCGATTACAAGAAAAAAACATATTTGGCTGACCCCAATTGTAATATCGCAGTATTTGTTTTACAGGGGGCAAGTAGAGCAGGTAAGGGCGTATTTGTTAAAAATTGGGCAGAAAAGAACAAAAAGTCATTATGTTTCAGTTCAACAAGTAATGACCCCTGGGAAGTTTACAGGGGCGAAGATGCCTATTGCTATGACGATACCTCTTTTGATGATATGAATATCAAAGATTTGACTAAAATATTAGACCCACATAATAAGTCAACCAAGAAGTCTCGTTATAGAAATAAGGTGTTTATGGGAGACACCATTTTTATATGTACCAATCAATCTGTAACATCGTGGTTTCCTGATGCCCACCCCGAAGACAGAAAAGCACTGTTCAAAAGAATTAAGTTAGTGTTAGATTTTTCTGCCCCTGAAAACAATGTGTCTACATACACAATAAATAGATTATGTGAAAAGGAGTCAGGATGGGTATTGGAACCTGAAGGAACCAAGACTTTTGACCTGAGCAAGTATATTGATGTTGAGGCGGATGAAAGGGGCGTACAAGCTTTTATTGACAGTTTAGACTTGCTTTAAGCTCTCTTTTGTACTTAAAGTAAGTTCCCCTGGCTAATCCTGTGAGTTTAATAACTTCTTTGTCACTCAAAAAGCCTCCAAATGTCTTGGAATGCTTCTCTATAATCTTTTTAGCGGCGATACTCTTTTTAGTAGTGAGTTTAGTGCCTTTAGGAGTGCCTATCCTTTTACCATTGAGTCTGGCGGTTTCAATACCCTCCCGTGTCCTTTGCTGAAGGTCGGATACCTCTTTTTCGGCTTGTTCAAAAGCGAGCATAATCTGTTCTTTGGCGAGAGCTAAGAGGAAATTGTTAACGCCTTCCAAAATAAAGTCAGCATTGGTGCCTGTCATCGGAATGCTTTGGGTAATCGCTCGTCTGTAAGTGTCTGTGTCAATCTGAGGTTCTTTCAGAAAGACAAGTGAGATACTCTTGTTAAACAATTCTTCGTAAACGGCATATCCTTCAGCAGAATCCCTGCTCATTCGGGAAACACTATCAAAAATGATGGTATCCCCAGCCCTGACGGTTTTAAGAAGTTTCGTCCATAATGGACGGTTGAGCGTGGTTCCTGTGTAAGCTTCTTTTATGACAATGGCATTGGGATATTTAGCCGTAATGTTACGCACTTGGCGTTCTATAGACTGGGTGTTTTTGGATATTCTGCAGTAGGCATATGTCTTTCCCATATACTCCTCCTTAAGTGTCAATAATAACGACCGTTACTTTTGATACTTCGATTATAGCATTTTTGACCCTTGTTTGTGAAGGTTTGGATACTGTTTTCTTATGAGTTACTTTTGACACTGATATTTCAGTAGTAATTCATTAAATTCAGATTTCAATTCTGAAAAGTATTAACGATTGAACACGATATGAAGTATAATTTGAATTATGAAACTTTTTCTCTGAAGGGGCTTGTTAGATATGGACAGAGTATCAATGGTAAACAGAATTGGAGTGGATTTTTTAACCTCGAATATCGAAGGTGGCGAGTATTCTTATGTTTTAGAGGCGGGTTCCAAAGAAAGCTTGATAAATGCTCTTGGTTATGAGCCTAAGCACTACAAACTCGATATTCGTTTTGAAACTCAAGATGTAGTTATATTAGTTGAGACTAAGCAAAAGTTCACAGCCAAAGATGAGAAACAATTAAAAGAATATCTTGATGAAGAAAGGGCATTGCATACAGGCAAAAAAATTATTTGTATTCTTGCTAATACTAAAGACGATAAAATCCGTGTTTGGCAGTCAATTATGGATGACAAACACCTCTTAAAAGATGAAAAAGTGCTTAATTCAATGGCTTATTATGTTCAGCTTTTTGATGAGGAGCATAATAAGCAAAATGACCGCGAGCGTGTATTAAAGAACACTTACGCGTTGAATGAGACACTTCATAAGAAAGACATTGATGAAGTGCTTCGTTCTCAATTTGTTGGAACAACGCTTTTGTATATCAAGGATGTAATAAAGCAGAAAGGAATTAAACAAATAACAGAAGAAACGCAAAGCCAACTGAAAGAGTATTGGAGAAGTTTGTCAGAAAAGCAAATTAGAACGGGCATACAAGAAACCCTTGAAAATTTGCTTGATGGTTCTGACAGTAAGGCATTAAAGATTGAACTTCTGCAAAAGAATGTCCTTAATGACCAAAAGGTTAAAAAGCTGAAAACTGCTGATTGGGTGGATATCCTTGATGAAATCCTTTGGAATATTTATCGATTTATAAATACTAATAGCTCTGAGGGTCAGGATATCTTAAATCTATTCTTCATTGCATTTAATAAATATACAGGTAAGGCTGACAAGAATCAGGCATTTACACCTGACCACATTACTAATTTTATGTGTCGAGTTACGGGAGTAGACCATACTAAACGAATATTTGATGGTACCTGTGGTTCAGGTTCATTTTTGGTACAAGCAATGGTACTTGAACTTGCAGATGTAAATAATCAGAGAATAACAGAGGAAGAAAAGGAAAAGAGACGCAAAAAGGTTGCTAAAGAGAACATATATGGCGTTGAAGTCGAAGAAAAGGCTTTTGGTCTTTCTACTACAAATATGCTCATCCACGGCGATGGAAATTCAAATATTAAAAAAGGTAGCCTGTTTGATAATGCAGCATTTATTAAACAGGCTGACCCTGACATTATTTTGATGAATCCTCCTTATAATGCCAAGCCAATTAATATTCCACCTTCTTATAAGGTAGGGTGGAAAGCTGATGCTAAGGAAGACCCGACTAAAGGTATGGTATTTTTGAAATTCATATCTGACACAATCAAAGCAATGAATGAAGAACGTCTTTCTGAAGGAAAATCAAAAAAAGAAGTAAAGGTAGCAATACTACTCCCTGTATCTACTGCAATTGGAGCAAGTAGTTTTATTTCTGATATGAAAACCTCACTTTTGGAGGATAACACATTGGATGCCGTTTTTACTCTTCCTAATGAAGTGTTTTATCCAGGTTCTTCAGTTTCAACTTGTTGTATGGTTTTTACACTTGGTAGACCACATAAAAATGCTGATGGTACTGTTGATAAGACTTTTTTTGGGTATTACAAGGATGATGGTCATAAGAAAAAGAAGAGTCTTGGTCGCATTGAGCAATTTGACAAAGATAATAATTCAATTTGGAAGGCTATAGAGGAAAAGTGGGTTGAATACTATCGTGATAAGACTGTGGAAGATGGTTTTTCCGCAAAAGCAGTCGTATCAGGAGATGATGAGTGGCTTTGTGAGGCTTATATGAAAACTGATTATACTAAACTAACAGAGGCGGATTTTCAGCAAACTGTTAATGCTTATCTTGCTTATCTCGTTAAGGAAGGTAAGGTTTATGAATCTTAATGTTGAAAATTGGAAGCGTTTTTATCTCGGTCGCTTATTCAACATAAAAAAAGGTAAGCGTCTGACATCTGAAGACCAGGAAGACGGTACCAATATTTATATTGGTGCAATAGATTCAAATAATGGTGTTGCAAATCATATTGGACAAAACCCAATTCACGCAGGCAATACTATTTCTTTGAGTTACAACGGTTCAGTTGGTGAAGCTTTTTATCAGCCCGAGCCTTATTGGGCAACAGATGATGTTAATGCTTTATATTCAAAGTATGAAGGCTTCAATGAGGCTATAGGTTTGTTTATGGCGGCGATTATTCGACAAGAAAAATACAGGTTTTCTTACGGTCGTAAATGGACCTTAGATAATATGAAAAACTCCGATGTTTGTCTTCCGATTCAGCATAATTCTGATGGAACCCCATATATTGATGCGGCTTGCGTTTATTCAGATGAAGGATATGTGCCTGATTGGAAGTTTATGGAAGATTACATAAAATCTCTTCATCATAAACCACTGACTACTCAAATTAAGCCAGGTCAGGTTCCTGATTTGAATGTGCAAAAATGGGGTGAATTCAAGATTAAAGTTTTGTTTAAGGTTGAACTCTCTAAAGGCGATATCAAACTTGATGATATGGATGAGGGACCTATTCCTTTGGTTTCTTCAGGAGAGAACAATAATGGCATTGTTGGATTTATTGATGAAAATGGTGACGGCAAGGCTGAAATTTTCCCTGCTAATCGCATTACGGTAGATATGTTTGGTAACGCATTTTATCAAAATGAGCCTTTTTATGCGGTTAGTCACGGTAGGGTAAATATACTGAATCCCAAATTTGTTTTGACCAGGAATATTGGATTGTTCATATCCTCTGTAATTAGGCAAGAGCAGTATAAGTATTCTTATGGACGTGCTGTTTATAGTGGTGTGGCAGAAGAAATGGAAATCAAACTTCCAATTGTTTCTAAAGATGTGCCTGATTGGCAGTTTATGGAAGATTACATTGCCGCTTTGCCATATGGCGATAGATTGGAGGGGTAATAATGCCACAACATAAAAAAGACTATTCACTACTCCATTGTAAGATAGATAAACCTATTGCAGATAAACTTCAGTTGTTTGTTGAAGAAACAGGGTTATCAAAGACCGCTACTGTTGAAAAGGCATTAAAAACCTATTTTCAGCAATACGGAAAAACAGGGAGAATCTGAGAAACAACCTAAGTCTCATTGGAAGATACGAAAATACTTGAACATATTGAAAGGTTCATTTTAGACCAGATGACACGATTTGTAATTTATGCCCGCGTTTCCACGACTTTGGAGGAACAAGATACTTCATATAAAACCCAAGTTGATGACTTGAAAGAAGCCATTATCAGGAAATACGATGATTTTGAGTGCGTTGGGGTATATTCAGATAGGCGTTCTGGAACTAAAGCCGAACGCCCTGAATTCCAGCGAATGCTTGCCGATGCAAAAGAGCATAAATTTGATATTATTGTTGCTAAAGATTTGTCTCGTATTGCAAGAAATACGCGTTTGTTTCTCAATTTTCTTGATGAACTCAAAAAATGCGACGTAAGTTTAATACTTGATACTGAAGGAATTGATACACGTAATGCACTAAACGATTTTTATTTGACTGTTCTTAGTGCTATTGCTCAAATGGAAGCAGCAAATACTCGAGCACGAATCCAAGAGTCTTATGCGATTAAGAGAGGAATGAAGCAGCCAGCACGCCCATCGGCGATTTGTTTAGGCTATAAAATTGTAAAAGATGATGAAACAAAAGAAAGCCACGTTGAAAGAGATGAGGAAGAGGCAGCCCTCGTAAAACGGATTTTTCGAATGTTTGTTGAAGAAAAGATGAGCACTGGGGCAATAGCAACACAACTTTCAATTGAGGGAATTGAAACTAAAAGAACCATTACCAATAAAAGAAAGTCTGGGAGTAAAGGCTGGTACCGCTCTGGAATAAGATATATTCTCCAAAACCCGAAATACATTGGGGAAGCTGTCGAACACGATAAAAGCGATAAAACAAACATAAAGGAGCTTAGATTTAAGGGAGCATTTCCGCCTATTATTGATACGGCGACATATAGAAAAGCACAAAAAATGTTAGAAAAACTCGCAAAAACCGATGAGCGAGCAGAACAACGTCGACGAGTAATTAACTTTCGCCCCAAAATTTATCCGCTTTCAGGAATTTGTTTTTGCAGTGAGTGTAATTCACGATGCAGTCGTTATAGTACACACAATGAGTACCATAGAGGATACGCATTAGAAGATAATTGTAAAGGTAACCCTGTTTGGGGATGTCTTAATGGACGATTTGGGAAAAAACATCCAGATTACTGTGGAAATTACAGAATTAGTGAGTTTTATTTATATTCTATGGTTATAGAGGCTCTGACATATATTTTGACAACCTCTCGCTGTCTGCAAGAATACCTTGCGGATGTTAGCAATATGCAAACGGATATTATCGACTATGAGAAGGCTATAGCCGTATTTGAAGCAGATATGAAAGCGTTCAATAAGGAACGTGAGAATATTATTACACTATTTCGTAAGGGGTTATATGATGAGAAAAGACTTGATGCGGAGATTAACCAATTAGATAAAAGGATAGAGAAAAGAATAGACACCAAGCCAGAACCTCCTGAAGTCGATAGAAGTGTACTGCTTGAAGATTTGGGTATTATTGCTAAAACCGAGTGGTCTGAAAAATCTACAGCGGATGTCCGTTCTTGGCTATTCAAAATATTTAAGGAAGATACTACTCTTAAAAGAAATATCGTTATTGCTCTTGTAGAAAGTATAGAAATCGGAGGAGAACCTCGATTTAGGGCAACTATCAAAATCCGTGGATATGATAAACGAATAGTTTTGCAAGTGCCTCGTCGTTCTCCGTATAGAAGAAAGAAGAGGGCAGAGGGCTTAAAACTACCAGATGGGTCAGTTCCGCTAATTCCAACATTTCATTATGACACTCCTGAGATTGTGGGCGTTATTGACTAATAGTGGTTTATTGAGTGCCACAAAACCAAGTGGAATCAATATAATCACATAAATTGAGTGTTATTCCCAAGACATCAGCAATATAACCATTGTTAAATTCGATGGTTGATATGGTTTTGCCTTCCTTGGATGCTGTTATCAAATTTTCAAGGTATTCCTCACCGAACTTTTTAACTATATGCTCTTCAAGGAGTTTGAGGTTGCAAAAATCTGAGGAATACAGATAAGCCAGATGGATAAAGGCATCCCTTATCTCGTTTTCCGATAAGTGGTTTTCATAATCACTGTAATAGCGGATTTTCTCTGTCCAAGAATGATTTGAATGGTTTTCCCAATACATAAATTGCCTCCTAAGCCTTAATTTATTGTGTTTTTCGCTTGATTTAGTGAAAGGTTCATATTTTTACAATCTTCAAATGTGGTCTTTCCCGAGCCGGTTCCGCCGCATATGAATATGGTCCGTTTGTTCCTTACACACTCAGCCAGAAACCTGGCTGCTTCCTCACTTATGAACTCCTGTCTTATAAGAGAGACGATGTCGTGAGTGATGCCGGTAAACTTTCTTATCGTTACCGTCGTCTCTCTTGATATGGGAGGGAGGACCGCGTTAGCTCTTGAGCCGTCCGGAAGTCTTAAATCGGCTATCGGATTGGCTTCGTTAAGAGGCCTGTTCTGGTTTGCGAAAAAACAGGAGATACAAGTCCTCAAGGATTCTTCATCTCTGAAAGCCAGATCTGATCTATAGAGCTTTCCGCCTCTTTCAAAAAATATCTTGTAAGGTCCGTTTACCATTATTTCCGTAATAGAAGGATCTTCCATCAAAGGTTCGATCACGTCCAGGCGTCTTAATGAGTTGAATACTGATTGGGCCATCTCCCGTTTCTGGTCGAGATTCATCTTGTAGGATGTGTTCTCGGAGATTACATCGGATATGATCTCCCTGAGTTTTTCATCGGAAGGATCAGTCTCTCCGGATATTGCATTCAATACGCAATAAGTAATCTGCTCTTTGATGTCGTCCCGGCTCGTTTTTACATGATTCATACTGCCAGACTCCTTTGAGAGAAGACGTCATCAAATTCACTCATTGGTGCAAAATCTTCCGCATAACGTACGGATATCCTTTCCTTACCGAGAACTTTTGTAAGCATGGTTATAAGGTCTCGCGCACCAATATCCTCGCTTGTATTTTTTGCAGGGAGAAGGATGAATACCTTGTCGCATCCGGCTAGAAGTCCGGGCAGATCGGCAGTCCTGAATCCTTCAACGACTGCAAGAACGTTTACGAATATCTGCCTGGAATGGGCAAGGTCAGATGCATGGTTCATGAGTGCAGTGGAACGCTCTATGCCGAGATCGTATACATCGTCATTATTCTTGCAGCTTCCGGGAGTAAGAAAACCCGAATCATCCATGTTACAGTATTTGAGAATGTCTTCAGGCATGAATCTTCTGGACTTGCAGTCCTTAAGAAGCGATGTCATGTTTGATGCCGGCGAACCTCTCCACAATGCTCTGAGTCTGCTCGTGAAATCTAGCCTTATGTTGTAGTCGGCTTCATAGAGTCCTGACTCGAGATCAAATATGAACCTGTCCCTTACGTCAGAGTAAACGAACGGAATGACGGCGGTGAGTGTTCCAGTTAGCGGTTGGTTGACTGAAGGTACGTCTGCTCTGGGCAAAAGCATAGATATGAGTCTGGAACAGTCAATTATTCCGCCGTCTTCCGTTAGCCTAATGGGTGAGGCTGCTGTAGAGGGAATATCATCTTTGTTAATGCAGGCCGGATCGTAAATGACTTTTGTGAAGTCACTGAACCTGTCATCTTCATCCTGTCTTTCAAGGCACGGGTTTACGATATATGCATCAGGATAAAAGCTTCCGAGTCTCTTTTTGAGAAGACTGTAAATGTATTCGTTGGTCTCATAGATCCTGATAGTGAATGCCATGGCTTTTATCCTCCTTTGGTCTTTGTTCGATAAGCGGATTGTAAGGCCATAATCATGCCGATAAAAGCGACAAAAACCGACAAAAACAGACAAGGGATAAGACCAAAAACGGCATTTGGGCGAGAGTAATAAATTAATTATTATTATTAACAAATCACCTGTTGGAAATCATTTTCGGAAAGTTTTTTGAGCATGAAATGACAATCCCGTCACTTCCGATTGACAAAGAGGGTAGTGATAAGTAAAATCATCTCGTTACAATTTAAAGTTCATTGCTTATCAAGAGTGACTCGAGGGACCGGCCCGTTATCAGAGTCCGGCAACCGCGGAAAGCAGCGGTGCCAATTCCGGCAGGGAAACCTGGAAGATGAGGATCGATAATATATTGCGTCGGCCTTCTCCTTTCGGGGGAAGGTTTTTTCTTTACCAAAGCATTGAACGGAAAGGAAAGAAAATGAGAAATAAAAAAGGAAACTGGCTGTTCACTTCTGAATCAGTTACTGAGGGACATCCCGACAAGATCTGCGACCAGATCTCAGACAGCGTTCTTGACGCTATCCTGGAACAGGATCCTATGGCACGTGTTGCATGCGAGACATGCACTACAACAGGTATGGTGCTCGTCATGGGCGAGATCTCAACATCGGCTTATGTTGATATTCCTTCCATCGTAAGGAATACGGTTAAGGAGATCGGATATAACTCAAGCGAGATGGGTTTTGACAGCCATTCATGCGCTGTACTTACTTCCATCGATGAGCAGTCTCCCGACATCGCCATGGGTGTTAACGAGTCTTACGAGGCACGTCACGGCGGCGAAAAGGAACTCGACACAGGTGCAGGCGACCAGGGCATGATGTTCGGTTATGCAAATGACGACACACCTGAGCTTATGCCTATGCCTATCGCACTTGCACATAAGCTTACTATCCGTCTTACAGAAGTACGTAAGAGCGGTGCTGATTTCTTAAGACCTGACGGTAAGTCACAGGTTACAGTAGAGTACGAGAACGACAAGGTAAAGAGGATCGATGCTGTAGTTATTTCCACACAGCACAGCGCTGACGTAACTCTTGAGTTCCTTGAAGAATATATCAAAGAGAATGTTATCAAGGCTGTTATCCCTGCTGATCTCATGGATGAGAACACAAAGATCTACATCAATCCTACAGGCAGATTCGTAGTAGGCGGACCTCAGGGTGACTCCGGTCTTACCGGAAGAAAGATCATCGTTGATACATACGGCGGATTTGCCCGTCACGGCGGCGGATGCTTCTCAGGTAAGGATCCGACGAAGGTTGACCGTTCAGCATGCTACATGATGCGTTACATCGCAAAGAACATCGTAGCTTCAGGTCTTGCTTCCGAGTGCGAAGTCCAGGTTGCTTATGCCATCGGTGTTGCCAAGCCGGTTTCCGTAATGGTTGATACATTCGGAACCGGTAAGATCGAAGATACCAAGATCGTTGAGATCGTAAACAAGGTATTCGATTTAAGACCTGCAGCCATCATCAGAGATCTCGATCTCAGAAGACCTATCTATGCGAAGACCGCAAGCTATGGTCACTTCGGCAGAACTGATGTTGAACTCCCTTGGGAGAAGACAGACAAGGCTGAAGAGATCAAGAAGCTTGCAGGCATCTGATATCCCGATATAAGGACAATTTAGTCTCAAACACCCGGTTAAAGTCTCAACTTTGGCCGGGCTTATTGTTTTGATGAAAGATTATTGTTAGCATTTTGAAAAACCGAAAGAAGCGAGTCAATGAAGAAAGAGCCCAAAGACAACAAACTGTCTTTGTCGGTTGAAGATATCGGCAGCGAGATAGAAGATGCAAAGGTCACCTGCATAAAGGTGTTTTGTCCGAGAAAGGCAAATAACTTTGTGTCGTTTCTTTGCGACGGCAGATTTACCGTAGCAGGTAAATCAAAGGTCTATATCGTCGAGGGCGGATCTTACATCATTTCCGGCAAAGTCACCGAGTGGAACAACAGACCTCAGGTAACGCTCAAGAAGATAAGCGTTGATGAAGAAGCAGGCGACTCGCTGCTCATAGCATCCTTTCTTTCAGATAACATAAGCGGTCTGGGTAAGACTACCGCTGAGGCTCTGGCTTCCAGATTCGGCAAGGAAGTTCTGAAGGTCCTGACTGAGACACCTGAACTTGCATCTACAGAAGTAAGCGGGCTTTCTTCCTCAAGGGCAATTGCCATATGTGACCAGCTTGTTGAGGAATATGAATTCTTCGAGCAGGGACTTGAAGCAAAGCTCATGGGTTTTTCGCAGGCCCAGATAAAGATGCTCAAGAATCTCGACAGGCTTGACTGTGAAGAGATAAGAAAGACACCTTTCGCACTCATGGGACACGGCGTTGCAGGCTTTGAACTTCTGGACAGGATTGCACTCGGCGAAGGCGTATCACCTGTAGCAAAAGAGAGAATAGCAGCTGCTCTCTACCAGTCCTGTATGTATCTTCATGAGGAAACAAAATCCACTGCTCTCGTTCCGCAGGACGTAAGAAAAAGAGCCTTGGAATATGTTAACAGCCATGAATCCAAGATCACTTCGGAGCAGTTCACAGAGGTGTTCAGGGATGCTGCCGCAATGGCGATAGAAGATAAAAAGATCGCAGTATATAAATACGATTCCGGCAAGTGCGCAGTCTGTGATGTTGAAGACCCGGATGCGAGATTTGCCACAATGAGTTATTTCGTATCAGAGCTCGCGATCGAGAGACGAATCAATGAGATGCTCAAGTCAAAGACGGTTCCTCCGCCGAGAGATGAGAGCGACAGGATAATGAAGGAGGTCGCATCAGACCTCGGCATTATTCCAGATAAGTCTCAGCTGGACGCTTTGTATCTATGTATGTACAGTCCTATCAGTGTCATCACCGGTGGTCCCGGAACGGGTAAGACGACCATTATGGGTGTTCTTGGTGAATACTTCAGGCGGAGCAAGATCAGCTGCGTATTTGCAGCGCCCACAGGACGTGCGGCAAAGAAACTTTCAGAAGCATGCGGAAGTGAAGCTTCGACTATTCACAGGCTTTTAGGTGTCAGAAGAACCATCAACACTGACGACGAGGATCTTCCTGATGACAGGTCGGGCCAGTATAACAGTCTTCTTTTCGCTCATGGAAAAGACAATCCGATCATCTGCAGGGTAATAGTCATAGATGAGATGTCCATGGTGGACACGATGCTCATGAGGCATCTTCTTGATGCGACTGATAAGGGTACCTCGATCATTCTCGTAGGAGACCCTGACCAGCTTCCTTCTGTCGGCTGCGGCGATATCTTGAGAGATCTTCTGTCTTGCAGATCGATCCCTTCGATAAGGCTTGAAGCGCTTCACAGACAATCTGATGACGGCAGCATTGCGGCTAATGCAAATCTCATTCTCGAAGGAAATGAACCCAGGAGCATGGGTGACGATTTCGAGATCATCAGCTGCAAGAGTGAAGAGGAAGCGCAGGAGACAATTGCAAGGCTCGTTCTTGAGCATAAGAACGACGATCTCATATGTCTTACTCCGACCAAGAATGAGAATGTTGCCCTGGGCACAGTCCAGCTTAATAAGCTTATCCAGGCATTGGAAGTAAAAGACGACATTAAGGTTTTGAAGAGAGGCCAGAGCCTCGTCCTTCACATAGGCGATAAAGTAATGCAGAACAAAAACGATTACTCCACCGAGTGGATAGATCCAGTCACAGGGGAAGTGCTGCAGGGAATATTCAACGGCGAGCTTGGAGTTATCAGCGACATAGACCCCTTAAAAGGAAGCGTTACGATCACCTTCGATGAAGGCAAGACCGCCGAATATAAGGGCAAGCTCCTGGATAACATAGATCTTGCTTATGCCGTTACGGTTCACAAATCACAGGGCTGTGAATTCGACAGGGTTATTATCGCTTTGGGCAAGATGAATGCCCTTCTTTACAAGCGCAGCCTGCTTTATACGGCTGTTACGAGAGGCAAGATGAACGTTACGATTGTCGAGTGCGAAGGTACGCTCGGTAAGTTCTTAAGGGCGCCCAAGGGCGATACCAGGGAGACATGCTTAAGAGATCTTCTTAAGACTGTCGATTACCGCCGGAACAAGTGATGGTATCCCGTCATGGAAACAGCATAATCAGCATTTCAGGAGAGATAAGAGAAGCTTTTAAAGGGGCGGCGGACCTTATTCTTCCCTACAGATGTGCGCTCTGCGGAGATGTTTCCGATTCAGAAGACCGCTTCGAAAACTACGATTCCTTATACCGTCAGCTCTACGGGAAAGATTCCGGACTTCATTTGTGCGGCAAGTGCCTGTCTGACCTGGTAAGTACTGATGAACAGGGAAGATGGCTTTTATGTCTTTCAAATCCCGTCGAGAACGATCCATGCCCCGGACTTGCACTGTATCTGCTTTTTCCGTACAAAGGGATAATCGAGCGGGCCGTTCCGAAGATCAAGTTCGGCGGACAGATCGGGCTTGCCAGATTCTTCGGCTGTGTATTGGGCTCTGCTCTTTTTGATGTGGGACTTTCCGCAGATCTCATGGTTCCTGTCCCGCTATCGCAGAAAAGACTTGAAGAACGCGGATTTAATCAGGCTTCCGAAATAGCATATCCGGTCTCAAAGCTGACCGGTATCAGGTTTGCAGAAGACTGCCTGATTAGAATAAGAGATACGAAGAAGCAGTCAGAGATTACTGACAAGAATCTGAGGGCGAATAATGTGTCGGGTGCTTTCGGAGTAAGTGATCTCTGGGATGTGACCGGCATGACCGTAATTATCGTTGATGACGTTGCCACGACAGGCGCTACGCTTCATGAAGCGGCAGCAGCTCTCTACAAATCTGGGGCTGCAAAAGTGCTGTGCGCAGCATTGGCAGGAAACAGATCTGCCAAAAATGCCGAACCTTTTTAATGGCTGAAGGAGATTTAAGCTCCGATCGCTCTTACGATGACTGCTGCAATGATGTAGAGCAGGTTGATAACGGTTGCTGCGATGACAAGCGTGAACCAGACCTTCTTTACGCTGAACTTCCTGTTCTTGCGGAGCTCGTCGTGAAGGGGAGTCGTAATGTTCTTGAAGAGAATGATCTTCTTCTTTGTAAGTCTTCCGACAGTGATCTTAACGATGGAGATTCCTCCGTCGCAGAGGAATGGAAGTCCTACGATGAAGTAGAGGAACGGGATCCTGCAATAGATCAGGAAGAATGCGATAAAGAATCCTAAAGATCTTGAACCGGCATCGCCCATCAGCATTTTCGAAGGGTTGAAATTGAAGATGAGGTAAGCGATGAGCGCAGGTACGAAGAATACTACGAGCAGGAGTGCATTATCGTCGAACAGGGATTTTGCAAGGAATCCCATAATGAAGGTCGTGATCACCGCAATTACGGAAAGTGATCCCGAGAGGCCGTCGATACCGTCAGTAGCGTTTGTGGCGTTTATCGATACGACGAAAAGGAGCACTGCGAGGCAATAGAAAAGAACGGGGTGGATGTCAAAATAAGTGCCCGTAATGGCGAGGTATACGCGTGTTCCGAAGAAATGAACAACGATGAATCCTGCAATGAGGGATACAACGAAGTCCAGAGCGCCCTTGATGTATTCGTTCCAGGCATTCTTGGATCTGTCATCGAGCCAGCCTGTTACCATCTCGGCAAGTACTGCAAGAAGGCCGAATCCCAGGCCTGTTACGACGTTGCCGCTCTCAAAAAAGCCTTTGTCTGATGTTATGGGGCTTATAAGGAAGCAGAATATGCTTGAAACCAAAAGGAAAACCAATATGAAATAGAAACCTACGCCTGTAGGCTTTCCGATGTTTACTTCTGAACCCTGTGCGTATTTACGGCCGCGGTCGTGGCCAAGTATGATCTTCTCTCCCGGAAGGAATTTGAGAAGTATAAGTGTAATGGCAAAGGCAGCAATGCAGCCGATGGCCATTTTCATTATAAATGACATTAAAAAATACCCTCGCTCTTAGGATTCTCCACCAAATGAATTATACATTAAGCATATTTGGATAAAAATTATTAAATCGTTCAACAAATCGGTCTGTTCTATTGGGAAGTATTGGCTAAATGTGTTAACATATTCATTCGTAATAAGGAGAATAAACCATGGATTACAAAGATTTAATAGCTTCTAATTTGAGTAATTGTACAGGCCTTGATAAGGCGCAGGTTGAGGGACTTATCGAGATCCCGCCGAAGCTCGAGCTCGGAGACTTTGCTTTTCCGTGCTTTGTGCTCGCCAAGACGCTTCACAAGGCTCCTCCCATGATCGCAAATGAACTCAAGGATTCAGAAGAGCTCGTTAAGGGTTTTGACGGTGCGGTTACCGTTGATGCTGCAGGTCCTTACATAAACTTCAGGATCGACAGAGGTGTTCTCGCCAAGTCCGTTATCTCTGAGATCATCAGCGAGGGCGATCAGTACGGCAACAGAAATATCGGTGAGGGCAAGAACGTAATCGTTGAGTTCTCATCTCCGAATATCGCAAAGCCTTTCCACGTAGGTCATGCTTTCACGACAATTCTCGGCAATTCTTTGTCTAACATCTATTCAAGACTCGGTTATAACGTAATCAGGTTCAATCACCTTGGCGACTACGGCACACAGTTCGGCAAGCTCATTACCGCTTACAGACTCTGGGGTGACGAGAAGGCCATGGAGGAGAACCCTATAGATGAACTTACCAGGATCTATGTTAAGTTCCACGATGAGTGCAAGGTAAGCCCTGAGGCAGAGAAGGAACTCGAAGATTCGGCAAGAGATAACTTCAGAAAGCTCGAAGAAGGCGAAGAAGAGGAAGTAGCTCTCTGGAAGCGCTTCAGAGACTTAAGTCTTGAGGTTTTCGAGAAGACATATAAGAGAATGGGCATCAAGTTCGATAACTACAACGGTGAGTCCTTCTATTCATCAAGGATCCCGGGTGTCGTTAAGATGCTTGAAGATAAGGGCCTTTTGGAAGAGAGCGAAGGCGCCAAGGTCGTAAAACTCGATGACGAAGGTCTTCCTCCGTGCCTCGTTGTAAAGAGTGATGGTACTACCATCTATGCATCAAGAGACCTTGCTGCAGTTCTTTACAGACATGATGAATTCAATTTCTACAAGAATATCTATGTCGTAGGTCTTCCGCAGCAGCTCCACTTCAAGCAGGTCTTCGCCGTGCTCAAGAAGGCCGGCTATGACTTTGCTGACGACTGCGTACATGTAGGTTTCGGTCTTTTGAAGTTCAAGCCTAAGAAGGATGAGAACGGAAATGAGGTTGCAGAGGCATTCTCAACACGTGCCGGCAATATCATCAAGCTCGACGACTTCCTTGATAAGGCAACAGAGAAGACAGCTGAGATCATCAGAAAGAACAGCGAGCTCCGCGGCGGCGACATGACCGACGAGCAGATCGCTGAAGTATCCGAAGTTGTCGGTCTCGGTGCAGTTACATATACATATCTCAAGGCCGGAAGAGAGAAGGACATCTTCTTCGACTGGGATGACATGCTCGATTTCGAGGGCGATACAGCGCCTTACCTCATCTACACATATGCAAGGATCAAGTCCATCTTGAGAAAGGCAGAAGACCAGGGCTTTGCAGGCAACATTGATGCTGCCGACAAGCTCACTGCTGAAGATGAGTATGCTGTTATCAGAAGCCTTGCAGACTTCAAGGATGCGGTAGTTAAAGCTGCTGAGAGCTATGAGCCTTTCATGATCTCACGTCAGATCGCGCTCATCGCAAGAAATTTCAACCGTTTCTACAATAACTCGAGAATACTTAATGCGGATTCCGAAGAGATCAGAGATGCAAGACTCAAGCTCTGCGAGGCTGTTGCTGACTGCCTCAAGTCAGGACTTGATATGCTCGGAATCGGCGTAGTCGAGAAGATGTAAGAATTAGAAAGGTGATCTAATGGAGAATACAGCGAACAGCTCGGTACCGGATTTTAAGGAACTTAACTATACAAGACCGGACCTTGATAAGTTCACGGAGACCGTAAGAAACGTAAGGCTCAGACTCATGACCGCCAAGACCATCGAGGCAGCCGACGAGGCTCTGGGCGAGTACGAGATCGCCATCAGTTCATTTGATACGCAGTATGCTCTGTGTCAGATCCTTCATGATCTCGATACGTCAAACGAGTACTATAACACCGAGATGGAGTTTTTCGATGAGGCCGGTGCAAGAGTCCAGGAGCTCTCATCAGCCGTCCTGTCGGGACTTCTGACATGTCCCTGTGCCGACAGTCTTAAGGCCAAGTACGGTCCCATGATCTTCCGCAAGGCCAAGAACCAGAGGGAGATAATCTCCAGCGAAGTAATCGACGATCTTACTGAGGAATCAAAGCTCGAGAACGAGTATTCCCAGAAGCAGTCTGAGGCAGAGATCCCTCTTGGCAAGAAGACTCTTAACTTAAGCCTTATCCAGCCTTATCTCCAGTCTACTGACAGGAAGGTAAGACGTGACGCTCACATCGCTCTGGACAAGTACTACATGTCCAGAAAAGAAGAGTACGACAGGATCTACGACGAGCTCGTAAAGACGAGAACTACCGCAGCACAGAAGCTCGGATACAACAACTTTACGGAACTCGGATATAAGCGCATGGAGCGCTACGATTACAACAGGGAAGATGTTGCCAAGTTCAGGGAGAACATCAAGAGATATATCGTGCCGCTCACGACACAGATAAGAAAGCTCCAGCAGGAAAGATTAGGCGTCGACAAGCTCATGTTCCATGACCTTCCGTGCCTTTTCTCGGAGGGTAATCCTACACCTGTAGTAAGCAAGGATACATATGAAGAGGCAGCAGGCAAGTTCTTCAGGAACATGTTCGGCGCTACGCCCAGTTTCTTTGATATTCTTTCCGATCACGGATATACGGATCTTTTGTCCCGTCCCGTAAAGTCTACGGGCGGTTACTGCATGTATCTTGAAGATTACTGCATTCCTTTCATCTTCATGAACGGCAACGGTACGTTTGACGATGTCGCAACTGTCGTACATGAGGGAGGACACGCTTATGCTGCTCTTGCAGGTGCTGAGTCATCTCCTTTCGTAGAGTGCCTCTCACCGACGCTTGAGACATGCGAGATCCACTCCACATCTATGGAATACATGTCATATCCTTTCATGGATATCTTCTACGGCAAGCAGGCTGACCAGTACTGCGAACTCCACATGACCGACGGACTTCTGTTCCTTCCTTACGGATGCATGGTCGACGAGTTCCAGCACATTGTTTACGACAATCCCAACATGACGCCTGATGAGCGCCACGAGATCTGGAAGATGCTCGAACAGACATATCAGCCTTTCATAAACTACGATGAGAACGATACGCCTTTCCACGCAATGGGCGGCGCGTGGATGAAGAAAGATCACATCTTCACGACACCGTTCTATTACATTGACTATTGTCTTTCTCAGATATGCGCTCTTGAGCTCTGGGATGAGTCCAGAGCCGACCTTAAGGATGCGCTCGAAAAGTACAACACGCTCTGCCAGCTTGGCGGAAGCGACACATTCCTTAACCTTATCAAGCGTGCGGGAATCGAATCGCCTTTCAAAGTCGACGTAATTAAGCGCCTTGCGTTCAGATGCGCTGATTTCCTTAATCTGTGAGGATAAGATGCAGCTTCCCGACAGCTTTGTAAATGAGATGAACGACTTCTTCACGCGTCACAATGAAGTGCCGCGTGATGGTTTTTATGAGAGTTTTGACAAGGTCCCGCTAAAAGGCGTCAGGTTCTCGCGCTCGAAAATAACCGGCAGCGCGCAGGAAAAAGATTTCCTGGTCGACATGAACGAGGAGATAAAGCCTGTTTTATGGTGCAGTGGCGGTTACTATGTTAACAACGAACCAGGCGGAAGAGATCCTCTCTATCACGCAGGTGTCTACTATCCTCAGGAGCCTTCTGCAATGCTGCCCGCACAGGTAATGGCTGCAAAACCTGGCGAGATAGTCCTGGATCTTTGTGCGGCCCCAGGCGGCAAAGCGTGCAGACTTGGCGAAGATATGCACGGCAAGGGAATCCTTGTCGCAAATGAGATAAGCTTCGAGCGTTCCAAGGCATTGCTCAGAAACATCGAACGTTCCGGTATCGAAGGACTCGTTATCCTTAATGAGACTCCTGAAAATATTGCAGCAAGACTTCCTTTGTTCTTCGATAAGATCCTCATCGATGCGCCTTGCTCCGGCGAGGGAATGTTCAGAAGAGATAAGAATGCCTGCAGAAGCTACATGAATTACGGCCCCAAGGTCTGTGTCCCGCTGCAGGAATCCATTCTTGAAGCGGCAGACAAGTGCCTTAAAGAAGGCGGTTCTATCGTATATTCAACATGTACTTTCTGTGTAGATGAAGACGAGAACCAGATAAAGAGATTTATTGAGCGTCACCCCGAATACCATGTAAAAGCGCACCCTGAGATCGAAGGTGTCACTCACGCGGGAGAAGATTCTATCCTGCCCGGATCAATGAGGATCTGGCCACATATGTCTGAAGGTGACGGACACTTCTGCGTTCATATCGTAAAGGGTGAGGAGAAAGAGCTTAAGTCAGCTGATGAACTCCTGATAAAAGAGACTGTCGGAGCCAAAGATAAGAGCGCTGAAGCAGCATTGCCCGTGCTTGATGAAGTGCTCTCTGATAAAGGCAGGGAAGAGCTTTTACAGGGTCGCTTTATAAGCCACGGAACAGGTCTTTTCAAGATGACTTTCGATGAAAAACTCTTTAAAGGACTTAAGGTCGTCAAGACCGGACTTTATGTTGGCGATATCAAGCCTTTGAAGTCGGGAAAAAAGGTTTTCGAGCCGTCAAACAGCATAGCTCTCGCTCTCTCAAAAGATGCGATAAAGAAAGACTCTTATCTGGGCCTTAGAAGAGACGATGACAGACTTACAAAGTATCTTCGCGGCGAGACTATATCAGTATCAAGTGAAGACGGACTTAAATCATCCGGCACGATAATCGTGGGAATCGGAGATTTCCCGCTGGGCTTTGCCAAGATCAACGGCCAGACCGCGAAAAATATGTATCCCAAGGCATGGAGGCTTATATGACAAAAGAATTCAAACTCATTCTTGCTACTTCGAACAAGGACAAGGCAAGAGAGATCGCAGAGATATTAAGTGACACTCCCTTCGTTGTTACGACCATGAAGGAAGAAGGATACGATCCCGATATCGTGGAAGACGGCAAGACATTCGAAGAGAATGCCCTCATTAAGGCCAGGACCGTTCACGCTCTTGCCGAAGGCGCTTATGTCATGGCTGACGATTCGGGACTTTGCATTGATGCATTGGACGGTGCTCCGGGCATCTATTCGGCACGTTTCTGCGGCGAGAATTCAACATATCCCGAGAAGTTTGCGAAGATCTTTGAGATGCTTAAGGACGTTCCTGAAGAAAAGCGAACTGCCAAGTTCGTTTGCAGCATTGCAGTCGTAAGACCTGACGGTTCTGAATTCACGGTAAGAGGCGAAGTTTGCGGCGTTCTTCACGAGAAGCCCATGGGCGACGGCGGATTCGGCTACGATCCTATCTTCTATGTGCCCGAATTCGGCATGACGACAGCACAGATGACAAAGGAACAGAAGAATTCCATAAGCCACAGGGGTAAGGCTTCAAGAGCCATGGCTGAAAAGCTTAAGGCTGATCTCGGCTGAGAGTGTTTCAATTCCGATAGTTTAATAGATCGAATACTAATTCGTACAGTAAATTGCCTGAGTTACTGTACGGATTACGTATTTTTGCGTCAGAATACGTAAATCGTACAGTTCTTCATCGTTTTTACTGTACGGAATTGGTACTGGAATCTTCATGAATCACATGGCATGTATTTATCTTATTTATTTTATTGAATTAGCGACTTAATCGTGTTAATATTTTCGGGCGCGTACAAATGTCCACCACTCGTGGTATAGTGACAGCGCAAAATCTCTACAGAAAGGCCTTATTTTATGCATCAGGATAACCCCGAATATTTCCTAGTCGATAAGAGAGTTTTACCTGAAGTCTTCATTAAGGTTATGGAGGTCAAGCAGCGTCTCAACACCGGAGAATCCACTTCGGTAAATGAAGCTGTAAGGAAGACAGGCCTTTCCAGAAGCGCATATTACAAGTATAAGGATTCCGTCCTGCCGTTCTATGAGGCAGCAAGCGGCAAGAAAGTTACGCTTCTTCTGTCTGTTGAGAATTTCCAGGGAATCCTGTCTGAGATCATCAGAACGATTGCGGAATCACGTGCGAATATTCTGACCATCAATCAGAATATCCCGATCAACGGCCTTGCAGACATCTCGATCTCCATTGAAACCGTGTCAATGTATGGTACAGTTGACGACATAATTAACGATATCTCCAAGCTTGCGGGCGTGCGTAAGTGCATGATCCTGAGCAGGGAATAATGAAAGGTAAGGAACAGCAAATGGCAATTAACATCGCGATTCTGGGTTTTGGTACGGTAGGTTCTGGCGTAGCCGAGACTCTCGATATAAACAAGGAGCTCATCACGAAGCGCGTTGGCGAAGAGATCAACGTGAAGTATATCCTTGATATCAGGGATTTCCCTGAGAGCAAGTTTGCTAACCTCGTTACACATAATGCTGATGAGGTTTTCGACAGCGACATTCTTATCGCAGTCGAGACCATAGGCGGTGCGAGGATCGCTTATGAATACACAAAGCGCGCTCTTTCGTTGGGAATCAGCGTCGTAACATCAAATAAGGAACTCGTATCAACACACGGTCCCGAGCTCATTAAGATCGCTCAGGAAAACAACTGCTGCTATCTTTTCGAGGCTGCGGTAGGCGGCGGTATCCCGATCATAAGACCTCTTTACAAGTGTCTTGCAGCAAACAAGATTACAAAGATCGCAGGTATCGTAAACGGTACGACAAACTATATCCTTTCACAGATGAAGGATGAAGGCATCGATTTCGATACGGCTCTGAAGCAGGCTCAGGCAAACGGTTTTGCTGAGGCAAATCCTTCTGCAGATATCGACGGTATTGACGCACAGAGAAAGATCTCCATCCTTTCAACGATCGCAAATGACGGCGCTTACATCGCACCTGACCAGATCTCAGCTGAAGGTATCTCTGCTATCACTAATGACGATTTCGAGTTCGCTTCATCCATCGGATGCGACATCAAGCTCATCGCTCTTTATGAAGCAGGTGAGGATAAGCCGGTTGTATACGTAGCACCTACACTCGTTGCAAAGAGCAATCTTTTGTTCAACGTAAGCGGCGTATTCAATGCGATCATGGTTGAAGGTAACAGCTTGGGCCAGGCTATGTTCTATGGCCAGGGCGCAGGAACGCTTCCTACGGCTTCTGCTGTATGCGGCGACATCCTTGAAGCTGCAATGAGCAATCCGACAGAGAACAGGACATGGACGGAAGAGAGCGTTGCTATCACACCTTACGATGAGATCGCTGCTGATATCGTAGTAAGAGCTGATGTTCCCGCAAAGGTCATCACAGCTGCTGAAGGCTATGAGTGCGAAGTTCTCTCTGATGAGGCAATCCTCGTTAAGGGCATCAGGCATAAGGACATCGCTTCACTCGTAAGTGAGACGGGCGCAAAGTCCTGGATGCACTATCTTAAATAATCTAATCGAAAATATCCCGGAGGAATAGAAAATGAAGGTTCTTGTAGTTGGCGGCGGCGGAAGAGAGCACGTTATTTGTTGGAAGCTTAAGCAGGATCCCAGAGTCACGGATCTTTACTGTGCACCCGGTAACGGCGGTATTGCTTCGATCGCTACATGTGTAGACATTAAAGCTACTGATATCGAAGGAATGGTTGAGTATGCGAAGAAAGAGCAGTTTGATCTCGTCTTCGTTGCACCTGACGATCCGCTCGCAATGGGCATGGTAGACAAGATGGAAGAAGCAGGTCTTCGAGCATTCGGCCCCAAGGCAAATGCAGCCATCATCGAAGGCTCAAAGGCTTTCTCAAAGCAGCTTATGAAGAAGTATTCAATCCCTACTGCAAAGTATGAGATTTTCACTGATGAGCAGGCAGCTCTTGATTATCTTGAGACACAGCCGATGCCTATCGTTATCAAGTGCGACGGTCTTGCATTAGGTAAGGGCGTAATCATTGCACAGAATCTTGACGAAGCTAAGCAGGCAGTTAAGGACATGATGGAAGACCAGAAGTTCGGTTCTGCAGGATCCACGATCGTTATCGAAGAGTGCATGACAGGTCCTGAACTTACAGTGCTCGCATTCTCTGACGGCAACACATGTGTTCCGATGGTTTCTTCAAGAGACCACAAGAGAGCATACGATCACGATGAAGGCCTCAACACAGGCGGCATGGGCGCAGTTACACCCGGTGCCGACATGACAGACGAGCTTAAGGCACGCATCCAGAACGAGATCATCACACCTACAGTCGAAGCACTCAAGAAAGAGGGAAGACCGTTCAAGGGTGTTATCTACTTCGGACTCATGCTTACACCTGAAGGTCCGAAGGTAGTAGAGTACAATGCACGTTTCGGAGATCCTGAGGCACAGGCAGTACTGCCTCTTCTCGAGAACAGTCTCCTCGACATAGTTGATGCCATCATCGACGGCAAACTCGACCAGATCGACTTCAAGTGGAAGAATAAGTGCTCATGCGTTGTCGTTATGGCTTCAGGCGGATATCCTCAGAGCTACGCAAAGGGTTACGAGATCACAGGTATCGATACATGCGGCAAACTCGTATTCCAGGCAGGTACCGCTCTTAAGGACGGCAAGCTCGTTACAAGCGGCGGACGCGTTCTCTGCGTATATGATGAGGCTGATACTCTTGATGAAGCTATCGACGGTGCATACGAAGGCGTTGCAAAGATCTCTTTCAAGGATATGCATTTCCGTCATGACATCGGAAGGACACTCGGTTAATAAATGAAGATCGGAGTTTACGGAGGATCCTTTGATCCCGTTCATAACGGTCACATAGCAATGATAAGATCCGCTTTAAAGAGCGGATTTATCGATTGTGTGATCGTTATCCCTTCAGTCCGTAATTCGTTTAAACTCTATACGAATAAGCTTCCGCCTCCGTACCGTTTTTACATGATGAAAGAGACGGTCGAAGGAATGGGCCTCAAGAACGTCTTTGTAAGCGATGTCGAATACGGTATCGACGGCGTAAGCTACACGTCCGTCGTTCTTGCAAAACTGACTTCGGATGAATACATCATTCCGTTCCTTACTGACAACGGTATCAAGCGTAAGAAGGCTGAAGAACACCACGAGTTTTTCTGGATAATGGGTTCTGATACCCTCGGCACATTTGAGAACTGGTATAAGCCCGGCGAGATCCTTAATTATGCATCACTCCTTGCTGCTGTAAGACCGGGAGACGATACTGATGTAGAGAAGGCCAAGACATCAATTAAGAAGAATCTCGGAGGCAAGGTTGAGATCTTCAGACTTGACGGTATCGAATGTTCTTCTTCGCAGATCACGTCAAGCGGTGACTTCTCACAGGTACCTGAACCGGCGTTGGAATTCATTAAGAGACACGCTCTTTATACTGAGAATACGAAGCTTGAAGGGGTTTCTGACGAAGCAAGAAAACAGTTCTTCGAAGCAGCTGTGTGGATGTACCGTTATCTTGGCGGCAAGAGACTTCTGCACACATTAAACGTCGGATATCTGTCAGCACATCTGGCCGGTCTTTATGGCTGCGACAAGGACAAGGCATTGATCGCAGGAGCCCTTCACGACTGCGCGAAGGAACTTCCTATCGAACAGCAGCTCGAAATGGCAAAGAGATATTCAGGCGACCTGTTTACAGAGAAGAAGATCATCCATTCGTCTGCAGGTGCCACTTTTGTTAAGGAAGATCTTGGTATCGAAGATAAGGATATCCTTGATGCGATCTGTTATCACACCACAGGCAGGGGTAACATGACGGTGCTCGAAAAGATCGTTTATCTTGCGGACAAGATCGAACCTGCCAGAAACTACATGGATCTGGGCCCCATTAGAGAGACTGCAGAGCACGATCTGGACGAGGCAGTTCGCATGACCGCTGATGCTGTAAGGAATAAGTTTAAGAGTCAGGGAAGGGAAATGCATCCTGTTACGATCCAAATGATGAAGGATCTGGGCATGTTAAGTGAATAACATCTTTTAGGTCCTCCGCGCTCAGCTTGTGCGGAAACTACTCAAGATGTGTTATTCGTTTAACAATTAGTTAAAAACAACACAACAGTTATTGTGTTACAATCAAAACATAAACAAAACTCAAGGAGATAAATAATGGACAGCAAAGAATTAGCCGCTAAGATTACTGAAATACTTGATTCCAAGAAAGGTATCGACATTGAGACGATAGATCTGACCGGTAAGACCGTTCTTGCAGATTATTTCGTTCTCGCAAGCGGTAATTCCACAACTCAGATCAAGTCACTTGCTGACGAAGTTGAGTTCGTTCTCAAGAAAGATTTTGATATCGTTCCTGACCACATCGAAGGCCGTTCAGGTGACAAGTGGATCCTGTTGGATTACAAGGACGTTGTAGTTCATGTAATGGGCAGGGAAGAGCGCGAGAACTACAATATCGAGAAGTTCTGGGAAACAAAGCGCAGAGAAGACGAAGCGTAATTTAGATAATTATTTAAAAGTAATGTCCGGAGCCGACAGGGTAAATGCCTTGTTGGCTTTGTCGTATATTGTCGGTAAAAACCGACAAAGAGCGGTGCTATGCTTTTTCTATGTTGAAGAAGAGCGCAGCAAAGAAGTTCAAAAGTGTTATCTATCCTGTGGCATTCATCCTGATAGTTATCCTGAGTGCCGTCTATAAGTATGTCTTCAAAGGAAGCGGCGATATTACTCTTCAGGGTTTTAAGAGCGGAAAGACTGCTTCAGTTACTGAGACAACTGCACCGGATGATCTTTATCATGAAACAGACATTCAGGTCACAGTACAGGATACGGCACCTGCAACTGTTGAGACGGTCCGGCTCATCAGTGTTTATATTTGCGGAGAAGTAAGAAATCCGGGCATCTACGAAGCTCCCTGGGGTGTGATGCTTAATGACATTATCGAAGATGCAGGCGGACTTACGGAGAATGCTTCAGTAAACAATATCAACCTCGTTTATCAGATTACGGGAAACATGTCCATCTATATTCCGTCAGAAGATGAGATTAAAAACGGATTTACGGGAGGGGACATCATCAGGCAGGACGGTGTCTATGTATGGGGCAATTCTTCAGGTGGCAGTTCTGAGCCTGTAGGAAGCACGCTTATGGTCAATATCAACACGGCAGCTTTAGATGAGCTCAAGAGCCTTCCGGGGATTGGGGAGGTGACGGCCCAGGCCATTATCGATTACAGAAATACAACACCGTTCTCGGTCATTGAGGACATAAAGAACGTTACTGGAATAGGTGATTCAAAGTTCAACAGGATCAAAGATTATATCTGTGTCTGATCAGGTGTATCCGTAAAGGCCTCTTATACTGACTTCTCCGCTTCTGAGGTTCTCTGTTGATCCGTCATCGAATTCGACCTTAAGTGAGAAGTCGTCATTGATGGCGATGGCTTTGCCTGTCCGGCCCTGACCGTTCTCGGTCATCTGGGGGAAGGCAGTGATCTTACTTCCGGTAGTGATGTTGAGCTCGCGGTATCTTTCAATGTAATAGGGATCTTCGGGCCAGTTGGCTGCAAGCTTGTCCATTGATCTTATTATCTCTGCGGCAAGTTCTGCGCGGACGAATTTCTTTCCGCCGTTCTCCATTGATATGGAAGTGGCTATCTCAGATATCTCAGGCGGGAAGTTATCTTCGTTAACGTTAACGCCGATGCCGATTATGCATGTGTCGATGAAGCCGCTCTCACCCTCGACCGTAACCTCCGTCAGAATGCCGCAGATCTTCTTCCTGTTCATCAGAAGATCGTTTACCCATTTGATCTGTGAATCGAGTCCGTAAGCACTTGTAATCGCATCAGATACGGCAACGGCAGTCCAGCTGGTAAGGTCTGATATCTTATCGAACCCTGAATCAGGTTTGAAAAGGTAGGAGAGATATATTCCTGCACCCGAAGGGGAGGCAAAGCTCCTGCCGCGTCTTCCTTTGCCGCCTGTCTGCTGGTCGGCAATGACTACTGTGCCTGATACGGCTCCTTTTGAGGCCAAGTCTTTAAGGACGTTGTTTGTTGAAACCACAGAATCGAAAACCAGAAGGTCGCCTGATCTGTTATCGGGAAGATATACGGAGACCGATCCTTTGGACAGGATATCCGGACTGCTTATGAGGAGGTAGCCCTTTTTTGTGGATGATTCAATCCCGTAGCCTTCTTCTCTTAATGTTTTGACGGCAGTATTAACCGCAGCACGGGACACTCCGAGTTTGTGGCTTATTGTCTCGCCGGAGATATAGCTTTTTTCTCTCGAAATAAGCTTTAAGACATCGTCTTTGAGCATTAGGGAACCCATCCTTTTACTTAACAAAATATAACAGGCTATTTATTGCTTATTTAAAAAAATAATAACACTTTGCGGGCTATGTGCGGTAAAATATTCTTGGTAAAGTGCATTTTACAATTAATTGTTAGGGTAAGCATGGGTATATATTCGATTGTTCTGGCAGTAGTAATGCTGCTTAGTATGATGTCAACTATGGCGCTCGTTCTCTTCTCGAGACGAGGTGCTAATACGCTTGAAATACTTATATCCGTTTGTATCATGATGAGTAATGCAGGATATTTTATCCTGTCCTGCTCAAGGAACCTTCAGGAAGCGGTTCTTGCTAATGCCCTTTGCTATGTAGGCGGTGTTTTCCTTCCGCTCCTTATCGTCTATATCCTGATCGACTATTCAGATTCAAAAGTTCCTACCTGGTTCTCGGTAGTAATTCTCTTACTCAATATCGCAGTTTTCATTTCCACACTGCTTACGGACAGGATCCCGTTGTTCTATTCAGCGGTTAAGTTCGTGCCCGGCGATCCTTCAATGCTCGTCAAGGAACCCGGCTCCATCTATTACATCAGATACATTATCCTGGCAGTAGAGGTCGGTCTTGCGGCTTTCTTTACCATCCTTACATATCTCGGCAAGAGAACCGCCTCTTTCAGACTTATGATGACATATGCCGGATCATTATTCGGTGTTGTAATCATATATCTTGCAAGACGCATCTTTGACATTAAGTATGATCTTATCCCGTTCTTCTATCTTGTCTGCACACTGATGCTCGACTACGTTGTCGCAAGATCAACGATCTACAACGTTAACCTCAGCGTCCAGGAGAAGATAGATGAGCTCAGCACATTCGGCTATCTTGCTTTCGACAAGCAGTTCAGATTTGTAGGAAGCAACTCAGTATCCGAGAAGTTTTTCCCTGAGATCAAGAACGCCAGGATCGACTCCAAGATCATTGCCAAGGACTATGCGTTAAAGGATCTCCTCAAGTGGGTTGCTACCAACGCCAAGGAATCAGCAGAAAAGAAGCAGGTCCAGGGCAAGTTCACCAGAGCTATTACTATCAACGACAAGAGCCCTACGGAAAGAAGATTCCTTGAGTGCGAGATGAGTTTTATCCATTTCGGATTCGAAAACCACGTATCCGGATATCTTGTTGAGCTTACCGATGTTACAGAACAGCACAACATGATCGAGACCATGAGCTGGAAGGGCGAGTCACTTAAGCGTGAGGCCGAAAAGCAGGCTAAGAGAGCTAAGTCGATGCAGATGTCTACCATCCTCGGAATGGCGGCCATGATCGAATCACGAGACAACTCAACAGGCGGTCACATCAACAGAACATCCGAGTGCGTTGCTCTCTTTGTAAACCATCTCCGTACTCTCGACGACTACAACATGAGTGAGAGTTACTGGGATGCAGTAATCAACGCCGCTCCTTTGCATGACCTTGGTAAGATAACTGTAGACGATGCCATCCTGAGAAAGCCTTCCGGGCTTACGGAGGATGAGTACGAGCAGATGAAAAAGCACGCTGAAAACGGTGCTAAGATCATGAATAAGGTGCTTGAAGATGTTGATGACAAGGAGTTCGTCAGCGTCGCTACCAATGTTGCCCACTATCACCACGAGAAGTATAACGGCACCGGATACCCTGACAGATTAAGAGGTGAGAACATCCCGTTTGAAGCAAGAATAATGGCTCTGGCAGATGTTTTCGATGCCCTTGCAAGCCGCCGTTATTACAAGGAACCCATGTCTTATGATGAAGCTTTCGAGATCATAAGACAGGAACTTGGTCATCATTTTGACCCGCATCTCGGACGCATATTTATATCTCTCAAGCAGGAGATCATAACTCTTTACGAGTCATTCGAGAATACTGACTACGCAAGATAAATCAGACTTCTTCGTCGATAATGTTTTTAACCCACTTATACTTCCGGTAGTGAATTATAACTGCCGGAATTTTAATTATCTCATCAAGATTTAAGATGAAATATACAACCATCGGCGGCCAATCGAGTTTGTATGCAAGGAATCCGAACGGAACGATAAATGCCCACATCGTCAGTGTATCGCAGATAAAACCAAACTTGGTATCTCCGCCTGCTGAGAAGATTCCACCAATGAGGATCGAATTAATGGATCTTCCGAGAATATAGTAGCTGCACATCAGGAGCATTATCAAAAGGTAATGCTCGGCTTTTTCCGATAAGTTCACGAACTTGATGACCAGAGGAGAAGATGCTGCAGCGACAATGCCGAGGATGATTCCCGATATGACGCCGATCTTGAAAAGCTTATCTCCATATAGCTTGGCTTTATCAAGCCTGTTTGCACCAAGTTCATTGCCGATAACGATGACGCTTCCGCTTGCGATAGCATAGCAAAGACACGATACAAGATCTTTTATGATCGTAGCTATGCTGTTTGCCATGGCAACATCTTCTTCGAGACGACCTAAGATCACGGTGATCATTGCAAAGCCGAAGCCCCAGAGAAGCTGGTTCAAAGTGTAGGGAAGGGTGTACTTTGAAAACCTCTTCCTGAGATCAAGATCCACACGGAAAATGTTTTTGAATCTCAATCTGAATTTGGTCAGTTTGAGATTGAATATCAGGCAGATGATAAAGCCGGTGCCGTTGGATATCGATGTTGCGAGAGCCGCACCGGATATACCCATCTCAGGCGCACCGAAAAGGCCGAAGATGAATACTGCATTTAAGAATATGTTGAGAAATACGATAACGATACTTGCGATCGTACACTGCTTTACGAATCCGACATTCTTCAGGAGTGTCTCATAGATCATGGCAAGAGTCATGAACACATATGAAAAGGAAGCGCATCTCAGATAAGGAATGGCACCTGTAATAAACACCTCTTTATCAGTGAATATCCTGATAACATATTCGGGAACTATCATCGTGGTTGAGAAGAAGACGATCATGATCGGCAGTGAAAGCGCGAACATATATCCGAAGATCTTCTCGATCGATTCAGTATCGCCTTTGCCCCAATACTGCGCAGCAAGGATAGATCCTCCTGCAGTTATCGAATAAATGAAAAGAGATAACACGAAAGGAACCTGTGCAGAAAGCGATACAGACGTCATGGCTTCCGGTGAAAGGTAGAGCAGCATAACGGCATCTGATATCGGTACGAGTGCAAAAACGAGGTTTTGCAGAGTCATCGGCAATATCAGAGATATCAGCTTTTTTCTAAATGATGTGTCTTTTACCTGTTCCATGTTGCGAATTATATATTAAGTCCCAATTAAATTAACGGCAGGAGGGCATTTTAACCCGAAAGATTAAGAAAATCAAATGGATACCACATACAGATACGCTTGAAAATAAAGTCGAAATAAGTGAAAATTGGGCTTGTGTAAATATCTATAAAATATAGTTGCTGGATTTAGGGGGATAATTTTATGCAGCAGGTAACTAATCAGCAGAAACTTAAACCTTGGATGGGATTCGTCCTTTTCACAGTTGTTATGGTATTGTTCTTATCCGCAGGTGCGCGGATGCAGACAGCCTGGAGGATCTACGGACTGATCGCAACGGAAGCAATGTTCCTGGTTATAGCGATATTGTACGCAGTAATCTTCAGGATACCTTTAAAGGAGATGTTTCCGGTAAAGAAGTTCAAAGTAAGAGATTTCTTCGGTTCTCTTTTCCTTGCCGGAGGCGGTGTCCTGATAGGATTTGTAAGCATTGCCATTGTAGGCATACTGATCCCCTCATCTCTTGAAGCAGGAGATGTGCAGGCAATAAACGAATTTAACAGCGGCAGCTCAGGATATCTTCTTACGATCTTTGCAATGGCGGTAACACCTGCTATCTGTGAGGAAGCCATACAAAGAGGAGCAATAATTGCAAACTTCAGAACGATCAAAAAGGACTGGATCATTGTACTCATCATGGGACTGTTCTTCGGTATCTTCCATATGTCAGTATTAAGATTTATTAACACTGCAATAATGGGTGCATGCCTGTCTTACATTGTTGTTAAGAAGAACAACATGGTGTTATCCTCACTCATGCATTTCCTCATTAACTTCGTGGCCACATCTTTATCTTACGTTGCCAGTGTAAACAGTGGTAATTCAGCTGCAGCAGCGTTAACGGCCGATACCATGAAGGTTGCACTTGGAACTTATCTCCTTATGGGTTTTGCGGCACCGTTCTTTATCGTTATAGGACTTATGCTTCTTAATCCGGAATCACATAAGAAGATCAGGTTCCTTTTTGCTGCCATAGCATCTGTGATCATGCTTATAGGAGGATTTGCCGTTACTATATCAAACAGACTTGGTCAGAATTATCTTGTTAATTGCAACATAAGCTACATTGTTGATGTAGAGAATACAGAAGCAGAGCCTATAGAGTTCGGCACTGCGGAAGAAGGTGTATATACTGTTGCCGTTGTCATCGCAAATGCCGAAGGTGATTACAGCGTAAGGATCGAGAAAACAAGCGGAGAAGTGATCTTAAACGATAAGGTCTCATCGGGCGTTATCAAAATGTACAGTAACCAGGTAGAATTAGAACATGATGATTACCGGCTTATAATCGTAAACGGAGCCGGTTCAAGAGGAGATAAACCGACAATATCTGTTCAGATAAGTTAAATGGGGTGACGGAATATGGATAACAGGAAAGAGTTGGGCGCTACATTTGATACAGAAGCATCCAAGTACGATAAGATGCGCCCCGGTTATGCCGATGAGTTGTTTCAGGCTATTTTCGAATACGTAAAGATTGGTGAGGGAAGCCGTGTCGTTGAAGTAGGAAGCGGAAGCGGTCAGGCTACACTGCCCGTGCTCAAGACCGGCTGCGAACTTACTTCAGTTGAATATGGTGAGAACTTCTCGAGAATCCTTATGGAGAAGTTCGGCGGATATAAAGGCTTTAAGGTAATCACGGGAAAATTCGAAGATGTTGATCTGGAAGATGATGCTTACGATCTTGTCTTCTCTGCAACTGCTTTTCACTGGGTTCCTGAAGAGATCGGGTATCCCAAGGTTTATTCAGCATTAAAGTCCGGCGGAGCATTTGCAAGATTTGCTAACCGTCCTCGTAACAGTCAGAACGATCCTGAGCTGGCTGCTGAGATCGATGCGCTTTATGAAGAGTATTACAACAAGGCATACGATATCAAGTCAGGCACAAAGAAGTGGTTCACTGAAGAGAAGGCCAAGGAGATCTCGCAGATCCCTGCAAAATACGGGTTTACGGATATCACATATAAATTGTTCTACCGTGAAAGAGTATTTACTGCAGACGAATATATCCAGCTTCTCGGAACCTACTCAGATCACATTGCCATCGAAGAGACTATAAGAAATGAATTCTTCTCTAAGATCGCTGATGCGATCAACCATCATGGCGGTAAGATCATCATAAGCGATACGATGGATCTTGAACTCGCAAGGAAGTAAGATCAGGCACAGACAGGCTTTACGCCATGAAGGAAAGATACAAGAAGATTATTGAATTCGTTGTACTTTTCGATGCTGCATACATGGCCGCACTTTTCGATGAAGTACAAAGATGCGTCGCTGATCATCTTCTGTGTTCTCTTTACGCTGTTAACGAAGAAGTAATCCTCTCTTCCTGAAATGAACATGACGGGAAGATGATTTTCCTTGATGGTTGTCAGGTATTCCTTCAGCCTGAACTGTGTTCTGAAGAGCTCGGAAAGCCACATTCTGAATGCAACAGACTTCATCTTTACGGATTCTCTTACGAAGATGTCCCTGGACTTCTTATGGTTCTTTTTGGGCATCATGATATTGGCAAAGAGGGGATAGAAGAACTTCTTAGGTACGATGTACTTGCATCCTTCAACAAATGCCAAAAGTGACTTGAAACCGAAGTTCATGTTGAGAACGAAGCCGGCAAGTACAATGGACTTAACTTTTTCCTTGTAAAGGTAAGCAAATTCCATAGCTACAAGTGTTCCGAGTGAAAGAGATACAACATGGACCTGATGGATATTCTCGTTTTCAAGAACTTCATTGATCTCTGATGCGGATCTTGTCAAAAGACGTGTGCGCTTCTCAAATTCAGAACCGCCGTGGCCTTCGAGATCTACAGCAATAACGTTGTATTCTTTAAGATCATTGATCTGATACTTCCATGTGTTGATGCTTCCGCCTAAACCGTGGATAAGCAGTACCCATTCTTCTGAATTGTTGTTATATATCTTGTAATTCATTTTATTTACCTCATTTTTAGCAGAACATACCGAAATATCTTCAGATAAACCGACCGGTCCTCCTGGCATCATATTATCGCCATTCAAATCTGCAAAATATGAGACTTTGGGGCAAATGTGAGGTAAAGCTTTGATAATCAAAGTAAATTCACAAATCGGTAATAAATGCGACATTAGGTGTTATAATTGCCTTTTTGAAGGACGGATCGGTATGAAGTTTAAATTAGACATAAAACGCATTGTAGTTTGTTTTCTTGCAGTGTTCGGGATGGGATTTTTCCTGTCATTTCTGATGCTTTGCGGTCTGGGAACAGATCCCTGTTCTTTTATGAATAAGGCAATCTCGCTCCGGATAGGCTTATCGTTTGGCAACTGGCAGCTCATAATCAATGCCGTCATGCTGGTCATTGTCCTGTTTTGGGACAGATCCAGCCTGGGCTTTGGAACGATCTTCAATATGGTGCTGGTAGGGTATTACGTCGACTTTTTCGACTGGCTCTGGGGCAAGATCATACCTGCGCACTATTTTACTGATACTGTTTCCAAATGGGCTATCTTTCTGGTTGCTCTTTTTCTGTTTATCATCAGTGCCGCAGTATACATCAATTCTGATATGGGCGTTGCGCCATACGATGCGCTTCCCAAGATAATTACCGAAAAGGTATCAGCAAGATTTCCGAGATTCCCCAGGATGCTTATCCGTATGGCATGGGATTTCTCCGCTATTCTCATCGGTACTCTTGCAGGAGGCATCCCGGTTATCGGCATTATTCTTATGGCAGTCTTTTTGGGACCGGTCATCAGTCTGGTCGGAAAACTTTTCTTTGGAAAGAAAAAATCTACTGATACTGCAACAAATTAAGTTAGTTAAATGCATTGATGACAGTGACGAACAAATGGGAAGATAGCAAAGTTCCTTTCTGCAAACAATTACAGAACCTTCTTTACCTCGTAAACGAAAACGCCCTTTGTTTTACCTTTAAGAGGGATCTCGCCGACTTCTGCAACTTCCAGTCTGTCCTTAAGTCTCTCGTAAAGCACGTCGCTTATGAGGACCTGGCCTTTCTTGGCATTAGCTTCAAGACGGGCAGCCGTGTTGACTGTGTCGCCTATGGCGGTAAAGTCCATTCTGAAGTCACAGCCTACGTTTCCTATGACTGCAGGACCGCAGTTAACGCCTACGCCGAAGCCGACGCTTCTGCCGAATCTCTTCTGGAACTTTTCTTCGATCGCTTCGCCGCCCTTAACGATATCCATGGCTGCGCATACTGCCTTGTACTCATAGTCTTCGAGATAGAAAGGTGAGTTGAATACTGCCATGGTCGCATCACCGACGAATTTATCCAATGTTCCGCTGTTGTCGAAAATGGATTTTGTTGTAAGGGTTAAGTACTCATTTAAGATTTCTACTACCTGTTCAGGTTCCAAAGCTTCTGACATTGTCGTAAAGCCTCTGATATCAACGAAGAGTACTGCTATGTCTCTGTTTTCGCCGCCGACCTTTATCTCAAAATCACCTTTCTTGGCAATCTCTTCAACGATCTGCGGAGCAACGTATTTGCGGAAGGCGTTTAATACCTTGTCCTTCTTGCGTTTTTCGAGCAGGTAATTGATGCTGAGCGAATAAATGAATGACAGAATAAGCACGATCGGGAAGTATATTATGCTGTGCGAATATCCGTTGTTGTTGATCCATACGAGGAGTGCGACCTCTGCGCTGATAGAAGCGACGAGGAGGATAACGGACTGCCAGGTCTTGAGCTTGCGGAAAAGGAAATGCAGGAGCATTGCAATAACGCCAGTTATGAGACCCAGAAGATAAGCGTTGCCATTAAGCGCAAATCTTCCCTGAAGATAGGACTGGAAGATGTTTGCGTGGATTTCGACACCATACATCTGGCTGCTTCCGCCGTTGGGAACATTGAAGTCGTCCATCATTTCCGGATCGTATGCGCCTACGAAAACAATACTGTCATCAAAGATACGCGGATCAATGCTGCCGTTCAGCACATCAGACATAGAGATGTATTCGTAATCGCCGGGCTTGCCTGAGTAGTTGATCATGGTCCTGCCGGTTATGTCTGTCGGGATATTGTTGGGAGTGATCCCCATCTCTGCGCAGTATCTTTCATACATTACGGTCGCGAAAGAATGATACTCGGTGCCTTCGAAAACCTCAGCGGGAATTATTCTCCTGACCGTACCATCAGAGTCCTGTGAGACGTTGCAATAACCTACGGATGCAGCATCAAAAAGTTCTACATAAGGATTATCGACGCCGTTGACAGGGTAGTAGAGGACACCGTTTTTGTCGGTCTCCCATTTCTTGCTGTAGCTTAGCTGATTTACGACAACGACATTGCCGTGTCTTGATGCCGCATCTGCAAAAAGCTGATCACCGTCATTGCCGGTAATCCCGCTGGAGAAAAGGATATCGAATCCGATAACCGCAGGCTTCGTGTTATCGTCAACACAAAGCTTATTAATGAGGTCAGCGTATATACTTCGGGACCACGTATCGATACGGCCGTATTCACCAAGCGTTTTGGCATCGATACCGATTATCTTGATATCACTCTCGATGCCTCTCGGTACCTGATAGAGCCTGTCACGGGCGATATAATCCAGCGGACTGAACAGGTTTGTTATCGTCAGCAGGAATACAATTACACCGGCAGCCAGGGCTTCAAGTACGGGTTGCAGATTTTTGCGCATAAGATCAGATTACCTTTGTGAACGTATAGTCTCCGCCTTCATTAACATAGAATGGCATGTTGCCGCTGTAAACGGTGTTGTCAGTTACGGGACCTTCCGGAGTATTTCTTGTTACGAGCCAATATCCGTCGCCAAGGTTGTAGGATTCGTTTCCTTCCAAAGGCAGAACTACATCAGGAATGATTACCTTATCCTTGAGCCATTCTGCTTTAAGTGTGAACTCAATCGTGGTGACATTACCGGCTTCATCTTCAGCCATGATTTTATATGTCTGGCTTCCGTATCCCGGGTTTAATGTCAGGGTATAGCCGTCCTTATAATTCTTAAGGTCGACAGCTTCTCCGTTTACCTTTAATGACCTGAGGTTAGGATCTGAGACATTCAGGATAAAGTCAGATGCATACATTACAGCACCCGGAGTAATAGTTCCTGTCTTAGCACTGATAGAGGGAGCGTTCTTATCTACCCTCGGAGCATTCGTTATCGGAATAGCTGTAGTGAGGGCATTGTCAGACGTTCTCTTCAGGTAAACAGAAGTGATTCCGTCCTTGTAAGGAATGCTTGCAGTGTAAGGACCGCCATAAACAGCAGAGATCGTGTATCCTGTAGGGGCTTTGAGAACGACATCACTTATAAAGTAATTATTCTTGCCGGTTTGTCCTTCGATAACATAAGCTGTCTGAGGTGCAGCAAGATAGATGATCCTGTAATCTGCAGTAACGATTGTTTTAGCAAACTCTGCAGTCTCAGGAATCGTTACTCTTACAACATATTCACCGTAAGCGGTAGGTAATGTTGTTGAGTACTTCGAATCGTCAGCATTCTTATCCTTGTATTCGAAAACAGCTCTGTCTGATGCATCAGAATTAGAATAGAATGTCGGACTATATGTTGTTCCCGCATAAGGTGTTCCGACACCAAGAGAAACGTTCGGACTTCTCTTGCTGATCGTAAAATCATCAGTTGCAGAAGCTCCGTTGAATTTATCTGTGCTGCCAATTGTAACTTTTATTGTGTAAGAGCCTGCTGCAGTCGGCTTTGTCTTCGAGTAAGTGCTGTCAGCAGCATCTTTAACTTTATACTCGTATGTGATCGAATTGCTGTCAGAGTTTGTTACTAACTCAGGAGAATATGTCTGACCGATAGTGGTATCAGGAACACTCAAAGAGATTGTCGGATCTCTTTTAATGATCTTAAAAGATGCGCTGTCCTCTGAACTGTAATACTTAGATGTTTCAGTGGTTCTTGCCGTTACCGTATATTCTCCGACACTTGAAGGTTTGCTGCTGAGATAGGAATCATTATTCTTATCGTAGTACTGATAGATTACATCGCCGTCTGAATCAGTGGTAGATTTAACATCATAATCGTCACCGACATATACAACAGAAGGAACGCTCAATGTAGTGTCCGGAGTTCTCTTGATGATGGTATAACTTGTGCTGGCCGATGTCTCATAATAGAAATCAGTTTCTTCTGCGGTAGCTGTTACAGTATATTTTCCGGCTGATGTAGGCTTTGTGGAAAGAACTGTATTTGTGGAAGCATCCTTATACTGAAGTGATACTTCGCCGTCAGAGTTTGTTTTAACATCTACAGAGTAATCGTCACCTGCATAAATAGTTCCGGGAACTGAAACAGAAATATCAGCATCGGTTGTATTAGGATTAAAAGTAAACGAATAGCTGGTTTCTTTTCCTGCATAATCTACAGCTTTGATCGTGTAATCAGTAGCTTCACCGGGAACACTGCTAAGTGTCAGAGTCACGTAATCAGGCTCGAAATCTTCGGTATCAGGGAAAGAATCACCTGCTATAAGTTTAGGGGCAAACTGACCCTCCTCGTAACTCTCGTATAAACTGCCGTTGATGTAGATCTCTTTAAGGTTCTCATCGAAAACATTGATCTTAACTACATCACCTGTGACTGCATGGTTATCATCAAGATCGGTTTCTTCGTCATCAACAGAGTAGAGCCAGATATCAGGATCGTACTGGTCGAAAATGAGGTTTTTTATATCAGGATAGACAGAAACCAGAGATATATTGCTGTTGGTTGTGGCATTGTCAGAAGCTCTTCTGAATTGAACCAGTGTATCTTCGTTTACGTGGTCGTCATATAATATTTCATCCTGCGTAAGTGTTACAGGATTTTTCAGGCCGTCAAAATTCGGTGAAGAAACAGCGCCGAACAGTATTCCGTCAGGCAGTGTAAGAACCAGATCACCCGGTACATATTTGCCGTTTACAATACCGCTTACGGTAAAGTAGGAAGTTGTGCCGTCAGGGTAAAGCTCGGATAAAGGAAGAAAACTGATCGTGAATCTCTGCGTTTCAGATGTTTTTCCCAAATATGTGCCGTAATCAGGAGCTACGGCACGTACATAGTAAGTGTTAGGATATGTCGGCTTCGTGGTTGTGTATTCACCGAATGCGGTTGAATATTCAAGATAAACGAGTGATTCATCGTATCCGTCAGCGACACTTATAAGATCACTGAAATCGTAATCCTGACCGTAGTAAACATCTGTAACTGTACCTAAGTTGATATTCGGATCATCATAAACCAATTCCTCAGCTAAATTATCAACTGAACCGGTGATTACCTTTGTAATATCACCAACCGATAAAGTAAATGTTGCACCATCAGAAGATACCCATGTATCACGGTTACATACAAAGGTTCCGCCAAGCGAATCACTCGAAGTGTCGTATCCCGAAAAAGTAAGAGACGAAGTGACATTTATTGTTCCACTGTTAGACGAGCCGCTGTTTATTGTTATTGTGTCTGCATTTAATGTGGCATCCTCATTGTCAACGGATATTGTACCTGAACCACTTAAAGTTCCGCAGGAAAATATAGTATTAGTGTCCAATTCTATAGTTCCATTATTTGTATATGTTCCGCTGCATGAAAAAGAACAATCGGAATCATTAATACTATGGGTGCCATTATTCATTACACTTTCAGAATTCAGGATTCCACTCCATTGGTCTAATTCATCTTCACTATTATTCAGTATAATTGATTTTATTGTCACACTTCCATTAGTCTGAAGACCTAACCGGTGTCCATTACCATCATTGGCTGTCTCGTATGTCCCAAGCGTTCCGGATGCAGAACTCTCTACCTCCAGCGCCAACCCCGTCTTGCTGACTAAAACAGAGGCGTCCTCACTTACATTACAAAATAATTCATTAGATCCTATGAGTGTTCCATCATCTACGTATTTATATAACTCATTGTTCATCCACATCAACAAACCATCTGTCTCATAACTTTCCGCATTAACTGCTTCAGTTTTTACTCCCCATGCAATTTGCAATGTAAGCGCAGTGCATAAGACACCGCTTAAACCCTTAGCAAAAATCTTAGTCTTCATAATCTTTACCCCGCTTATCCTTTCCATTCGATCGTTGTGTCACGATCAATGGGTTTCTTAAAGTCGTAGTTCCAATTTCCTTTGTCGGAAGGGGAGAGCGCAGGAATCTGCGCATACTCGCCGTTGTTTACGATCTGCGTTCCGAATTCCTGTCCCTTATATGTGAATGTGACATAGAAGGGGCCTTCAAGGAGTCTTGTGAGTTCCTCGTTGGAGATGGAGAGATTGTCGCCGTTGATATCGGTGATGTCCTTCAGATCTTCGAGCACTTCTCTCGGGAGAGTGGAGTAGTCGATGTCCTGCGGTTCATCGTAAAGATAATCTCTCGTTGTTCCGTCATCGTAAATGATGACTTCCTTACCCTTTATTACGGGCACTTCCTCAACAGCATATGTGCCGTTCTTATATACAAGTCTGGATACTACCTCGCCTTCGAAGCAGCATGTTTTTGTATACTTAACGCCGTCAATCTCATATACAGTCGTATAGAAAACAGTTCCTCGTACAGACATCGCCGAGTTAGGCGTGTTGACTTCGTAAGTGGATTCGGCGGAGAGCTTGTTCCTGATGTCGCTAGTAATGCCGCCTTCGAGAAGCTCAATCGATGTCTTGCTCTTGTCGCTTGTTCCGGTGGCGTTGAGCTTGATAGTAGTATGCTGGTCCAAGTGGATGAACTTGTCATCGTCGGCCTGGATGGTCATGACACCTGTATCAAGTTTGACCGTGTCGCCGTTTTCGAGGACCATGTTGGCATAAGGCGTGATGGCACCCTTGTTCTCTCTGGTGACGGTTCCCGAACCGCTGAACTCGAAAAGCTTCAGCAGGCGGTAAGACTTGTCTTTAGGAATAACAAAAAAGAGAGTAACGGCAACCGCAATCAAAGCGACTGCTGAACCCGCAATTATAGCTATCGTTTTCTTGCTCATATATCTTCCCCCTCAGATTAAGAAAATTTCAGCCAAATATTATATATATTACAAATATATTGCTATTATATCAGATATAAGACGTTCATATACTAATTTGTCTAATATTTAAGCCTTTTGAATAATCACGCATCAAATGCCCATTTTGCTGAACCATATTTCTTAGTGCTATTCTTGACAATGCTACGTATGCGTACTATACTACGCATACGTAGTAAAACAAGGAGATAGTGTTTGATGAGAAAACTGTTCAGATTTAACGTAACTAAAGATACTGGGATTGCTGCTATTGCAGGTATCGTGATGATCGCCCTGAGTTTTCTGATGCTTCCGTTTGGAGGCGATTCGTTAAGGGATACTGTTGTCTCATTTGTATTGCGGGATGTTTTGATGATCTTTGGATTGGGCGTTGTTTTCGTATCATTATATGTTGAGAAGAAGGGGGCAGGTGTATTAGCTGAACTCGGATTTACAAAGCGCAAATGGATTCTAAGCCTGATATTAAACATTGTCTTTTGTGCTGGACTTCTTTTCGTGTTCTTAAAAGATGAAGTGCCTGAGAATGTTATCTCTCTGAAGAATCTTTATGGGGCGACGTATATTTTGGTTGCCGGCATTTTCGAGATGGTTTTTATATACGGATTTCTCAGAATGAGTTTTGAGAAAGCGTTTGGGATAATTCCGTCGATCTTGCTGACTTCAGCTTTTTACTCGCTTCATCATGCGGGATTCCAGCCTGCATTCCTGCACTTGTTCCTGGTTGGTTTAATGTATTGTTCCGTCTTTTACATAACAAAGAACATGCTGATCATTTTTCCGTTTTTCTGGGGTGTAGGTGCTTTGTGGGATGTTTTGGTATCATCTGAAGCAGGAGACGAGATCAGGAATCCTGTCTCGTTTGTAATAGCATTGATTATTCTTATTGCATCTGCTGCATGGGTCTTGATCAGAAAGTGGAGGAATGGCTCAAATGTTGTCAAAAACATCGATAGTAATCTTGGGAATGCTCAGGAAAGGTGAGATGAATGCCTATGACATGCTCAAGATGATCGACAGGATGAATATGAAATACTGGTTTCCGATCGGTGCCACCACGCTCTATGAGACATGTCTGAGACTCGAGAAGAAGAAATATATCGAGAACACCGGCGAATCAGATAAGAAAGCCGTTTACAAGCTGACAGAACCCGGCTTGAAGGAGCTGAAAAGCACTATATGTGAGCTCTTTGAAAGAGTCGATTTTGATTCAGTCTGGTTCTGCTTGGCAGTCATGTATTCAGGAGTGTTGAGCAAGAAAGAGTTGAGCAGGGAGATAAACGTACGCGAAAAGCTCCTTGACGAATATGAGAAAGGCACGCTTGAGAATAAAGAAAGAATGCTCAAATACGATGTCTCCTATATTGAGGTCTGTGCAATAGACAGAATGATCCAGATAATCCGTATGGAAAAGGAAACACTCGAAAAGTTTAAAGAACAATTCTAATAATACTCTTGTATCGTTTATTGTTCGTCCGTAGAACGTACAGTAAATAACTTCATTTACTGTATGATTTACGTATTTTCCCTCGAAAATACGTATTCTGTACAGTAAACGTGATGGTTTACTGTACGATTTAGGTACTGGATCTACATAGGATTACTTCAGCGGTGAATGAAAAAACCTTCTGCAATCAGTTTTGCGTCAGCGGACTGTTCGTATGTTGCAGAAGGTTTAATTTTTGGTGGAGATGAGGAGAATCGAACTCCTGTCCGAAACCTCTTCCTCCGGGACAATCTCCGGGTGCAGTCAGTAGTTGGATTATTCCAATTCCCGCGTCATCTGCTGACAGATTGCGGTTCCTGTAGCTTCATAAAGATTAAAGTCACTATCCGGCGCAAAGCTTAACCGGCAGGACTGCCTGCTTAACCTCTCTCAGGCGAGGTCTTCGGTGTACGTACACTCCCGCGAGAAGATAGGCGGAAGGACGGTAGCCTTAGGCTGCTACGAGCTCTGTGT
>Ga0310691_10000625_pt1 | contig 63064 bp, 54 predicted proteins | sample 176DNAGHGlowgp2_FD_203887 | JGI IMG/M metagenome (GOLD analysis project Ga0310691, IMG submission 203887) | Sheep rumen microbial communities from Palmerston North, Manawatu-Wanganui, New Zealand - 1766 DNA GHGlow gp2 (v2) (version 2) | ecosystem: Host-associated > Mammals > Digestive system >...
CAGATGTCCTCAAAATACAACATAGAGTATTAATCCGACTTTCGCCGGGCTATCCTCTACTAAGGGGAAGGTTGGATACGCGTTACTCACCCGTGCGCCGGTCGCCAGCAACAATAGCAAGCTATCGTCCTGCTGCCCCTCGACTTGCATGTGTTAAGCCTGTAGCTAGCGTTCATCCTGAGCCAGGATCAAACTCTACATTGTAAATTCTTTATCTCTGCCGGTACAACTGCAGCACAGCCGCAGAGCACCGAACGTATTCTCTGTCTCAGAACGCTCTATCCGGTAGTATCTCAGAATCTTGACGGTTTGAATGTATCATACCCAAGTGCCACGGAAATAATAACGGGCACCTGCTTCTTGTACTACTTCTTCCTCTGTCTATGTAAATCTTTCAAAGAACTCGCTTTATTCATGCCTCCGACCCAAGTTTTGAGCGAAAGCGGGTGCAAAGGTACGACTATTTTCCGAACTACCAAAACTTTTCCCACCTTTTTTTCATTATAACATAAAAGTTTTCGCATTTCATGACAATGAGAAACAATACACCTTATTATATTACTATACATATTGTATTTAATATATACGAGAAGGCTGTTATGCCATTAAGGAGGATCGGAAGGCTCGGCAGGGCCACGTGAGCGGGAAAAACAAGGAGGGATAATGCCAAAAAAACTTCATCTACCCGGCAAACTCGGCGAATTTGGTCAGCAAACTCGGCGACTTTGCTCGGTAAACTCGGCGACTTTGGTCGGCAAATTCACTGAAATTGGTCAGCAAATTCACTGAAATTGGTTGTGTGAACGACATCTACCGGAAGGTCAAAGGGAGGCAGTCGGACATGAACAAATGTGGTTTATATGCAAAAAAGGTGGCAAAAAGTTTGGTAATGTGCGGATTATTGTATAATTTTGCATCCGATTTTGAATAAATATTCCCGAATGAAAGTAAAGAACAACCGGTTAGAAGCCCTCCGGATGATTATCTCCAGCCAGGAGTTGGGCAGTCAAGACGAGCTGTTGGAAGCCCTGAAGAAGGAGGGTTTCCAATTAACCCAGGCGACATTAAGCCGCGACCTTAAGCAGCTGAAAGTTGCCAAGGCTGCCACCATGCGTGGCAACTATGTATATGTATTACCTAACGACACGATGTACAAGCGCGTATCAACGCCCCACTCAATCCGTGAGATGCTTCAGGTTCCAGGCTTTCTAAGCATAAATTTCTCCGGGAACATGGGTGTCATCAAGACTCGTCCCGGCTATGCGAGCAGCATAGCGTACAACATTGACAACAACAACATCAACTCCATCTTAGGAACCATAGCCGGTGACGACACTATTTTCATCGTCATCAAGCAAGGTGTTGACAAGGACGAAGTCATTGAGGCGCTGAGCGATGTTGTTCCGAACATGAAATAATGCACCATTCACAAAAGCATAATGCGTTTTTATATATATAAATGGAACAAGAAGAAATAAAAGTATTTGTTGCCGGTCCTGACCATGAGGTTTACGTAGACACCATTCTACAGACCATTGCCGATGCTGCAAAGGTTCGCGGAACAGGTATTGCCAAGCGTACTCATGAGTATTTGGCCACCAAGATGAAGGAGGCGAAGGCCGTCATTGCACTCAGCGGTGACCGTTTTGCCGGTTTCAGCTACATTGAGACCTGGGGCAACAAGCAGTACGTGACGACTTCGGGTTTGATAGTACACCCCGACTACCGTGGCCTTGGTGTTGCCAAGAAAATTAAGGACATGACGTTTTCTCTGGCCCGAACGCGCTGGCCCCATGCGAAGATTTTCTCGCTGACCAGTGGTGCTGCAGTGATGAAGATGAACACAGAGCTTGGCTACCAACCCGTCACTTTTGCCGACCTCACCGACGACGAGGCATTCTGGCGAGGCTGTGAGGGGTGCGTAAATGTAGACGTTCTTCACCGAACCGGCCGTAAGTATTGTATCTGTACAGCCATGCTCTACGATCCTGAAGAGCATCTTCCTGCAAAGATTCCTGAGGAGGTGATAGAAAGAATAAAACAATTAGACGACAAATAATATGGCAAACAAGAAAGTAGTAGTAGCGTTCAGTGGTGGCCTTGACACCAGCTACACCGTGATGAAGTTAACCCAGGACGGCTGGGATGTATATGCTGCATGTGCGAATACCGGCGGTTTCAGTGCCGAGCAGTTGCAGACCAACGAGGCGAATGCGTATAAGCTTGGTGCAAAAGCCTACGTGACACTCGACGTGACGCAGGAGTATTACGAGAAGTCACTGAAATACATGATTTTCGGCAATGTGCTGCGCAACAACTGTTACCCCATCTCGGTCAGTTCAGAGCGCATTTTCCAAGCCATAGCCATAGCCCGCTATGCCAAGGAGATTGGTGCAGATGCGATAGCGCACGGCTCTACCGGTGCCGGTAACGACCAGATACGTTTCGACATGACATTCCTGGTGATGGCTCCTGGCGTAGAGATTATCACCCTGACGCGCGACAAGAAGCTTACGCGTAAGGAAGAGGTGGACTATCTGAACGACCACGGCTTCACCGCCGATTTCACCAAACTGAAATACAGCTACAACGTTGGCATTTGGGGCACCAGCATCTGTGGCGGCGAACTGCTCGACCCGACGCAGGGACTGCCCGAAGAGGCCTACCTGAAGCATGTCACCGCCAAGGAGCAGGAACAGCTGCTGAAGATTGAATTCGAGAAAGGTGAGATAATAGGTGTCAACGGCGAGAAGTTCGACGACCGCGTGAAAGCCATCCAGAAGATTGAGGAGATTGGTGCATCTTTCGCCATAGGCCGTGACGCCAACGTTGGCGACACGATTATCGGCATTAAGGGCCGCGTGGGCTTCGAGGCTGCCGCTCCGAAGCTCATCATCGAGGCGCACCGCCTGTTGGAGAAATCAACGCTGTCGAAGTGGCAGCAATACTGGAAAGACCAGGTGGCCAACTGGTACGGCATGTTCCTGCACGAGAGCCAGTATCTGGAGCCTGTCATGCCCGACATCGAGGCCATGCTCACCAGCAGCCAGCGCCACGTCACGGGTACCGCCATCCTGAAGCTGCGCCCCTATGGTTTCGAGACTGTGGGTATCGACTCGGAGAACGACCTGACAAAGTCGAAGCTCGGCGAGTATGGCGAGACTCAGACCGGCTGGACTGCCGACGAAGCCAAGGGCTTCATCAAGGTGTCTTCAACACCGCTGCGTGTCTATTACGGCATCCACCCGGAAAAACGGTAAAAGTTTAAGGGTGAAGAATTTGCTGTCACATAGTATCTGTCTCTTGCTGTCGCTCCTGACTGTCGTACAGGCAACGGCAGGAGACAGCATATCTGCCCGGCGCATCGAGGTAAGGCAGCTGGCTCCGCTGAACGTGTCACGCAGCGGCGGTCAGCTTCTCGTCTGCAACGGTGAGCCGACGATATTCGGCGGCCATACCAAGGCATTCGTACCGACGGCGACCGCCGAGTACTATGCCGACGGAGAATGACATCTGACAGACATGGCCTATCCGCACGACTTCGCTCTTTGCGTGCCACTCAGTTCCGGCAAGGTGCTGTTGGGCGGTGGTTCCGAAAAGTCGTTAGGCATCGGCCAGACATACGCCACAGAGATTTACGACCATGAGCAGTAGAACGATGCCTAAGACATCTTTCTACCGCTCATGATTGCAAATCCGACTGAGCAGAAAAGACCATGCAAGATTGCAAATCCGACTGAGCAAGACGATTCCCGATGCTTACTTTTACGGTGATATAGGCTCCGTCAGGGAAAAGTTGTTACGACTTTTTAGAAAGTTGTTAGAACTTTTCGGGAAGTTGTTACAGCTTTTCAGAAAGTTGTTACAACTTTTCCACCGTGGAGCCTGTTTGAGGGTGTCAACGCAGCCGTATTAAGCTGTCGGAGTACGCAGACGGCGGCCGGAACTTACGCTTGATGCCGTGTGGCTGTCTGCTGACTTTGGTGACGTTTCGCAGAAGTCAGGAGTTATTAAGCAGGAAAACGGCGACTGATGACTATTTTACCCTTCGCGCGTCTTTATGATATATATAATTAAGGAATAACTCACTAATAACTTATGTCAATGAAAAAAACTGTACCATGGATGCTGATGCTGACACTCTGCTGTTGCATGCTCAGCGTGAATGCCCAACAGGCAGAGACGTTCAGCATAGCCACGCTGAACGTGGACGGTTTGCCCCAGAAGCTGCTGATAATCAGTATTAATGGTGACGGACCGGGCAGTGACGGTTCGGTGCTGATAAGCCAGTATCTGAAGCAGAAGGGTTACGACATGGTGATGATGCAAGAGGACTTCAACTATCACGAGGAACTGAAGTCCATGCTGGAAGACGACTACCAGCAGGACGAGTGGAGTGGCGACGTGGGGATTGAGGGTCACGACATCGACTTCCTGCACCTGCAGGACCTGCGCTTTGAGTGCGACGGGCTGATGGCCTTCTGGAAGAAGAACTTCAGTGTGACAGTCGGTGGCCGCACCGCCTGGACGGACGGCTACGGCAAGTTCAGCCACGCCTGGGACATGATGGTGACGAAGGGTTTCCGCCGCTACGAGGTGACCACGCCGAACGGTACGGAACTGGTGGTGTATAACATGCACATGGATGCTGAAGACCGCCTTGACGGAATACTCGGTCTGGCCAAGGAGGACCGCCTAGCGCGTGAAAGCCAGTGGACGCAGCTTCGCGAACACATCATGGAGCGGCTGGACTCCAGACCTGTCATCGTGGTGGGCGACGTGAACAGCCTCTATCGCAGAGACAGGGTGAAGGAACTCTTCATCGATGCCATCGACGCCACGGGCCAGGCCACGGTGACCGATGCCTGGGTGGCACTGCAGAACGGGGGCCAATATCCTGAATATGAGCCTGACAACAGGACCTACAGAGAAGATCCCGAGGATGCCAGCCAGGAGACGCTGGACAAGGTGCTGTGCATCAACCCCACGGGCGGCCAGCAACTGAACCCCGTATTGTACACACTGGACACGGAAGGCTATCAGTATGAGGGCACGGTGCTGGGCGACCACGTGCCGGTGGCCGTCACCTTCGAGGTGGTGGACCAGACGGTGAGTGCCGTCAGCCGTGTGGCCGACAATGGCACTGCCGAGACTCCTACCTACTATAACATCAACGGACAGCGCATCAGCCAGCCCTCCCGTGGGCTCTACATGGAGCGCACCAGTCGCGGGACGGTTAAGCGCATCGGCAGTTCAGCGCGTGGGGGATGGTAAGCCAAAGGCACCCTATATATAATAAGGTATAAAGGAAACTAAAACATAACAACACTATGAACAACAGCAAATACCGTGGCGTGGTGGTGCCCATGGTCACCCCCGTCACCCAGGACGGACGGCTCGACGTGGAGGCCGTCAGCCGCATCGTTAACTTCTTTGCACAGAACGGCGTGTCACCCTTGCTGATGGGAACAACGGGCGAGGGCAACAGTGTCAGCCAGCAGGACGGACAGCTGATGGTGGAGACCGCCGTCAAGGCGCGTGACAACGCAAAACGCTCATCTTCCAACGCTCAACTCATCTACGCCGGACTGACGGGTAACTGCTTTGCCGAGCAGGTGCGACAGGCCGAGGTCTACACCGCACTCGGTGCCGATATCATCGTGGCCACGCTGCCTACCTACTATGCGCTGACCGAGGAACAGATGTACGAATACTACAAGACGCTGGCCGACTGCATCACGGGGCCGCTGATGCTGTACAACATCCTGGCCACAACGCACATGTCGATACCCATCAGCGTGATCAAGCGCCTGGCCGACCACCCCAACATTGTGGGACTGAAGGACTCGGAGCGCGACCTGGAGCGCATGGCGCAGTGCATCGACATTGCCCAGGGGCGCGACGACTTTGCCTACTTCTGCGGATGGGCAGCACAGTCGGCCCACTCATTAGAGTTAGGCGGCAACGGCATCGTACCCTCTACGGGCAACTATGTGCCGGAGATGTTCAGCCAGCTCTACGACGCTGCCGTCCGCGGTGACATGGCCACCGCCAACCGCCTGCAGGACGAGACCAACGAGATAGCCAAGATTTACCAGCAGGGCCGCACACTGGGCCAGAGCCTCACCGCCCTGAAGGTGATGATGCAGACCAAGGGACTGTGCGAGCCTTGGATGCTCATGCCGCTCACTCGCCTCAGTGCCGACGAGGAACAAGCTATAAAGGATAAACTGAAGTAGTATGAGCTGGATTGACTATTTCATCGTTGCGCTGTCCATCCTGGCAGCCATCGGCACCGGCGTTTACTTTGCCCATAAACAGAAAGACACATCGCAGTATTTCGCCGGCGGCGGCAAGATACCCGCCTGGGCGGTAGGCATCAGCATCTTCGCCACGCTCATTTCGAGTGTGACATTCCTGGCATACCCCGGTGCGGCTTACGCTGACAACTGGATACTGCTGGTGCAGGGACTCATGGTACCCATCGTGCTGCTGGCACTCGTCGGCATTATCGTACCCCTGTTCCGCAAGGTGATACGTCTCTCCACCTACGAATACTTCGAGCGGCGCTTCGGACTCTTTGCGCGGCTCTACTCGTCGCTGGCCTTCACGTTAGGACACTTCTCGAAGGCTGGCACGGTGTTCTACCTCGTATCGATGGCACTGGCCACGTTTCTAAACATCGACATCTATGCCATCGTGCTCATACTCGGTGTGACCATTATCATCCTGACACTCTTCGGCGGCATGGAGGCCATCGTGTGGATGGACGTGGCGCAAGGCTTCCTGCTCATCGGTGGCGGTGTCATCTGCATCCTCATCCTGCTATTCGGCATCGAGGGTGGACCGGCCGAGACGTTCCGCATTGCCGGGGAGTACAACAAGATTTCCTTCGGGCCCTACGACTGGGACCTGACGCAGCTGACGTTCATCGTCATGGTGCTCAACGGAATCTTCTACGCCCTGCAGAAGTACGGCACCGACCAGACCATCGTGCAGCGATACCTCGCAGCCAAGAACGACCATGAGGCCAAGAAGGCGGCCTACATCGGGGTGCTGATGTCGGTTCCCATCTGGGCGCTGTTCATGTTCATCGGTACGGCACTGTTTGCTTATTACCACGCACAGGGTGCACCCCTGCTGCCTGAGGGCATCAAGGCCGACGAGGTGTTCCCTTACTTCATTGCCCACGAGCTACCCGTCGGCATCCGCGGCCTCATCATTGCTGCTCTGGCGGCAGCCGCCATCTCCAGTCTGGACTCCGACCTGAACTGCCTGTCGGCCATCGCCGTGCAGGACTACTACCAGCGCTTCCGCAAGCACTCCACCGACCAGCAGCTGCTGCACTTTGGCAAGTGGATGGTGGTGGTGGCCGGCATAGGAGCCATCGGCGTGGCAGCACTCTACATCTCGTGGGGTGGCGAGGGCGTGCTGGGAGCCCTGTTCTCACTCTACGCCATCTTCTCGGCAGGCATCGTGGGCATTTTTGTGTTAGGCCTGTTCAGCAGAAGAGCCAACAAGCAGGGACTGTACATCGGCATCGCCGCCGCCGTGTTGTTCACGGCCTATGCCGTGCTCACCTCTACCAAGGTCGACATCCACGGCACAGGCGTCAAGGAGACGCTCCTCGACCTGGGCGACTGGAACTTCACGCACCATAAGTACATGCTGGGGGTCTACTCGCACCTCATCGTCCTCGTCGTAGGCTATCTGGCATCGTTCCTGTTCAAGACACCGCTGGCCGACAAGGAGCTGACCATCTGGGGATACCTAGAGGAGCGGAAAAAAGAACAATAAGGAAAACTAAGTTTATAAACATTATGAAAGCTATCACACTACAGCAGCCGCAGAAGATCGTCTTCGGAACGGGCTGCATCAAGAATTTAGTTGACGACTATCAGAAGACGGGACTGCGCCGGCTCTTCGTGCTGACGGCACCGCCCATCCGCCCGCTCATCGAAGAGACACTGGGTGTCCTGCGGGAGGCTGGCATCAGCTTGGAGGTGTATCAGGACATCACGGCCGAACCGACGCTCAACGATTTCAACAGCATTCTGGAACAGGCACGGCGCTTCCGGGCCGACAGCGTGGTGGGCATCGGCGGCGGCAGCGTCTTGGACGTGGCTAAACTCGTGGCGGCCTTTACACCTTCTGACCAGAAGGCGGAGGACTGCTTCGGTACCGGATTCATCAAGAAGCGCGGACTATGGCTGGCCTGTCTGCCCACCACGGCCGGCACGGGCAGCGAGGTGTCGCCCAACGCCATCCTGTTAGACGAGCGCGACCATCTGAAGAAAGGCATCGTGTCGCCCCACTTGCTGGCAGATACTGCCTATGTGGACCCACAGCTGACGTGGACGGTGCCCGCGAAGGTCACTGCCGACACGGGCATGGACGCACTGACGCACTGCATCGAAGCCTATACCAATAAGTTTGCACACCCGTCGGTCGACATCTATGCCCTGCAGGGCATCCGCCTCATTGCAGCCAACCTGGAGCGGGCTGTCAAAAATGGTCAGGATGTGGAGGCCCGCGAGGCACTGGCCTTCGGCTCACTCTATGGCGGACTGTGCTTAGGTCCGGTGAATACGGCTGCCGTCCATGCGCTGTCGTACCCCCTGGGTGGCGAGTTCCATATCCCGCACGGACTGTCGAACGCCATCCTGCTACCCTCGGTCATGAAGTTCAATACACCGGCCAACCCCAAGCGCTATGCGGAAGTGGCCGTCGCCATGGGCTGTGAACCCGGCGCTAACGACGAAGAGACGGCTCAGCGCGGCGTAGACTTTATCTACCGGCTGGCTGAAGCCGTGGGCATTCCCAAGAAGCTCACCGACCTGGGTATCCCCCAGACGGCCGTTGACGGCATGGCGCGTGCCGCCATGGAGGTGCAGCGCCTGCTGAAGAACAATCCGCGAGAAGTCACCGAGCAGGATGCCCGGGAGATTTATCTTTCGCTTTATTAATTCGGAATATTGAAACATCGAAATATCGAAATAACAAGAAACGAGATAACGAAAAAACAATGAAACCCATATTAGCCATCACCATGGGCGACCCCGCAGGCATAGGACCTGAAATCACCGTTCGCGCCCTGAACCGCAAAGAAACTTACGAAAAGTGCCGCCCCCTTGTCACTGGCGACGCTGCCATCATGCAGCAAGCCGTCCAGCTGCTGGGCCTCTCCCTGAAGGTCAACGCCATCCAGAGCGTGAAGGAGGCCAAGTTTGAATATGGCACCATTGATGTCATCGACCTGCAGTGCGTCGACCTCGCCACCTTCGAGTTCGGAAAGGTGCAGCCGCAATGCGGCAATGCAGCCTTTCAGTATATCAAGAAAGCCATCGAGCTGGCCATGGCCGACGAGGTGGACGGCACCGTCACCGCCCCGCTGAACAAGGAAGCGCTGAACCTGGCGGGCCACCACTACGACGGCCATACCGAAATCTATGCCACCTTCACCCACACAAAGAAATATGCCATGATGCTGGCCGACGAGAACATCCGCGTCATCCACGTATCCACCCATGTGCCTTTGAGGAAGGCTTGTGACCTGGTAAAGAAAGCCCGCGTCATCGAGTGTGTGGAACTTATCGACGATGCCTGCCGTCAGTTCGGCATCGAGAAGCCCCACATCGGTGTAGCCGGTCTCAACCCCCATAGCAGCGAGAACGGCATGTTTGGATGGGAGGAGGCGCAGGAGATCATTCCCGCCATTGAAGAGCTCACCCAGCGCGGCTTCAACGTCGACGGGCCGGTGCCGCCCGACAGTGTCTTTGCCAAGGCCAAGTGCGGACAGTTCGACGGTGTTGTCGCCATGTATCACGACCAGGGGCACATCCCCTTGAAGGTGTGTGCCTTCAACTGGAACAAGGAAACGGGAAAAATGGAGTCGGCCAGCGGTGTGAACATCACCCTCGGACTGCCCATCATCCGCGTATCGGTAGACCATGGCACGGCTTTCGACGTGGCTGGCAAAGGCATTGCCAACGACTCGGCCATGACGCTGTCTATTGACTATGCTACACGTATGGCGATATATAGGAGAAATAAGAAATAAAAAAGTCCATAAATAAAAATAGAATTGCGCATGGTGGTCATTGCCGACGACATCACTGGGGCGGCCGAGATAGCGGGCATCGCCTTTGAAGCAGGACAGCAGGTACGCCTGCTATGTGCCGGAATATCCGCTGCCACTTCCGTGGGTGGCGATTCGGTCGCTACCACCCCCACTGCAGCCACCATCGTTATTGCTACCGACACCCGCTCCATGACGGAGGGTGAGGCCGTAGATGAAACGCACCGCATTGTTTCTTCATTGCTCACCCCCACTGCTCATAGTGAGCTTTCCACACCACTCATATACAAGAAGACCGACTCGGCGCTCCGCGGACATGTCATTGCCGAACTCTCGGCATTGAAGGAGGCTATGGGTTACAAGCGCGTCGTCTATTGTCCTGCCAACCCGTCGAAAGGACGCATCATCAAGGGCGGCAACTACTATATCGGCAAGGTGCCTATTGACAGGACGGACTTCTCGTTCGACCCAGAATTCCCTGCCACCACCTCTGCACTGAAGAAGCGCTTCCCAGAGGCTCCATCAGAGGGCATCATCATGCCCGATGCAGAGAGCATGGACGATTTGTTCTGCATTATTAGACTGTATGATGACGGGAGAACGCTGTTTGCCGGTGCCGCTGACCTTTTCCGGACCTTACTGGATTACTCCAGGGTGGCGATAGCAAACGAGGCAACCAGAGAATCCGGCAAGACTGACACCTCTGACAGCGGCAAGACACTCTTCCCTGACAACGGCAAGTCTGTCACTACGAGCGAAGGGAAGTACCTGATCCTTTGCGGTTCTACGCAAAGCAAGCCACTCGACATCGGCATCCCTGTTGCACCCATGCCCCTTGACATTTACAATGGAGGCAACGACCTGACTACATGGAATACAGCGGCATACAGCGAACAACACAGCCTGATTCTCACCATTCCGTATACCCACCGCACAGGAAAAGAGGTGGCCACGCATCTGCGCAGTGTCATGGCACGGAAAGCCAGGCAACTGGTAAGCGAACAGCGTCCCGACCATCTGATTATAGAAGGAGGGGCTACGGCATGGGGCACGCTTCACGCTTTAGGATGGACGGAGTTTGAGATTGTAGGGCAGGTAGCTCCCGGGGTGGTACAAATGCGAAGCGTCACCAGCGGTGTGCTGGTGACGCTGAAGCCTGGCAGTTATCCTTGGGGCGGACTATTTGAACAGATCGTCGAGTAACGTATAGAACTGGGGATCCTCGCCGATGATGGTCTGTACTATCGTTCCGTCAGGGCCAACGATAATCTTTGTGGGGAATCCCTGAATGGCATAGTCCTCCAACACCGTTGACGTCTTCGGATTATAGACGTGCAACCACGGCAGTTCATACTCCTTGACAGCCTTCTTCCACTTGTACTCAGTGTCGCGGCAGTCAATGCCCACAATCTCGAACTTACCCTTGTACTTGGCGTAGTACTCCTTCATCTTCGGGAATCCCTTGATACACCAAGGGCACCATGAGCCCCAGAAGTCGAGGATGACATATTGGCCACGCAGTGACGACAGTGTCAGCGGCTTGCCATTGATATCGTTCAGGGTAAAGTCGGGAGCCGTCTGGTTCCCAGCCCATGCGCACAGCATGGTCGTCATGAGCGCAAGGCTCAGCATCATTCTTTTCATTTTCTTATTCTCTATTTGTTACGTAAATGTCTTGTATAGTGTATTGGCATTGAATCGGTGCTGCATGACGTCAAGAATCTCCTCTTCAGTTGACAGGTTGAAGTCCCCAGGGATGGTGTTCTTCAGCGCTGCTGCTGCCAGCGAATAATCCAGTTGGCTCTGGCGGTCGTCAGGGAAGAGGGTGATGGCATGCAGGAAACCACCCATGAAGGCATCGCCCACACCCACAGGGTCTACCACATCGGGAATGTCGATGATGGGGGCCTGTAGCAGTTGCCCGTCCGTCCACAGCAGTGCCGTGAGCGTGTGGTGATTGGAAGTCACCATGTTACGCATACCCATCAGCCACTGGAGGCAGCGGGGGTAGTCGCGGTGTAACTCGTCAAACCACTCGCGATAGTCTGTCATCTGCATCTGGAAGTTACTGTCCGTTGCCGTAAAGGGTGGCTGCGCATGCTGGGAAATCCATTCGAACTCGATGGCGTCACCGAACATCATGTCGCAACGTGACAGCATGCGCTGCAGGGTCTGCCGGGCGTCAGCCCCATAGCGCCACAGGTTTTTACGGTAGTTGATGTCGAAAGAAACGGTAATGCCCAGCTCGTCAGCAATGTCCAGTGCCTCGAAAGTAGCATCAGCAGCCTGTCTGGAAATTGCTGCCGTAATGCCTGACACCTGGAAGACGGTAGCACCCTGCAGAATGTCGCGCCACGGAATCATGCCAGGGGCCAGCTCGTAGTATGCCGAGTAGTTACGATCGTACACCACCTTGGCAGCTCGCATGCCGGCAGCAGGTTCAAAATAATAGGTACCAATGCGTTGGCCGCCATACACCACGTGGCTGATGTCAACACCCAGCTGTGCCAGGCACTGCGCACCGGCATGTCCCACAGGGGTGTCAGGCAAACGGGTGATGTAGATTACATCCTCACCCTGCGATGCCAGCGACACTGCCACATTGGCCTCGCTGCCGCCATACTTGCTGGTGAACATGTCGCCCTGTGTCAGTCGCAGATGGTCGGGTTTAGAGAAACGCAACAGCAATTCTCCGAAGGTGACAATACGTTTGCTCATCGTTATCTTACGTTTATAACACGCTTACTTTCTTTTCTTTTTCCCCGTTTCCTCAGCTATGACGAAGTCCAGCTGACGCTTCTCCAGATTAGCCCGTGCCACTTTGATGCGGATGGGGTCGCCAAGCTGGTACTTCTGGTGGTGGCGACGGCCAACAAGACAGTAGTTGCGCTCATCGAAGTCGTAATAGTCGTCGTCGAGGTCGCGCATAGGCACCATGCCTTCGCAGTGGTTCTCATCAATCTCGCAGTAGATGCCGTACGACTGGATGCCACTGATGTGGGCATCGAACTCCTCGCCGACCTTGTCGCCCATGAACTCTACCATCTTGTACTTGATGCTGTCGCGCTCGGCCTGCTGAGCCACCTGCTCCATGTCTGAAGAGTGCTCGCACAGTTCCTCGTATTTGTCCTGATTGGCAGAACGCCCTCCGTCCTGGTATTTCGTCAGCAGACGATGTACCATGGTGTCAGGATAGCGGCGGATGGGCGAGGTGAAGTGAGTGTAGTAGTCGAAAGCCAGACCGTAGTGTCCAATGTTATGCGTCGAGTATTTCGCCTTCATCATGGCACGCAGGGCCACTGTCTCTATGAGCTTTTGCTCCTTCTTGCCCTGACAGTTGTCCATCAGCGCATTAAGACTTTTCGAGATGGCTCCCTTCGTTCCGCTGGTCTTCATCTTATAGCCGAACTTGACAACAAACTCACGCAACGTCTCCAGCTTCGTGGGGTCTGGCTGATCGTGGACACGATAGACGAAGGTTTTGCTTTTTGAAACTTGAGGTTTGCCCTTTGAACCTTGTGATTTCGCCTTACCAATACTCTCGGCAACGGTGCGGTTGGCCAGCAGCATAAACTCCTCGATAAGCTGGGTGGCATCGTTCGACTTTTTGAAGTAGGCACGCGTCGGCTTTCCCGTCTCGTCGATGTCGAAATGCAACTCCTCACGGTCGAACTTCACGGCACCACCCTTGAAGCGACGTTCACGCAGACACTTCGCCAACTTGTCCAGCATACGGAGTTCCTCAGCATAGTCGCCATCCTTGCCCATGAGCACCTCCTGCACCTCTTCGTATGCATAACGGCGATTACTCTTGATAACGGTATGGGCGATATGGTAGTCTTTGACATTGGCCTCGTTGTCGAGGGTGAAGATGACGCTATAGCATAGCTTCTCCTCGTCGGGGCGCAGCGAACAGATGAAGTTGCAGAGGCGTTCGGGAAGCATGGGGATGGTACGGTCTACCAGATAGACACTGGTGGCGCGCTTCACGGCCTCCTTATCTATAATGGAACCCTCTTTAACATAGTGGCTCACATCAGCAATATGCACACCCACCTCATATAGAGCTGCCCCCTCCAGACCTCCCCCCGTAGGGGAGGCTTTCAGAGTTCCCCCTCTACGGGAGGGGGGTAAGGGGAGGATTCTTATGCTGAGCGCATCGTCGAAGTCTTTGGCATCCTTGGGATCGATGGTGCATGTCCACACATCGCGGAAGTCTTCACGACGGGCTATCTCCTGCGGAGTGATGCCGGGATCTATCTTCTCAGCAGCTTCCTCCACGTTCTTCGGATATTTGTATGGCAGACCATACTGAGCCAGAATGGCGTGCATCTCCACATCGTTGTTACCCTCCTTGCCCAGCACGTCGATAACCTCGCCGACAATGTTCTTTGAGTCTTTCGATGGCCATTGGGTGATACGCACCACAGCTTTCTCACCGTCTTTGCCACCCTTCAGTTTCTTCTTCGGTATCAGGATGTCGTGGACGAAGATATTTCCTTCGGTCACCAAGAAGGCATAGTCCTTCTCCACCTTCAGTTTACCCACGGCCTGGTCGACCTTGTGTGACAGAATCTCAACCACCATGGCTTCCTTTATGTGGCGCTCGCGACGGGCCATCATGGCCACCCGTACACGGTCGCCGTTCATGGCAAACAGCGAATTACGCTCACTGACGAAGATGGGCTTACCACCATCGTCGGGTTGGAACGAGTTCTTGCCGTTGGCCTTACGGATAAAGGTTCCCTCCTGCACCTGGTTCTTCAGATTCAGGCGATAAGAGTTCTCGCTGGTCTTCGTCAGATAGTCGTCCCAAGCCATCTCGTCCATCGTCTCCACAGCGAGCATCTTCGCGGGGTGAGTTGACAACTTCAGACTCTTGAAGATATCCTTGAACGAGAACGACTCGTTAGGTTTCTGCTGGAACAGCGACTGCAGCATATCCACCAGCATCTTCTTATTCAATCGTTTTCCACTCTTGTGCTTGCTCATAATCTTATGTTTTAAAGTTTCTACGGGCAAAGTTACGAATAAGTAGGCGAATCGCAAAAAAAATAAGTAATTTTTCTTTAATTCGCATTTATTTTCTATCTTTGCAGGCATGGAACAATTATTGCACTATTGCTGGAAACATAAGATGTGGCCGACCCTCGGACTGCAGACTACCGACGGACGCCAAGTCGAAGTAATAGACCCAGGGTTGCACAACCACAATGCCGGCCCTGACTTCTTCAATGCCAAGGTGAAGATCGGCGGTACGCTGTGGGTGGGCAATGTGGAGATACACGACCGTTCGTCGCACTGGTACCAACACGGTCACGACCATGATGCCAACTACGACAATGTAGTGCTGCACGTAGTGGGCGATGCCGACCGCGAGGTGCAGACTTCTAAGGGTGACTTTGTGCCACAGGTGGTCATGGCAGTTCCGTCGTCAGTACAGGGGAACTACGAAGAACTGCTGAAGACTGACTCCTATCCGCCCTGCTACCGCATCATACCCTCGTTGACCCGACTCACCGTTCACTCGTGGATGGCAGCCCTGCAGACCGAACGCTTAGAGCAGAAGACGCAAGCCATCCTGCAACGTGTCAAGCAAACCAACGGATCATGGGAAGATGCCTACTTCATGACGCTCGCCCGAAACTACGGCTTCGGCATCAATGGTGACGCCTTTGAGGAATGGGCCCGCCATGTTCCACTGCAGGCTGTAGGCAAGCACCGCGACGACCTGTTTCAGATTGAGGCCATCTTTCTAGGACAGGCAGGACTATTGGAACTCGATGCCGTACCTGAGCGATACCAAAAGGACGCACTGAACGAGGGTTACTTCGCCAAACTGCGCAACGAATACCAGTATCTGACTCATAAGTTCTCCATGCAGCCCATGGACTATAAACGCTGGCGCTTCCTCCGGTTGCGTCCACAGAACTTCCCGCACATCCGCATCTCACAGTTAGCCAACCTCTATTATGAGCGCAGGGCTGGACTCTCGCAACTCATCGAATGCACCGACATGCTGAGTCTCAGCGAACGACTGCACACCCAAGTGACGCCCTATTGGGAGACACACTATACCTTCGGCTCTGAGAGTGTGCGCAATGCCAAGCACCTGTCGCCGTTCAGCATCAACCTACTCATCATCAACACTTGCGTACCCGTGCTTTTCGCCTATGGCCGCCACACCTTCCGCGAAGAACTCTGCGACCGCGCCTTCGACTTCCTGGAACAGCTCAAGGCCGAGAACAACCACATCATCCGCATGTGGCAGGAGTGCGGCCTTGAGATAAAGACGGCTGGGGACTCACAGGCCCTCATCCAACTGAAGAAGGAGTACTGCGACAAAAAAGACTGTCTGCGCTGCCGCATTGGCTATGAATATCTGAAGCGTCACTAGCTCCCACCACCCCCACTATACCCACTAACCCCCAACTTTCCCCACCCCAATGAAAAAATACGTTTTTGAAACCCGCATGGAAGTCCGCGACTACGAGTGCGACATCGAAGGCATTGTCAACAATGCTAATTATTTGCACTACACCGAGCACACACGCCACCTGTTCCTCAAACACTGCGGACTGAGCTTTGCCGAGATGCACTCTCGGGGCATTGACGCAGTCGTGGCTCGTATGGAACTGCAATACAAGGCTCCGCTGCGCTGCGACGACGAGTTCATCTCGAAACTATGGATAGAAAAGGATGGTTTCAAGTACATCTTCCACCAGGATATCTATCGGGCCTCCGACGAGGCCATCTGCTTTAAAGGAAAAATCATGCTCGTCTGTCTCATCAATGGCAGACTGGGAGAAAGCGAAGAATACGATAACGCGTTTAAAAAATACCTGCCGCAATGAATAAACCATGTCAACACCCTCACTTTGGAGTGTCAGAGACGGAAGTGTACTACACCATCGCACTGACCCGTATGACGGGCTTCAATGCCGGCATGGCCTTGCGTCTCTATCAGACCATGGGTAGCAGTCAGGCCGTCTATGAACACCGCAACGACATCGGCGACGCTGTAGCCGAAACCACCCCACGGCTGCGGGAAAGCGTGAAGCACTGGGACGATGCCCTGCGACGTGCGGCTGCTGAGATGGAGTTTATCAGCAAGTCGAACATACAGGCCCTGACATTCAACGATGATGACTATCCCCAGCGGCTTCGCGAATGTCCGGACGCACCTATCATCCTTTATTACAAGGGCACGGCAAGCTTGAATCAACAGTACATCCTGAACATGGTGGGTACGCGACACTGCACGGTCTACGGCCAGGACCTTGTGCGAAGCTTCCTCAGCGACCTGCACCAACAGTGTCCGCAGGTGCTCGTGGTCAGCGGACTGGCCTATGGTATTGACATCTGCGCCCACCGCAATGCCTTGCAGCAGGGCTACGACACTGTGGGGGTACTGGCTCACGGACTGGATCAGATATACCCCAACGCCCACCGCTCTACTGCTGTAGAGATGGTCAGCCACGGTGGATTGCTGACCGAATACATGTCGCAGACCGAGGCGCTGCCCAACAACTTCCGACAGCGCAACCGCATTGTAGCTGGCATTTCTGACGCAACCATCCTAGTGGAAAGTGCCATCAAGGGCGGAGGGCTTATCACCTGTCGCATCGCACAGGAGTATGGGCGTGACGTCTTCGCCTTCCCCGGTGCAGTGGGTATGCCTTACAGCGAAGGCTGTAACCGCATGATACGCAACAACACCGCAGCACTCATCACGTCGGCTCGGGATTTCATTGATGCCATAGGTTGGCAGACACTGCAACAGAAGCCTGCTGCCATCGAGCGCCAGTTGTTCCCTGACCTCGCTGCAGAAGAACAACTTGTGGTCAACCTGCTCCAGCAGACCAACGACCTACAGCTTAACAACATCAGCGTGAAGACCAACCTACCCATAGGCCAACTCACTGCCATTCTCTTCCAGCTGGAGATGAAAGGCGTGGTGAAACCACTGGCGGGTGGCACTTATCATCTGTTGTATTAATCCCAATAATGCAATGAAAGAAGTTAAAGAAATTAAAGGGCATCATTTTTTTCCTGATTTCCGCAAGACTTCTGAAAAATAGTCGTAACTTTGCACTCATTATAAACTAAGCATTACTTTTTAAACACATTACTAACATGAACAATGTACCTGTAATCAAAATTGGTATCGTGGCCGTCAGCCGCGACTGTTTCCCCGAGTCACTGGCTGTTAACCGCCGCAAGGCTGTTGTAGCCAAGTATGTAGAAAAATATGGCAATGCCGACATCTACGAGTGCCCTATTTGTATCGTGGAGAGCGAAATCCACATGTGTCAGGCTCTTGAAGATGTCAAGAAGGCCGGATGTAACGCCCTCTGCGTCTACTTAGGCAACTTCGGTCCTGAGATTTCCGAGACCATGCTCGCCAAGTACTTCGACGGTCCCGCCATGTTCTGCGCTGCTGCCGAGGAGACACAGAACGACCTCATCGACGGTCGTGGCGATGCCTATTGTGGCATGCTGAACGCCAGCCACGCCCTCTCGCTGCGCAAGACCCGCGCCTATATCCCAGAGGAGCCCGTGGGCGATGCCGGTCAATGTGCCGACATGATTCACGAGTTCGTTCCCATTGCCCGCGCCATTGTCGGTCTTCAGAACCTGAAGATTATCAGCTTCGGTCCCCGTCCCAACAACTTCCTGGCCTGCAACGCACCTATTCGCGCACTCTACGACCTCGATGTGGAGATAGAGGAGAACTCTGAGCTCGACCTCTTAGAATCGTTCCAGAAGCATCAGGGCGACCCCCGCATTGACGATGTCGTCAAGGATATGGCTCAAGAATTAGGACACGGAAACAAGATTCCTCAGGTGTTACCCAAGTTAGCTCAGTACGAACTGACGTTGATGGATTGGGTAGAGGCTCACAAGGGCTGCCGCCAGTTTGTGGCGCTGACCACCAAGTGCTGGCCCGCCTTCCAGACCATGTTCGGTTTCGTACCCTGCTACGTCAACAGCCGTCTGACCAGCCGTGGTATCCCCGTCAGTTGCGAGGTCGACATCTACGGAACTCTCAGCGAGTTCATCGGCACCTGCATCACTCAGGATGCCGTCACACTGCTTGACATCAACAATACCGTACCTAATGACATGTACGAGGAGAGCATCAAGGGCAAGAAGTTCCTTTGCGACGAGTACAACGACAAGGAGATATTCATGGGATTCCACTGCGGCAACACCGCCAGCTCGAAGGTCTGCAACTGCAACATGTGCTTCCAGCGCATCATGGCCCGCGCACTGCCTATTGAGGTTACCAACGGTACCCTGGAGGGCGACATCAAGCCCGGCGCAGCCACCATCTACCGTCTGCAGTCTACTGCCGATACCAAGTTGCGTGCCTACATCGCTCAGGGTGAGGTCATCCCCGTAGCCACACGTTCGTTCGGTTCTATCGGCATCTTCGGCGTGAAGAACATGAGCCGCTTCTACCGCCACGTGCTCATCGAGAAGCACTATCCGCACCACTGTGCCGTTATGTTCGGCCACACGGGTAAGTACCTGTGGGAGGTGTTGAAGTACATGGGCATCCCCGTAGACGAGATTGATTACAACTTCCCGAAGGGAGACTACTATCCCACCGAGAATCCTTTTGCATAAAAGGACATGGCTGAATAACAGCAGAAAAAAGAAGAAGCCTCAGACCACCTAATGGTGAGTCTGAGGCTTCTTCTTGATTCAATATTCACCCAGTCAGTAGACCGTCAGGCGCTGAAACCCACCTGACGATGAGGCTTCAACTCGATGGTCTTTGGATTGAACTGTTCGAAAGCACGCTGGATGTCGGAGGCTTCTATGCGCTGGTACACCTCACGGGTGACAGGATGTGCGGTGGCGGCCAGCCTGTTGGCTAAGGCAGGAATAATACCGTTGCTGACAAACTGTTCTATCCAGCGGGCGTTGCCGAAGTTCTTGTTCTTCTGAGCCACCGTCTGACGGATGGCCTGTTGCAGTGTCTGTTCAGCATCACTGCTCAGCAAGTATTCGTCACGTTCAAGCAGTGTACGGGCTATCTGCATGAGTTCATCGGCGCTGTAGTCCTTGAACAGGAACTTATAGGGGAACCGTCCCACCAGTCCGGGATTCATCGACATCAGGCGGTCCATCTCATCCTGATAGCCGGCAAAGATGATAAGCATGTCTGGATTCTTTTGTGTCAGCACGCTGAGCAGACACTCCACGGCACGGCGTCCAAAGTCGTTGCCCGAGTCATTGCTGTACAGGGTGTAGGCTTCATCAACGAAGAGAACGTTGCCCCGGGCCTCAAGCAGAATCTGCTTCATGTTCTCCTCTGTTTCACCGATATAGCGTCCGATGATGCGCGTGCGGTCTACAGTGATGACATCACCCTTGGAGAGCAGACCCAACGAGTGGTATATCTTGCCCAACAGACGCGCCACTGTGGTCTTGCCCGTTCCCGGACTGCCCATGAAGATAGCATGGTGCGAGCATTTGCCACTGCTGTGCAGGCCCAGTCGCTGACGCTCCATGGTCAGGTGCATGTTGTTGGCAATGGTGGTCAGACTCTGCTTAATGTCAGTCAGTCCCACCATGCTGTTCAGTTCCTCCAGCGCACTCTCGTACGAGGAAGCTTGCTGGTGAAGCAATTCCTCACCGATGTCCACGGGTTGCACCTTCACGTCGGAGAAGTCCAGAGACTCACTTTTCAGCAAGTCAGTAAACCGTTGCAAGTAGTTTGGCTTGACGTGCTGTTCCAGATAGTGGTCGATGTCTTTGAACGTCCACTGGCAGATGGTGCCACGTTGATAGGCTTCCACCATCAGGTGACACAGGCGGTCGACCGCCTGTGGCGCAAAATAAAGGCGGTACTTGCTGATGGCTCGGTACAACGTCCAGTGAATCATCTCGGTAATAGTGAACGGTTCCACACTGATGGTATTCTCCCTGGGGAATTGATCACGCAGTGACGGATTCTGCTCCATCAGGTTCTCCACTTCCGAGTGCGACCCTATGAGCATCACTTCGTCCCAGTGTTGCCGTAGTTTCTTAAGCATTTGTTTGCCACCGTTGTCTAACAATGCGCTGATGTTTGTCACGCAATACAGGTAGCGCGTACCCGTTGGCAACTCTAATCCCAATGGATTGTCATCCGACGTCCCACCAGCGAACAGTTCGTTCAGTTTCTCGTAGGGATTGTTGGTGGTGGGGTCATAGAGTGTGGCGCAGTCCACCCACTTAATATCACGCTTTAGGTTGACAATGCTGCGGAATAAAGTGATGGCCTGGTGAATCCAGTCATAGCCCGACGCATAGACAATAAAGTTGTTGTTAGGCTCCATGTCTTCCACAGAAAGCAGTGTCGAGCGGAACACGTTGATGTTTGACAGCTGGGCACGCTGGATGGCCAACTGTCGGAACTGCCGCATGCCGGGACGCATGGAGAGCATCTGCCACATGTGGACCTTTTTGCAGAGCGGGTTCGACAGCGCCAGCTCTTGACTGATGAATCCGCAGCGACGAGGCTCTCCCGACTGCCAAGTAGCGTGTTCGTCCAGCGTAAGATCGAAGCGCTGTACCTCTTCTTCGCCGTAGCGTAGCAGCAAGATGTAGCCCCCTGGCAACCATACCCTCGGATTAGTAAGCTCCAGTTTCAGCGTGCGTCCGCTACGCTCCATGTTTTGTGTGTTCATGTTTCCATAGTCCAGCAGCATCAGTTCTTCGTTGTAGAGGAAGAACGAGTCGATACCTGTCACTTTAAGATTCTTGCCCGGTGAGATAATAATTGTCACCAGTCCTGTGTTGTAGGTCAGTGTTGTGTCGTTGCCTGTTTCAGGCGACATGGTAATAAACAATCGTGTCTGATTCTTCATAAACAATTTGAGTTTTGAATGAATAATATGATACTACTTAAAAGGTTTCTCCGTTTCAATGTGTCAAAGAACGCTTTGCTGACGCTGACCTCAGTGGCCACGGCGCAGCATTGCCCACCCACATGACTGTTACGGCCATGCGTTGGCATCTGTTTAAGAATCGTTGTTAACTTGCGGTTTTTACTTTCCTTTCATATTTCGGGCTGCAAAGATAAACATTAACTTTGAAACTTCCAAATAATTTACTCATTTTTTGAATCGATTTTTCTTAAGGACTTTTGCAAAGTCGTACTTTTTACGTATCTTTGCAAGCAGAATATAACCATTAACGATGTCATGATGAAGAAACTGTTATTATTACTACTCATTACCGCTTCGCACCTGAAGGCGCAAGCAGAAGACGGCCACGAGCTGTGGTTGCGATATCAACCAGTAAACAAAGCTGCAGTAACATGCAACCAGCAGACACCTACCATCGCCATTGCCAAGCAGGAACTGGAAACGTACTACCAGGGCGAAAGCCTGACGCTGACGCTAGATCCGACGATGGCCGACGATGACGGCTATCGTATTAATGGCGACACCATTGCGGCACGGCACGACGTGGGACTGCTCTATGGTGCCTACGAACTGTTGCGGCAGCAAGCCATTCTAGCCAACAACCGAAACCAGCAGTGCGAGGAGCATCCTGCCTTCAGCCTGCGACTGCTGAACCACTGGGACAATCTGGACGGGACGATAGAGCGCGGCTATGCCGGTGAAAGCATCTTCTGGAAACAAGTGAACGGGCTGCCGGTCACCTTCAATCCCCTACTCATCAAAGAGTATGCACGCGCCAATGCCTCGATAGGCATCAACGGCACAGTGCTGAACAACGTCAATGCCTCGCCGCAAATGCTGACAACTCTTTATCTGAAGGAGGTGAAGCGGATAGCAGACATCCTTCGTCCTTACGGCATTCGTGTTTTCCTAAGCATAAACTTTGCCACACCCATGGCTCTGGGCGACACCAAAACGGCCGACCCGCTGGACAAGAGCGTGGCAAAGTGGTGGCAGCGCAAGGCCAAGGAGATTTATAAGCTGATACCCGACTTCGGAGGATTCCTAGTGAAAGCCAACAGCGAGGGTCAGCCAGGACCGGGCGACTATCACCGTACGCATGCCGAAGGTGCCAACATGCTGGCCGATGCGCTGAAGGCTGCCGCACCGAGGGCTTCGCTGAAGGACGGCATTGGCATCGTCATGTGGCGCTGCTTCGTCTATGGTGCCAACCACAAAGGTGAGGACCGCGTGAAGCAGGCCGTCTCGGAATTCAAGTCGCTGGACGGACAGTTCCGCCCGAATGTCATCCTGCAGACTAAGAACGGCCCGCTGGACTTTCAGCCCCGCGAGCCGTACAGTCCGGTGTTCGACCAGATTAGGCAGACACCCAATATGGTGGAGCTGCAGATTACACAAGAGTATCTGGGGCAATCGCGACACTTGGTGTATCTTGCGCCCATGTGGAAGGAGTTCTTCAGAGACGTATCATACCAAGAACTGAAAGGTATTGCCGGCGTTGCAAACATCGGACTGGACCGCAATTGGTGCGGTCATCACTTTTCGCAAGCCAACTGGTATGCCTTCGGCCGTCTGGCTTGGAAACCGGGGCTGTCGTCAGAGGCTATTGCTTGCGAATGGTTACAGCAGACTTTTACCACAGCGCCACATTTTGTTGCAACCATGTCGCAAATGATGGAAACGAGTCGTGAGGCCTGCGTGAAGTACATGATGCCCTTAGGACTACATCATATCTTTAGTTTCGACCAACACTACGGGCCTGAGCCCGACGGATTCAAGGCGGAATATCCGTTAGAGTGGTGCCCTATCTACTACCACAAAGCTACAAAAGACAGCATAGGCTTCAACCGCACCACGACTGGCACTGATGCTGTGAGTCAATATCGTCCTGAGGTCGCGCGTACCTATAATAATATAGAGACCTGTCCAGAAGACCTTCTGTTGTGGTTCCACCGTGTGCCGTGGACCCATCGCATGAAGGACGGCTCTACGCTGTGGGAGTCGCTGCAGATGAACTATCATACAGGTGTCATCATGGTGGAAACCATGCAAAACATTTGGCGCTACCAGATGCGTCACTATGTAGACGAAAAGCGCTGGCGTGAGGTGGACGAACGACTGGACGACCAGCTACAGAACGCCCGCGAATGGCGCGACGTGTGTCTGAAGTACTTTGGCAGCTTTGCCGAGTCAGCGAAATAAAACAGGGAAGAAAGTCAAGTAAACACTGCGTCCGTTGCTGAACAAATAGCAACGGACGATTTTTTATACGCAATGGCGTAGCTGCTGGCGGACGATTTTACGAACCTGTCCTAAACGGTTTTCCACTTGTTTGTAGGGAAGTGACAGCTGCTTGGCAATCTCGCTGACACGCAGGCCATCATAAATATGCAGACGGTAGATGTATCGACATGGCTCTGGCAGACGGGCCAAGGTGTGCTCCATGCGCTCCATGACCTGACGGGCGGAGAATAAGGACTCCATACTGTCGTCGGTCAAATCGGCATCGTCACCACGGCGGATGAAGTGTTCATATTCGTTTCTAACACGGCGGCGACGGAAATAGTCGCTGGCTTGATGGCGAGCCAGCGTGTAGGTGAGTGCAGGCAGGGTTTGTGGACTGATAAGTTGCTGACCGCTGAGCAGACGTAGGAACAGGTCTTGCACCATGTCCTCAGCCTGTTCAGCGTCAGCAATTCGCATCGCGATGTAGTTCACCAAATCATCGCGATGCTGAGCATAATAGTTAGATAACAGTTGATATTGGTTCATTTACAGTCACTCATTCACAACCTTGAAACTTCGTTCGAGGTTGTTCACGTTCGAAAATAGAAACCCGTTTCTATTTTGCTCACTCGTTCACAACCTTTTGGATGGTGCCGTCCTCATTGTAGAACAGGCGTTGCACCTTCAGTGAACGCAGGTGGGTGATGTCGTTGGAAGGCACACAGTCGTGATAGAACAAGTACCACTGTCCCTTGAACTCGACAATGCTGTGATGGGTAGTCCAGCCCACGACGGGGTCAAGGACAACGCCCTGATAAGTGAATGGTCCGTAGGGGTTATCGCCAATGGCATAGCAAAGCAAGTGGCTGTCGCCAGTGGAGTAGGAGAAATAATACTTTCCATTGTACTTATGCATCCACGAAGCCTCAAAGAAACGGTGTGGGTCACCAGCCTTCAGGGGCTGTCCGTCATTGTTGACGATGACCACAGGGCGCGGAGCCTCGGCAAACTGCCGTATATCATCGCTCATGCGAACCACTGCACTGGGGATGGCGGGAGCATCGGCCTGGGAAAATAACTCACCTTTGTGGTCAGGAGCTGCCCCTAAGTCGATAAGCCCGTTCTGGTCGCCATACTTGCCAAAGACGGGAGCCTGTCCGTCGGGCAGCGGATGCCACCACTGCAGTTGTCCACCCCACAAACCGCCAAAGTAGACATAAATCTGTCCATCGTCGTCTTTGAAGGCGCACGGGTCGATGCTGAAAGAGCCACGTATGGGTTGAGCCTCAGCCGTGAACGGACCCTCAGGGCGGTCGCTGACAGCCACACCCAGACGGAATACACCGTCGTAGCCCTTAGCAGAGAAGATAAGATAGTACTTGCCGTCCTTCTCAACAACATCGTTGTCCCACATCTGCTTCTCAGCCCAAGGCACATCCTTCACGTCGAGAATCACTCCGTGGTCGGTCACTTCGCCGTTCTCAACATCGTCCCATGACAGCACGTGGTAGTCCTTCATCTGGAAGTGGCCACCGTCGTCGTCGAAGGATTCGCCGGCATCCCAGTCGTGGCTGGGATAAACGTACAGTCGTCCATTAAATACGTTGGCTGACGGGTCAGCCATATAGTCGCTGGGGAATAAATAACGTGGTTTCATATTTAATTTGAAATTTGATGTTTGGTGTTTGAAGTTTGTAATTACTTATTACGTTTTTCGATTTCCAGATTAATTTTGTCAATGACCTCATCGGTAAGCTCATACTTCGAAATGATGAACATGGCCAGACCCAACAGCAGTGCCGGAATGACACACACGAGCCACAGGATGCCCTGCTCAGCAAAAGGAGTCTGAACGGTTTCCTTGGCATTGAAGCCCACATAGGCCAGCACTAAACCAGGAACGACACCGCCCAAAGCCATGCCGGCTTTGAAGAAGATGCCTGTCAAGGCATTGACAATACCCGAGATGCGCTTGCCCGTGGTGTACTCGCCGTACGAGATGACCTCAGGCACCAAGGCCCACATGTAACCTGTAGCCACGATGACACCCGTCGACTTGATGAACTGTGCCACATAGACTATCCACATCTGCGACTTCAGCGAGGGTACGACACTGACGACATAGAGGATGGCCATACCGACAATGGCTACGGTCAGGAAGATATTGAACATGCCACGCTTGCCGACTGCCTTCTTGATGGCAGGCACCAAGGGCATAAAGATGAAAGCGGGCACAGAGCCCAGTCCCATGAAGACGGCCAGCTGATCGCTGGTAGCCTGCAGGTTACAGGTCATGTAGTATGAGCCTGCAGCATTGCCCACCGACATCATGGCGAAGGCAGTAATAAAGAAGAACGCGAGTATGCGCAAAGGACGGTTACGCACGAACTCCGTCCACAGGTCCGAGACCTTCACGTCCTCCATGTCCTTGGCATCCATCACCACGCGCTCCTTAGTCTGCGTAAAACAGAAGATAAGCAAGGCCAGACCCACCAGTGCGTAGATACCCATTGTCATGAACCACGCCTCGCCAGCCTCGGGCTTATCGATGATTGCATTACCCGCACCATCCTTCGGGGCAAAGGCAGCCACGACGAGGGGAATACCCGATGCCACGCACAGACCTCCTACATTGGCGAGGAACATGCGCACCGAGGTCAGGGTGGTAATCTCGTCCGTATCGCGGGTCAGCGATGAGTTCAACGCACCATAGGGAACATTAATTAAGGTGTAGAGCATCGACATGCCGACATAGGTAACATAGGCATAAATGAGCGAAGGAGCAAAGCCGTTCCAGAAACAGAGAATGGCAAAGCCTGTTAGAGGAATGCCGCCCAGCACCAGATAAGAGCGGTATTTGCCCAACTTTGGGTTATGCTTGTCGACGTATGTGCCCACCAGCGGGTCCCAGAGCACGTCCACCAGACGTACTACAAGGAACATGGTGGCAGCGTCGGCAGGGTCAAGTCCGTAGACGTTGGTGTAGAAAAACAGCAAGTACATGCTGATGGTCTGGTAAATAAGGTTCTGAGCCAAGTCACCGGAACCGAATCCGATGCGCTGTACCCAGGAGAGCTTGTAGAAGCCTTTGGTTTCTTGTGTTTCGTTCGTAGCCATTGTTGAAAATTGTTTTTAGTCGTTTCTGCTTGCAAAATTACTTATTTTCGTTGAAATTGACATTTTCAGATGTTACAAAAATGATTATTGTTTGTTTCATAAGTGAAAGAAAGTGCTTTCCGTTAATGGTCTCATCGCAAAAAAAAACGTATCTTTGCAGAAAATATAAAACAACATGAAACGAATCATTTTCTTCTTTTTAGCAAGTGCCTTGGGACTGGCCACCGAGGCAAAGGTACAACTGCCCCAACTCTTCCAGTCTGGCATGGTATTGCAGCGCAACAAACCCATCCCTGTGTGGGGTAAGGCCGAAGCGCAGGAAAAAGTCACCATCGTGTGGAACAAGCATCAGTACACCACCGTGGCCAATGGTGAAGGTCGATGGCGCATAGACCTGCCCGAAATGAAGGCTGGCGGTCCTTACTCCTTGGTGGTCAGTGGCGACAAAGCAGGGACAAGAGGCGATGAGGCAATAGTTCTTGAAGACATCCTCGTCGGTGACGTGTGGCTCTGTTCGGGACAGTCGAACATCGACGTCACTATCGAGCGCGTCTACCCTCAATACGTCGATGAAATCGACCATTTTGACAATAGTCAGGTGCGTCTGTTCCGTGTTCAGAACGAGACAGATGCCCATGGGGTGAGAGACGACATCCGTCCCACCAGCATTAACTGGAAACCGGTTACGAAGCAGAACGCCTGGCTCTTCTCGGCCGTGGGCACCTTCTTAGGACTGCGCCAACACCAGAAGACGGGCGTGCCGCAGGGCATCATCGTCAACAGCTGGGGCGGCACGCCCATTGAGGCTTGGATCTGTGCCGACTCACTGCGCAAGCACTATCCGTTGCAGTTGGCCAAAACTGCCCTCTACCAGGATGACGACATGGTGAAGGCGCAACAGCAGGCGAACCAAAAAGCCGACCAGCAGTGGCGCAAAGTGCTGGATGAAAGCGACCCTGGCATCAAGTATCACTTTACAGCCTTAGACTATGACGACTCATATTGGACTGTTGTCGACCAGTACGACAATCACTGGGCAATGGAAGATGTTGGCGGCAGTGGCCTCCGCAGATTTTTTAATAAAAGAAGTGGTAAGGGTATCGTCGGCAGCATCTGGCTTCGCCAGCATATCCACATTGACAAAGCCCATGCCGGCCAGCCCGCCCGTCTGCTGCTGGGAACGCTCTTCGATGCTGACTTCACCTACGTGAACGGTCAGGAAGTCGGCCGTACCTACTACCAGTATCCGCCACGCCGGTACGACATCCCTGCCGGACTGTTGTGCGAGGGCGACAACGTCATCACCATTCGCTTTGTCAACAAATTCGGCACAGTACACTTTATTAAAGACAAACCCTACCTGCTGGCCTTCGGTGCCGACCGTTTCAGCCAGAACCCCATGCCTAAGGACATCATACCACTGAGCACCCGGTGGCTCCACCACGCCGGAGCCCAGATGCCTGCGTGTCCCAGCGGCGACGTGAACCTGCAGAATATGGCCACCACGCTGTATAATGCTGTGGTCCACCCCCTGGCACCCTATGCACTGAGTGGCGTAGTGTGGTATCAGGGCGAGTCCAACTCTGGCAACCCTAAACCATACGCCGATCTGTTGCGCAAGCTGATGGGGTCATGGCGAATGCTATGGAACGAGCCTACATTGCCGTTCTGCATCGTGCAGTTAGCCAAGTATATGTATCCGACGGACCCTGGTTACGACAACTGGCAGAAGCTTCGCGAGCAACAGCGGCTGGTGGCTGAGAGCGATTCCTGTGCTGAGGCTGCCGATATCTTTGACCTGGGCGAAGAAAACGACATTCACCCCTTGCGTAAGAAAGAGGTGGCTGAGCGCATCGGCTTGTGCTTTGACAAACTGATACCTGGAAAATAATGATTATTTGCTGATGCTGCCAAACGACACTATGACTGTTTGGCAGCATCAGACGCATTGACAATCTTAAAGAGCTTGTCGCTGGGACGCACCTTCTCGGGTACGCGAATGCTGACGCGTGTGCCCTGTTGGGCCATCTGCACGGATGACGTGTCATCGTGGATTTCGTCGACAATGACATACAGTGCCCCTGTGGTGGGGCCGGTGATGAGCATCTTGTCGCCCACAGAGAATGTGTCGGCCTCCACGGTAAACTCGGCTACGCCCAATCGCGAGAAATATTTTACACCTTTTCCTATATACTGCTTGCGCTCCGTGGCGTTTGACCCGTAATTCTTGTTCCACTCACCCAAAGGCTGCCCTAAGTAGTAGCCATCCCAGAACCCGCGGTTGAAGACGGTGGCTAACTGCCGATCCCATTTGTCCTTTTTCTCGTCCGTAAAAGTGCCGTCGACGACGCTACTGATGGCTTGCTTGTAACACTGCACCACCGTCAGCACGTATTCTGGACCTCGTGCGCGTCCCTCTATCTTAAACACGCGAACGCCCGCCTTCATCATCTTGTCGATGAAACGGATGGTTTTCAAGTCCTTGGGCGACATAATGTATTTGTTGTCTATCTCAAGCTCTGTGCCCGTTTCCCGATCTGTTACAATGTATGAACGACGACATATCTGCATGCAGGCTCCGCGATTGGCTGAGCGTCCGGTGTTGTCCAGGCTCATATAGCACTTGCCACTGATGGCCATGCACAGAGCTCCGTGGCAGAACATCTCTATTCTGACCAGCTGGCCCGACGGCCCGCAGATGTGCTGCTCTTCTATCTGTCGGTAGATGTCGGCCACCTGCTCCAGCTTCAGTTCACGGGCCAGCACCACCACATCGGCAAATTGGGCATAGAACCGTAAGGCTTCTATGTTCGATATGTTCAGCTGCGTGCTGAGATGCACCTCCATGCCCTGCTGCCGGCAGTAAGTCATTACGGCTATGTCGCAAGCAATGACGGCACTGATTCCTGCTTCCACGGCAGCATCCACTATCTGGTGCATGGTGTCAATATCCTCGCCGTAGATGATGGTGTTCACTGTCAAGTAGCTTTTCACTCCTGCCTCACGACAGATGGCGGCAATGTCGCGCAGATCGTCAATGGTGAAATGGTTGGCCGAGTGCGACCGCATGTTCAGCTGCTCCACACCAAAGTAGACACTTCCGGCACCAGCCTTCAGCGCTGCGGCCAGCGAGTCGCGACTCCCCACGGGAGCCATGATTTCAAAATCGTTTATGTTCATGGCTGCAAAGGTACTAAGAAAATGCTAACTAGCCAAACCTCACGCAGAAATTCCATTAACGTACAAAAGCCAGGGCAGATTGTTGCCCTGGCTCATGGTAGGCTATTTCACTATAATCTTGCGCCCGTTGACGATATAGACCCCTTTGCGGGCAGGCTTGCCTTGCAGCCGTAGACCGTCAACCGTGGTGTAACTGTTGGCAGGAACCATGTCGCCGAAGGACACATCGTCAATGCCGGATGTCTTTGTAACAGTGAGTTCGTAAGCACTGCTGCCATTATAATAGATGTCGTTGCCAGAGAAAGAAGCCGTTATCCATGTGCTGCCTTCGCCCACAAGTGTCACAGCACCCGACGTGGCGTTGACGGTGGCCACTGCGGGCTTGGCGCTTGTATATTTGACAGTGAGACCATTAGGATTGCTAAGTGTAGGCGGTGTGAAGCTCTTGCCCAGCTCTGCTTTGGCTTCCGTAACTGAGAAAGCCAAGCCGGGATCGTTCTTCATAACCATCAGCTGGTAAGAGACTTGGCAGGCTTCGTAAGTATTATTCTCCTGAGAGGATACACAGATGGTGGCAATACCTTCACCTTTCAACGTGATAGCACCCGTAGTGCTGTTTACAGTAGCCACGCTCTCGTCCATACTGACGTAGCTAATGCTAAGTCCGTGGGGATTGTTGATAATGGGTGGTGCAAAGGACTTGCCCATATATGCGATGGGGTCGTACTGGCCCACTGACAAATCGCCTGACAATTTGGGAATGGTGATGACACACTGTGCACTACGACTGGCGGCTGTAGCTGTGACGGTAATGGTATTGCCTCGCGGAGCTGTCGGGGTAATCTTCACTCTACCATTGTCCACGTTGGCATAGGATGTGCAGCTCCACGCGACAGGTACGGTGGCATTGGCGGGTGTCAGCTGTGCTTCCAGCTCCACCTCATCGCCAGGCTCAGCCTTGAGTGCTGCGGGTGTAATGGTGATATCGTCGAGTGCAGTACCAGTCACGATGACTTTGATGCTGGTGCCGTTGGTCTTCAGCTGGCTGTTCTGGTAGACATCATAATAGTAGATGCCCTCTGTTGCCGAGGTAGCATCGACGCTCATCGTGCGTGTGGAGGAGTTGATGGTGACGATGGGGGCTGTTCCCGTTCCAGAACTGTTGCGTAACGTTGCCGTAGCACCAGCGAGTGAAGCCTTTTCAGGACGCGTAGTAATGCTGATGCCTTCCTTCTTCTCGCCAACACAGACTGTCGTCTCTACGCTCTCTATGCGGGTCATGGCATAGTTTCCATTGGCATCAGCAATGTGGAAGTATGCGACGGCACGGATAACATCGTTATAACCCTTTGTATACTCAGCCTGCACGTCGACATTGTTCTTTTGGTCACCTGCCTTGAAGTAAACCACCTTATAATTCTCGGAAGCGTTGAGAGGCATGCTGCCTCTAAAGTCTGAATGGAAGGTACCTCCTGCGGCATTGGAGAAGAAGCGGCTGCCAGAGATACCATTGAACGTAGCCTCCGAGGGGTTTGGAACAATAGTGAGTTTGAACACATTGCCCTTTTTGGCATAGTAAACGTCGTTATCCTTCTCAATGTCAGTGGTATATTCTGGCTTGATACCAGTCCCGCCAATGTTCATTTCTACCTTGAAAGAGATGCTTTGTAGGGCGGTAGATGAACCAAGATAGATAGAGTTTGTGCTTACTCTGTCACCAGCATAAAAGGTGTCAGTTTCCTTAAACCGGCCATATACATAGTAGGTATTACCCATAGTTCCCCCCATGTCCAGGCTGCCAAGGGCGGCTGTAGTCGTCTTGGAGTTGGCCCAGTCGCTCACAGTGAGGCTGCTCACAGCTTTTGGTGATGAGAGCATGATGTACTCCATGTAATTGACTGCATTGGTGATGCGTACTTGGTTGTTTGCTATCTGGAGCGTTATATCTGACGGCGTATTGTTCTGGGGTATCTTGGTGACGTATCTATAAGGACTGCTCAGATAGCCGCTGTATCCTTGTGCAGTGACTTTCACCCGGATAAACTTGCCTAAGTAAGTTGCTGTTGGTGTATAGGTGGTGCCTGTCTGTCCGGGGATGTCATACCAGACAGCATTGCTGTTAACATACTCGTCGTTCGTGTATTGCCACTGGGCTGAAATGAGCGAGGCACTGACGCTGGCAATGTCGCCTTCCAGTGAGTAGCTGACGGGTTGCATGCATACTACGCCGGTTATGTTGACCTTGCCTGATATGGGCGGTAAAATGGTGGATAATGAGACTTTTTTTGCTACATTTCCGTTAGCATTAACGATGGTGTTTCCACTCACCCGCCCGTTAGCAGGTATCTGGATGGTACAACTGCCAAGAGTAATGCCGCTGCCGGCTTGCACGGCACTGACAAAGCCTCGAACGCTGATTGTACCTTTGTTCAGTGCAATAGGTCCGTTGGAGTGCAGACCGTACTTGCAGACTATAGAGCTAGCAGTGACGATACCACCGTTGATGGACAAGCTGTTGATGCCACGAATGGCATAATCGCCGAGAGAAACAGCGTTGACTTCTCCTCCTGTGATATTAAAAGCATTGGAGGCGATGATGGCGTTTTTGCCAGACAGCGTCAGTTTGCCACCACTGATAGTAATGTTTTTGGCGTTCAGGCCTTCATTGCCACCAAATGTGGTAATCTCTGCATTACCTGATGTTTCGAAGTCTTGCTCTGCCCGAATAGCGATGGGGGTACTTCCGTTGGTGGCTTGTGCCGTCACCTTGCCACCCGAAATGATAATGTTGCCCGCAGCCTGGATGCCACGATTGGTAGCTTCACACTCCACGGTGCCACCTTTTATCTCTACATTACCGGCCTTGCTATATATAGCCATATCTGCCGCGATGGCCATTACGGTGCCGTCAAGGATGACTGCTCCCTCGCGCGAATAGATTCCGTACTCGCTGGAAGCGACGTTGAGAATACCTCCAGATACCTCAATATTGTTCTTGGCAGTAACAGCAGTGACATTGTTCGTTGCTGTCAGGTGTCCATAAACCTTGAGCTGATGGACTTCCAAAACAGGGTGGGTCTTGTATTTGCTGACAGCCTCCACCGTGCTGTTTTCTGAAATGACTACCGTTCTGGCACGGATGCACGACTCTATGGCACTGAATACATCAGCGTTATCGCTGAACGACAACTTCCCGCTGCCCGTAATGGTCAGGTCTGCGTATACCTGGTCAAAGTTGGTGGTGTGGTCAGAGAGATAGTAGAGTCTCTTGTCAACATCCATGTTCAGCGTGGTGTTGCCAGAGAGTTCTACTTTTGCATTATCGGGCAGGTCGCTGGCATTGACATTGCCCTGTACAGAAACTTTTTCTTGAGCTTGTCCGGCAATGTCGATACCCATAGCACAGAAAAGGAGGAGGAAGAATTTCTTAGTCATAATGATGGTTGCTTTAGGTTTGTAAATAGTCAATTTGGTGAAAGGAAAGTTTATTTCCTGATTTTCCTTAGGATTGTCTCGCACACTTCTGATGGCAAATATACGAATAATTTTCTACTTTTCCAAATTTCATCGACTTTTTTATATATAAACTTGAAAACGTTTACGGGTAAAAATAGGTTAAATCTTCCCTTAATTCAATTAATTAGAGTACCTTTGCAGTCGAAAAATGTACTAAAACTAACAAATAAAATTGCGTATGATTAAAAAGCTTCTTTCTTTGGCTTTCATGGCATGCATGTCGTTGACTGCGATGGCTGACGACATTGAAGCAGCAAAGCTCAGCAAAATCACTTTCGACGGTGACAAAGTGGTCCTTCACTACAAGGACGGAACGACTGCCAGCAAGGAAATGGCAGAGGTGACTATTGATTTCAGCACGGCAACAGGCATTGAAGAGCGTATGGCTATAACCAAAAAAGCAGGGCTGGAAGGCAAGGCCGTCTACAACATGGCCGGCCAGCAGGTTGGCAACAGTGCCGCTCGTCTGACCAAGGGTGTCTACCTCATTGACGGCAAGAAAGTAATCATTAAGTAACTGAAGGAGGAAACAAACTATGAAAAGACTGACATCAATACTTACCATGCTCACCCTCATGCTGGGACTGGGCATGAACGTACAGGCACAGAGTTGGGAGTTCCTGACCGTTGGCGGTAACGATGCCGATGCTATTGAAGCAGAAATTGAAGCTAACACAGGAAACTGGTATCACAGCACGGCAAGCAAGAAAGACCGCTACAGTTATGTCAAAGCCCTGGATAAGGCTGCTGTGACGGCTAATGGCTCTGAATTGGAATATACCAAGGGCCTGCTGTTCACCATCACCGGTGTTGAAAGCGGAGAGGGAAATCTCCGTGCCGGCAATGACGGCTCCAACAAGCGGATGTGGCTCAATGGCGGTTCTGTCATTACCATTCCCAATCTGACGGCAGGCTATGTGGTCTCTGTCCATTGCAAGTCTTCCAAGAGTGGGGAAGCCCGTGGTATTAATGCTGAAAACCTCACACCGCAGACAGGCTCGTTCAGTGCCACCAGTGCTGACGAAGTAACCAATGTGGGTGTCGTTACAGCCAATGGTGACGTAACACTGACCATGAACGGAGCCATGTATATCTATGGTATCAACGTCACAAATCCTGCTGAAGGTGATGAAGACGAAGAGGGCGGCAGCGACGACTCCGGAAGCTCCGAGCCTGTCACTCCTCCTGTCAACGACTACTCTACCACAATTAACACTTCTGTCAACCAGACAGTGCTGTCACTGACCGACGGTTCGCTGAAGTACTATAACAATGATGGTATCAGCAGTATCGACTTTGACGATAACGGCACAAAGGTTACCGTTAACCAGCGGGCTGGCAACTACACCTTCGACAATCAGGTGTCATCCATCTCGTTCAAGCTGGCCGACAAGAGCGATGAGCAGCACGGAACGGTAGAGAACATGTCGGGCCACGTGAACATCACCGAGGCTAAAGGCTGGTTAGAGTCTGCCTACGTGAAGTTTGAAATCTTCAGTGGCGCTGCCAACTATAATGTATATGTCAAGGGTGGCCAGTATGGCAGCTATACCAAGATAGACAACAAGCTGGTGCGTAACTATGGTTCTTACGGACGTGCTGACGCAGTGGGACTGACTGCAGGCAGCAACTATGCTATTAAGGTGGTGCCAGTTGATGCCAGTGGTGCCGAGAACAACGACTGTGCCACCGAGGCCACCGGTATCACCGTGAAGAGCTACAGCCGTCAGGGCTTTGCCTTTATGGGTGGCTATAGCCCCGGTGCCTATAATCTGGACGGTACGCTGAAGAGTAATGCCAAGGTGTTCTATGTTTCCAAGAACACGGCCAAGACCATTTCTACTTCAGTGATTACCAACAGCAAGGGTGGTGTTACTGAGTGCACCGGTTTCCAGGCCATTATCGATGCCTATCAGAAGGGTTATGACACCACTCCTGTTGCTTTCCGCATTATCGGTCTGGTGGAGAAAGACGACCTTGACGGTATCAGCAGCTCTGCAGAGGGTATTCAGATAAAGGGTAAGAATGCTGATTCAGAGATGCCCATCACTATTGAGGGTATTGGTGACGATGCCACCATTCGCGGCTTCGGTTTCCTGGTGCGCAACTCAAAGGGTGTCGAGTTCCGTAACTTCGCTGTCATGCGCTGTATGGATGACGGTATTTCTATGGATACCGACAACTCCAACATCTGGGTACACCATACTGACCAGTTCTACGGCAAGTCAGGCAGTGGCGACCACGGCAAGGGCGATGGTGCTGTCGACGTGAAAGCCAACTCCAAGTATGTCACCGTTTCCTACAACCGTTTCTGGGATACCGGTAAGACCAACATGTTCGGTATGAAGTCGGAGAGCGGTCCCAACTATATCTCTTACGACCACAACTGGTTCGACCACTCCGACTCGCGTCATCCCCGTGTGCGCACCATGTCGGTTCACGTATGGAACAACTACTTTGACAATGTTGCCAAGTACGGTGTAGGAGCCACAACAGGTGCCAGCGTGTTCGTGGAGGGCAACTACTTCCTGAAGACCAAGAAGCCTATCCTCTCGTCGCTGCAGGGCACCGACGGCATGGGCTCCAAGGGCACCTTCTCAGGCGAACAGGGCGGTATTATCAAAGCCTATGGCAACTACATGGACAAGACCGCTGCCCACTTCAGCTATTACAACCAGAACAACCCCTCAGCTAAGGGTTACGATGCCTACGAGGTTAACAGTCGTGATGCACAGGTTCCTGGTTCTGAGAAGACGCTGGTTGGTGAGAACACCTATAACAACTTCGACACGAACAGCTCGTTGATGTATGAGTACACGGCCGATGCCGTCGAGGATGTGCCCGCCATTGTCACCGGCTACTATGGTGCCGGCCGTATGAACCATGGCGACCTGCTGTATCAGCTGCCCGACAATGTGGGCGTTGACGATACCGACTCTGCCACTGACTCTGGTCTGGCATCAGCCATCGACGGCTATTCTTCCAGCTTCGTAGGATTCTTTGGCGACGACAACTCCCAGCAGGGCGGTGGCGAGCAAGGCGGCGGCAACGACGATGGCGATGATGAAGGCGGCGAAGGCCAGGGCGGCGAACAAGGTGGCGGTGGCGACACACCTGCTCCCGAAGGCACCATCATTGCTTCGTTCGATACTACTCCCTCTCACAGTATGTTCACTGTCGGCGGCGCTTATGGCGACGGCAATATTACCTACAACGGCACTTTTTATAAGAAAGGTGTCAAGATGAACAGTTCCGGTTCTATAACCTTCACCCCGCAGAAGAACTACAACATGACGTTAGTGCTGGCAACTGCAAAAGACGGTCGTGACGTAAAGATTAACGGCGTTAAAACAACTGTCAGCGGTACAACTAACACTGATGGTGCCTACTATCAAATGGAGCCTATTGCAGTCACTTCAGGTACTCAGTATGTGGTGACAAAAGGCTCCAAGGAGAGTATTGTCATGCTCATTATTCTTGAGCCTGCAGAGTAAGAGATAGCAAACTACATAACAAACCAACTACTAATGACAGGAAGTCGGAGCCACTCTTGCAGTGACCCCGACTTCTCCTTGTTCGGCAAAGTCGCCGAGTTTGATCAGCAAAGTCGCCGAGTTTGGTTAGCAAAGTCGCCGAGTTTGGTCAGCAAAGTCGCCGAGTTTGGTTAGCAAAGTCGCCGAGTTTGGTTAGCGTTTTGTCATTCCCGCTTGACAAAACGATGCTCTATGAGTATTAAATTATATTTAAATTAGGCATCAGACTATAGATATTGGGAATTATTTTGTAACTTTGCAGACAATTCGTAAAACGTAAATTTGTAAACAGTAAATTGTTATGGCATTCTTAACTAACGACAAACTGACCATCGTCGGCGCAGCCGGCATGATTGGTTCAAACATGGCTCAGACCGCCCTGATGATGGGTCTGACAAGTGAAATCTGTCTCTATGATGTGTTCTCGCCTGAGGGTGTGGCTGAGGAGATGCGCCAGAGTGGCTTCGACAATGTGAATATCGTGGCCACCACCAATGCCGAGGAGGCTTTCCGCGGTGCCAAGTACATTATTTCCAGCGGCGGTGCTCCCCGTAAGGCCGGTATGACCCGCGAGGACCTGCTGGCCGGCAACTGCAAGATTGCCGAGGAGTTGGGCCAGAACATCAAGAAGTACTGCCCCGACGTGAAGCACGTAGTCATCATCTTCAACCCTGCCGACCTGACGGGACTGGTAACGTTGCTGTACTCTGGTCTGAAGCCCGGACAGGTGACGACACTGGCTGGTCTGGACACCACGCGTCTGCAGTCGGCCCTGGCCAAGAAGTTCGGTGTGAAGCAGTGTGAGATTACTGGTTGCGCTACCTATGGTGGACACGGCGAGCAGATGGCAGTCTTCGGCAGCCATGTAGAGATCAAGGGCCGCAAACTGACCGACATCATCGGTACTGCCGAGTTCCCCGCTGAGGAATGGGAGCAGATGAAGGTCGACGTCACCAAGGGTGGTGCCAAGATTATTGAGCTCCGCGGACGCTCGTCGTTCCAGAGTCCTGCCTATCTCTCTGTCGAGATGATTCGTGCCGCCATGGGTGGTGAGCCCTTCCGTTTCCCCGTAGGTACCTACGTGAAGACCGATAAGTACGACCACATCATGATGGCCATGAAGACCACCATGACCAGCGAGGGTGCTAAGTTTGAGGTTCCCCAGGGCACTGCTGAGGAGAACGCTAAGCTGGACCAGAGCTACGAGCACCTGTGCAAGATGCGTGACGAGCTGGTGACGCTGAACATCGTGCCGCCCATCTCGGAGTGGAACAAGATTAACCCGAACCTGTAGGTTTTACTTAGACCACAAGTTGCACAGATCATTAAAAAGTCTGTTCGGATTCACTGAAAGAATCGGGGCGTTCGCTGAAAATTTTTGCGAGCGCCCCGTTTTTGTTGTACCTTTGCATCAGAAAACAACGAAAGGTGTTGGTTTCATAAGAAAAGAGTAACAGATTTTGATTCATACGTTTTATATAAAGACATAAGGTTTGTAGTTTTTTCATGGTAATTGGATTGGCCGTCGTCCCAGCATGTGAATGCACAGGGCGACGGTTTTTTTCAGAAAGTGTCAATGATGGCTGTGACTATAATTCTGTGTCTGTGGTCTTACTAGTTGTACACCACGTCTTTCTGGCGTTCCAGCGGCATCACCTTGACCTTGGTGACCTTGCCCTGACGCATCTCGGCCTCGACAATGGTGTTGCCGCTGGCATGCAGTCGGAAACAGATGTCCCACTGGCGGGGCCAGGCGGGGAAGAGGTATATCTTGCCACCAGCCTCCTGCAGCAGCATCTCCTGCATGGCGATCATGCCCGAGCCGCCCCAGTTATGGTCGGGTGTCCAGTCGTAGCCGGGACCCCAGAAGGCGGGGAAACGGTGCGGACCGTCGGCCATCTTCAGCGTGACCAACCGCTGGGCCTCGTCGGTCAGTCCTAGACAGGCCGCCCAGATGGCATCCTGTTTCCAGCCTACATGCGAGCGGAACTTCAGGGCCAGCGTGTCGTTGCGGTAGGTATTGCGGGCCGTCTCAATGTCGGGCTGCCCCACCCCGTACATGCGCCATGGGAAAACGGGGTACAGCTGGGTGGTCTCTACGTTCTGTACGCGTTCGTAATGCAGGGCAGGGGCTATCATACCGTCGCGGACGGTGATGTCGGGCAGCCGGTTCAGGAACGAAGTGTGAAGGGTCAGCGACGCCGAGTCGTTCACCTCGCGCTCATACGCCATCAGAGCCTCTGTCACGGTGCGCAGGGCGGCAATGGTGCTGGTGGAGTTGTAGGCACCCTTAAACGTCTCGCCCCCGGAGCCTGGGTAGAGCACCAGCTTTCCGTTTCCATCCAGTCGCTTGGCACCGCGCTGGTTGGCCAAGTGCTGGTAGTGTTCGTCGAAGAAAAGCAGGCACGAACGGATCATAGGCAGGTAGGTGGGCAACAGGCATTCGGCCCCAGCAGTTTTTCCAACGCCCCCCACACAGCGGTAGCGGTGAGCCTCCAAGGCCATCATACAGAACTCCAGGCACGTGTCCCACTCATACTCCAGCCAGGCGTTGCGCTCCATGCCTGGGTCGAAGCTCAGCGGGCGGCGCGTGCCGTACTCGGGGAAGCAGGGCAGTCCGTAGTTCTCTATCTGTTCGGTCAGACATGCCCCCTCGTGGTTCCAGTAGAGTCGTGAGCGTTCCTCGGCATTCTTATAGATGCGCAGGTAGAAGTCCAACTGTGCCTTCAGTGCGTCGTAGTCGCCATTCTTCAGCATAGGCCAGTAGACCAGTCGTTGGTTCTGTGCCGTGTGCACTCCCCCACCCCAGTTGCGGAAGTCGGGCGAGAGGAAATACTCGCCAGATGGGTTGACATACTCAGGGTCGAAGGTAAACAGTCCGCCATTGAACTTGGTGGGCCACTGGCTGTGGGCATTGCAACCCAGCATGTAGCGAAACAGGTTGTAGTTGCGTAACAGCGGCCCTACGCCCGTGGAGTCGGCCTTTGCCCGTGCTTGCCTGTTCGGCACTGCGGGCAGACTGACATAGCTGCGCTGCCAGAAGTCGCGCCACCACTGTCGCGACTTCACGCAGTCGTCCACACGATGCACCTGTAGTTCGGTGTTCTTCAATTCCTTCTCCCAAGCCTCGGTGGTGCCCTGAACGGTGGCTAAGGCCACCTGTAGGTGGAAGTTGTTTTGTGCCTTCTCCGTCACGTACATCCATCCTTCGTAGTTGCTGCTGGCATAGCGGCCACTCACCTTGTCCATAAGTATTAAGCCCTTGCCGCTCATGCGTCCGCCAAAGATGAGGTTCTTCAGTGGATTGTACAGCCGGTCCTTCACCTTATCCATTTTCTGCTGGCTGACAGTGGCATCAAAAATGGTCTCACTGCCGTTCCTGTGCATGAAGGTTACCCCTTGGTCGTTGGCCACAATGCTGTCGGCATGGGTCTTCAGGTTCTTGGGTGCAGCAAACTTATAGCTGGTCTGGAAGGCCTCGCGCTTGGTGAGCAGGATGTCGTGAGTGCGCCAGCTCTCATAGGTGGCTGCCACCACCTGTCTGGCTTTTGGGCTGATGACATCGACATGCACCACGGGGCGGTTGACGTCAGCCCACAGCTGTACAGTCACGGTGTTGTCGGTGATTTCTACGTATCCCTCGCTGAGGTGCAGAATCTGTCGGAAGTGCTTCATGTTGAGGCCTGGCGACAGGCTGAGGCGGAAGCGTCCCAGCTTCAGCAGTGTATTGTTCTCGTCGAAGCAGCCGGAGCGCGACAGGTAGAACAGGATATCGTCATTCTCCACCCACACGTTCATGCCAATGTCACCCCCCCCACAGGGCATTGACTCTGAGGCATTATTACTGGGTGTACGCCACACGTAGTCTCTGGGCTGCGCCAGGGCTGTGGTAAATAAAAAATATAAAATAAAGAATAAAAAAGTCCTATGTTTCATATAGATATGACGAAAAACAGCTACCTTTGCACCCATATTTTTCGCAAAAGCGTCTTATTATCCCGACAGAAACAATAGAAGACTATGATTTGGTTTTTCCTGTTTTCTATCCTTCCCTTCCTAGCCATGGCTTACATAGGCTGGCACATCTGGTGTCTGCTTCCCCTACAATGGGTGTGGAAGGTGTTGGCCATTGCCCTGATGGTGGGCTCGTTCCTGCTGATGTTTGCCGGCATCCGCCGCAGTTCCGACCACCTGCCGTTAGAATGGGGCACGGTGGTCTACGAGATAGGCACGTCGAGCATATTCATCCTGCTCTACCAGTTCATCACCTTTCTCGTACTCGACTTGGGACGGCTAGTGCACCTGCTCCCCCGTACCTTATTTTATAATAACTGGTGGACGGTGGGGGGCATCGCCCTGCTGCTCACCGTTGTCTTTGTCTATGGCAACATACATTATAAGAACAAATACCGCCAAGAGCTCACACTGAAGTCGGAAAAGGTCAGCAAGCCCGTCCGGCTGGTCATGGTCAGCGACCTGCACCTGGGCTACCATAACCGTCGCGAGGAATTCCATCGGTGGATAGACCTCATCAACCGGGAGAACCCTGACCTCGTGCTCATTGCGGGCGACATCATCGACGGCAGCATGCGACCGTTGCGCGAGGAGCAGATGGAGGAGGAGTTCCGCCGACTGAAGGCTCCCGTCTACGCTTGTTTAGGCAATCACGAATACTACAGTGGCGAGCCCGATGCCGCACGCTTCTACCGCGATGCAGGCATCCACCTGCTGCAGGACTCCGTGGCACGTGTGGGTGACCTCTGCATCATCGGGCGCGACGACCGCACCAACCAGCACCGCCTGTCACTGAAAGACATCGTGGCCAGAGCTTCTACACAAGCTTCTAACAGTACTGACCGACAGTCTGCGGCTACGGGCCAGCCGCAAACGACCACGAACCAACAGCCATTCCTCATCTTGTTAGACCACCAACCCTACCACTTGGAGGAAGCTGAGCAGCAAGCTATCGACTTCCAGTTCAGCGGTCACACACACCACGGGCAGGTGTGGCCCATCTCGTGGATTACTGAGGCCGTCTATGAGTGTGCCTTTGGCAGCCACCGGCATGGCCACACGCGCTACTACATCACCAGCGGACTAGGCCTCTGGGGTGGTAAATTCCGCATAGGCACCCGCTCAGAATATGTGGTAGTGGAAGTGCTGAAAAAATAATTAGTGTATATGCAATACCTTCCTCTCTGCCGCGAGCGGTGCTACTTGCAGAATAGTCTACAGGTGAATTTCCTTGTCGACCACCTCGCCTCCGAGAATCTTGAATGAGTTCAGGTGCACACCCTCGTGCAGCGAAAGGATGGCGTAGCGGATGGTGGGGTCGTTGGCCAGTCGCAGGTCTTCCTGTGACGGGCGTGAGGGCGAGGCGGGATGTGAATGCCAGTTGGCCAGGATTTTCAGTCCCCGGCTACGCGCATATTTCAGTGCGGCAAACTGGTCCTTCGGAGCAAATGCGAAGTGCTCGGGCGAGTGGTCAATGTTCTCCATCCAGTAGTTCTCGGTGACGTCGCCGTCTGCCGTGCCCAGCAGGTAGCCACACGTCTCATTAGGGGCATCCTGCCGGGCCTGATTGATGAGTTCGTCTATAATGTTTTGCGGTATCCTCATAGCGGTAGCAAATCTTTCACTTATGCAAGTCGCAGGCGGCCTGTTCGTAATCAATGAGGTGGTCAATGGTGGGAGCGACGCCACAGATGGGGCACGTGTCGCGATGGCGGACCGCAACGGTACGGAACAGCATGGTCTTGGCATCGAAGGTGAGCAGACGGTTGGTGAGCAACTCGCCCACGCCGGTAAAATACTTCAGCGTCTCGGCAGCCTGGATGGTGCCGAGCATACCGGCAATGGCTCCGAGGACACCGGCCTGCGAACAGGTGGGCACGGCTCCGGCAGGAGGCGGCTCCTTGAACATGCAGCGGTAACAGGCGGTACCGGGCAGATGGGTGAAGGTCTGACCGTTGAAGCGCAGGATGCCACCGTGTGAAAAGGGCTTGCTGGCCATCACACAGGCATCATTGATGAGGAACTTCACGGGGAAATTGTCAGTACCGTCGACCACAAAGTCGTACTCCCGAATAATGTCGAGCGCATTCGACGAGTCAAGGAATTCATAGTAGGTGTCCACCTGAACATCGGGGTTAATGGCCAGTATCTTCTCCTTGGCACTCTCCACTTTCGGCACGCCTACGTCTTTGGTGAAGTGGATGACCTGTCGTTGCAGGTTGCTTAGGTCTACCACATCAGCATCAACGATTCCAATGCGACCGATGCCAGCTGCAGCGAGGTAAAGCGACACGGGGGCACCAAGACCTCCGGCACCCACTACGAGTACGCGGGCATTCATGATTTTCTCCTGTCCCTCCACGCCCACATCTTTCAGTAGTATGTGGCGTGAGTATCGTTGTATTTGTTCTTCTGTAAAGTCAATCATAACTCTCAACTCTTAAATCTAAGCTCTAAAGAGCCTCCACCCATGAAATAGAGGAAATCCACCGTGTCGCCCTCTTTGATCTGCAGACCGTCCCATTCCGTACGGTCTACGAAGTTGTCGTTCACCTGCACACTGACCATTTCGGGCTGCTGCACGTCGTTCTGTTTGATAAGCTCTGTGAGGTTCAAAGGCAACTGCACCTCCTGTTCCTCACCGTTTACTGTTATTTTAGCCATGTTTCCAATTATTAATCTTCAATTTTCAATTACCATATTTGATAGCTTCACCAACTATTTTCCTAACGGCCACGACCAGACGGTCCACGTCGTCGCGACTATTATAGAGGGCGAAGGTGGGACGCACCGACATCTCGTAGCCCAGAGCACGCAGGGCTGGCTGGGCACAGTGGTGGCCGGCACGCACGGCAATGCCTTCCTTGTCAAGCAGGGTGCCCACCTCGGGCACGGGAATGCCATCGAGCACAAATGAGACAACAGAGACACGCTGCTTAGGGTTGCCGATAAGCGTCAACCCGGGAATCTGTGCCAACTGCTCGCGGGCGTATTCGGTGAGTTGGTGCTCGTGATGCTCAATGTTGCGGATGCCGAGATGACTGACATAGTCGAGGGCTACACCCAGTCCGATGGCATCGGCCACGTTGGGCGTGCCGGCCTCAAAGCGGGCGGGCGGCACGTTGTACTCCGTGCGCTCAATGGTCACATCTTTGATCATGTTGCCACCGCCCTGCCAAGGCTGCATCGTGTCGAGAATATCCTTGCGCCCATAGACCACACCTATGCCGTTGGGACCGTAAATCTTGTGACCGGAGAAGACGAAGAAGTCTGCACCGAGTTGCTGCACATCAACGGGCGTGTGAGCTATCGACTGTGCACCGTCTATCAGCACGGGGATGTTGTGCTGATGTGCTATGTCGATGATGCGGCGCACGTCGTTGATGGTGCCGAAGGTGTTATTCACATGACCCACCGATACGAATCGGGTGCGGGGGGTGATGAGTCGCTCCAGCTCCGAGAGAATGAGGTCTCCGTTCTTGTCGGTGGGTATGGCCTTCAGCGTGGCACCACGTTCCTGACATACGCGCTGCCAAGGCACGATGTTGGCATGGTGATCCAGCTCGCTGACGATGACATCATCACCTGGCGTGAGGTACTGGCGTCCGTAGGTCTGCGCCACAAGGTTGATGCCCTCGGTGGTGCCGCGTACAAAGATGATTTCCTCCGACGAAGCAGCGTTGATGAAGCGCTGCACCTTTTCGCGTGACTCCTCGTAGGCATCGGTGGCGCGGGCAGCTAGCGTGTGGGCACCGCGATGGATGTTCGAGTTATAATGTTTGTAATAATCCGAAATCTTGTCGATGACCTGCAGGGGCTTCTGCGTCGTAGCACCATTGTCAAGCCAGACGAGCCGATGACCATTTACCTGTTGGTGGAGTACGGGGAAGTCTTTCTTGATCTGCTCCGTGTTTAGCGTGTCGGCCTCCTCGTAGTGCAGGCTGCGCAGCTCGCTCTCGCCGAAGGGACGGACAAGAGACCCTCCCCCCTGCCCCTCCCTATGAGAGAGGGGAGAGGTAAGACTTTCTGCTGATGGAGCCTCGCTTAAATAGGTGCCAGCAAAGGGATAGAATAGGCTGGAGAGCGACGAGAGATTAAGCGAGTCGTCTGGCACGACGGATTGTCGTTCCTGTCGCCACTCCTCGGGGCAATACTTTTGGGCCACCTCTCGGAGCAAGGCAAAACCAGGGTCCTCAATGCCGTAATCATTCATATTCGTTATATCTGTCATAAAGAAATTATTCTAATTATTCTAATTTCTTTCAATCACTTTTTACTTCTCAACAGCGTTGCGATGCTGGTAGTCATGATAGTATCCTACCTCGACATTCTCCAGCACAGCAATGGCATCGTCGGTGAGGGCAGCCAGCGAGAAGTACTTGGTGAGCAGATAGGAAGCCACGCCAAACTTATCAAGTCCCATCAAGCGTGCCGACAAACTGGGAGCAATCTCACCGGGGATACCACTCTGATGTAGTCCGATGACACCCTGGTTCTGCTCGCCAGTACGAACCAGAATTATCTTCGTAGTACCTACGCCGCGGCCCGTCAAGTACTGGCCTTCCACCTCTACCTTGTCGCTGGGGATGAGGGGTACGCCGCGCCAAAGTATCACCTTCGTGCCGAAGAGGTCGGTGGTGACGGGTGGCACACCACGCCACGTGCACTCGCGCTCGAAGGCAGCGATGGCCCGAGGGTGGGCAATGAAGAAGGCAGGTTCCTTCCACACCAGCGAGAGCAGCTCGTCAAGGTCGTCGGGCGTGGGTGCGCCGTAGCGCGTGGAGATGCGGTAGGCGGGATTGGCGGCGGCCAACAGTCCGAACTTGCGATTGTTGATGAGTTCCCACTCCTGGCGTTCCTTGATGCTCTCGATGCTGAGGCGTAGCTGTTCCTCTAACTGGTTGTACGGATTGTTATACAGATCTGACACACGGGTATGTACGCGGACAACCGTCTGTAGGGTGTTCAGCGAATATTCCGTTGGATTCTCCTCGTAGTCGATGTAGGTCTCGGGGATGATGTTGTCCTCCTCATGGCCCGAGACGAGGTCAATGTGCTTCTCGCCATTGTCATTGACCGATGCCTTCAGGCGTAGCTGCTTGTCGACAGCCTTGTTGAACGTCTCGCGGAAGTCGGGCACCTCCTTGATGAACTTGATGAGTTCCTTCAGTTTCAGTCCGAGGAAGACGGTAGGCGTTATGGCACGTACGGAGACCGTAGACTCCTGTTCATCAAGCAGGTCGGCCTCGCCGAAGTATTCACCGTCGCCCAGCAGGGCAATTCGCAACTCCTCGCCGTGAGAGCCACGGCTGATAACCTCAGCCTGACCGCTGGCAACAATGAAGAAGCGCTGCTTGTCCTTGCCCTCCTCCACGAAGAGTTTGTTGACATCTACCTCCTTAGTCTCAAACGAGCTGGCCAGCCGGTTCACTATCTCATCGTCGAACTCTGAAAACAGTGGAATCTGCTTTAGGCTCTTGGCCGAGAACGACGGCTGACCGTCCACAAAGGCTATGGGAAGGCGGTCGTTCTTTCGCAGCTCCACCTTCGTGCGGTTCACACGGAAGGTGCCGCCACTGACCTGCACCCAAGGCAGGAGCTTCAGCAGCAGTCGCGGTGTAATACTCCCCATCTGTGGGGCTGTCTTGGTAGTGGTGGCCAGGCGTCTGGCGGTGGCAGTGGTCACACTGCGTTGTAAATTTGAATCTGACATAGTTTTTGAGTTGATGTTAATATAATGATACGTTTATTTCCTGATGACTACCTTATGCGTCGTTCCCTCCACATGTTCCACAGAAAGCACATTGTATCCTTGCTCTGTAGCATTGCGTGGCACATTGTCCAGCGGTTCACCTTCTGTAAGCAGTACCTCGAGCGTATCGCCCGGCTGCAGTTTCGACAGTTCGATCTTGGTCTTTACAAACGTCATGGGGCAGTGCTCCCGCGTAATGTCTAATGTTTTTGTTGCCATAGTCCTCTATTGTTTTCAAGGTTTATATAAAAAGTGTCCTTCCGCCTTCCGAAAGATTCAGGAACGAGGCTACACCGAGCACATCCTTCACCTCGGGAATGAAATCGTCCTTCGTCAGACCAAGCACGTGCATAGCCATTTCGCAGGCATAGAGGTTGATGCCAAGCACCTTGGCCGCCTCTACCAGTTCTTCCAGCGTAGCCACGTTGTTCTTGCGCATGAGGTATCGGAAGATTTTCGGTCCAGCACCGCAGAAGTTGAACCTGCTTGTAGGCGTTGACTTCAGTCCGCCCATCATGAAGCCAAACAGTTTAGTGAGCCTGTTAGAGCCAATGAAGGCTCTGCCTTGCTTGCGTTTGATGGCATCAAGACCCCAGAAGGTAAAGAAGATATTCACCTCGTAGCCCACCGCAGCTGCACCAGTAGCCAGTGTAAACACCGCCGTCAGCTTGTCGAAGTCGCCTGAGAAGGCAATGATAGATAGTTTCTTGATTGTCTGTTCCATATACCATTTGCAATTATCAATTCTTCAAAACTTAAAAACTTAAACACTTCCAACAGCCTGTTCTATGTCATGCAGCAGGTCTTCCGGTGCCTCCAGTCCTACGGAGAGGCGGATAGTAGTCTGTCGCACATCCATCTGTTCTAACTGCCGCTCAGGGAAGAGACCGAAGATGGTGGAAGCAGGATGGATGGCCAGTGTACGATTGTCGAAGAGATTGGTGGCGCGATGGATAAGTTGCAGGCCATTGAGGAACCGGAAACACTCGTCCTTCGATGCCAGGTCGACGGTGAGCATGGCGCCCGCCGTAGGTCCGAACTGTCTGACAGCTAACTCGTGGTAGGGGTTATCTTCCAGTCCCACGTAGTTCACCTGAGAGATACCTTCCACCTGGCGGAGTGCCGTTGCCAGCCACAGCGCATTGGCAGCCTGCCGCTGATAGCGTACGTCGAGTGTCTCAAGACCCAGCGTCTGCATATAGGCTACCTGTGGCGACATGTAGGCTCCAAGATTGATGAGCAGGTCGTACTTGATGCGCTGGTTCACCTCGGGAAACGTGCCGTAGTCTATCACCAACCCGCCCAGAGAGGTGCCACCGCCAGAAATATACTTCGTGCTCGACACCACCTCAATGTCAACGCCAAGGTCACGGAATGACGTTTCGGTAAACGGAATGACTGTTGTGTCGGCTATCACGGGCACACCCTTCCTATGGGCAATCTCGGCTATAGCCTGCAGGTCGGCCACTTCCAGCTGCGGGTTCGTCACTATCTCCAGAAAGACGCAGGCCGTCTGCTCGTCAACGGCTGTCTCCACTGCTTCCAGACTGGTGAGGTCGCGCAGGCGGGGTTTCACACCGAAGCGCTGCAGCGTGCCGGCAATGAGCGCCAGCGTGTTGCCAAAAAGGTGGCGCGAGGTGACAATATTCTTACCCTGCACCGCTACAGCCAACAGCGCATTACTGATGGCGGCCATGCCTGAATTGAAGGCTGTGACATGGGAGGCTCCAGTTAGTGCCTTCACCCGCTGCTCCAGATTTGTCACCGTGGGGTTGGCAATGCGGGCATAGTCGGGGGCCTTGATGCGATTACAGAAAGCGTCGGCCATCTGCTGGGCGTCGGCAAACTCGAACGACACATTATTATAAATAGGTATCGCCAGAGATCCGTAAGCATCAGGCCTCACGTAGGGTGTATGAATGGCTGTCGTCTGTTTTTGTGCCATTGGTATTTTTGATGTTTTTGTGTTGATGTCTAATATTGAACTTTTACGGTGCAAAGGTACGACAAACCATTAATTCCACCAAAAATATCAAAAAAAACAGAAAAAGAAACTAAACATTATGCAGAACACAATAAATAATTCTTTTTATCATTAATTCTTCTCCATCATAAAGAATATTATTCTATACCGTAGATTCTTCGTACCTTCCTGTGCCCTTGGGTATGGGCAAAAGAAATGCCCTTTTCTTCGATATCGATGGTACACTGGACAGTTTCACAACAATAATCCTTACATCCTCATCCACTCTTTCCGTTCCTTTTCCGTCATCTTCTCGATGGCATAGCGCAGCGTGGTGCGAGGCATCTCGTAGGAATGCTGACGCAGGAAGTCGCGCAGGAGGTCCATGCTGCACCGCTTGCCCATCTCGCGTAGCATCCAGCCCACTGCTTTGTGCATGAGATCATGAGAGTGGTGCAGGTGTTTCTCAGCATAACGGAGGCACCATGAGGGGTCGCCCTGCTGCGAGGTCTTCCATGTGCAGACCATGCTCATGCGCTGTCGCCATATGCAGGTGCTGTCGGCTAAAGCGTCAAGAATAGCCGTTTTGTCTCCTAAGTTAGAGGACAACAGCAGCCAGTGGCCCCGCATCGTTGCATATTGCTTATTTTCGCTTCCAGGTTTGTGTCTCGTACAGGAAGCCGATGTATCCGCGAACCTTTAGCTGTTCACCTTCTAACCAGATGGAGCACTTGTAGTCCTTACCATTCTTGGGATTGTAGATGCGGCCGCCCTCCCATTTGTCTTTCTTCTTGCTGAGTCCAGATAGAATGTTCACACCCATCAGTTTCCTACTACGAAGCTTCTCGTCCTTGTTGTGTATGTCTTTGGTGTCAGGACCCTTTTGCAGCCAGACAATCTTTCCGTTCATCTTGCCATTCTGCTCATAGATTTCCACTTGTGCGTCACCAACCTCGGTGAGCCACTTTCCCTTAATGTCCTGTGCGTAGCCTAACCATGTCATCATGGTCAGGGCGAAACATAAAAATAGTCGTTTCATCATCTTTTCTTTTATTTATAATTGTTATAAAGTCATATTCCTTAAAAAGGAAATCGCGTTTGATGTTGCAAAGATAGGAAAAACTTTTGTTTTTCGTTCTTCTAATCACGAAAATACAATTTTTTTTCGTAATTTTGCATCGAAATATAGAATGTTATTATAACATTTGAGGTTTTTACATCAGAATGATTCAGACAAGCAACGTCGGGCCGACGACAGTCAGGCAACGGCATCTGATTCTCGACCTGCTTCGAGGATTGGCCTTATGCTATGTTTGCGCTGTCTGCCTGCTCTATCTGCGTTGTAAGGAGGCCGGCATCTTCCGCTGGATAGCTGCTCCCGGCCGTATGGCCTTGTCGAATTATATCTCGCAGTCGCTGATTGGCGTAATCCTGTTTTATGGCCTAGGCTTCGGGCTTGGCACCTCTTTCGGTCTGGTCTATGTAGAACTGACTGCCTTGGCCGTCTTCCTGCTTCAGATTATCTGCAGCCGACTTTGGCTCCACTTCTTCAGTTTTGGCCCTTTGGAGTGGCTCTGGCGGATGCTTACTTATGGGCGATATTTCCCTCTTTCCTCTTAATTTTTATTCCAAATTCGGCGACTTTGGTCAGCAAATTCGGCGACTTTGGTCCACTCTACTTTATCTTCCACACATTAAGTACGATGCCGTTGAAGTCCTTTACCCATTCCGGCTGACAGACGAAGAGGGCATTGTTCAGCCAGGCATAGCGGCTGTCCCTGGGGGCCTCGAACTGAGGGGCAGCCTTGAAGTAATAGTAAGGCTGCCCCTGTGGGTCTTTTCCGTCACACACTAATCCGCGATTGCGGACGTGTATATAGATGCCATCATCTGTTTTTATAGAGTAGATGGCCTCCAGTTCCGTCCGCGAGCCGTCGGCAGTGGCCATCTGGTAGTCCGCGCCACCGGGCAAGATGGTTCCTTTTAGCCGTGGTCCCTCAAAGGTACCACCGGCAATGGGGATGACAATTCTTTTCCCATGTTCTGTGTCGCCTACGGTATAGGCACCGTCAATAGTTACCCGCAGTTGCAGGGCGAATTCCAGTTGTGGCGTATCCTCTTCCTTAGGAGGATACTGTTGCCCCCTTGCAGCACTCAGTGTTGCTATGAGGGCCATGAGGCACAGTAGTCTTTTCATTCTGTTCAGTCTTTCAGCGAGTAGGTGACAGTAGTCACTACACGCACCTTTTTGATGTAAGGCGTATTCTCGTCGCGGTTTTCAATGGAGAATTGTCCCTGGTCGGCACTCACAATCTTGTTCAGTTGCGAGTGGCTGTTCTCTGCAAACTGCTGTGCGGTCTTCTCAGCATTCTCGATGGCCTCCTGCATCATCTTCGGCTTCATCTCCTTGAACGAGACGTATTCGTATTTGACCTGGTTGTCGTAGCCTCCGTCTACAATGGCCACACCCTCCTTCAGCAGGTCGCCCTGCTTGGCTATGATGCTGCGCACCTGTTTGACATTCTGCGAGGTGACGGTGATTACCGAGGTGACGAGGTATCGGTAGGGCTGGTTGCGCTCACTATACTCACGTGCATTCAGGTCGACCACCTGAGGGGCATTTATTGTCAGTTCAGCCTCCTTGATGCCGCTTCTCAATAGGAAAGCCTTGATCTTGCCTTGTGTCGCACCAATCTTGTTATACAGTTCGGGAAGGTCGTTGCCCAGCTCTTTCGAGACGATGGGCCACGTCACCTTGTCTGCTTCCACCTCGCGTTCTGCTAGTCCTTTCACGTTAACCTTGCGGTCTTTGTTGGCAAAGTTGTCAATACCAGCCTTGATGCTCCATCCAAGGCATACGATGCCCAGCGCAATGAGGGCAGCAGCGATAATACGGTTGTCTTTCATATTTTTTTTCTTTAAATCATTTCAATATATAGATACATTTGTTTGTAGGCTTCTGCTTTTTTGTTGAAGGCCAGCGGATAGGCCCTCGATGAGGAGGGCAGACGATAGAGCACCAGTCGTTCGTCATGCTTGTTGTAAACATCAGGGATGGGAACGCAGGTGTTAACCTTGGGTATATCGGGGATATTCATCTGGGTGCATAGCGTTTCGGTGGCCTTTTCTCCGGTGGTGACGATGGCTCGCAGCTGGGGCAGCTGGCCCATCAGTGCCTTGATGTCCGTAGGCTCTACAACTTCGAGGAACTTGTCCGACGCATTGTCCTGTAGGCGTCTGACGGCTGTAGAGGTATCGAAGAAGGCAATGCCCTTGTCTTGGCAGAACGTTACGATTTCCGTCAGTTTAAAGCATTTAGCCGCTTCGTCTACAAAGTGGTTACGGTCAGCGAAGAAGACTGCTCCTTCAATGCGCCAGTGATCGTTGATGAAGTTGGGGTAGTAGAAGTCCATGCACCACCTTTTGCGCTGTGGTGGGAAACTGCCCAAGAAGAGTACTTTTGCGTTGTCTGGCAGGAAAGGTATCAGCGGGTGATACTCCACACCGTTCCTGCTACGGGCTATGTTTTCCTTGTTCAGATAGGTCATTGCCGTCTTTTATTTCAATATTCTCTTGATTTGCGATTCTGATGCCTCAGGCAGCAGCTTCCGCAAGTGGTCCAGCATGCGTTCGTACGACTCTTCAGAGCTTCGCTCACAGCGGCATGCATCTCGTCCTAACAACTGTTCAGGGGTAGTAAGCAGCGACCAGCCCCAGCCGTACTCACGGTTGTGTTTGTCTAGCGGATAGACAAAGTCCTCCGTCACGATGTAACAGCCCATCTGCAGGCGCGTGACGTAGCCGTCAAACCGGCTTCTCATCTTCGGACCAGTAAAGCCACAGGCAGCCCGTAGTTCACGAGTAATCAAGCTACCTTGTTCCTGTAGCGTCAGCAGGATGGTTTCTTCTATGCTGCCCTCTTCTGGTTGAGGGTGCGTGCTGCGGCGGTAGTTGAAAAAATCCGGCCACCATTCGCGGCTGACAAAGCCTGCCTTGCCTGCGAAGAACTTGCCATAAACACAGTTACCTTCCATCACCACGGGACCTTTCCACTTCCACAGCGGCCACTCCCAGCCGCCATCGGGCATCACCACATAGCGGCAGTCGTCATCAGCCATCTCCTCGGCCGAATAGCCTTGAATACCACTGTCCAGCAAGGGCAGAAAGCCTACCTGTTGGATGAGCTGCATCAGTTCTATTTCTGTGTGGAAAGGTTCACCGTTCCAGAATCTGCCGTGCATGCTCTTTGGTCTTAATCTGTTTCCCGGCCAGTATTTGCTCTATCACACCCTCCTCATTAATGATAAAGGTAGTGCGGATGGTGCCCGTCACCTTTTTGCCGTACATCGACTTCTCGCCCCAGGCACCCATAGCCTCTAAGAGCGTGTGGTCTATGTCGGCAATCAGCGGGAAGGGCAGCTTGTGCTTCTCCTTGAATTTCTGGTGCGATGCGGCAGAGTCTTTGCTCACACCCACCACCTCATAGCCCGCAGCCTGCAACTCGGTGTAGTGGTCTCTCAGGCTGCACGCCTCGCTGGTACACCCGCTGGTGTTGTCCTTCGGATAGAAGTACAACACCAGTTTCCGTCCCTGATAGTCACTCAGGCGGATGTCCCGTCCCTGTTCGTCTTTGCCCAGTATCTCTGGGGCCTTGTCTCCAATGTTCATCATCGTTTGTTCCTTTTCTTGTTTGTTCTTTTGGCTGTTTCGTCTTGCAAAGATATTGTTTTTTTGCCAAACTACCTAAAAAGGAACAGTTCTTTTTAGTTGTATTGTGATTATTTGCTAACTTTGCAGGTGAAATTATACCCTTGCAAAGGCAGTGTTACATACTGGCGTGGGCTTCGGCGTTGCTCGTTCTGACTGATTGAGATTAGTCGTTGCCATCAGTAGGCTTGTTCGTGCACGCCTTTGACGGCACGGCCACTGGGGTCATTAATGTTGCGGAAGGCTGCATCCCACTCGAGGGCAGTGGCCGTGGAGCAGGCTACGCTGGCCTCGGAGGGCACGCTGCGGGCGGCAGAGTCGCTGGGAAAGTGCTCGGCAAAGATGCTGCGGTAGTAGTACTCCTCCTTGTTCTTGGGTGGGTTGATGGGGAAACGCTCAGCGGCGTGGGCCATCTGCTCGTCGGTGACGGCCTTTGACGTGATGTCCTTCAGGGTGTCAATCCACGAATAGCCGACACCATCAGAGAACTGCTCCTTCTGCCGCCAGGCCACGGCCTCAGGCAGCAAGTCAGCAAAGGCTTCGCGGACAATTTTTTTCTCGATGATAAAGTCGCTACTTGCCCCTCCCCTACAGGGGGAGATTGGGAGGGGGCCGCACATCTTGGCCTCGGGATTGGTACGCATGGCGACATCGAGGAAGTCCTTGTCGAGGAAGGGCACACGGCCCTCAACACCCCATGCCGACAGGCTTTTGTTGGCACGGAGGCAGTCGTAGAGATGGAGCTTAGAGAGTTTGCGAACAGTCTCTTCGTGGAAGTCCTTGGCCGAGGGGGCTTTATGGAAGTAGAGGTAGCCACCGAATATCTCGTCGGCACCCTCGCCAGAGAGCACCATCTTGATGCCCATCGACTTGATGACGCGGGCCAGGAGGTACATAGGCGTGGAGGCACGGACGGTGGTGACGTCGTAGGTCTCGATGTAGTAGATGACATCGCGGATAGCATCAAGGCCCTCCTGAATGGTGTAGTTGATTTCGTGGTGAACGGTGCCGATGTGGTCGGCCACAAGCCGTGCCTTGGCCAGGTCGGGGGCGCCCTTGAGGCCTACGGCGAAGGAATGCAGACGGGGCCAGTAAGCACGGGTCTTGCTGTCGTCCTCGATGCGGTGCTCGCTGAACTTCTGGGCGATGGCGGAGATGACACTGCTGTCGAGGCCGCCGGAGAGGAGCACGCCGTAGGGCACGTCGGACATCAATTGGCGGCGCACGGCATCTTCCAGAGCATCGTGGATGGCTTCCACCGATGCCGCATTGTCCTTCACAGCGTCATATTGCATCCAGTCGCGGCAATAGTACCACTTCATACCAGGGGCAACGCTCCAATAGTAATGACCGGGCGGGAACAGCTCGTATCGTTCACACTGGCCTTCGAGGGCTTTCAATTCGGAGGCCACATAGACGGTGCCGTCGCTGTCGTAACCGATGTAGAGGGGGATGACACCGATGGGGTCGCGGGCAATCAGGAACTCACCCTGCTCCTCGTCGTAGAGTACAAAGGCAAAAATGCCGCTGAGGTCTTCGAGGAAATCAATACCCTTTTCCCGGTAGAGGGCCAGAATGACCTCGCAGTCGCTGCCCGTCTGGAATTCGTACTGTCCGGCAAAGCGCCTGCGAATGTCCTGATGGTTATAGATCTCACCATTGACCGCGAGCACCTGTTTCTTGTCGGGCGAGTAAAGCGGCTGCCCGCCCGACTCGGGGTCTACGATGCTCAGTCGCTCGTGGGCGAGGATGGCATTGCCGCCACAGTATATTCCACTCCAGTCAGGTCCGCGATGGCGGATCTTCTGACTCATCTTCAATGCTTTCTGTCTCAGTTCTGAGGTCTGTTCCTGAACATTTAATATTGCTACGATTCCACACATAACTTTATTTACTATTTACGGATTTACGAAAGTTGGTTCTCTACATAGTTGATGAATGCCTGATTCACCTGTCGCGTGCCGCCAGGCGTGGGGTAATAGCCTGTGAAGTACCAGTCGCCGGGGTGGCTGGGGCAGGCTGTGTGCAGGCCCTCGATGCTCTGGAACACCAGTTCGATGGGGGCTTGCATACCCTCAGGGCGGAGCATGTCCACGATCTTGCGGTTGATTTCGTCAACTGTGAATGGTGCATAGATGTCTCTCACGTGATTCTCGAATGGAGAGTTGAGAGTTGAGAATTGAGAATTTGCTGCCGCCACGCTTTCCTTGCATCTCTTATATACATCGGCTATCAGTTGCTGCATGCCGCGTTCCTTGATGAGGGCGATGGCGGCGCGGAAGGCACAGAGTTCCTCCAGCCGTGACATGTCGATGCCGTAGTAGTCGGGGTAGCGTATCTGCGGCGAACTGCTGACCATCACGATCTTCTTGGGATGTAGGCGGTCGAGAATCTTGAAGATGCTCTCACGGAGTGTGGTGCCTCGCACGATGCTGTCGTCGATGATGACGAGATTGTCTGCATAGGGTTCCAGTGAACCATAGCTGATGTCGTAGACGTGGGCAGCCAGGTCGTTACGCTCATTGCTCTCAGTGATGAAGGTGCGCAGTTTGATGTCTTTCCACACGACTTTCTCGATGCGAACATCGGCCCCCTCCAACCTCCCCCCGTAGGGGAGGCTTTTGCGGATGCCGTCAGTCATGCCATAGAAGGCCACCTCGGCAGTGTTGGGGATGTATGAAAAGACAGTGTTGGTTACATCGCCACCAATGGCCCGGATGATGGCGGGCGTCAGTTGTTCGCCCAGCCGCTTGCGCTCTTGGTAGATGTCGCGGTCGGAGCCGCGGCTGAAGTAGATGCGCTCGAAACTGCAGGCTCTCAACTGCTGTGCAGGCATAATCTGCTCCAGATGGCTCTTGCCACTCTTCCTCACGATGAGCGCCTGACCGGGTTGTAGTTCGCGAACATTTTGCGCTTGAAGGTTGAAGGTGGTCTGCAGCACCGGTCGTTCGCTGGCCACGGCGATCACCTCGTCGTCCTGATACCAGAAGGCCGGTCGGATGCCCCAGGGGTCGCGCACAGCGAACATCTCGCCAGAGCCCGTCAGTCCGCACATCACGTAGCCGCCGTCGTAGTGGCTCATCGTCGTTCGCAGCACATTGGCCATCTCCACGTGGTTGTCGATATAGTCGGTGATGGCCGTGCTCTCCAGTCCCTGCTCCTTGGCCTCGGCATAGAGCCGTTCCACCTCACGGTCCAGCCGGTGGCCCATCAGTTCGAGCGTGATGTATGAGTCGCCATAGATGCGCGGCGACTGTCCCTGGCTGGTCAGGAAAGAAAAGACCTCGTCGATATTGGTCATGTTGAAGTTGCCGCACAGGCAGAGGTTCTTCGCCCGCCAGTTGTTGCGCCGCAGAAAGGGGTGAACGAATGTCAGTCCGCTCTTGCCGGTGGTCGAGTAGCGCAGGTGGCCCATCAGCAGCTCGCCCTTCATCGCCTCAGTCACGCGGGAAAAAATCTCGGTGATGGCATCTTTGCCCTCGGCCTTCTCGCGGAACATATATTCCGTGCCGGGCTTGTTGGTCAGGCTCACCGAGGCGATGCCCGCACCCTCTTGTCCGCGGTTGTGCTGCTTCTCCATCATCAGGTAGAGCTTGTTGAAGCCCCACGCCCACGTGCCGTACTTCTTCTCATAATAGTCTAATGACTTCAGAAGGCGAATCATCGCCACGCCGCATTCATGCCTCAGTTCTTCCATAACTTTTTTATTCGTTATCTTGTTATAACGTTATCGCGATATAGCGCAAGATTTGACGAAACTCATGAACAGCGGATGCGGATGGAGCACCGTCGACGAGTATTCGGGGTGGAACTGGGTGCCGATGTACCAGCGCTGGGTTGGTATCTCGACAATCTCCACCAAGTCGGCTGGATTGATACCTACGCACTCCATGCCATGCTGCTCGAAGACCTCCCTGTATTCGTTGTTGAACTCGTAGCGGTGGCGGTGACGCTCGCGGATAAGCAGCCTCTCCCCCAACTCCTCCAGCCTCTCCCCCGACCCCTCCCCTGTAGGGAGGGGAGTAGATTGTCCTGACTGTGTGTATGCCTCGTAGGCTCGGCTGCCTTTCACCAGTTCGCAGTCGTAGGCCCCCAGCCGCATCGTGCCGCCCATATTGGTGACGCTTTTCTGCTCCTCCATCAGGTCGATGACGGGGTGTTGCGTCTCTGCCGATATCTCGCTGCTGTTGGCATCGCGATAGCCTAACACGTTGCGTGCAAACTCGATGACCATCATCTGCATGCCCAGACAGATGCCGAAGGTGGGGATATCGTGGGTGCGGCAATACTCTGCAGCCACAATCTTGCCCTCGATACCCCGCTGGCCGAAGCCCGGACAGATGACGACACCCGCCATGCCCTCTAATCGTTTGGCGACATTCTCCGTCGTTACCTCCTCGCTATTGACGAAGTGCAGCCGTGCCTTTACATTATTATATATCCCCGCCAGATTCAGACTCTCGCGGATGCTCTTATAGGCATCCTGCAGGTCGTACTTTCCCACCAGTGCGATGTGGACCTCGTGAGTAGCCTTTCGCTGCATGTCGAGGAAGGCCAGCCAGCCCGTCATCGTCGGTGTCTCCCCCACGGGGATGTCCATCTTCCGCAGAATGGCCGCATCGAGGCCCTGCCGCTGCATATTGACCGGCACCTCGTAGATGCTCGCCATGTCCTCGCTCTGCACCACGCACTCCAAGTCAACATTACAAAACGATGCCACTTTCATACACAGCGCGTCATCCAGGTGGCGCTCCGTTCGCAGCACGAGGATATCTGGCTGTATACCCATCCCCTGCAACTCCTTCACACTGTGCTGTGTGGGCTTGGTCTTCAGTTCACCCGCCGCCTTCAGATAGGGCACGTATGTCAGATGCACGCACACCGCATTTCGTCCCAACTCCCACCGCAACTGTCGGATAGCCTCCATGAACGGTGCACTCTCTATGTCGCCGATGGTGCCGCCCACCTCGGTGATGACGAAGTCAAGGTTATGAGGTTTTAAGGTTATAAGGTCTTGAGGTGATGTCACCTTATTACCTGACAGCGAAGCGACCTCGTGACCTTCCAACCTCAACATCCTCCTTTTTATCTCGTCCGTGATGTGCGGCACCACCTGGATGGTCTTGCCTAAGTAGTCGCCGTGGCGCTCGCGGTCGATGACGGCCTTGTAGATGCGTCCGGTGGTGATGCTGTTGTCGCGCGTGGTGCGGATGCCCGTAAACCGCTCGTAGTGTCCCAGGTCGAGGTCGGTCTCGAAACCGTCCTCCGTCACGTAGCACTCGCCGTGCTCGTATGGGTTCAGCGTCCCCGGGTCGATGTTGATGTAGGGGTCGAACTTCTGGATGGTGATGTCGTAGCCGCGTGCCTGCAGCAACTTGCCGATGCTGGCGGAGATAATGCCCTTCCCTAACGAGGAAACGACACCGCCCGTGACGAAAATATACTTTGTCTGACCTTTTGCCAAGGTCTGGCTTTGCAATGTATCCATAAAACGAATCTATTTTATGGACTGCAAAGTTAATCATTTCTCCATTACCTCCAATTCATTGCATTAGCTTTTGAATGTTAAAATCCCGTCATGCTGACACTTTGTAAAGTTTTGACGCTTCAAAGCCACGCTTCTCCTTTCTTTTTGTCAAGAAAGTACCCAGAAATCTATCTGTATGATGTTTTAAGGATTTTCTGACTGTCCAGAGGAAAGGTGCTTGTTATCTGTATATGTAACATGTTCCGCCGTCGCTTTGACAGTACTTCTTGAGCAGTTGCTGAATATACTCAGCGTTCTCCCTTACACGCTGCTCATTGCCGTCGTAGCCGTTGATCAGCACGACCAGGTGGCTGGTGTCGTCCATGATCTTGGTCCGCTCATTGTCGCTGGTAGGTGTCCCCACACCTCCCTTGGCATCGCGATAGACGGGCAGTCCCTCAATGTTGAGCATGCCACGGCCTATCCCCTCGTAGGGCTCGCCCTCGCGACCGATGCCCAGCGTCAGCGTGTCGCCAACGAACTTCTCTGCGTCGAAACCTCCGATGCTGTAACCAAAGGCGATGGAAGCTAGATTCACCAAGTCTACCAGAGTGTTCAGCCGGTAAAGCGCCTTCCCCTGAAGGACACGGCGGATCAGGGCTTCAGACGCAGGACGGTATCGCGAAGGGTCTTTGCCGCAGGCCTTATATACCCGGCGGGTGGCGGCTATGCTGCCGATCTCCTTCAGCGACTCCGTAGTCAGTTCGCCACGGAATCGGCTACATAAGTCATCTATCTCTTTCCAAAGAGCCTCGCTATAAGGGCTGTTGACAACCATTGCATCGACACAAGCCCCGACGAACTCCGGACACACTTGCTCTATCTCCTGTGATACTATTACTTTCATCTGTTCATCGTCTTTAATGGCACAAAAGTAAACAAAATCGGGCAGAAATGGCTACCTTTTCACAATCTTTTAAGAGAAATTGTGACTTGACGGAGGATGCGCACTGGCTATTGAAATTCCTCTCTTCTGCCATCAGCGGTGGAAGAGGGGAGATACCTAGTGAAGATTAAAGCTGCAGCGTGAAAACGAGAACCATGTATGCTTTCTGTGAACAGGGATTGCCCATCAGTTGGGCGAAGAAGGAGGGATAAAGATGAATCCCTTTCGGATTTTTTGGACGAGGAAGCCCTGTTCAAGTTCCGCAGCTCCAACGGCATGGAAAAGACCGTCAGACTGAAAAGAACATATTAAGCACTCATGTTGGCAGACAGCATGTTTCCTGTATCTGAATGGATAAGGGAGCAATTGATTCGAGAAGAATAGGGAAATCCATAAAAAGATACTAATATTTGGGAACGTAATCCAAAAAATTGCTATAAGATTTTGGATTACGTTCTTTTTTTATTATCTTTGCCCCAAAATTGATAAAGTATATGAAGTTAATCAGGCGAACGCTGCAAGACATGATAGAGCAGCATCTGTTTGGTGGGAAGGCCATTCTGCTGATTGGCGCACGCCAAGTGGGAAAAAGTACCTTGCTGGAGCAGGTAGTGAAAGACAGGACCGAGCAGATCTTGCGACTGAACTGCGATGAGCCAGAAGTGCGCGAGATGTTGACGAACATCAACAGTCAGCAGTTACGCTTGCTGATAGGCAGTCACAAGATAGTACTGATAGACGAGGCGCAGCGGGTAACAAATGTTGGACTGACGCTAAAATTGATAGTTGACAATTTTCCGGATGTTCAATTGCTGGTTACGGGTTCGTCATCGCTACAGTTGCGTGACACCATCAACGAGCCTCTGACGGGGCGGAAGTGGGAGTACAATCTGTATCCACTCTCTACGGGTGAACTGATAAATGAGCAGGGGCTGCTGGGAGTGAAACAACTATTGGAAACACGCCTGATATACGGCTCCTATCCCGATGTGCTGAATCATAGGGATGATGCCCGTGCGGTGCTGTCAAACCTGTCGGGTAGTTATCTCTATCAGGATTTGCTGTCGCTTGAGGGCATCCGCAAGCCGGCCTTACTTGAGAAGCTCTTAGTGGCCCTGGCCTTGCAGGTGGGCAGTGAGGTGAGCTATAACGAACTGGCCCAGACAATAGGGTCTGATCCTAAAACCGTCGAGAAATACATTGACTTGCTCGAGAAGTGTTTCGTCATATTCCGTCTGCCTGCTTTCTCCCGTAATGTCAGAACCGAGCTGAAGAAGGGGCGCAAAGTGTACTTCTATGATAACGGCATCCGCAATGCCGTGCTGCAGAACTTCACCCCACTTGCCTTGCGCAACGACGTTGGTGCGCTGTGGGAGAACTTCTTTATCAGTGAGCGCATTAAGCATAATCATTATAAGGGTAATTATGCCAAAAGCTATTTCTGGCGAACCACCCAGCAACAGGAAATTGACTACATTGAGGAATGCGACGGTGCATTTACAGCCTTTGAAATGAAATGGAATCCGAAAAAGGCTTCAGCGTCAGTACCCTTACCATTTAAGAACGAATATCCGCTCCGTCAGTTTGTGGTGGTTACACCTGAGAACTACTTAGAGTGGACTGTTTGATGATCATTTCATCATCACCGCACTACTCGCACTCGTCACAATAGTTGCAAATGCACAGCAGAGATTTACAGTTATGTCTAATTATATACGAATTCAGTTAAATAATAGTTAATCATCATTTATTATTTGTCGTTTTTCGACAAATACAATTACCTTTGCAGCCAGAATAACAATTAAATTGGTTACACTATGAATGAGAAATTGACTATGACGTTGAAATGGCTCAGTTATGTGGCACTGTTCTTCTGTGCCGCATGGTTTGTATTCTTGTGCTATCAAAGTTATCATCATGTCTTTGATACTACAGGCAACCATATTCATTGGGAAGCGAAACAAAATCAAGTCATGTTTGTTTCTGCTGTGTTCCTATTATATATTGTACTAACGTTGGCTGTCATCGGTATATGTGCGGTGTTCTTTATCAACCTCATCAAAGGAATCCGGCATGAGGAATTGTTCCCTAAAAAGAACATCAGACTTATCTTCATAGCTGCAGTTTTGCTATTCCTTCAAACAGTAGCATCAGACAATCTCAATCAAGCATTCATTTCTGAAGGCCCTGCCGTAATAGGGCTTTCTTCAAATCCATTCGTGCAGTCCCTAATTCTCCTCGTCTTCGGTGTCCTCTATAAGATGGGCTATCAGTTTGCAGCAGAAAACGACTTAACGGTATAGGGAGGGCAGCAGATGATAGTTGTAAACTTAGACGTGATGATGGCCAAAAGAAAAATCTCGCTTAACGAATTATCTGAGCGGGTCGGCATCACTATCACAAACCTTTCGAAACTGAAAACGGGTAAGGCTAAGGCCATACGCTTTACAACACTTGATGCCATTTGCAAGGCGTTGGATTGTACACCGGCAGATATATTGGACTATAGTAACGAAGAATAGCAGATGAAAAAGGCGCTTGTTTTTGCGATGCTAATTGCCGTCATAACAGCAGCATCGCCAGTATCGGCACAGACCATTGTCAAGGGGCATGTGGTTAATGAACGAGGCGAAACGGTTGA